>Ga0209679_1000042_pt1 | contig 60213 bp, 64 predicted proteins | sample WorMetHEROISLAND_4_FD_187408 | JGI IMG/M metagenome (GOLD analysis project Ga0209679, IMG submission 187408) | Marine gutless worms symbiont microbial communities from Max Planck institute for Marine Microbiology, Germany - Olavius sp. 2 HERON... ...
CTGAATTATGTCAGCCCGAATGATTATGAAAAACGACTACTCGAAACGAAGCATGCCGCTTAACTGGGGTGTATCAAAAAGTTTGACCACGTCAAAGCGCCGGGAAGTCGCCGGCGAACTTCGAAATCCATTCCTTGGCGGCTTCCTGAGAACTGAGTTTTCGACCTTCCTGTTGCGCGACTTCCTTACGGTATTCCTCGATATGACAAATTTGCTCGATCATGCGCAGCCGAAAAACATCCCTGGAGTGTTCGAACTCGATGCCGATTTCGTATCCCGGGTCGGATTTTTCGCACCAGACAACGTTGCCGACCAGGTAATTTTCCTGTTGTATCAACGGGATCGAAATTCGCACCCGCTGCAGTATTTCCAGTGGCTTGTGCGATAGGAATGCGAGACCGCCGAGGCTGACATTGGTAATGGTTTGATCGGTGGTCTCGTCATCTTCATCATCCGCCCAATCCAGATTAACCTGGATCGGCACGCCGGCCGGATGGCGGATAAACTTTCGTATCGTCGTATTATCTGGCAATGGTAACCAACATCTTGTTGAGTTTAGCCACAAAACCGGCGGGATCGTCCAGTTGACCGCCTTCCGCCAGCAAAGCCTGATCAAACAATATATCAGACCAGTCGGCAAACTTCTTCTTCGATTTTTCGGCTTTGAGCTTCTTCACGATCGGGTGATCGGGGTTGATTTCAAGAATTGGCTTGCTGCTCGGCAAATCGTGGCCCGCTTCCTTCAGAATCCGCTGCATGTGCATCGCCATGTCCTGCTCGTTGAGTACGATACAGGCCGGCGAGTCGGTCAGGCGACCGGTTACGCGCACGTCCTCGACCCGGTCTTGCAGGGCGTCCTTCATGCGCTGCAATAGTTTCTCGGCGCCCTTGGCCTTTTTCTCGAGCGCTTTCTCGGATTCCTCGTCGGTGCCGAGGTCGAGTTCGCCTTTGGCCACCGACTGCAATCTTTTACCGTCATATTCCATCAGATGCGCGGTCAGCCATTCATCGACACGGTCCGACAGCAGCAACACCTCGATGCCTTTTTTACGGAAGATTTCCAGGTGCGGGCTATTCTTGGCCGCGGCGTAGGTATCGGCCGCAACGTAATAAATCTTGTCCTGGCCCTCCTGCATGCGTCCGAGATAATCATCCAGCGAAACTGTTTGTTCTTCAGAGCCGCTTGCGGTGGTGGCGAATCGCAACAGCTTGCCGATTTTTTCCCGATTGCCCGCATCCCCGGCCGGTCCTTCCTTCATTACGCGGCCAAATTCCTGCCAGAATTTCTGATACTTCTCAGGATCGTTCTTGGCGATTTTTTCGAGCATGCCGAGCACCTTTTTCACCGAACCGCTGCGAATGCTGTCGATGACCTTGCTGCCCTGCAGGATTTCGCGCGATACATTGAGCGGCAAATCGTTGGAATCGATCAGCCCGCGCACGAAACGCAGATAACGCGGCAGCAGTTTTTCGTTATCCTCCATGATAAAGACGCGCTGCACATAGAGTTTGATGCCGTGGCGCGGTTCGCGATCGTAAAGATCGAAGGGCGCCCGCGCCGGGATGTATAACAGCGAGGTATACTCGTTGGTACCCTCGACCCGGCTGTGATTCCAGTCGATCGGATCTTCGTAGTCGTGCGCGACGTGTTTGTAAAATTCCTTGTACTCGTCTTCCGTGATTTCGGAACGCGCCCGAGTCCAAAGCGCCGAAGCCTGGTTGACGGTTTCTTCCTCGATGGTGGTTTCACCGTCTTCTTCCTGCGGCTCGACGGTCTTATCCATTACCACCGGGAAGTCGATGTGATCGGAATAGGAAGTAATGATCGAGCGCAATTTCCAGTCATTCAGAAATTCGTCTTCGGCGGCGCGCAGCTTTAGCGTGATTTCGGTACCGCGGCCGGGTTTGTCGAGCGACGCGATGCGGTACTCGCCCTTGCCCTCGGATACCCACTCGACGCCCTGATCGGATGCCGAACCGGCCTTGCGGGTACGCAGGGTAACTTCTTCGGCGACGATAAACGAGGAATAGAAACCCACGCCGAACTGGCCGATCAACTGGGCGTTGTCTTTTTCGTCGCCGCTCATGGAGTCGAGAAACGAACGCGTCCCCGACTTGGCGATGGTGCCGATATGGTCGATCACTTCGTCACGCGTCATGCCGATACCATTGTCACTAATCGTGATACTGCGGTTCTCTTTGTCATAACTGATCTTTATTTTCAGCTCGATATCGTCTTCGTACAGACTAGCGTCCGAGATCGCGCTGAAGCGCAGCCGGTCGCAGGCATCCGACGCGTTGGATATCAGCTCGCGTAAGAAGATTTCCTTGTTCGAATACAGCGAATGGATCATCAAATCCAGCAACTGGTTGACTTCGGTTTCAAAACCACGGGTTTCGGAATTAGCGGCGGTTGTCATATGTCATTTTCTCCGGCGACAATAGTTAAAAATATCAACGCTTTTATATGCGGTTTTCAGCTTTATTTTTCAAGCGGCAAGGGTCTCGCGGCGCCAATCCGTAGCGGCTTAGGAGCCGCCCTGGTTGAGCCACAAGCGCTGGATTTTGTGATTCAGCACCGAGCGCCGAGCGGCATCGTCGGTAACGGCGAGCAGCTCCAGATATATACGGCGCGCATCATCGACCAGGCCGGAAGCTTGCAGGCTCTCGGCCGCGTTATAGCGGGCAGTCTGAGCCCAGGGGTCCATCGAGTCCGGGGCCGGCAACATTGCCGATTGCAGGTATAACAGCGCCGCCTGATTAAACTTTTCCAGGCCGCGGTAGGAATCGGCTATCCAGTATAAAATTTCGCGTCGCTGCTTGAGTTCGATCTCGAGCCGCAACAGCTGATTGAAATGGGTAATGGCTTGCGCATGCAGATTTACCGTCTGCATGTCGAACAGAACCTGCAGGATGCGGTCGGTGGCTTCCGCACTGGGCTCGCGGTATTCGCCGATCAGATTTTGCAGTACCTGGTTCCCCTCCTCGTAGCGGCCGCCCAGAATCAATACCCGCGATTGACGCAGCTGCCAATCGAAACGACTAGTCCCTTCGGGAATCGTATTCAGCCCGGACATCAACCGGGTGGCTTCTTCGATATCGGCCGATTTCAACGCCAGATCGACTAGCTGGTAGCGGATTCCGGCCGGAATCTTGCGCGCGCTGGAAAACGTCTTGCTGCGATTGAACAGGTTATCCAGCAGATTGCGCTCGGCCTCGTCGATCTCGGCAAAGGTTCGCATGTATCCTGCCGCCGCCTGGTTGGCGGCCTGGTTATCGTTGGATTTCAGCATTAGCATCGCAAACAGCGACCTCGATTTCACCGGCGTAATCTTACTTGACTTGATGGCCAATTCGAGCCACCTGGCATCGTCGCCGAGCAGCAGTTCGGAGCGATTACCCACCAGTTCGGCATAATCGAGATAGGCTTGCCACAACAAGTCCACCGGCAGCTGAAACAGTTGCAGCGGTGACTGCGCCGGGTTGCGGAACAAGGTTTCCAGCGCCACCACGCGATCGACCGGCGACATTTGTTGTGCCGCATGGTAAGCCAGAGCCCACAATGTGGCGCGTTCCCCAGCCGTGATGCCGGTGTCGGCGCTGCGTTTTTTAACCTGCCGCCACAGCTCCGCCTGGCCGACCTGGTTCAAGCGAAACCGCGCGTAGAGGGCGGTTAGCCGGGCCTGCCAAGCATCATGCCCCTGTAGGATCTGAAGCGCCTGCTCATACCTGGCCGCTTCGATCAGCACGCGCGCGCGTAACAGCAACCAATCGAGATCGTCGTTATCGAAATCCTGATCGAAACGCAGCAGCGCAATGCGAGCATCTTCGATACGGCCGTCGCCAAGATAGGATTCGACAATCTGTCGGCGCCAGGTTTGGTAGTCGGCGGACTCGCTGGCGCCCGGCTCCCACAGTTGACGCCGTAAAACTTCGCGCGCGGTCGGGTTTTGCCCTAACTGGATAAAGGCGCGCGCCTGGTAAGTGGCGGCCTGACGCTGGAATTGTTTAGGAATATCCGCGGGCATGGACTCGATGCGCACCAACAACTCATCCCACTGCCGCCATTGGGTCAGAATTGCCAGGCGCTCCTGTTCCCAGAGAATCCATTTATACAAATCTTCGTCGACCTTGGGCTGCGCCTCGTCGAGCATCTTCAGGGTTAGATTCGGGGCGCCAGCCGCGGAAATATTCTTTAGCAGGTTGAGCCGCTCATCGGCCGCCGCGCTAGCACAAACGGCGATCAAACCCAGGATGACAAACACTCTGACTGATTTCATATCTAAAAAAAAAGGCGTGTTGAGGAATCAAACACGCCTTTCATATCCTGTGCTCTTGCAACTCGGTAACCGCGAGTTCGATTAACCTGTCAGCGTTCACGGCAAGATTCGCCTCGCAGGGAATGGCCCTCACGCTTGGCACTAGGCCTCGCTTGGCAACACCACAGGGACGCTGTATCCGTAATTGTCGGGTCGCAACAACAGCATGCCGGTATCGTTTATAACTTTTCCCGGATACGTGCGGCCTTGCCGGTACGACCGCGCAGGTAATAAAGCTTGGCGCGACGTACTTTACCGCGCCGCTTGACCTTTATTTCCGCAATCAGCGGGCTGTGGGTCTGGAAGACACGTTCGACGCCCTCACCATGGGAAATCTTACGCACGGTAAAGGCTGAATTGATACCCCGGTTACGCTTGCCGATAACGACGCCTTCATAAGCCTGCAGGCGTTCGCGTGTCCCTTCCTTAACTCTCACCTGCACCACCACGGTGTCGCCCGGAGAGAAGGCAGGCACATCGGGTTTCATGCCTTCCGCATCAAGTTGTGCAATTATGTTGCTCATATCAATTCCTCTACTAACTCAATTTCAACACGGTGTTTTTCACCGTTTCCGAGGTTTCTCAACCGCGGAGATATATTCATCCAGCAAGGCCTGCTGTCTGGCATCCAGCTCGATATTCTCAAGCAAATCCGGCCGGCGTTGCCAGGTCCTTCCCAGCGCCTGCTGCGTGCGCCAGGATTCGATATCGCGGTGATTACCCTGCATCAAAACCTCCGGTACGCAGTCACCCCGGTATTCCTCGGGCCGTGTATAGTGCGGGCAATCCAGCAAACCCGCGCTAAACGAATCCTGTTGCGCCGATTCATTATGCCCCAGGGCACCCGGAATCAGGCGGGTCATCGCGTCGATGCAAACCATGGCCGCCAGCTCGCCGCCGCTAATGACATAGTCACCTAGCGACCATTCTTCGTCCACTTCCCGCCGGATCAGGCGCTCGTCGATACCTTCGTAGCGACCGCATAACAGGATCACCGATTCCAGCGCCGCCTGCTGCGCCAGCATTTGCTGGCTGAGCAAGCGCCCTTGCGGACTCAGATAAACCACGCGCGCTGCGGGGTTTTGCTGCCGTACGGCAGCTATGGTATCCGCAAGCGGCTGCACCTTCATCAACATTCCCGGGCCGCCGCCATAGGGTCTGTCGTCGACCGTTCGATGCCGATCCCGGGTATAGTCGCGCGGGTTCCAGCAGTGCAGCTCGAGCAGCTTTTGCTCGGCGGCCCGGCCGACAACCCCGTATCCAATCACCTGTTCTACCAGTTCGGGAAACAGCGTGATTACGTCAATCCGCATTTCAGTACTCGGGCGACCAGTCAACCACCAGCCGGCGATTGGCGAGATCGACTTCCCTGACTATTTCATCCATTACAAAAGGTATCAAGCGTTCGCGTTCGCCTTGCAATACCATGACATCGTCCGCCCCGGTTTCCAGCATCGCCGTAACCACTCCAAGCGGCTCCGCGCGCTGCGTCTCCACCGTCAGTCCGATCAGATCGGACCAGTAATACTCTCCGGCTTCGAGTCCGGGTAAAAGCCGCCGCTCGATAAACAACTGGCATCCGCTTAACGCTTCGGCCTGGCTTCGGTCGTCGATTCCCTGTAATTTGGCAACGACATGCTTGCCCTGCAATCGACCCTTAACTTTAACTTTTCTGAGTTCGCCCGAGCGCTCGATCAGCCAGGGGCTGTAACTCACTATATTCTCGCGCGGACTGGTTTCGGAAAATACCCGAACCCAACCTTTGATACCCTGTGCGCCCAGAACATGCCCAACACAGATTAAATCATCATCGTGTTGGTCCATTGATCCTAAGCCGCAGCCTTGGCCCCCTTGATCAAGTGGGCCACACGCTCACTGGGTTTCGCGCCTTTCGACACCCAGTAATCGATGCGTGCATCATCGAGGCGTAACTCCTCTTCCTGGCCACGGGCCTGGGGATTGAAGAAACCGACGCGTTCGATATAGCGACCATCTCTCGGGCTGCGGCTATCGCTTACCACAACGTGATAAAACGGACGTTTTTTCGAACCACCGCGTGCCAATCGAATAGAAACCATATAAAAACTCCAAAATTAATAACGGCTAAACTGCACCAAACTTCGCCTATATACCGGCAGGCAACAGTCTGCCGCTGACCCGGAGGTCAGAAGACCGCGTATTGTACCTAAATAAACCCGCCTGTGAAGCCCGAACGCCCTGTTTTTTCTTGTTTTTTTGGGCTCGCGCACGGCTTTAAATTTCTTTGGGCGGGTTTATCCCTCGCTCGCTTCGAAGGGGACAGATCTGAAGATCTGTCCCCGAGGGTTCAAACGTGGGGAAGTGGCGGGTTAAAAGCCCATTCCGGGGGGCATTCTGCCTTTCATGCCTCGCATCATATTGGCCATGCCGCCTTTGCTGCCCATTTTTTTCATCATGCGCTGCATCTGCTTGTGCTGCTTGAGCAGCCGGTTGACATCCTGGATCTGGGTGCCGGAACCCGGGGCGACGCGGCGCTTGCGCGAGCCGTTGATCACTTCGGGCTTGCGCCGCTCCAGCGGGGTCATCGAATCGATGATCGCGACCATGCGTTTCATTTGTTTGGTATGGGCCGGGTTCTGCATCGCCTGCGCGACGCCGACGCCCATTCCCGGCAGCTTGTCGACCAGGTTGCCGAGTCCGCCCATCTTATCCATCTGGGTAAATTGATCGCGCAAATCTTCCAGATCGAAACCTTTTCCTCGCTTGACCTTACGCGCGAGCTTTTCCGCCTTTTCGTGATCGACTTTTTCCTGTGCCTGTTCCACCAGTGACAGGATGTCGCCCATGCCGAGGATACGCGATGCTATCCGGTCGGGGTGGAAGGCTTCCAGTGCGTCGGTCTTTTCTCCAGAACCGATAAACTTGATCGGTTTGCCGGTGATATGCCGCACCGACAAGGCCGCGCCGCCGCGCGCATCACCGTCTATCTTGGTTAATACCACACCGGTAAGCGGTAGCGCATCACCGAAAGCCTTGGCGGTATTGGCGGCATCCTGTCCCGTCATGCTATCGACCACGAACAGGGTTTCGGCCGGCTCCACCGCGTCGTGAATTGCGCGAATCTCATCCATCATCTGCTGATCGATCGCGAGCCGACCCGCGGTATCGAGGATCAGAACATCGGTGCTCGCTTTGCGGGCAGCCGTAACCGCATCGCGGGCGATCGATACCGGCTTTTGGTCTTTGTTGCTGGGATGGAAATCGACACCAACTTCCGTCGCCAGGGTCTGGAGCTGATCGATCGCGGCCGGCCGGTAGATATCGGCGCTCGCAACCATGACCGATTTTTTCTCGGATTCGCGCAGTCGACGCGCCAGTTTAGCCACCGTGGTGGTTTTACCGGCCCCCTGCAATCCCGCCATCAACACGATCACCGGCGGCTGGTGATTGAGGTCGATCGTGGCCTGCGATTCACCCATGATCGCAACCAGTTCGTCGTTTACCACCTTGATCAGCGCCTGACCCGGGGACAGACTACCGATGACCTCCCGGCCCAGCGCTTTTGCGCGCACGGCTTCGATGAATTCCTTGACCACCGGTAAGGCCACATCGGCCTCGAGCAGCGCCAGGCGCACTTCGCGCAAGCTGTCGCTGATATTAGATTCGCTGAGACGTCCCTGGCCGCGCAGGTTTTTCAGGGTTGCGGATAGTCGATCGGTCAGGTTTTCAAACATCGGGGAATCTCGTCAATTCGTAGGCCGGGGACAGTATACTTAATTCGCGTATACTGTCCCCGGAAAAAGACTAAGGAAACTCTGATTTATTCAAAGTTTCACTAAAATTTGAATACTTCGCCGCCCTTCAGCTGGTGTATGTCGAAATCGGGCATGGCCTCGATACATTCCTGATAAATCAATTCTTCGTCACCCGGTTTGAAGTGGGTCAACCAGACTTCGGGGCGATGCTTCATCTTCAGAATATCGGCACCCAGCAGCTGCGGGCAATAGTGTTTGGAAATCTTGCTGATCTCTAGATCGTTGTTGGAAAACGCGGATTCGACGAACAGCAAATCGATATTTTCGTAACCGTTGAGCACATCCCATAAATTATCGTTAGTCGTGGTATCGCCGCTAAAGGCAATATTGGCGCGTCGCGATGACAGGCAGTAGCCCACACCGGGTACGGTATGATTGACCTGAATCATTTCAATCTCGCGCGACCGGATCGATACTTTGTCGCCCGGATTCATAATTTCGAACTGAATCGACGGCGCCTCCCGGCTCGGTAGTTCGGAAAAATCCGGCCAGATTACCCAATTGAAGATATGCGCCTTGAGCGCCTTGATGGTTTTCTCCTGGGCATGCACCACAATCGGCTCGTCATGCACGCCGAACATGCTATCGGCCAATAGCGGCAGACCGACGATATGATCCATATGAGAATGGGTCAGAAATATGTGACGGATGCCGGTCATTTGATTGAGCGGTAAATCACCCAACCCGGTACCTGCATCTATCAACAAATCATCATCGATCAGAAAGGACGTGGTCCGCAGGCTCGCACCGATACCACCGGCCCAGCCGAGTATTTTAATTTGCATACAGTTTTCTTGTTGTCGTGTATAACTAATCGGGATGCACCCTCAACCTAGATAAATTTATAGCAAACACCAGTGAGTTTGGTGCGAATTTTTTCCCGGATACCATGCCAGCTAACCTGCGGCTATTCGTGAAATGCAACTATAGTACAGCGATCCGCGCACAAATCCGATCCGGTTCACATATCGAGCCTGGTCGATCCGGGGCCTGCGAGACCTGGAATGGCTGTGATTATTGTATCGCGAGAGATGGCGGGCTAGTGCGACAGGCCTATTTTTCAGTTACACTTTATTTCTTACGCCATTGACCGAAAACCATGTTCCCCACCATCGCTAGCGCGCTCGCAACCCTTTGCTACTGCCTGTCCGCGTTTCTGATTTATAAACAGCTGGGTACGGCGCAACACCAACGCTGGGTAGCACTCGCGCCGGCAATCGCCGGCATGTTGTTGCAGGCGGCCGCGCTCAACATTCTGATTTTTCAGCCACAGGGTCTCAACCTGGGATTTTTCGTCGCCTTTTCATTGATTACCTGGCTGATTTCGATTCAGATACTGCTGAGCTGCATTTATCGACGCATCGAAAGCCTTGGCATCATCGTATTTCCGGTAAGCGGTATCGGCAACATCGCGGCCAGCCTGCATTTTTCGGATCATTTCATCAGCATCGGCAACAACGCAATCCAGGGGCATATCATGGTATCGGTGATTGCCTATAGCCTGATTACTCTGGGTGCCTTTCAGGCCGGTTTGCTGGCCTACCAGGACCGTTCGATCAAACAGCACCAACCGGGAGGCTTCATCCGCTTCCTGCCGCCACTGCACGACATGGAAACCCTGTTGTTCCAATTTCTCGGCTTCGGTTTCCTCTGCCTCAGCGCTTCGCTGATCACCGGATTCTTTTACCTGGAAGACATCTTTTCTCAACGTCTGGTGCACAAAACGGTATTGTCGATCATAGGTTGGATAATACTTGGCATCCTGCTGTTCGGTCGATTCAAGTTCGGCTGGCGCGGCAAGACCGCAATCCGTTGGACCCTGTCCGCGTTCGTCTTCCTGATGCTGGCTTTCTTCGGCAGCAAACTGGTGCTGGAATTCATCATTAGCTAAGACTCGGCAACCCCGTTGAATGAAATCCCGTTATATTGGCTGTTTATCGCATTCGTCGCGTTAATCCTGATGTCGGCCTTTTTCTCGGGTTCGGAAACCGGGCTGATGAGCCTGAACCGATATCGCCTGCGGCATCTGGCCGATAAAGACCACGGCGGCGCTATCCGTGCCGCCGAATTGCTCAAGCGTCCCGACAAATTGATTACGCTGATATTACTCGGCAATAACTTCATCAATGTTTTAATCACTCAGCTGGCGACCTATATCGGCTACCGTCTGTACGGCGAAGCCGGCATCGCGCTTGCCGCCGGCGTGCTGACGCTGATATTGCTGCTGTTTGCCGAGGTTACGCCTAAAACGCTGGCGGCGACCAATCCGGAGAGAATTGCGCTGCCGGCATCCTATGTCTACCGGCCGCTGCTAAAAATCCTGCAGCCGCTGGTGCTGGTGATCGACTGGCTCGCCAAGCTGGTATTGAAACTGTTTCTGTTGTCCGCAAAAGACAGCGACAACGATGCGCTGACTTCAGACGAATTGCGCGTCGCGGTGAGCGAAACCAGCGGGCTGATTCCCGATTCTCACCGCGACATGCTGCTCCGTATTCTCGATCTGGAAAAGGTTAGCGTTAACGACATCATGGTGCCGCGACATGAAATTATCGGTATCGATCTCGAAGACGACTGGCACGAAACCCTGAAGCTGATTACCAATCTTTCCTATACCCGGCTGCCGATTTACTCGGGCAACATCGACAACCTGATCGGCGTCGCCAGGGTGCGGAAAATTCTTCCGCTATTACTTAACGACGATTTCACCCCCGAAAGCCTGGTCGAATTGACGCGCGAAGGATATTTCATCCCCGAAGGCACGCCGCTTACGACCCAGCTGATCAATTTCCGCAAAAACAAACGCCGCAACGGATTTGTCGTTGACGAGTACGGCGACATCCAGGGGCTGGTCACCATCGAAGATATCCTGGAGGAAATCGTGGGCGAGTTCACCACCGATCCCAGCGCTTTGCATCAGGATTTGTTCCAGGATGCGGACGGCAGTTACCTGGTCGACGGCTCCACCCATATTCGCGATATCAATCACAATCTGGAAATTCAGCTGCCCAGCGAGGGACCGCGCACTCTGAACGGACTCATTCTCGAGCACATGGAATTCATTCCCGAGGCCGGCACCAGCGTCAAGATCGGCGGTTATCCCATCGAAATCATGCTGGTCATAAACAACATGGTGAAGACCGCGCGCCTGTCCCTGCCGGAAGATCACGACAATACTAGTCCACAGTCCGAATTGTCGCTCGATGGCTAAGGCCGAAAAGTCTCATTTTCAGTGCCGCGAATGCGCGCTCCTGCTACCGAAATGGTCGGGCCAATGCCCGGAATGCAAGAGCTGGAACGCCATCGAGGAAATAGCCGCGCTGCCGCCCGGCACGGGCCCCAGAAGCAACTGGCACGGCCCCGGAAACCGCGCCGAAGTATTGACCCTGGATCAGGTGCCGACCAGCGACACCCCGCGTTTTAGCAGCCGGATAGACGAACTCGACCGGGTTTTGGGAGGCGGACTGGTCGAGGGTTCGGTTATATTGCTCGGCGGCGACCCCGGCATCGGCAAGTCGACCATACTGCTGCAATGCCTGACCGGCGTCAGCCAGGAGCGCAGCGCGCTCTACGTGACCGGAGAGGAATCGCCGCAACAGGTAAGCCTGCGCGCGCGGCGCTTGAATCTGCCGGGCGCGCAACTGCAGTTGTTAAGCTCAACCTGCGTCGAGGAGATAATAGCGCAGGCCGGCAGCGGCAAACCCTCGGTCATGGTAATCGATTCGATCCAGACGATTTACAGTAACAGCCTGCAGTCCGCAGCGGGTTCCGTGAGCCAGATCAGGGAAAGCACGGCAATGCTGGTCAAGTTTGCCAAACAGTCGAATGTCACGATTTTCCTGGTCGGTCATGTAACCAAAGAGGGCCAGCTGGCCGGACCCCGCGTACTCGAACACATGGTCGATACGGTACTTTATTTCGAAGGCGACACGTCGACCCGTTACCGCGTTATCCGCGCGGTCAAAAATCGATTCGGCGCGGTCAACGAACTCGGTATCTTCGCCATGACGGACGCCGGACTGAAGCCGGTTAGCAATCCGTCGGCAATATTCCTGGCGCAACACGATCAACCGGTTAGCGGCAGTATCGTCATGGTATCGCGCGAAGGCACGCGCCCCTTTCTGGTAGAAATACAGGCTCTGGTAAGTGAATGTCACAGCGGCAATCCGCGGCGTCTGAGCGTCGGACTGGAATCGAATCGACTGGCCATGCTGATTGCGATTTTACAGCGCCATGGCGGTATCCCACTCTATGACCAGGATGTATTTATCAACGCGGTTGGCGGGGTTCGAATTGCCGAAACCGGTGCCGACCTGGCGATCATCCTGGCGATTCTGTCGAGCTATCGGGACCGGCCGGTGAATCCCCGCACACTGGTATTTGGCGAAGTCGGCCTGTCCGGCGAAATCAGGCCGGTAGCGAATGGCGAAGAGCGTTTGCGTGAAGCGAGTAAACACGGTTTCATCAATGCCATCATACCGAAATCCAATCTACCCAAACGCGGCAGCTTTAAAGAATTGGAACTGATACCGGTCAGTCATTTAGCTGACACCCTGGATGCATTATAATCTCCCGATATCGACTACGAGCGGCGCCATGACCGAAAACAAAAACAAGCTCAAGGATTTTGAAAAATCCATGCAGCACCTCGAGAAAATCGTCAGCCAGATGGAGTCCGGCGATCTCGGGCTGGAAGAATCGCTGGAACAGTTCGAGCAAGGCATTCGGCTTGCAAAAAATTGCCAGGATACGCTGGCCAACGCCGAGCTGCGGGTCGAACAATTGATCGAGAAAAACGGTTTGCAACAGACTGCGGTCTTCGAAGCACTAGATGAAGATTAATGCGGCGCTGTTCGCGCCTCTGGTCGATGAGTATCAGCAAAGAGTAGACACCGCGCTCGAGCGCTGGCTGCCGCCCTCCGATGTCAATCCGATGTGCCTGCACCAGGCAATGCGTTATGCGGTACTGGCGCCCGGCAAACGGGTGCGCCCCATCCTGGTGTACGCGACGGCGGCGGCGCTGGGTATCGACCTGGAGCGCGTCGACGGCGCCGCCAGTGCGGTCGAAATCATACATGCCTATTCTCTGATCCACGACGACCTGCCGGCGATGGATGACGATGACCTGCGCCGCGGGCGTCCGACCTGCCATCGAAAATTCGATGAAGCCACCGCGATACTTGCCGGTGACGCACTACAGGCACTGGCTTTTTATATCATCAGCCACGATCCGAAAATGACCCCGGATTCGGCGTCCCGTTTACAAATGATAGAAAAACTATCCCTGTTTTCCGGTTCACGCGGGATGGCTGGAGGGCAGGCGATCGATCTGGCCGCAGTCGGTAAATCCCTCAATGTCGCCGAACTCGAAACCATGCATATACACAAGACCGGAGCCCTGATCTGCACCTGCATCCAGTTGGCGGCGCTGAGCACCGATCAGCTCAGCACGCAGCAGCAGCAAGCCCTCGATTCCTATGCCAAATCGATCGGCCTGTCTTTCCAGGTGCAGGATGACATCCTCGACGTAACCGGCGACACGGCTACCCTCGGCAAGGCTCAGGGTGCGGACAGTGCCCGCAACAAGCCCACCTATCCGTCGATAATCGGCCTCGAAGCTTCCCAGGAAAAGACCAGGGAATTGCATCGGAAAGCGCTTAAGGCTTTGTCGATATTTGGTGAGGAAGCCGACATTTTGCGGTATATTTCGGCGTGGTTCGTCGAACGTAGCAACTGAGCGAGGCGTCGTGCTGGACAACAGTTCATTGAATGATTTAAATACGACATATCCGATACTGGCGCAGATCGAATACCCGCATGATTTGCGCGAGCTCGATGAAGACCAGCTACCCGAACTGGCGGCGGAGATACGTGCTTTTCTGTTACAAAGTCTGGCGCGCACCGGCGGCCATCTCGCCTCCGGACTCGGCTCGGTCGAAATCACGATTGCCTTGCACTACCTGTTCAACACGCCCCATGACCGCCTGGTCTGGGACGTGGGTCACCAATGTTACCCGCATAAAATTCTAACCGGCCGGCGTGACCGGATGCCGAGCATGCGGCAGAAAACCGGACTTTCGGGTTTTCCCAAAATCAGCGAGTCGGAATACGACCACTTTGGCGCGGGGCACTCGAGCACTTCGATCAGCGCCGCGCTGGGCATGGCGATCGCCGCGACTTCGCAGGGCATCGATCGCAAAACCGTAGCCATCATCGGCGATGGCGGCATGACCGCGGGCATGGCCTACGAAGCCTTGAATCACGGCGGCGCCATCGAAAACGATCTACTGGTCATCCTAAACGACAATGAAATGTCGATATCGCCCAACGTGGGCGCCATGTCGAAATACCTGTCGAGCATCTGGTCCGGCAAGATTTATTCGAGCCTGCGCTCGGGCAGCAAAAAAGTGCTGAAACGTATTCCCAGCGCCTGGGAACTGGCCAAACGTGCGGAAGAACACGTCAAGGGCATGGTCACGCCGGGCACGCTGTTCGAAGAACTCGGTTTTTCCTATTTTGGTCCTATCGACGGGCATAATCTCGGCGATTTGCTGTCGTTGATTCGCAACCTGCAGCAATTATCCGGCCCTAGAATGTTGCACATTGTTACGCGCAAAGGTCAGGGTTACCCGCCCGCGGAAGATGACGCCTGCAAGTTTCATGGCGTCGGCCCCTTTGACCCCGAGACGGGCGATGTTTTGTCATCCAGCAAACCGGGGATGCAGTCTTATACCAACACCTTCTCCGACTGGCTGGTGGCCAAGGGACAACAGGATCCGAAGCTGCACGCGATAACGCCGGCGATGCGGGAGGGTTCCGGGTTGGTAAAATTCTCCGAAGAAATACCGGAGCGCTATCACGATGTCGGCATTGCCGAGCAACATGCGGTTACCCTGGCGGCGGGCATGGCTCGGGAGGGACTCAAACCGGTGGTCGCCATCTATTCAACTTTCCTGCAACGCGCTTACGATCAATTCGTGCACGATGTCGCGGTGCAGAATATCGATGTCACTTTCGCGGTTGACCGCGCCGGTATCGTCGGCGCGGATGGCGCGACCCATACGGGCAATTTCGACGTCGCGTTTTGCCGCTGCATTCCCGGGATTATCATGATGGCCCCGGCCAATGCCGCGGACATGATTACCCTGCTCAATACCGCTTACCGCTATCCCGGCCCCGCGCTGGTGCGCTATCCGCGGGACAGTACCACGCAAGCCGAGACCATCGAGCTCGATGACTATGCTGAAATCGGTACCGCCCTGCAGCTGCGCAGCGGTAAGAGGAGCGCATTGCTGGTGTTCGGCAGTCTGCTCGATATCGCAACGCCGATTGCCGCAGAGCTCGACCTGAGCCTGATCAATATGCGTTTCGTCAAACCCCTCGACGCGGCGATGATAGCCGCAATGGCTGAAAACCACGACTACTTGATAACCCTCGAAGATGCGAGCATAGCCGGCGGTGCGGGCTCGGCCGTACTCGAGCTTCTCAATCAAACCGGTGTTCAAATACCATTACTGCGGCTCGGTCTTGGCGACGTATTCCCGTCACAGGGCAGTCGTGAAGAGATTCTGGAAGATTATGGGCTCGACCCGGAATCGCTGCGAAATTCGATAATCGAGTTCACCGGGGGCACTTCCGGGTAGCTGGGAATAGCCGTAGATCCCAAGCCAGGATGCGGTATTTTGGCGGTTTTGCAATGCGCTGACCGGTTTAAATAATGGCTTCCGCCGTTTTTATCCCCTACAATGAGCCTCGTCGGGTTTTCAAACCGGGCAAAAATATCATTAAGCTACAGAGTATTATTATGTCTGAAACAGTAACAGGCACGGTTAAATGGTTTAACGATGCCAAAGGCTATGGTTTTATTTCACAAGAGGGCGGCAAAGACGTTTTCGTTCATTACAGCGCGATACAGGGCGAAGGGCACAAGACTCTTCAGCAAGGTCAAAGCGTAACCATGAGAGTTACCGATGGCGCCAAGGGCCCGCAGGCGGAAGACGTAACGCCTGCTTAAAACCAGAACAATAATTACGACAATTTCTAACCCCTGATTCCGGCCTGGCAAAGGCTGGCTCAGTCATTCCGGCGAAATTACTGATTTCGCTAATCCGGCGGTGTGCCGAAAAAAACATCCCCATAACCCGGCGACATATATTGTCGCCCGGTTAATACTATCGCTATCCGACATGGTTAATGGGATAATCGCCGTCATGACTATTTGCGTTAGACAGACTCCGCAGTATAATACCTGACTGTTTTGCTCGGTTATTAATATGCCGTATTCATTAATCTTCTCTTGCCCTCAGTCACCACACAGTGCTGGCCTGCCCAGGGTTTGTAACAGGAATAAGCCATGAATGGTGAACCAGCCGCTAGCGGCATTGCGACAATTCCAGACGTCCAGGGCACTGCCGACACGCGGGAATTAGCAATCAACAAGGTCGGAATCAAGGATATTCGACACCCGGTCATCGTCAAGGACCGTTCGGATGGGCAGCAGCATACGATTGCCACCTTCAGCATGTTCGTGTTTCTGCCGCACCAGTTCAAGGGCACCCACATGTCGCGCTTCGTGAAAATCCTCAACGATCACGAGAAAGAGATTTCCTATACTTCGTTTAACGATATGCTGCGCGAGATGGCTGGATTGCTAGAGGCGGAATCGGGTTATATCGAAATGAACTTCCCCTACTTCGTCAACAAGAAGGCGCCGGTTTCCGGGGTGGAGTCGTTGCTGGATTATGAAGTTTCGCTGATTGGAGAAATCAAAGCCGGCGCCACCAGCACGCGCATCAAGGTACAGGTTCCCGTCACCAGTTTATGCCCTTGCTCAAAATCGATATCGGAATATGGCGCCCACAATCAACGCTCTCACGTCACGCTGGATGCAAAAACCAGCGGTTTCATCTGGATCGAGGAACTGATCGATTTAGTGGAAAAACAGGCTTCCTGCGAACTCTACGGATTACTGAAACGCCCTGACGAAAAATACGTCACCGAGCGCGCTTACGACAACCCCAAGTTCGTCGAGGATATGGTGCGTGATATCGCCGGTGAGTTGAACCAGGACGATCGTATCCGTCAATATGTGCTCGAATCGGAAAATTTCGAATCCATCCATAATCACTCAGCCTATGCCTTGATCGAGTACGACAAGGAAGCGCAGCAAGACTAGTTCGGCGTTTCAAGCCCCGCTACAAGGCGCTAGCCTGCATATTGCATGAAGGGAACGAAATCAGGGGAAATCTGGCAAACAAGGTCGGACGATCGCCTGCCGAGCCATAGCCATAGCTATGGCTCAAGGGAGATCGTTCGAGATTGGCAGCCAGATTATTGATGTGCGCCGTCCATGGCGCACACCCCTTCGGGGTTGCTGCGCATCGCCAATCCGCATCCTGCGGATTGGTCCTGATTTCGTTCAGGTACAAACTGTAACCGGCCATCTTCCGAAAAAACTGACTTAACACTTTTATATTTATGTGATTTCTCCGGAGTTTGTGCCGCCTTCGTGCAATATGCAGGCTAGATGCTTATCCAGTCGAAGCCGGCATTTTGATTAGCGAGCACCGGCGTCGGCAGGTCTTGCAGCTGCCGAATCAGTTTATCGACGATATCAGGCGTATTGTTCTTCTCCGAGATATGCGCGGCAATCAGGCAAACCAGTTTTTCGGTATCGATTTGACGTAATAAATCCAGTGACTGCAAATTGGATAAATGCCCATGGTTTCCACCCACGCGCTGCTTGAGCATTTCCGGATAAGGACCTTGTTCGAGCATGGCGGGATCATAATTAAATTCCAGTAACAGCCCATCGAGCCGGCTAAAGGCGGCGACGATATGGCTGGTGATATGGCCGGTATCGGTCAACAGACCCAGACGCCGGCCGTTGTCGAGCTGATGAAAAATAAACTGCAGGGGCTCGCTGGCATCATGCGGCACCGTCACCGGCAACACTTCGATTCCCCCGATTGTCACGCTCTGGCCGGCAACCAGTCTATGGAATTCGAAATCGGGTGGCAGGCTGGCCCGCGCGGTACCCACTGCGGTCCACAGCGGGATGCCATGGTTGGCGCAGAGCCGCTGCACCCCGCCGCTATGATCGCCGTGTTCGTGGGTTAGCAAGACTGCATCGATGTGACACGGTTCCATTTCCAGTCGCAGCAATCGCTGGGTGAACTGTCTTAGCGAGAAACCATTATCTACCAGTAAGGTAGTATCCAGGTGTTGTACCAGGGTTGCGTTGCCGCGACTGCCGCTTCCCAGCGATGCAATTCTCATGTTTGCTATTTAATTTGCCGATGCAACAAACTCAAAAACTCGGCGCCTTCCTGAGAAGTATCGATTTCGCCCTTTTCGGTTTCGATTTCGACGCGGGTTATTGCATTGTTTTCTTCAGATACGATCAGAACGATGCGCCGTTGCTTGGATTCGCTCGCCGAAGCCCGAGAAAACAAACCGCTTTTTTTCTGCGAGTCCCTGACCTCGATATTAACGACGATTATACCGACTTCCTGGATCAGGCCCTGCTTGTATTCTGCGCTTACAATTTCAAAATTCAGGCGCTCTAGATTGTGATAAACCCGATTCCAGGCAATTTGATAAGGATCCTTGATGATCAGAAAGGGTGAGTTTTCCTTGGTATCGTGTTGCATGACGGCGCGCGGTTTAAACATCTTTGCGCTCGCCAATTGCTGATCGACCTGCGCCTGTTGCAAACCGAGGTAAATCATCAATCTCGATAGCATCTCGATCTCGAGCTCAGGGTCGGGCTGACGCGCGCGCCAGTCGCTATCGCTGTCGTCACCCGAATCATTCAGCGGTTTACTTCTTTCGTTAGAGTCGAGCACATAGTTGTATTCGGCACCGCGATGAGCGATATAGACCCGGCTTCCGCCCTGCTGGTCGCGCTCTATTCTGGTTTTGAACTGATCCTGGACCGCCGACAAGTCATCGTTGCCGAGCAAACGTTCGAGCCAATTGCCAGGTTTTTTGGTAGCTCCCACTTCCTTTAAAACCCACTCGGTCTGCATGACGCCGATTACGGGTTCATCCAGGGTCAGGCGATAGCCTTCGGAGGCCCAGAAGTTCTTTGTATGCTGATAAATGTCACCGACCGGCTGGTTGATACTAAGCCAATAAAAATTCTCGCCGCCCTCGATCCGTAACGATTCGACGTTCGGTAGCACCGGCACCTTGTCACGCGCGCTTGCGTCGTCTCCGGAAAAGACTTCGGGCAACTCAAATCCCGATTGAGATTCGGGCGCCATCAAATTGGGGGGCAATTCCAGGCGTTCGCCGACCGAGGTATCCAGATATCGCAAATCGGAATCGCTCTGGCAGCCATTGACGACAATGGTCGATGCCGCTAGCACCGCAACGAAGAAAACTCTCATAAGGCACCGCAGGCTATCAGTGCCTGTTTGAGGGGTTGCCGATGCGCTTCGGCAAGTGCCGTCATCGGCAACCGTAAATTCAATTCGCCATAACCCATTTGTGATACCGCCCATTTAACCGGGATAGGATTGGATTCGACAAACAGCAAGCGATGCAGTTCCGCGATTTCCGCATCGGCCGCGCGGGCCTCGGCTGCCTTGCCGGCTTGCGCGAGACGGCACATATTGGCCATTTTCGCAGGCACCACGTTAGCGGTAACCGATATTGCGCCGTGACCGCCATTTAAAATGAACTCGCAGGTGGTCGAATCGTCGCCGGTCAACAGAGCGAAGTCATCGCTCACCTGACGTTTGATATCGGCCAGCCGCTCCATGCTCCCGGTGGCTTCCTTGATACCGACAATATTTCGGACTTTAGCCAACTCGGCGACGGTATCCGCCTGCATATCGCAGGCCGTACGCCCCGGCACGTTATAAAGCAACTGCGGAATATCGACAGCTTCCGCGATTGCCTTATGGTGCAACACCAAGCCCAGTTGGGTCGGCTTGTTATAATAAGGGGTAACCAACAGCGCCGCTTCGGCATTGCAGTTTTGCGCAAAGCGGGTCAGTTCGATAGCTTCCGCGGTGGAATTGGCGCCGGTGCCGGCGATCATCGGCAAGCGCTGATTGATGATTTCATGGCTGCGTCGCAGCAGATCGCAATGTTCCGCCGGGCTCAGGGTTGCCGATTCGCCGGTGGTCCCGGCGATTACCAGGGCTTCGGTACCCTCGCGCACGTGAAAGTCGATCAGCGCCTCGAGCTGGCTATAATCGACATCGCCGTTTGCCAGCATGGGAGTCACTAATGCTACGATACTGCCTCTAAACATGGATGACCTCGGTTGCCCATGGATTATCAAGTGGCGTATGGTATAAAGAAAACCGCGTATTTTGAAGCTATTCCTGCGATTGCGGGAATGTTAGCCTGTTTCGGATCGACCGAGTGTCGATAACTACCGCCGACATACTCATTCGGCGATCAAATCCTCGGAAGGCCAGGCCTTGAGGATAGCCTGGATCAGAGTCGCCAGCGGAATTGCGAAGAATACCCCCCATACGCCCCACAGACTGCCGAAAAATACGACGGCCACGATGATGGCGACGGGATGTAAATTGACCACTTCTGAAAATAATAATGGCACCAGCAAGTTACCGTCCAGAAACTGGATGAATCCGTAAATTGCCATCAACCACCCGAATTCGGAAGTGAAGCCCCACTGGAAGAATGCAATCAGGGCAACGGGGAAGGTGACAACCGTTGCGCCGACATAGGGAATAATCACCGACAGGCCTACCGCGAGGCTCAACAACATCGCGTAATTTAAGCCCATCAGGGCGAATGCTATATAGCTCGATACCCAGATGATTAGTACTTCGATCACCTTGCCGCGGACGTAACTGGCAATTTTGATGTCCAGTTCGGCCCAGACCGTACGTAACAAGCGGCGCTCCTCGGGCAGGAAATCGGCGAGCCAGTGAAGAATAATGCCTTTATCCTTTAAAAAGAAAAATACCATCAAAGGCAACAGGATCATATAAACCAGAAAAGTGATTATGCCGGCTACAGAGGATAGGGAAATGGTCACGACGCGCTGCCCGATGCTGGTCAATTCGGTACGCGCCAAGTTCAGAATATCCTCGATTTGCTGGGCCGAGACATAGTCGGGATATTGTTGCGGCAACTGCAACAGCAACTGCTGTCCCTTAGCGAGCATATTTGGCATTTCGCGGAACAATTCGCTGATTTGCTTCGACAGCGCCGGCAGTAACACAAAAAATGTCAGAATGATCGCGGTTATCATGAGTGCGGTAACAATACTCGCCGCTATGGTCCGCCCTAGATTAATCCGATGCAACCAGATCACCAGGCCTTCGGCCAGGTAGGCGATAATGATGGCGATGAGGATCGGCATCAAATGCGTATTGAGCACAAACACCAGCAATCCGCCGGAAATCAGAATAAAAGCGAAGATCACCGTCTGCGGGTCGGTAAAATGGCGGTGATACCATTGCTGCAAAATATCAAACATGTTGTAACACTATGCGATTATCGCCGCGGCCCGATACTACCCGTTATTCTTAAAATAACCCTGCGCGAATTCAAGCAGTTCCTCCATTACGGTGACACGAAATTTCTGGCGTTGACGCACAAATGAGAAAGGGCGGCTCAACGGGGGATCAAGCTGCAATTCACACAGCGTTTTCAGCTTCAATTCCTTGCCGATAATGGAACGAGAAATAATGGTCAGGCCCATACCGGCTTCAACGGCGCCTTTGATCGCTTCCGGGCTGCCGAGTTCGAGACAGATATCCATCTCGTTGGGACTGACATTTTCGTCGATCAGGTACTGCATGATCACATCCCGGGTACCGGAACCCTCTTCCCGACTAACAAACGGAAATTGGGCGATTTCGGCGGCCTTGACCTTGGTACCGCGTTTGGCCAGTTCGTGATCCGGAGCGGCAATGACCACCAGCTGATCGTCGTGACATACCTCCACGATCAGATTCTTATTACTCACCGGCGATTCGACTACTCCGAGATCGATGACGTTATGCTCTACCATCGAGACAATCCCTTCCGAATTCGCAACCTTGAGCCGCAGATTGATATCGGGGTAACGGGTTTTGAATTCGCCGAGTAAGGCCGGCAGCATGTATTCCGCAATCGTCGTGCTTGCCCCGATAGTCAAGGCGCCGCTGATTTCGCCGGTCAAATCGCGGACTGAATTTTCCATCTCGGAATACAGGTCGAAAATGCGCTCGGCGAACTCGGACACTCTTTCACCCGCAGGCGTCAGATTGACCTTGTTGTGCGTGCGATCGAACAGGCGGGTATTGAAATATTCTTCCAGCTGGCGCACCTGGAAAGTTACCGCGGGCTGGGTCATATGCAGAGCTTCCGCAGCCTTGGTAAAACTCAATAGCTTGGCTACGGTGTGGAAAACCTTGAGTCTTCGGTCGCTCATTGAAGTGCCTGGCCCATCAAACGGGTTGATTATTATATATTACTTCTATTAATACCTACAGGAGAGATAAAATTGTTTGATGATAGGGGGCTAATTCTGACCGCCACACTGAGAGCCAGCTTTAAAAAAGATGGTAAATATTTGGATGACAGCTATTCTTTTGATTCGTAAACTACTGTAATTGCAGCAAGGATAGGTATTCTAATGCGCTATTCGGTTTTCCTGATATTACTCGCATCGATGTCGCTCAACGCGGGATCCATCCGCAAGTGGGTCGATGAGGAAGGTAACGTCCACTACGGCGATTCGCCCCCGGCAACCGCGAAAACCGAGGGTGTCCGGGTTCAGGCAGCGCCCAGCAATCCGGGCAAGGCTTTGCCGCGGCTGGGCTCGTCCGGAGATTCGGAGTCCTCGGATGGCGACGCAACCGATACCGCAGCCGGCAGTAGCGAGGTTCCCTCCGACCAGGCCAAGATCGCCTGCGACAACGCGCAGGAAGACTTGAGAGTGATCAACAACAGCGCTCGCATCAAGATGAAAATCGGCGACGGCAGTACCCGCTATATGACGACCGAGGAAATCGAGGAACGCAAAACCCAGTCTGAGGCCGACATCAAGCGTTTTTGTAAATGAACCGCCGCGACACTTAATATACTGTTAACCGCGGGTGGATTCACTATAATGCGCCGAATCTAAAAATTTCTGGTGCCCCCCTGCTGTGTTTGTATTCCTATGAGAGCTTCTCGCTTCCACCTCGCAACCCTCAAAGAAACACCGGTAGACGCCGAAATCGTCAGCCATCAACTAATGCTGCGCGCCGGCATGATCCGCCGCCATGCGGCTGGAATTTACAGCTGGTTACCCCTTGGATTGCGCGTCTTGCGCAAGGTCGAACATATCGTGCGGCAAGAGATGGACCGGGCCGGGGCGCTCGAGCTGCTAATGCCGTCGTTTCAGCCCGCCGAGTTATGGCAGGAGTCGGGACGCTGGGATCAATTCGGCCCGGAGCTGCTGCGGCTCGCGGATCGCCATCAGCGCGACGCCTGTATCGGCCCCACGCACGAAGAGATCATCACCGATATCTTTCGCCGGGAGGTCAATAGCTACCGGCAGTTACCGGTTAACTTTTACCAAATCCAGACCAAGTTCCGAGACGAAATAAGGCCCCGGTTCGGGATCATGCGCTCGCGTGAATTCATCATGAAGGATGCCTATTCCTTCGATCTCGATCAGGCTGCAATGCAGCGCGCCTACGACATTATGGATCGAGCCTATGTCAGAATTTTCGATCGCTTCGGCCTCGATTATCGAGCGGTCAGCGCAGATTCGGGCGCGATTGGCGGCAGCACTTCCCAGGAGTTTCACGTGCTCGCCGATTCAGGCGAAGATGCGATCGCGTTTTCGGACCAGAGCGAATTCGCGGCAAACATAGAAACCGTCGAAGCGCCGGCGCCGGCGGCCGAGCGCGCGGCGCCTGCCGCCGCGATGGAAACCGTCGATACTCCGGGTATGAATACCATCGAGGAACTCGCCGCGGGCCTCGGCGTGACGGCGCAACAATGCTTGAAAACCCTGATCGCCGACGCCGAAGATGGCGGACTGGTGGCGCTGGTATTACGCGGCGATCACGAACTCAACGTACTCAAGGCCGGGCAACTCGACGGCGTCGCCAATCCGTTACGCTTGGCGCAGCGCGAAAAAATTGTCGAAATCCTGGGTAATGACATCGGCTCAATCGGACCCATCGGGCTGGACATCCCCGCATTCGTCGATTTCAGCGCCGCCCAGCTGAGCGACTTCGTCTGCGGCGCCAACCAACACGACAAACATCTGATCAACGCCAACTGGGGACGCGACTGCGATGAACCGGTTAGCGCCGATATCCGCAACGTGGTCGCGGGTGACCCCAGTCCCGACGGCAAGGGCCAACTCAAAATTCTACGCGGTATCGAAGTCGGCCATATATTTCAGCTGGGTCAAAAGTATTCGGAAACCATGCAGGCAACAGTGCTGGATGAACAGGGCAAGGCGACCTATCCTTTCATGGGTTGTTACGGCATCGGCGTCACGCGCGTGGTGGCGGCCGCGATCGAGCAAAACCACGATGAACATGGCATCATCTGGCCCGATACCCTGGCGCCGTTTCAACTGGCGATCTGTCCGATCAACTATCACAAATCAGACCTGGTCAAGCAGGCGGCCGACGAATTTTACGATAGCTGCCGCAGCGCCGGACGCGATGTGTTTCTCGACGATCGCCCGCTGCGGCCGGGTGTCATGTTTTCCGACATGGAATTAATCGGGGTTCCGCATCGCGTGGTCTTCAGCGAACGCGGTCTTAAGGCGCAACAGTTCGAGTACAAGGGTCGACGCGACGCCAGCGCCCAGGAACTGCCGCTTGCGGACCTCGGCGATTTCCTGCAAAGGATTTTTACCGACTAGTGGCTTTGCATGCTAGACAACTCGCGGCATTGTTGTTCCTGTCACTCCTTTGCCTGGCGTCAAATCCGTCGCGAGCCTCGACCGATCCCGCGTTAAGCCAACTCTTGAAAGAGGCGATTGAGTCCGACTCGGGATTCGAAGACCGCTTCGATGCACAGGTATGGTTGCTCGACATGTCGCGTCGCCTGAAAAAATTCGTCGCCGACCCCGAAGTACGTATTCCATTGCTCAAGCAAGTTCACTACGAGGCAAAGCGGGTCGGCATCGAGCCCGAGCTGGTCCTCGCCGTGATAGAAGTGGAAAGCCGCTTCGACGAGTTTGCGATTTCGGTTTCGGGCGCGCGCGGGCTGATGCAAGTCATGCCTTTCTGGCTCAATGAAATCGGAATTTCGGATGACAACCTGTTCAAGATTCGCACCAATCTGCGCATGGGCTGCACCATATTGCGTTACTACATCGATATGGAGCCCAACGATCTGGGCCGTGCCCTGGCGCGCTACAATGGCAGCCTCGGAAAATCCGTATATCCGAACAAGGTAATTTCGGCCCTGCACAAACACTGGTTCAAACAATAAATTTCGGCGGCCGGAAAGCCCCCTACCCATCGACCCTATGTCCCTGACCAGCAAATTGAGACGCATCGCGCTGGAGCAACAGGGCTTGCTGAAAACGAATTCCTTCGGGCGCGGGAAAAAAGCCGTGTTACGCGCGATCCAGCAACTCGGATACGTACAGATAGACACCATCTCAGTGGTGGCACGGGCGCATCATCACGTACTCTGGTCCCGGGTCGGCAACTACCGCGCGGATTTTCTCGCTCAACTGGTAGCCGAACGCGAGCTGTTCGAGTACTGGTCCCATGCCGCGGCCTGGATGCCGATGTCCGACTACCGCTTCGCTCTGCCGCGCATGACACAACTCAATGACAGCGTGTGGTTCGCAAGCTGCGATCAGAAAATACAGCGTGAAGTACTGAAACGCATCGAGATCGAAGGTCCGATGCGGGCGCGGGATTTTTCGGATCCGAGTCACCGTAGCGGCGGATGGTGGGAATGGAAGCCGGCGAAGCAGGCGCTGGAGCAATTGTTTATGCAAGGCGAACTCATGGTCAGTTCGCGCCTGGGATTCCAGAAAGTATATGACTTGCCCGAACGTGTATTACCCGATTCAGTCGATACCCGTGAACCGGACATGGATGAGTATGCAGGCTACCTTATCGATACCAACCTGCGCGCCCATGGTTGCGCCAGTCTGGTTTCGCTGACCTACCTACGCAAGGGCAAGCAGCTGCGCGCGGCCGTAAGAAGTCAACTCGAGGCGAGAATCGAAACCGAAGCGTTGACTAGCGTCACGCTGGCCAACGGAACCCAGTTGTACATCGATCCCGAGCTGCTCGAATCCAGGGCGCCGCGCAGCTCTGCGCTGGTTCGAATTCTGTCTCCTTTCGACAACGCCGTGATCCAACGCCAGCGCGGGCGGGAACTGTTTGATTTCGACTACCAGATCGAGTGTTATCTGCCTGCATCGAAACGCCGTTTCGGATACTTCTGTCTGCCGCTCATGTATCGCGACCGCCTGGTGGGTCGTATCGATTGCAAGGCCCATCGGGCAGCCGGCAGGCTCGAAATAAAATCCATGCATATCGAACATCGCCTCGACGCCGCTTTCGCTACCGCCTTTAATCGGGCAATACAGTCTTTTGCCGCCTTTAACGATTGCGCTGAAATCCAGTTCACGGCGGATCGATCGAATCCATATTTGCCCGAAATTCAATCGCAGGGCAATTAACTCGCGAAACGAATCGATTGAGCGCGCCGCCGGGTTAATAATTACCGCGGCGGTAGCTGACGACAACCGCCCCGGCGCTTATCGTCGACAGTAATACCAGCGGTCCGATGATCCACGGGTCCAGCAACATATCCAGCGATAGCGAACCGGCGGCGCTGTAAATGACCTTGGAATAAACATAGGACTTTATGGAAATCCCCAGAATCGCCGCGGCGATAAAATGACTCAAGCGAGCATTCAATATGCCGGCGCTGTAATTAACCAGGGAATGGGGAAATGCGGGAAACACGCGCATCGCAAACAGAGTAAAAAAATTATCCTGCGCCTGCAATATTCTATAACTGCGCGAGTTTTCGATCCGGTGTCGCCAGTCCGCCGTCAGAAAGTCGGAAAAAAAGTACGCCCCGACCCCGCCCAGGGTGCCGCCGGCGGCAAGAATAAAGGTTGCAATCGGCGGGGGATATAGCGGCGCCGCGATCCACAGAAACAGCGAACCCGCCAATGCGAAGGTAAACAGGACGGTCTGCATGGCAATCAAGATCAGGATCAACCACCAGTACTGCGCGTAACCCCGTGCCAATTCAAGCACCCTTGCCGCGTCGAGCCATCCGGCAATCTCGAGATACAATCCGATTGTAATCAGCAGCGCGACCAGCAGCAGTCTGGATCTATGTCGTTGGATCACCGGGTTTCCCTATAGGCAGGAATCGCTGGCCGTGAATCCACTATTCGAGATCGGTTATGCTGGCGGGCGCCCAGCCGGCATGCCGCAGCAACCACTCGCCATCTTTTTCCAGGCTAAGCTCGAGCCGGTATAGGCGGGCGCGCACTGCCGATAACGCTCCGACATTTGAAATCACGCTACCCGCCATGGCTAGGTGTAGCCTGACCATGGCCTGGTTATCCGACAACAATTCGATTTCGTCTATCTTGGTAAATAGGTGGATATTCTTGTGACGCAAGAAGTAGGCCCGCAACAAACCGGTAAGTGACTTTTTAGCATAACCTTTTTGATCATGGTAATTCTCATGAATCAGATCGGCCAGATCGCTCGAACTGCGCGCTTCGGCGGCCGCGACACCGGCTTCGATGAAGTTACGGATTCGATCTTCCGGCGATTCTCCATTGGTGCTACAGCCCTGCAGCAATACAGTCATCCAGAGCAATAACCACACCGGGGCCGACGATCTCATGACATCGACCTACAGGTCGTAGCGAGGCGGTGCAACCTTGAGCACTTCCTCGATCGTGGTCAAGCCGCGCGCCACCTTTTGGGCGCCTGCCAGATTTAGCGGTTTCATACCCATGCGGATCGCCGCCTTGCGAAATTTGATCAAATTGAAATTGTCGTCGATTTCCTGTTTCAGTTCATCGCTCAACGACATCATCTCGTAAATACCGATGCGACCGATAAACCCGGTCTGCCGACATTCGAGACAGCCCTCGGCGACGGCAATTTTATCCGGCGGCGATGTGGTCCAGGGTTTGATCAGGGCTTGCCACTCAAGCGGATCGAAACTGGTTTCATGTTTACAGTGCGGACACAGCGTGCGCACCAGCCGTTGCGCGACCACGCCGATCAGAGTCGCGGTAATCAGGTATGACGGCACGCCGATTTCGGCCAAACGCGCAATCGCCGAAGGCGCATCGTTGGTATGCAATGTCGATAACACCAGGTGCCCGGTAAGCGCCGCCTGCACCGCCATTTCCGCGGTCTCCCGATCGCGAATTTCGCCGACCATGATAATGTCGGGATCCTGGCGTAACAGGGTTTTAACGCCAGCGGCAAAATCCAGCTGAATATTATGCTGTACCTGCATCTGATTGAAGGCGGGTTCGATCAGTTCGATCGGATCCTCGATGGTGCACACATTGACTTCCGGAGTCGCCAGGTGTTTAAGGCTGGTATACAAAGTTGTGGTTTTACCCGATCCGGTCGGACCGGTTACCAGAATGATTCCATAGGGCCGGGAAATCATATCGTTCCAGATAGTGGATTCTTTTTTTCCAGACCCAGGGCGGCAAAGTTTTTGACCAGCACCTCAGGATCGAAGATTCGCAGCACCAGTTTTTCACCAAAGGCGGTTGGCATGCTCGACAAGCGCAATTCGATCTCGGCGCCATCGGGTGACAGCGTTTTGATACGGCCGTCCTGCGGCTTGCGTTTTTCGGCAACATCGAGTCGTCCCATAATCTTGATTCGACTGACTACCGCGGCGGTAATATTGGCGGGGATTTCGTATACTTGGTGCATGACACCGTCGATTCGAAAACGTACGTTACCCTGTTCGCGGCGGGGTTCGATATGAATATCGCTGGCGCGCTGGCTGAAGGCATATTGCATTAACCAGTCGACGATACTGACGATGTGCTGATCTTCGGCGTCTACCTTGCCGGTTTTTCCTAGCTCGATGAGTTGTTCGAGGTTTTGAATATTACCCGGCAACTCACCCAGAGCCTTGTTACCGGCGCCCTCCATCGCCTTGCTGACGCTGTAAAACTCGATCAGGTAATTCTTTAGTTCCCGGGGATTCGCCAGCACCGTCGTAATCGGCTTATTGACGATGCGATCCAGTTCATCCATCCATTCGAGCCGGTAGGGATCGGTTACCGCAATTACGACTTCGCTAGCGGTCACTTTAACCGGCAAGATGCCAAAACGGGACGCATAGGCATAGGAGGTAATAGAGGTGCAGGACGCAACATCCATTTTTAACGGATCGAAATGATAGCGACTTAATCCGGATTTCTCAGCCAACCAGTCGGTTAGCATATCGAGCGACAACGGCTGCTGGGGATTCGATTTGTGGTTCCATTGCCGGCCGGCGATGATTTCCAGCGGATGCAGGGATTTTCTGGCCTGGGCGGATACCAGCGAAGTGACCATACTAGCCTTCTCCTGCTCGACGATATCCTCGGATACCAGCGCTTCGAGTATCCCTTCCAGGGTACAGACGGGTTTGGTCACAATATAAGCCTTAGCGTAATTCTTTAATGCATATTAGCAGGAAATTACGGACTTACATTGCTGATTATTGTGAAGAGATTTTCTTTGGCTGCCAGTTTTGTATGAACTGCTCGATCATATCGCGGGTAACCGGACCCACTTGCCGCGCTACCACTTCGCCCTCGGGGGTAACCAGGAAAGTCGTCGGCAATCCGGGGATCAAACCCAATTCCGATTCCTGGGTCGGTTTCGAATTAACAATCGGGTAAGTAATGAAATAGTCGTCCAGAAAAGTCTTCAATTGCTGATCGCCGATCAGTTCGGTATTAATGCCGATTACCATTGCATCCGTGTTCACATGATCGTCGTGAAAAGATTGTAACTCCGGCATTTCGACGATACAGGGAGGGCACCAGGTAGCCCAGTAATTTACCACCACCCACTTCCCTAAATAGCTTTTAAGATTCGCCTTGTTGCCATGAATATCGGTCAGAGGCATATCGACCGCCAGCGCCGCAAACGGTATCGCCAAAGCCAGTACTAAAACGTACAATCTTTTTTTCAAGCCTTCAATCATAGTTAATCCCGTCGTCCCAGTTAGGAGGATATAATCGGATTTTAGTTCAAAATTTCAGAAATTAATCGTTTTCCCGACTGCCCGGTTGAATCCGATCTGCGCCGGGGCGGCGAAATTCGGGAACAATCGATGCGGCCCCGGGATACAAACGCGTCGACCGGCATGACGACTTGTTCGACGACAAAAAAAAGCCCGCATCGGCGGGCTTTTTTTCATATCGGCCTGACCCTACTGCGCCAGGTAATCCAGGTCGGAAGCCTCGGTTTCGCCGAGGGTCCAGGCGCCACGGTTGCGGGCGTGCGCTATCGCCGCGCCGCGCTCGGCTCCCTTGGCCTTGGGAATATAGAAATACTGACCGGGATGTATCAGGTCGGCATCCTTGATCTGGCCCGAGTTGGCCTTGTAGATGAGTGGCCACATGTACGGATCGCCGTAGATGGTGTCCTGGCCGGAGATATTCCACAGATTATCACCGCTAACCACGAGGTATCCACCGATGTAGGGAGAGTCTTCTTGCATCGGCTCTTTATCCATGGTTTCAGCCATGGTGTCGTCGCCTTGCATGGCTGCGATCGCAGCCGCCGCCGCTTCTTCAGCCTTGTTAGCCAGGATCTTGGCACGAACGTTTTGACAATCGGCCGCCGCTTGTTCCGCTTCCTCGATCATCTCGGCGTTATCTTCCCAGTCGGCACCCAGATTTCTGGCACGCGCGTTTTTCAACTTCGCGGCATAAATGGCGTTACGAACTTCAGGAGTTGCACCCTGGCAATCATCTTCAGTCATGGTTTCGGATGCCATTTCATCTTCAGTGGAACTTTGCTGACAGCCCACGATTAAGCCAGAAGTCAAAACGGCAATTGCCGCTACCTTAAGGAGTTCTGTTGGTTTCATCTTTTATATTCTCCGAGAACTTTTATCGAATGTTAATGCGTGCTAATTATGGTAGCCCATTTTGCCGAGAAGACTACATTGATCAACCCTTTAGAGCAAGTTTTTAATGTAAATATTACTCATTTGGTCCGGATTATAGCCTAGTTTTCCAGGTTTGCTTGTCGGGGTTATCCCGGTTCTTTTCGAGACCGTCGGCCATCCCCCGGAATCCACTATTGCCAACGCATCGGCGATATTGTAAAACAGCGTCAATTTCTGTCGGCGGGGGCCAGGAAATGAGTCAGGACAAATTAGTTATCTATCATAATTCCAGTTGCAGTAAATCGCGTGAAACGCTGCAAATACTGGAAGATAAAAACTTGAATCCGGAAATTATCGAGTATCTCGATGAACCGCCCAGCGAGCAGGAATTGATCCGCATTATCGCACTGCTCGGCATCGGCGCACGCGATCTGCTGCGCAGCACCGAGCAGGCCTATAAAGACGCCGGCCTCGACGACGACAGTTTGTCGGAGACGGAGATTATTGCCGCGATCTGCCAGCATCCGGTCCTGCTGCAGCGTCCGATAGTCGTCGTCGGCGACAAAGCAATTATCGGCCGGCCACCGGTTAGGGTACTCGACATTCTTGCATAAAATACTAATCGTTTATTATAGCCGCCACGGTAGCGTGGCCGGCATGGCCGAGCAGATCAGCCTCGGAGTCGATTCCAACCCGGCCTGCGAAGCCGTCGTGCGTTGCCTGCCCGAAGTTTCTGCGGACAACGAACAAAGTACGGCGAGCATTCCGCAACAGGGAGCGCCTTATGCCCAGGTTGCGGATCTCGCGGATTGCGCCGGTTTAATCATCGGTAGTCCCGGTTACTTCGGCAATATGGCGGCGGCGCTGAAATACTTTCTCGATCAGACCAGCCCGCTGTGGCTAGCCGGCGCCATGATAGGCAAACCGGGCGGGGTTTTTACCGCGACTTCGAGTCAGCATGGCGGACAGGAAACCGTACTGACCAGCATGATGCTACCGTTGCTGCATCACGGTATGCTGGTGACCGGAATTCCTTACTCCGAACCGGCCTTGAACCAGACTCGAACCGGCGCTACACCCTACGGCGCTAGCCACGTCGCGGGTCAACAAGGCCAAGCATTGAGCGCGCATGAAATTTCGGCCTGCCGGGCACTCGGTAAACGCATCGCCGATATCGTCTGCAGCCTGGCCTGAGTTTTCCGGGAATAAAATTGCACCCACTCAAAGTCATTAGCCTGTCGTCCTGGATCGGTTTACTCGCATTTCAGTTATCCCTGCTCCTGCCCGGCTCCGCGGTGAATACCTATTGGGCGGGACTGCTAGTGCTCGCCATATTGATACCCGCTAGAGGATTATTCGGCTCACGGCGATATACCTACAAGTGGATCGGCTTCCTGACAATGGTTTATTTCTGTATCGGCATCAGCGAACTGGTGTCCAATCCGGCGCTCAAGGTCTACGGCTTCGGCACCACGATTACAAGTATGTCGCTGTTTCTCGCAAGCATCTATTTTGCGCGCTTTCTCGGGCGGCATACCTAAGCGGCAGGTCGGGCAGCGCGGCTGGCCCCAGCTTCGATCGACATCCTGCGCACTAGACGGAATGCCGGCTGCGATCAATGCGGTATCGGGTCACCGCCGCCGCAAACAGGCGTTACTCGCGCTATCCGGCATGATTGCCCAGCGCCGTCTTAACCAGAGGTATGGTTACCTTGCGCTGATGCGACAACGAAGTTTCGTCGAGCTGCCGCAGGATGGCCATCTGCGCTGCTAGATCGCGCGGATAGTGGGTTAACAGGTAGGAAATCACGTCAGCCGAGAGATCAATCCCGAGCAGGGCGGCCCGGCGACGCAGAATTGTGCGAATCTCGGTCTCGCCGCCAGACGGCAGTTGCAGCAGCAGCCCCCATTGCAGCCGGGAACGGAAATCATTCAGACAGGTTTTCAAATCATCGGGTTTGTCGGACAGCGCAAACAGGAACCGATAGTCGCCGTCGCGGCAGCGATTGATAACCTGGTAAAACAACGCCTCCCATTCACGCTGGCCGACGATCGCGTCGAGATTGTCGATCGCCAGCACGTCGCAAACTCCGTAACCGTTAAACTCGGAAGCGGCGCAGTGTTGCAGTTCCGCGGCATCGTAGATTTGCATCACCACCCCATGGCTACGCGCGAAATCGGCGCTTGCATTCAGTAAGTGCGTCTTGCCACAGGCCGCCCCGCCCCATAAACCTATCTGAGCCTCACCCTTCCCCAACACCAGCGCTTTCAGGCTGTCGACGATTAATTCGGATTGATCGGCAACGAAATTGGCAAAGCTGAACTGACGATCGAGCGCCAGCGGTAAAACAATTTGTTTAATTACTTACTCCGCGATCGATGTAACTGTAGTTTAAAATTATCAGCTCTTCGCCCTGGGTACTCACTTGCGGGAAGTCTTCCTGTTCCAGCACTTCGCCAAATTCGATCAAGCGCTGCAAATCCTCGGGATCGTTGCGCAACTTCAGGCGATAAGTCACGACATCGGCGTTAATCATCGCCACGCGCACGCTTTCGACCACATTCAGCGACCTCAGGTATTTCTGTACCGCTATCAGTCGGTCGATGCCTTCCAGCGTGGACACACTGAGCAATAGCGACTGTTCTACCCGTCGATGATCTTCCAGCGCATACTCCAGCGCCAGTATTCGCGCCAGATGTTTGACGACCTGATCGATCACTGCTTGTTTCGACGACGCCGCGTGTTTCCACTTGAATATCTGATCCGCAAACCGAACCTCCCAATCGCCGTGCCAGCCCTTGCCGCTACGCCCCACAAGCTGCCCCACCAGTAGCGCGTCCGGGGTATAACGTTGGGACATGGTTTTAATGTTTTCGTATTCGCGCGAAACAATGTCGCGAATCTTCACCAGCGCGATATCCTCCAGGTCCATTAGTGGAAACAATACCGGCACCGCATGGACAGTGGCGGCCTGATCCAGCGCTTCAATCAAATCGGGCGTTGCGTCTTCCGACACCAGTTTGATGTTTTCATTCACATCATAGGAAATCACCAGCAGGCTGCTCGGCCGCTCCCGCCCCCAGACCGGGAAGTTGTGCTCGCGTAACAGGCTTTCGATCAATTGCTGATCGAAATCGATGCGCAGGTAAAGACGCTCGGCGTCAAATTCCTCGTCTCCCGGCTGACTGCGATTGATATAACGAAACTGTTTCACGTAGCGCGCGCTGCGTGAAATCGGACGTTCGAAGGCCTGGCTACGCAAAGCGTCATCCGAACCGCTTACCTTGACGACCACCTGCCTGAAGGCCTGGCTGAAAGTTTCCAGCCGCAAACTCGTGGTTTGATCCGCAACGGGTAACTCGACCGTGAACAGGTCCTCGACGATTACCGCAGCGGCCGGCCGCGAGGCGCAAGCCAGCACCAGCAGCATTGGCAAAACTTTAAGCAACTTCATTTTTATCTATTCTCTGGCACGGACATTTAAAATTAAGGCGTGTAAAATAGCACACCAATATTATTTCCTGAACTAACAAACCATGAATCCCGAGCGATCTTTGAATTATCGTGCAGCGGGCGTCGACATTGATGCCGGCAACGAACTGGTGGAACGTATCAAACCCGCCATTAAATCCACCCAACGGGAAGGTTGCGTCGGCAGCATTGGCGGATTTGGCGGCCTGTTCGAATTACCGCTCGATCGCTACCGCAATCCATTACTGGTTTCAGGTACCGATGGCGTCGGCACCAAGCTGAAACTGGCGCTCGAGCTCGACCGCCTCGACGGTATCGGCACCGACTTGGTGGCAATGTGCGCCAACGATATCGCCGTGCTCGGCGCCGAAGCCCTGTTCTTCCTCGATTACTACGCTACCGGGCAGTTGCAAATCGAACAGGCGGAAACAGTGATCGCCGGGATCGCGGCAGGCTGCAGGCAGGCGGGCTGCGCGCTGATTGGCGGCGAAACCGCGGAAATGCCCGGTGTGTATCACGCTCAAGATTTCGATTTGGCTGGCTTTTGCGTCGGCATTGTGGAACGCGACCGGGTCATCGACGGCAGCCGCGTCGCGCGCGGCAATCGACTGGTGGCGCTGGCTTCATCGGGTCCGCATTCCAATGGCTATTCGCTGATCCGTAAGATAATCGAAGTTAGCGGGGCCGACCTCGGCCAAACCTGCGGCAACCAAAGCCTGGCCGAGGCGCTGATCGCGCCCACCCGGATATACGTCAAGAATCTGCTGCAACTGGCGCAACAATGCCCGCTCAATGCCATTGCCCATATTACCGGCGGCGGTTTGATCGACAATATCCCACGCGTGCTGCCGGCACAGCTGGCGGCAAGAATAGATTTATCCAGTTGGAAACTGCCCGCGATATTTAGATGGCTGCAAAAGTCCGGCAATATTGCCGAGAGCGAGATGCTGCGCACTTTCAATTGCGGCGTCGGCATGGTGCTGGCAATCGACGCCGGACAGGAGCAGGCATGTCTGCAGCAACTTGCGGCCATGGGCGAAAACGCCTGGGTAATTGGAGAAGTCATCGATCGTGGAAGCGAGTCCGCGGTCGTATTTGCATGAGCCGGACGATCAAGCTTGCGGTATTGATTTCGGGCAATGGAAGCAACCTGCAATCGATCATCGATGCCATCGACTCGGGTCAGCTCGACGCCGAAATCAAGACCGTAATATCCAATAACCGGAGCGCCCATGGGCTAGTTCGCGCCACCCGGCACGGCTTGCCTACCTGGGTGCTCGAGCATCGGGATTTCGAAGACCGCGACCGTTTTGACGACGCCCTGCAACATTATCTCGCCGCGATTGAACCCGACTACATCGTTCTGGCGGGTTTCATGCGCATCCTCGGCCCGCGTTTTATCGAGGCCTTCGCCGATAAAATTCTCAATATCCACCCTTCGCTGTTACCGGCATACAAGGGTTTGAACACCCATCAACGCGCGCTGGATAACAACGAACGGGAACATGGCGTCAGCATCCACCTGGTCACCGCCAAACTCGACGATGGACCCGTCATCCTGCAGGCCGGCTACCCGATAAAGCCCGGCGACAAAGCCGCGGATTTACAGCGTCGGGGGCATCGGCTCGAGCATCAGATGTATCCGCAGCTGTTGCGCTGGCTCAGCGATCAAAGCCTGGTGATAAAAGCAGGCCAGATCTTTTATAAACAGGCCTTGCTTGAAAATCCGATCCAGTTCAAGCCTTAGTCTGCTGCTGGTTTGGTCGCTGTTCCCGGCCGCCGTTACAGCTGAGGTGGCACTGCGTCCATTCAATGCCAACTACGACTTGCATAGGGGCAACAGTCATATAGGCAACACCGAACTCGTGCTGGAACGCCGCGGTAATCGCTGGCGTTGGCGCTCGCTGACCAAGGCGCAAGGTGTTTATGCCTGGTTTACCCGCAAGCAGCCTTATACCGAAACCAGCTTCAGCCCGGCTGACAGCGAGTTCTTGTTAAATGAAATCCTGATATCGGATGCTCGCAAAAAGAGCAACTACGAATTGGCGAGCTTCGACTGGAATAAAAGTCAACTGGAGGTATTCAGGAAAGGTAAACACCGGCAACTGCGGCTCGAAGCGAAGGTATACGACTATCAAAGCATCCATCTGCTGGCGGCCATCATGGTTCAGCAGCGGCAAGTCGAGAGGCGCATCGATTTTTACCGGAAAGGTAAACTGGTTAAATCCCGGATGACCTACATGGGCCGTCAAATCCTCGACCTCGACGGCAAAAACATGGACGTCAACGTCTATGAACAAGTAATCAGTAAGTCGAAATCAACGATAAAGTATTATTACGATGCCGCCAACCCGCTGCTGCCGTTACGCATCGAAAAACTCGAACCTCGAAAAAAACCATCCGTATTGACCCTGCGCCGGATCGATTGGGGACTATAAGCGGGTAAAGCCTTCTTCTTTTTGCAAGCGTTCGATTTCGGCAGGGGCGAAGGGCACTTGCTCGATGAAACTCGGAAGCTCGCTCTGCTCTATTTCCAGGGTCTTCATCATTGTCCGACAAGCCTTGATATCGATTATATTGTCGCGGTCGAGCAGCCGTGCTCGCTCTACCATGGACTGGTTTGACGTGTAGTTACCCTTCTGGAATAGCTGCAATTCGTCGCCGTGCAGCACAATCGCAATCTTGCTGTGCTCATCGGGATCGAACAGCTCGCGCAAATCCTCGGCGCGATTGAGCACCACGTCCAACTGCTGCTGGTTATTGACCGTGACGCTGAAGACGTAACCCGGCGGCTGCCTATCTTCTTCCGCCGAGAAGAGAGTCAACGGCAGGCACAGCAGCAACGGCAATATCGGTAGCGAGAGACGCGGCATGTTAGTCGCTGCCGGCAATCATCATATTGTCGATCAGTATCGATCCGCAGCGCACGCTGCCGCGAAAATCGACATCGTTGCCGATTTCGACGATACCTTTGAACATCTCGCGCAGGTTGGCGGCGATGGTAACTTCCTCGACCGCATGATCGAGCTTGCCGTTTTCAACCCAAAAACCGGCCGCGCCCCGCGAATAATCTCCGGTGACGGTATTGACGCCATGCCCCATCAACTCGGTGACCAAAAACCCACGATGCATCGCGCCCAGGCATTGCTCGAAAGATTTTCCGGTATCGGCAAGTATCAGGTTGTGCACACCGCTGGCATGCCCGGTGGTCGTCAGTCCCAGTTTGCGCGCCGAGTAGCTATCGAGCAGGTAGTTTTGAATTACGCCGGCAGCGACCAGATCTCCGTTGTGGGTGGCTACGCCTTCGGCGTCGAAATTCGCCGAACCGAGCGCCTGCGGGATAAACGGGTCCTCGTGCAATCGCACAAAATCGGGAAATATCTGCTCGCCCACGGCGTCGAGCAAAAAACTGGCCTTGCGATACTGCGCGGCACCGCCAATGGCAGCGCTGAAATGTCCGATCAGACCACGCGCCAGCTCGGGCACAAAAAGAATGGGGGACTGCTGGGTTTTCAGCTTACGGGCATCGAGCCTGCGCACCGTGCGCTCGGCCGCAGTCTGGCCGACGCTACGGGCACTTTCGAGCCGGTCCGGATGGCGGCTGACATCGTACCAGTAGTCACGTTGCATGCTGTCTTGTGCCTGACCCACCACCGAGCAACTGATGCTGTGCCGGGTTTTGTGCTGGGCCTGCAAAAATCCATGCGAATTGCCATAAACCGACAGGCCCGCATTCAAATCGATCGATGCGCCCTCGGAATTGACGATGCGCGAATCGTATTCCAGCGCCGCATTTTCGCACTCCAGCGTCAGCTCGATAACCGACTGGGGGTCCAATCCCCAGGGGTGGTAAAGGTCTAGCTCGCGCATTTCGGTCGCCATCAGCTCGGCATCGGCAAGGCCGGCGCAGGGATCCTCCGAGGTGTAACGCGCAATATCGCAGGCGGCCGCGATCGTTTTACGGATCGCGTCGAGATCGAGGTTCGAAGTGCTGGCGCTGGCCTTGTGCCGTCCGAAATACACACTGACGCCGAGGCCGTTATCCTGTTGGTGCTCGATGGTTTCCACCGATCCCATACGCGTTGCCACCGATAAACCCTGCGATACCGAGAGGCCGGCCTCCACCTGGCTGGCGCCCTTGGCCTGCGCCATCTTGATCGCGTCGGCGACGACGTTTTTAAATGATTCCGCTTGCGGAAATGCTAATATGCTGTTTTTTTCATCATTCATCGAATCATTTTATCCCAGACTGCAATGGAAAACGAAGCAGAGTTTGACGAAATCGAATATGTCAGTAAAAGCCAACTCAAGCGAGAGAGCCATGCGCTGCAAGACCTCGGTAAGAAACTCGTTGCCCTGCCCGCCGATCAGTTGAGTCGAATTCCGTTAGACAACCCGTTACTGGAAGCCATTTCACTGGCTAAGCGCATCCAAAACAAGCGCAGCGCGCTTAAACGCCACTATCAGTTCCTGGGAAAACTGCTGCGCGCCCGCGATACCGACCCTATTTATGCGGCATTGACCGAAATCGAACAGGAAAGCCAACATTCCATCCAGCGCCATCACCGCGCCGAGCGCTGGCGCGATCGCATCGTCGAACAGGGCAGCGAAGCCATCGAGGCGCTGCTGGCGGAAATCGGGCGGGTCGACCGCCAAAAGTTGCGTCAACTGTGGCGCAATTACAAAAAAGCGCCCACGGACGCCAAGCGCAGCCAGCACTCGCGCCTGATCTACAAAGAAATCAAGCAAGCCCTCGATTCCTGAATTTAGAGCAACGCTCGAGCTTCGATGGGATCAGGACTATCCCTCGCAGCAGGCGGGGGGAAGCTGATGACGTGGTCAAACTTTTTGATACACCCCAGTTAAGCGGCATGCTTCGTTTCGAGTAGTCGTTTTTCATAATCATTCGGGCTGACATAATTCAGCGTCGAATGTAATCGATATGCAGAATATCCTGCTGTGCTTCATATCGAGTCTGATAATTTCGCCATTGCACCCGCTCCTGCTTCAGACTGCCAAAGAAGCTCTCGACCACCGCATTATCCCAACAGTCACCTTTACGGCTCATGATAATCCTACTCCGGGCTGGCGGGGATGACCGGGGTGCGGCTGTCGACGTCGGCATTTTGCGCGCGGTTGCGCAGGAAGTGATCCATCAGGACGATTGCGAGCATGGCTTCGGCGATCGGCGTGGCGCGAATACCGACGCAGGGATCGTGGCGGCCTTTGGTGCGGATTTCGGCCGCCTTGCCGTCGACATCTACAGTGTTACCCGCGAGGTGAATACTGGAGGTTGGTTTGAGTGCAATGCTGACCAGGACATCCTGCCCGGAGGTGATGCCGCCGAGCGTGCCGCCGGCGTGATTCGACAGGAAGCCCGCGGGCGTGATTTCGTCGCGGTTTTGTGTTCCCTTGAGTTCGATACTGCCGAATCCGGCACCGATTTCCACCCCCTTGACGGCGTTGATACTCATCATCGCATGTGCGATATCGGCATCGATGCGATCGAAAATCGGCTCGCCGAGCCCGGGTGGAACCCCACTGGCAACCAGCGAGACCCTGGCGCCGATCGACTCGCCCTGCTTGCGCAAGGCATCCATGTATTTTTCCATTTCGGGCAGCATATCGGCATCCGGACAAAAGAATGCATTCCGGTCGACCTGTTCCCAATCGAAGTTTACCGGAACCAGCGGCCCCAGCTGGGCCAGGTAACCCCGCACCCGGATGCCACACTTCTCGAACAGGTATTTTTTGGCGATCCCGCCGGCAGCGACCCGCATCGCGGTTTCCCGCGCCGACGAGCGGCCGCCGCCGCGGTAATCGCGCAAACCGTATTTTTGCTGGTAACTGTAATCGGCATGACCGGGGCGAAACAGGTTCATGATGTCGCCGTAGTCCTTCGAACGCTGATCCTGGTTGTGCACCAGCAGGCAGATCGGAGTGCCGGTGGTGCGACCCTCGAAAGTACCCGACAAAATCTTCACCGCGTCATCTTCGCGTCGCTGGGTGGTGTGACGCGAAGTTCCGGGTTTGCGGCGGTCGAGGTCCTGCTGCAGATCGACCTCGCTGAGTTCGAGTCCCGGCGGGCAGCCATCGACGATACAGCCGATTGCGCTGCCGTGACTTTCGCCAAACGATGTCACCACGAATGATTTGCCGAAACTGTTACCCGACATTTACCTGACCTTTGATTGAATTCACGGGATAAAACACTAACTTATAGTGATATGACGCATTCTACTAAAAAACTGGGTATGATGTTCACTGTCGGCGCCTGGCTGCTGGGTTTCTTGCTCATGGCGCTCGCGTTTTCGAAAATACTCGACCGGCAAAACAATCCGAACCAGTCGGTAGCAACCCTCCAGAGTGGTGAGTTTCAAGAAGTCCTGCTGACGCGCAACCGCAGCGGACACTATGTTTTCGACGGCGAAATCAACCATCGCAAGGTCACCTTCCTGGTCGATACCGGCGCCACCACCACGGCGATACCCGGCTCGATGCAGCGCTCCTTGGGACTCGAGGCCGGTCCGCCGATATCGGTTTCGACCGCCAATGGCATAACCACCGCATACCTGACCCGACTCGATCAGCTCGCGATCGGTGCGATCGAGATGTACGACGTCAACGCCAGCATTATCGCGGGTATGGGCGTCGACGAAGTCCTGCTCGGAATGAACGTTTTAAAACACTTCGAACTGGTGCAGCGCGGCGATCAACTCATCATTCGCCGATACAAGTAAAAGTTCCATCGCTTTGCGGCAATAAGCATTTTTTCTCATTTCATTGTATTTTTATGAACTTTCTATAAATTCATTTCCTCTAAGCTCGCGTAATGGGGAAACAACCAGTACAACGAAACCGTTTATTAACTTGAGGATTATTGCAATGAATACAGCTAAGAAAACCACCGGAGTCGCCCTGGCCGCAGCTGCAGCCGCCATGTTCGCAATCGCGCCGATGAGTGCTACCGCCGGCGAAAAAGCGGGCAAGTGCTTTAACGTCAATTCATGTAAAGGCACCAGCGCCTGTGCCACCGCAACCACCAGCTGTGCAGGTCAAAACTCTTGCGCCGGACAAGGCTGGGTAAAGCGCACCAAGTCTGAATGTGAAGGTGCAGGTGGTAAGTTCGAAGCCTAAGCTGTCTTTCCGAGCTAATAAAAATGCACCGGTCTTGCCGGTGCATTTTTTTTGCCCGCTAGAATCGATACAATAATTCCAGATTAGATGGCGAACATGACGATGACTGAAACCACGCCTAAGCTCTTTCTCGGATTTGGCCTCGGCCTGCGCGCGGAACATTACCAGGATGTCCTCGAGCGCAAGCCTCAAAATATCGACTGGTTCGAAATCCTGAGTGAAAACTACATGATCGATGGCGGTAAGCCGCTGTATTTTCTCGACGCGATCCGCCAGGATTATCCGATGGTCATGCACGGGGTATCGATGTCGCTCGGCAGCACCGACGAACTGGATTTCGAGTACCTCAAGCGGCTCAAGACACTGATCGAGCGCGTCGAACCGCACTGGTTTTCCGATCACCTGTGCTGGACCGGGGTCGATCGCAAGAATATGCACGACCTGCTGCCGCTGCCCTACACCGAAGAAGCCGTCAATCACGTCGCCGACCGTATTTCGCGGGTGCAGGATTTTGTCGGCCGGCAAATGCTGATCGAGAACCTGTCCAGTTATATCACCTATTGCGAAGACGTCATGCCCGAATGGGAGTTCCTGACGGCAATCGCCGAAAGGGCGGATTGCAACCTGCTGCTCGACGTCAACAACATCTACGTCAGCAGCTATAACCATCATTACGACCCGCTCGAATATCTGCAAGGCGTGCCCGCAGAGCGCGTCTGGCAACATCACCTGGCAGGCCATACCAATGACGGCAATCTGATTATCGACACCCATGACCAGGACATCATCGATCCGGTGTGGGCGCTGTACCGGGAAACGGCGAAACGCTTCGGCCCGGCGTCGACGATGATCGAACGCGACGGCAATATTCCAGAGCTCGATGCCGTGCTCGCCGAGCTCGACCAGACGCGCGCCATCGCCACACCCTATTACGAGTCTGAGCAATGAGACATTTGCGTAGTTTGCAACTGCGTTTCCAGGATTACCTGATCGGTGTATCCGACGCCATCGAAGGCGATATCATCAGCACCGAGAACGCACTGGCGGAACATCGGCTCGGCGCCTACTACAACGCCTACCGGATTCGGCTGATCGACTGCCTGGCGGTGGACTACCCGGCGCTCATGCATTGCCTGGGCCGCGAGGCCTTCGAAAATATGGCGCTCGACTATTTGCAGCGCCACCCTTCAACCCACCCCTCGGTACGCTGGTTCGGAACCCGGCTACCCGAGTACTTGCGCGATAATTACCCGGGTCAGGACCAGGAATTCCTGCACGAACTGGCCAGCTACGAATGGGCCCAAACCCTGGTGTTCGATGCGGCCGACAGCGATTCCCTGTTCCAGCTGGAAGACATGGCGCAGATTCAGCCCGAGGCCTGGCCGGATTTGACTTTCCAGTTCAAGCCGGCGCTGCAGTGGCTGGATTTGCACTGGAATGTCACGCTGGTGGAAAGCGCAATCGACGGCGGAACCGAAATACCGCCGCGCCAGCGCAGCGAATTCCCGCAACGCTGGCTGTTATGGCGTCGCCAGCTCAAAACCCACTGGCGCTCACTCGAGGTGCACGAGGCCTGGGCCATCGAACAGGCGGCGCAAGGCGCTAATTTCGCGGCCATCTGCGAGGGTTTGCTGGAGTGGGTCGATGCCGAGCAGGTCGCGTTGGTCGCGGCGGGGTTTCTCAAACAGTGGATAGCCGATCAACTGATAATAAGCCTGGGCAAAGACTAACTCGCACTCCGGGTATAGTGTTAAACTGTGCGCCGCAAAAATACCTAAATCCGTAGTTCGCGGGTTTGCGTAATTTAAAGAACGATTCGCTATAAGATTGACCTGAGGAACCCGCCATGCCAAATCTCGACCTCCAGTTGAAGGATCTAGATGTCTTCCACGGATTTATCCGCCGCCATATCGGTCCGGACCCGACTGAAGAACAGGCAATGCTAGCCGAGCTCGGTATGGACGATATCGAACAACTGCTCGACCGGGTGGTGCCGGAGTCGATCCGCCGGCGTAAACCGCTGGCGGTTAAAAGCAGCCTCAGCGAACGCCAGGTGCTGTTACGGCTGTACGAAGTGTCGATCCGTAACCAGCTTTACAAGTCGTTCATCGGCATGGGTTATTACAATACCCAAACACCGACCGTCATCGAGCGCAACCTGTTACGCAACCCGGCCTGGTATACCTCGTATACGCCCTACCAGGCGGAGATTTCACAGGGGCGCCTCGAGGCGCTGCTCAACTTTCAAACCATGGTAAGCGATTTGACCGGGATGGAGCTCGCCAATGCATCGGTGCTGGACGAGGCTACCGCCGCGGCCGAAGCCATGGCCATGTGCCATCGTTTATCGAAGAGCAAGAGCGATGTTTTCTATATCGCCAATAGCTGTCACCCGCAGACTATCGAAGTGGTAACCAACCGCGCCAAGCACATGCACATCAAATGCGTCATCGGCGACCCATTCGCGGCGGCCGATAATCCCGAGCTGTTCGGCGTCCTGCTGCAATACCCCTGCTCCACCGGCGAAGTACACGATTATCGCGAGCTGGTAGCCGGGATTCATGCGAAAAAAGGGCTGGTCGCGGTCGCGGCGGATCTGCTTAGTCTGACGCTGTTGACGCCGCCGGCCGAATTTGACGCCGATATCGTGGTCGGTAGTTCACAGCGCTTCGGCGTACCGCTCGGCTACGGTGGACCGCATGCGGGTTTCATGGCAACCCGCGACGCCTATAAACGCTCCCTGCCGGGGCGCCTGATCGGGGTCTCCAAGGATACCTGCGGCGAAGCTGCGCTGCGCCTCACGCTGCAAACCCGTGAACAGCACATACGCCGCGAAAAGGCGACCAGCAATATTTGCACCGCACAGGCTCTGCTCGCGATCATGGCGAGCATGTACGCCGTTTATCACGGCCCCGCGGAAATCAAACGCATTGCGCAGCGCGTGCATCGGTTGACGGTGTTGCTGGCCGAGGGTTTGAGCGCGCTCGGCATGGAGGTCAATACCAAGCATTATTTCGACACCATCACCGTCAATACCGGAAACGCGACCGAATTCATCATGGCCGCAGCGCGCTCCAAGAAAATGAACCTGCGCCAGGTGGATGCGCATACAGTCGGCATTTCGCTGGACGAGGTATCCACGCGCGGCGACGTCACTCGGTTGTACGATGTCTTCACCCATGATCACGGGCGCGACGTGTCGATCGACGAACTGGACGCGAAAATCAAGACCGCGCTGCCGCAGGACTTGATTCGCAGCAGCGCATATCTGACCCATCCGGTATTCAACAGCCACCATTCCGAAACCGATTTGATGCGTTACATGCGCAAGCTCGCCGACAAGGACCTGGCGCTGGACCGCAGCATGATTCCGCTCGGTTCCTGCACCATGAAATTGAATTCGGCGACCCAGCTGATTCCGGTAACCTGGCCCGGCTTTGGCCGCATCCATCCCTTCGTGCCCCTCGACCAGGCGCAGGGATACCAGCAATTAATCGTCGAACTCGAGCAAATGCTGTGCGCCTGCACCGGCTACGACGCGATTTCACTGCAACCGAACTCCGGCGCGCAGGGTGAATACGCCGGCCTGCTGGCGATCAAGTCTTATCATGAAAGCCGCGATGAGGGTCATCGGGATATCTGCGTCGTGCCGTCATCGGCGCACGGCACCAACCCGGCCTCGGCGCAAATGGCGGGGATGAAAGTGGTCGTGGTCGGTTCGGCAAAAAACGGCAATATCGATCTCGACGACTTGCGCGCCAAGTGCGAAAAGCACAGCACCAACCTGGCCGCTATTATGATCACCTATCCGTCGACGCACGGCGTATTCGAAGACGACGTGCGCGAAGTCTGCGATATCGTGCACCAGCACGGCGGGCAGGTTTACATCGACGGCGCCAACATGAATGCCATGGTCGGCGTCTGCGCCCCGGGCAAGTTCGGGGGCGATGTGTCGCATCTGAACTTACACAAGACCTTTGCCATCCCGCACGGCGGCGGCGGCCCCGGGGTCGGCCCGATCGGTGTCAAGGAACACCTCAAGCCCTTTCTGCCGTCGACCAGTCAGAAGTCCAACGGCGGCATTAACAAGGTTGCCGCTGCGCCCTTCGGCAGTGCCGGAATCCTGCCGATCAGCTGGGCCTACATATCGCTGCTGGGCCGCGACGGCTTGCCTCAAGCGACCGCGATCGCAATTTTGAATGCGAATTACATCGCGCATCGTCTGAAAGACCATTTCCCGATTCTATATACCGGCTCCAACGGACTGGTGGCGCACGAATGCATAATCGATACCCGCGTGGTCAAGGAATTCGCCAGCGTCGACGATATCGCCAAACGCTTGATCGATTACGATTTCCATGCGCCGACCATGTCCTTCCCGGTGGCCGGCACGCTGATGATTGAACCGACCGAATCCGAATCCAAGGAAGAGCTCGACCGCTTTTGCGAGGCGATGATTTCGATCCGCGGCGAGATTCGCGATATCGAGGAAGGACGCATGGATCCCGCCGACAACCCGCTGACAAATGCACCGCATACGGTGGATATGGTCTGCGCCGACGAATGGACCCACGCCTATAGCCGCCAGCAAGCCGCCTACCCGCTGGCTTCCTTGCGCGATAACAAGTACTGGTCGCCGGTGGGCCGGGTCGATAACGTGTTTGGCGATACTCATGTGGTTTGTTCCTGCCCGCCGCTTTCGGCCTATGCCGAAGAAGAAAGCTGACCCGCTTACCCGGCACACTGGCGCAGACATCGGCTCGATCTGGACTTATACTCGCGCCACTTGCTGAGATAGGATTGCCCGATGGCGATTAGTGTATTCGATTTGTTTTCGATCGGTATCGGACCCTCGAGTTCGCATACCGTGGGCCCGATGCGGGCCGCGCAGCAGTTTGTGCAAACCCTCGAGCAAGACGGCCTGTTGCAGCAGGTGGCCGGCGTCAAGGCCGAGCTCTACGGCTCCCTCGGTGCCACCGGCAAGGGACACGGCAGCGATAAAGCGGTGATGCTCGGGCTGGAAGGCGAATCGCCGGAGTCGGTCGACACCGGCGCCGTCGAGGCACGACTCGACTCGATCCGTTCGAAGTCTCGGTTAAACCTGCTCGCCGAACATCCGGTCGACTTCGACGAATCCAGTCAACTGATCATGCATCGCAAAAAAACCCTGCCGTTTCACTCCAACGGCATGACCTTCCGCGCCTACAACCGGCAGCAAACCGAGATTCGCAGCGCTACCTTTTATTCGGTTGGCGGCGGTTTTATCGTCGATGAAAACGCCGCCGGCGCGGATCGCATCGTCGCCGACGATACTCGACTGACCTATCCGTTTACCACCGCGGTCGATTTGCTGATTCACTGCGCCAACCATGACCTGCGCATCAGCGACGTCATGCTGGCCAATGAAAAAGCCTGGCGCAGCGAGGACGAAATCCGCAACGGCTTGCTCGGAATCTGGAAGGTCATGCAAAACTGCGCTAAAAACGGCTGCCGCAACGAAGGTATATTGCCGGGCGGCATGAAGGTAAAACGCCGCGCCGCGGACCTGTATCGCAAATTGAGCAGTCAACCGCACATCACCTACAAGGATCCGCTGACCACGCTGGACTGGGTCAACCTCTGGGCGCTCGCGGTCAACGAAGAAAACGCCGCCGGCGGGCGCGTGGTTACCGCACCAACCAACGGCGCGGCCGGCATCATCCCGGCGGTTATGCATTACTACCATCATTTTTACCCCGCCGCCGAGGACGACGGCATTGTCCGTTTTTTACTAACCGCGGGCGCGATCGGTATTCTCTATAAGGAGAATGCATCGATCTCAGGCGCCGAGGTCGGCTGCCAGGGTGAGGTCGGCAGCGCCTGCTCGATGGCCGCCGGCGCGCTCACCGAAGTCATGGGAGGCACGCCCGAGCAGGCCGAAAATGCCGCCGAAATCGGCATGGAGCATAACCTCGGGCTAACCTGCGATCCGGTTGGCGGCCTGGTGCAGGTGCCCTGCATCGAGCGTAACGCAATGGCCTCGGTCAAGGCGATCAACGCCGCGCGCATCGCGATGCGCGGCGACGGCCAGCACTTCGTTTCGCTCGACAAGGTCATCAAGACCATGCGTGAAACCGGCGCCGATATGAAAACCAAATACAAGGAAACCGCGCGCGGCGGGCTCGCGGTCAATATCATCGAATGCTGAACGACCTGCAGGCAGCGCTGCTGCCCTACCTCGGGCTAGTCGGCGAGCATGCCTGGTTACAGGCCCTGGTCATCATTTTCGCCGCGTTGCTGGTAGCGTGGATTTTCGATCGTTTTATCAGCGCCGCCCTGCGCAAATTGGCGGGACGCACCAAATTTCAGGTCGATGACCATTTAATCGATAATTTACACAATCCGATTTACGTCAGCGTGATCCTGATAGGCACGGCGCTCGCGGCTAATCTGCTGAAGATACCCGAGCCCTTCGACTTTGTCGTATTTTCGATCCTGCAAACCATCGCCTACCTGGTCTGGACCCTGTTCCTGCTGCGGGTAACGCGTTCGCTGATTCGCTACATCGCCGACGATGAAAATCATGTCGCGGTATTACACCCGCAGACTCGCCCATTATTCGAAAACCTGGCCATGATCGTCATCGTGGTACTCGCGGTGTACATCATATTTACCGCCTGGAATGTCGACATGACCGCGTGGCTGGCATCGGCCGGCATCGTCGGTATAGCGGTCGGATTTGCCGCCAAGGACACTCTGGCCAACCTGTTTTCCGGGGTATTCATCCTCGCCGACGCACCCTATAAAATCGGCGACTACGTAGTGCTGGACACCGGCGAACGGGGCGAAATAACCCACATCGGCATTCGCAGCACGCGTTTGATGACCCGTGACGATGTCGAAGTCACGGTGCCCAACGCAATCATGGGTAACACCAAAATCATCAATGAATCGGGCGGTCCCGAGGCAAAGTTTCGCATCCGCATTGCAGTCGGCGTCGCCTACGGCTCGGATATCGACCGGATCCGCGATCTGTTGATGGCCATCGCATTGGCCGACGACGCAGTCTGTGACGAGCCGGAACCGCGGGTGCGCTTTCGCCGCTTCGGCCCTTCGAGTCTGGATTTCGAGCTACTATGCTGGGTCGAGGAACCGGTATTGCGCGGCCGCGTCACTGACGCGCTGAACTGCGAGGTGTATAAACGCTTCAACCAAGAAGGGGTCGAAATCCCCTACTCCAAGCAGGACGTCTACATCAAGGAGTTACCCGATCGCGCGGCTTCCGATTGAGGTCTTGACGGGCGGGATTCAATGGCTCGCTCCGATGGGGTCAGCGCAAAAATTGCACTGAGTTTTGAGGGAATGGCAAATTGTCGCCGCAATTATTGGTCTGACCCCGAGCGTCCGGCCCTTGGAAAGTTGGGTTCGGAGTTAAAATACCGTTGAATCGATCGGGCTAATGAGTTGCGGCGGTATTTTAACTCCGACCCCCTAGCAGCAAGTCAGGGAGTCGTCAGCTACTCGCCGAAGACAGTGGCGATCGCGTTGCGGATGCCGGCGACCAACTCGTCGAGCGTGGCCTGGTCGGTGGTCAACGGCGGCGCGATGCAGACCACTTCGCTACGCATGCGTGTAAATATGCCATTGTCGATCAGCGCCTTGCTCATCTTCGGTCCGACGCCCCACTCCGGTGAATACCATGACTTGCCGGCCTTGTCTTCTACCAACTCGACCCCGCACATCATCCCCAGGCCGCGCACATCCCCGACATGTGGATGGTCGGCCAGTTCGCGCTGCAGCTTTTCGAGCAGGTAAGCGCCCTTGTCGGCGGCTCGCGCGACCAGATTTTCGCTCTCGATATAATCGAGCGTCGCCAGTCCGACCGCACAGGTCGTCGGATGCCCGCTATAGGTATAGGCATGCATCCAGGGTTTGTCGCTGGCGCGAACCACCGCGGCGATTTCATCGCTGATACCGATGCCGCCGAGCGGCAGGTAACCCGAAGTAATCGACTTGGCGAACTGCACTAGGTCGGGCTGTACGCCGAAATGCTCGAGCGCAAACATCTTGCCGGTGCGGCCAAAGCCGGTAATGACTTCGTCGGCCACCAACAACACTTCGTATCGATCGCAGATTTCGCGAATCCGCGGAAAATAATCCGCCGGCGGCACGATAACCCCACCCGCGCCGATGACCGGCTCGGCGATAAACATCGCCACCGTTTCCGGCCCCTGTTTGAGAATTTCCCGTTCCAGTTCGTTGGCCGCGGCGATTCCCTGCGATGAACCATCCTCCGGCATCGGATAATGGTAAGGGTCGGGCGCGGGAATATGGCTGAATCCGGGGATGCGGGGTTCGAAAGATGGCCAGTAACCCGCAATACCGGTGGCACACATCGCGGCGAAGGTCACCCCGTGATAACCCCAGATACGGCTGATGACCTTGATCTTATCGGGTTTGCCTTTGGCTTTCCAGTAATAGCGCGCCAGCTTGAAGTTGCTGTCAGTGGACTCGCCGCCGCCCGAGGTGAAATAGAAATTATTGATCTGCGGATAGCAAATGTCGGCCAGTCGCTCGGCCAGTTCGATCGCCGGCGGATTAGAGCTGCCGTTGTAGCTCGAACAAAAGGCCATTTGCTGCATTTGCCGGCTGGCCGCGTCGATTAGTGGCTGGCGCCCGTGGCCACAACTGACATTCCACAAACAGGACAATCCGTCGATGTAGCGGTTGCCGTCGGCGTCGATCAGGTGCGACCCTTCCGCCTTGACCCAGACCTTAGCGTTGACGTGGGCCGGATTGTGGTGCAATGGGTGGATCATATGCGCCTGGTCCTTGTCAACCAGGGCGCTATTGCTGAGAGGGACATTCATAGTCGGTACTCGCTTGCTTGCTAGCGCCGCGCGCGCGTTGCATCAAAGCCCGTAGTATAGAGATTCCGGCGCGCTAACTAAACCGGTTTTCCGTCTCGAGGGCGGGAACTTCACAAACGGCCCGGCGGGCGCGGGTGATCTGTCGCGGTTCGCGCAACGATTAAGCTCTCTGCCCCGAGCAAGACAGTACCAGCTCGGCCATTGCTGCGGTAGCGCCGACATACTGTGACATTTCTATGCTTAGCTGCGGGTGACCAGCCCTGGCGCAGGCGAGCTCACCGGGTATGTCGAGCGCCACATGTTTACCCGCGGCGAGGAAATAAGGCACCGCGACAATCTCGGTCGCGCCCAGTTCGACACAATGTTCCACGCCCTGCTGAATATTGGGCTCGGCGCATTCGAGGAAAGCCGCCACCACCGCCGCATAATCCTCGCCGGAGAGCGCCTGCACCCGCTGCGCCAGGCGACAGATTTCGTCATTGGCGGCCTGTTTGCGGCTGCCATGGGCAATTAACAACATAACTCTCATACGGGGGACTCAGCGTCAGGATATTGGACTCCGACATTGTACGTTAGCGCGACGGTTTTAGATTTATATTGCCGAAATTTAATCCGCCTGGCCGGATTCGGCGCAATAACCGCTGGTTTCCGAGCAAGGAGATAAACTTGAGATTTGAAATTCATCCCGACGAATACCAGGCTTTAGTGCTCGCAGGTCATCGTCAATTCGGTGCTTTCAAAACCTCGTCCGGCAAATTGCAGCGCGGCCTGCCACGGCCGCAGAATGATATCCATGCCGCTAAAACGACTCTTGCGTGCCCGATTTTCACGCTCTGCGGCCGGGTAAAATGACGGCTTCAAAGTCATTTGCAGCGTTTGCGAAAAACTTGAACCCGCCTCCATATCCCATTAAAGTGATCTCAAAATCAAAAGCAAAAACCTTAGGATGGGCACACAGTCATGATAAGACTCCTGGCAAAAATCGGGCGTTTGAACTCAGTGGTAATCATCACGATTGTCGCCACCGCTGCCTCGGTAGCGGTCGCCTCCGGCGCAATCCAATTACTAAACCATTACGGCCTTGGTCTTGCCATACGGCTCGACCTGGCTATCCCGCTGGCAGCAGGCGTTTCACTGGTGGTTGTAGCGCCAATCAGCTGGGTTCTAATCGGCATGACGCTGCGGATATATCGCATCGAAGAAAAGATGCGTAATCTGGCAAGTTATGACTCCCTCACCGGTTTGCTGAATCGACAAGCCTTTTTCGAAAACGCGAATCGTTCAATTTCGCTCGCCAACCGGGATAAAGCCGCGTTTGCGGTATTGATCATCGATCTCGATCACTTCAAGTCGATCAACGACCGCTACGGGCATCCCGCCGGTGACGCAGTGCTGCGGCTGTTTGCCGATGTCGCCAACAGCGTTGCCAGGCGCAGCGATATCATCGGTCGCCTGGGGGGCGAGGAATTCGGAATGTTGCTGCCCAGCACCAATACCGCCGCCGCGCTGGAATTTTGCGAACGGCTGCACAAGGCGATCGGCAAAGCGATGCTGAAGCATCAGGGTTCCATCATTCGCTATACCGTCAGCATCGGCCTTACCGCATCCAGTTTCGGCAGCCTCGATAGCATCGAAAACCTGCTGGCGCATGCCGACCTGGCGCTTTATCAGGCCAAGCGCGATGGCCGTAATCAAACCGCCGTTTTCAATTACGCAACCGAACGCGTGGTTGGCAGTTAAACTCAAGCCAGGGTAATGTCGTGGCCAGCCGTGATCTCGTCCTCAGAGGGTCCGGGTTAACCGGCAGCGGCGCAACCAATAGGCAAATTCTAACCCACCGGGCGCTTCATTGAGCAGCCTGAAGTCATTGTTATCCGAGGTCGCGCGCTGCCGCATCTGCGCCGCCGATCTGCCGCTAGGCCCTAATCCGGTATTGCAATGTTCCGCAACGGCAAAAATATTAATCGCCGGCCAGGCGCCCGGTAGCCGCGTGCATGCATCGGGGGGTACCATTTGACGATGCCAGCGGCGAGCGTCTGCGCGACTGGATGGGAATTAGCCGGCAGGTATTCTATGACGCCGGGCGCATCGCAATTCTACCGATGGGATTCTGTTATCCGGGCAGCGGCAAATCCGGTGACCTAGCGCCGCGTCCCGAATGCGCAGCCGCATGGCGAGCCGCGCTGCTCGCGCAGATGCAGCAAATCGAACTAACCCTGGTGCTGGGACAATACGCGCAGCGCTATCACCTGCAAGCGGGTGGAGGATCGCTCACCGAGCGAGTGCGAAGCTGGCGAGATTATTGGCCCGCCATGCTACCCTTGCCGCATCCGAGCCCGCGCAACAATCGCTGGCTCAGCAAGAACCCCTGGTTTGCCGCCGAACTGCTGCCGCAATTAAAAACCAGAATCAATCAGATTCTCGACAGCGAGGTAAAATGACTCAGGATATCCGCCAGCGCATGTTGCTCGAAATGCAGCAAAAAGCCGCTTTCGACGACGCCCGTCGTGCTGCCTACGCCTATGCCGATGCGTCGTTTGAGCGCAATGTCTTCCCCACGCAACAGGCGCTGGACGATTTGCGGCACTTCGACGAGCCGCTGCCCGCCGACCCGGGGGACGCGCAGCAAATATTACGTCAGCTGCACGAGTTCGGCTCGCCCGCGACCGTGGCCCAGATCGGCGGGCGCTATTTCGGCCTGGTCAATGGCGGGGTCATACCGGCGACGCTGGCGGTGCGCTGGCTGACCGACTTCTGGGATCAGAATACGCCCCTGTATCTCGCTTCTCCGGTCGCCTCGAGGCTGGAGGAAGTCACCGAGGGCTGGTTGCGCGATTTGTTTGGGCTCCCCGATTCCACCGTGGCGGGTTATGTCAGCGGATCCTCGCTGTCAATTTTTTGTGGGCTGGCCGCCGCGCGCCAGCGTAATTTCACGGCCATGGGATGGGACATTAATCGCAAGGGATTTATCGACGCCCCGCGCCTGCGAGTGGTTGCCGGCCGGCAGGCGCACGCTACCGTTTCCAAGGCGGTCGCACTGCTCGGATTCGGCACCGACAATGTCGAGTGGGTTGCCGCCGACGCCCAGGGCAGAATCGAAACTGCCGCGCTACCCGAGCTCGATGCATCGACGATCCTGATCCTGCAGGCCGGCAACGTCAATTCGGGCGCCTTCGACGATTTCGCAACCCTGGGCCAACGAGCACGCGCGGCCGGAGCTTGGGTACATGTCGACGGCGCCTTCGGCCTGTGGGCTGCGGCGGCGGCCCGATTGCAACATTTGACCCGCAGCATCGAGCTTGCTGATTCATGGTCCTTCGACGGGCATAAAACCCTGAACACGCCCTACGACAGCGGCGTAATCATGTGTCGCGATCGCGACGCGCTAGTCAATGCCCTGCATGCCGCCGGCGCGTACATTACCTATAGCAAGCAGCGCGACGGCATGTTGCACACGCCGGAAATGTCGCGCCGCGCGCGCATCTTCGAACTTTGGGCGGCCTTGAAATATCTCGGCAAATCCGGGGTAGACGAGCTGGTCGACGGATTGCATCAGCGCGCGCGCCAGTTCGCCGACGAGCTCGCGCAACAGGGCTTCGAAATTCTCAATGAAGTGGTATTCAACCAGCTACTGGCGGCCTGCGACAGCGACGCCGAAACCGACACGACCATCGATCTGATCCAGCAGTCGGGCGAATGCTGGGTCGGGGGCACGTCATGGCAACAGCGGCGCGTGATTCGCGTCAGCGTCTGCTCATGGGCGACTACCGAGGCCGATGTTACCCGCTCGGTACGGGCATTCGTTGCCGCGCGCGCAGCCGCGCGCGAAAAATAAGCTTGGACCCGAACGCCTTCATGCTGCTGGTCGTTGCCTGCCTCGCGGTCAACCTGACCCCCCGGCCCTTCGGTACTGCTGGTGACCTCGGTAAGCGCGGCGCGTGGTTTCAAGGCCGGATTGTTCGCAGTGCTCGGCATGACCGCGGGCGCCCTGGTACACGTCGTGGTAGCGGCCAGCGGCCTGGCCGCGGCGCTCGCGGCAGCGCCGCTGGCGTTTGCAGTATTGCAGTACCTCGGTGCGGCCTACCTGATTTATCTCGCTATCGAGCTATTCAGAGCCAAACCGATGCCGGCGCAAACTCCGAGCTACCCGCAGGACATCGGCGGCTGGCAGTATTTCCATCGCGGGCTGCTGGTAGACCTGCTGAATCCCAAGATCGCGCTATTTTTCCTCGCCTTTATCCCGCAGTTCTTGAGCGCCGTCGAAACGCCCGGCTTTCTGATATCACTGGCCCTAGGTTCGGTGTTTCTGGTTACCGGCGCTCTCGTCAATAGCTCCCTGGCCTGGCTGGTCGCAGCCGGAGCGAGCCGAACGTGCGGCCGATTCGGCGTCTGGTTCCAGCGTTGGCTACCAGGTAGCATCCTCTTTTATCTGGGATTACGCTTGCTGTGGCAGGAAAACTAGCCTGCATATTGCATGAAGGGAACGAAACTCAGGGGAAATCTGGCAAACAAGGTCGGACGATCGTTCGAGATTGGCAGCCAGATTTTTCCTGATTTCGTTCAGGTACAAACTGTAACCGGCCATTTTCCGAAAAAACTGACTTAATACTTTGATATTTATTTGATTTCTCCGGAGTTTGTTCCGCCTTCGTGCAATATGCAGGCTAGGCCGTAAATAGCGCTAGCCCGGTAGGTCGACGAGGTATTCCTGTTCGCTAAAGCCGTGTTTCGAATCGCGCGCGCGTATTTTGACCTGACGGGTCCCCGCCGGGATCATGACCCCCGACAACGAACGCGTAAACGGCTGCTCGCGCTCGTGCGGATGGTGCAGTACCCTGGATTTCAACAGTTTGCCGCTAAGCGTAACCACATCCCAACGGTCGGCATAGTGATGCCAACCCTCGTCGGCATGTTTCAGAGTAACCGAGAAAGTACAGCTGCTCGGACACTCGACCCTGACATCGACAATGCTGACCTCCCCGGAAAAGCAGGGAAAAGACAGCAGCAATAAACCCGCGAAAAAAAACTTCATCGACATGACCTCGCTGTTATTCGAAGGCGCGGCCGCATTTCCAGCAAATCTGGAAGGCCGCCTCGTTTTGTTCCTGGCATTGCCGGCAAAACCAGCTCCGCCCGCCGTTGTTGGTCTGCACATCTCGCAGTATCGCCTCCGCTTCGGCCAGTCTGGACTCGTCTTCCAGCCAGAGTTCGGGCCAGGTATCGAAAGTCGCTAAATCGCCGACGCCGCCCGCGGCGAATTCGTTGACCACGACGGTTTCTATACCGTCGGCCTGCAACAGGTTTTTCATGTTGAAAACTATCATTCGATTTTCGTGGCTGAAGATCTTTTTCATGCGCGCCTGGTTTCACGAATCAGTTCGTAGGCAGCCTTGATTTGCTGCGTTTTTTCGGTTGCATCTTGAATCATCTCTTCGGGTAAGCCCTTGGCTACCAGCTTGTCGGGGTGGTGCTGCGACATCAGCCGGCGGTAAGTCTTTTTTAGTTCGACGTCGCCGACCGACTCGTCGACGCCGAGAATATGGTAGGCATCGGCGAGCGAGGTCGCGCTGCTCGCGACGTCGTAGCCGCTGCGCCCGAATCCCGCACGCAGCATTTCCTCGAGCCGATCCAGCTGCGCGACGGCGATGCCCAAGTGACCGCAGATATCGATCAGCGCCGCCTTTTCAGCCGGGTGCATGACGCCATCGGCGTAGGCGGCCTGTAACTGAATTTCGAGAAACATTTGTATCAAGGTGGTGCGACGATGCGTTTCACGCCGAAATTGCTGCATCACTTCGTCGATCGGAAAGTCGTCGGCCTTGCCCTCGCCGAACAGTTTTTTCGCCGAGTCGCGCATATCCGCGCTTAATCCCAGCCGCTCCATCACCGCCTCGGCCAACTGAATTTCCTCGCGCGTCACGCGTCCGTCGGCCTTGGCGATATAACCCATGACCGAAAAGGTCGCCGTGAAAAACGCGGCCTGGATTCGTTCCTGATCCACGCTCCATTCGGCACCGCCAATACCGCCCAGGCCGCGATCGAAACTATGCCCGAAGGCGATTCCCATCAACGCGCCCAACGGCCCGCCGATCATGAAACCGAAGGCGCCGCCGAGCGCTTTACCCCACCAGGCCATTAGCGCCCCTGCTGCAATAGCAGCAGGCGATAAACCTTGTGCAACGCAAAATTGTCGCCATTGCGCTCGCCGCTCAGATACTTGCGATCGATTTTTTTGATTTTTTTCTGATATTTCCAGCGGAACAGCTTTGCCAGCCAGGGGTGGTTGCGATCGAAGGCATAACCGATCAACTTGAAGGTCGGGTAAAACAGCTCGCGCCCCATTTGATCGACGATATCCAGGTTGGGAGCGGTCTCGCGGGTGATGTCTTCATCCGCCAATACCTGCAGGCCCGAATGCTCCAGCGCCCGGTTGAATTTTTTCAGCGAATGACCGCCGCCGATGACCGACCTACCCGGCGCACCGGTCTTGAAAAAATCGCAGATCAGGACATAACCGCCCGAATTGAGCCGGCGCTGCGCATTTTCAAATACGCTATCCAGGGAAATATACTGGAAACTTTCACTGAACATGATCAGATCGAATTTCTGATCTGCATCGAAACTTAGTTCTTCGAACCGCCCCTGGTGGATTTTAAAATCCTCACCGGCCTGCTGCCGGGCCGCGTCGGACAGTAGCGGGCTCGGCGAGACGCCTTCGACCTCGAAGCCACGCGCCAGTAATTCGCTGGCGAGCCCGCCGGCGCCGCAACCGACATCGAGAATGCGTTTCACGCCCGCGGGAATATGCTTAATCAAAAAATCGGAATAACGCTGCTGGGCCGCGGGCAGATTCTGGATACAGACCTCCATGTCATCCTGCCACAGGCCATAGTGGAGGTCGCGGGTGCCGAGGAAAAAATTGAACAGGTTGAGCCCGGCGACCAGCCCGACTTCTTTGGAATCTACTTTAGCTGTCATCAGGAATACCTGTTTGAATTAGCTGGCGAGCGCGCCGATGACGGACTGCTGCTGTTTCAGGTCCTGCGCCTGGATGCAGCAGACGCCGCCGCCGCCGAATTCAAATTCGACCCAGGTCAGCGGTAGGAAATCGTATCTTTGCTCGAGTGCGGCCTGCGAGTTACCGACCTCGAGGAACAGGGCTCCATGCTCGCTCAAGTAAGCGCCCGCCCGCGCCAGAATTCGATCTACCAGCGCGAGGCCATCGTCTCCCGCGCGCAGCCCCAATTCCGGCTCGCATTTGAATTCGGCACTCAAACAAGCCATGTCTTCGGCATCGACATAGGGTGGATTGCACAGGATAAGGTCGAATTCCCGGGCCGGAATAGAATCGAAAAGATCGGACTCATACAGCTTTATGCGATCGCTTAGATCATGTCGTTCAAGGTTTATAGCGGCCACGTCGAGCGCGTCGCGGGAAACGTCCGCGGCGCACACCTCGGCCTCGGGAAACTGGTACTTCGCGGCGATCGCGATGCAGCCGCTGCCGCTACAAAGGTCGAGAATGCGCGTCACCCGGCCGCTGTCGACCCAGGGTTCGAAGCGGTTGCCAATCAACTCCGCGATCGGCGAACGCGGCACCAGCACGCGTTCGTCGACGAAAAACCGCAAACCGCAAAACCACGACTCCTGTGTAATATAGGCCGCTGGGCGACGTGAATCGAGACGTGACTGTAAAATTTCGTAGACGCGCGCGCGCTCCGCCTGCGTCAGGGTAGTATCGGCGTAGTCATCCGGCCAGTCGAATGGCAACGACAGGGCGTATAGTACCAGGTACCTGGCTTCGTCCAGGGCATTGGCGAATCCATGGCCGAAACTCAGCTCATTGCGTAGAAATTCGCTACTGCCCCAGCGCACGAAATCCTTTACGCTTGTCAGGACTTGCAAAGGTTCGGGAATCGACACGTTGTGTTTACTACCAGTTGAAATATAATGCCGCGGATTTTACACCATAACGACCATGAATAAATCGAGTATCGTAATCGTTGCAGTACTGGCCCTGACGGCCGGTTTGGCAATATCCTGGATCATCAACAGTAGCAAACCGGTCGAGCTTGAGGCCGGCACCTGGTTTGGTGACCAGGCGCGCGCGCTACCGGAATTCGAATTGCTGGATCATAACAACCGGAGCCTTACCCGCAGCAGCTTGAACGGTAAGTGGAGTCTGTTATTTTTCGGCTATACCCATTGCCCCGATATCTGCCCGATAAGCCTGCAGACCCTGAGCGACATGGTCGCCGCGATCGAGGATCCGGATGTCGTCGCTGCACTGCGAGTTTATTTCGTGTCGGTCGATCCCGAACGCGACAATCCCGAGGTGCTGGCGAGCTATGTCAACTATTTCAACCCGGCATTTACCGGCGCAACGGCGCAGATGGACCAGCTCAAGCCGCTAACCCGGTCGCTGGGAATCGCGCATGAAATTCGCAACCGAGTCGAGGGTAACCCGGTCTACGACGTCGATCACAGCTCCGCCATCGTGCTGGTCAATCCCAAGGCCGAATTTGCCGGACTGTTCGGCGCACCGCACGACTCGGCGGCAATGGCGCGGGATATGACGCGCATCGTCGAGTACAACTAGCCCGCGGCAAGCCTGAGGATGTCCCGACTTCTGTTGATTTTGACGCTGCTGCTGCCGGCTGCCGTATACGCCGAACTCGAGTTCGGCGACCCCTGGATTAAAAACCTGCCGCCCGCGGTTCCGGTGCGCGCCGGTTACATGACGATTCACAATCCCGAGACGCAGGCGGTCCGCATTGTCTCGCTGCGCAGCGCAAGTTTCGCCCGCGTCGAAATCCACCAGACGCTGATGCAGGACGGCATGATGCGCATGGAGCAGATAGAAAACCTGATCATCGCCGCCGGCGAAACCCTACAGTTGAAGCCGGGTGGAATACATTTAATGCTGATGCAGCCGGCGCAACCCACCCGTCCGGGCGAAGTACACCGGATCACGATCGAATTCGATGACGGCAGCAGCCAGGATCTTATACTGACCGTGAGAAAATAAACGTGGCCGAACTGACCAGAAAACAGAAGTTCCTCAAGCTGCTGTTTGTCGTGCTGCCGCATCATGCCATATCGCGAGTGGTCTATTTCATCACGCGGCTGCGCGGCCCACAGGTGGCGTTGATGATCGAGTGGTTTGTCAAGAAGTACGGCGTCAACATGGACGACGCCGAGGAAAATGAAATCGGTTACTATCCGACTTTCAACGCATTCTTCACCCGCCCCCTGAAAGCCGGTATCCGCCCCATTGCGCCCGGCGCCAACACGCTCGCCTGCCCCTGCGACGGCACCGTTTCTCAGGCGGGCCTGGTGCGCGGCGGCGCCATTATGCAGGCCAAGGGACGCGGTTACAGCGCGCTCGAACTGCTCGGCGGCGATAAAACCATGGCGGCCGAATTTGCCGATGGCTGCTTTGCGACCATTTACCTGGCGCCTCACGATTATCATCGGCTGCACATGCCGCTGGATGCGAACATGATCAAGATGATCCATGTGCCGGGACGTTTATTCAGCGTGGCGGAGTGGACGGTTGCCGAGATACCACGTCTG
>Ga0209679_1000044_pt1 | contig 59898 bp, 56 predicted proteins | sample WorMetHEROISLAND_4_FD_187408 | JGI IMG/M metagenome (GOLD analysis project Ga0209679, IMG submission 187408) | Marine gutless worms symbiont microbial communities from Max Planck institute for Marine Microbiology, Germany - Olavius sp. 2 HERON... ...
GAAGGAAAACACTGCTCACCGGGGTTAGCAAGGAGACACAGCTAGCCGTGGCGAGTCAGGTATATAGGTCCCCAAATTTGGGGCTCGCCATGAAGGGCGACCAAAGGAGAAACCGCCAGAGCTATGCTTCAAGTTGAGCCCGTAACTTGTCATTCCGAAAATTTAAGCTAGACAGATCCAAGTTACTTAAGTCTTTACGATCGAATTCCTTTGTTGTCTTGAGAAGCAATCGCACTTCATCCATGCCGTAATCGGCAGATATGACGTCAACGGAGTGCACGACACTTGCAATAAACAACGCTAACGCAGGAAACGTTATGTTCATCATTAGTACCCTATGTTGCTAACAGAAAAAACTCGTGATCAATCGATCACTGTTATTGATATCTTAATCTTGAAGTTATTATTTTGAAAACATTTAGATAAAATGCTTGATTGGAAAGAGTGAAACGCTCCCTGTCGCCAAGGCGCATCTGAGAAGTTTTATCAATACCTCCCGATTTTATGTAAAGTTTCGCGTAAGGAGGAGTAGCCACAGTGTTCGTTCCCAAAAGATTAAGCATCATTTGGTTACCGAAAAGCAATACTGGTCATCTTCGTGTAACCAAAATGGTGCGATTTGCGGCTCAACCTCCTTCGACGGAGCAGACTCCACACTACACCGCCCCACGGCCAGCACAAAACCTAGGATGGAGGCGAAAGAGCCAATAAAACCTATCTTCGTCTGCAAAGACCACCCTTTCCATTGTTTGCCGCTCGGGAGCAATGCCGAAAATTTTCCGTCATGCATAACGTCACCCATAGGCCGAGCATACTGCGCTAAAAATCAAATAGTTATATTGTATGAGGTCAATACAGTTGCCATTAACCAAGAAACACAGGGTTAAATGCCAAATGACCCCCGTAACATGCTGATTTTAAATTATTTTACAAGGGTACAACTCTATTCTCCATTTCCAGGTTGCTTTGGTTTACACGGTTGATGCGCTTCACTATCGCTTAGCGCATCCTACGGCCCTTAGTTAAAATTGCTTGATTACGGTCAGTCCACTCCACTCCTCTTGCTTATCCACCAGCCACATTGCACATTTGATCACGCTCACCCTGCTTCTAAGGATAAATATTATTGAGCGCTACCTCACCTGACTCTGAAGACACAGTTGAAGATAGCTGTGGGGTTGAGCCGATCCCGTTCCCATAGGCCCCGGAACCAGAATACTTAATGAGTTAAGATTTGCGGACGACTTGCTGCCTCAGTCCCTCCCTGGCTAGCAAGTATAACACCTCTCTCGCCTGCAACATGAGGATAACTCCTTCTCGGTTAATCACACGGGACCTGACAGCTAACAAGGTCATCAAACGGGGAAGCTTCCGCTCCAAGCAGGACTTGCCAGACAAGCTTACGGCTTTCATTGGCTACTTCAACACCACCCTGGCAAAGCTGTTCAAGTGGACCTATCTAGTCTAGTTATCATGCTCGATTCACATAACCACATAGCTAGTCCGACCAACAAGCAAGATGGGTGTCCTTTTATTTATAGTAAACGCGCCAATGCGCTTAACACCTCAACCCAAGTAATCCGACCCACAAGAAGAAGAGTGAAGTTGACGGGGTAGTTATTGTTTGTACCCACTCCGAACCGGTTCCATGGACATATCGTTTGACAAGTGCGCTACTGTCGAAAAAATACAGATTCACCATTCATCCCGTTCTTCGATAATAAGTTCTGAAAGAGGCTTCCTGGTTGCCTTTCCGAGTATATGGGAGAGTTGAACTCGATCCGTTTCAGAAGCAGGCGCCTCTTGAGTTTGCTGACAAGGAGGTGTGAGTCGTCCAATACTGGATAACCATTGTAAGATCTGCTCAACCGTCTCTTGCGGCTGTTCAGGGATAATTTGAACATTCACTCGCTGGTGTTCTTGTAAATGAAGCGGTGTTAAAGGATGCAACACTCCATGTTCATATACTGCTGTGATCACTTGTGACATGATTCTACCTCGTAATATCATAAATTATGATGTCGAAAGGGCCATTGAGTTCCTCTCCGAGCGATGAGCTTGCCCGTAAATGCCTCAGAACCGGTCTCGGATGAAGTGGCTAAACGACCGTTGACGGTCATGCTCCGGAACCTGCAGCAGGTCCTCATAGGTCGCTTGGCGTTCGGCTAGTTTGGCCATGGTTGTACCCTTAAAAGATGGGTGTCCCTTTGTTTACTCAACGACCTATTCCGTGACCTCAATTGGGATCGGTCATTGATAGGCACGCTGCGCTTTGTGCCTCCTAACAAGCAGTCCAACTTAAGAAACCGACCTGGAACGACCGAACCTTAAAACCATCTTGAGGGGCGCTTGCTTTGCCCATCCTACCCTTTACACCTTTGCGGTTCATCGTAATTGTTCAGAGACTGTCTAAGAACTAACTAATTGATTATAAAGATCTATCCTCTTAAAGATAGCGTATAGGATAGAGTGAGCCAACGGGCAGGAACACCGGCGGCGAACGGCACCCACTGTCGATTGGAGGTAACCACCATTTGCCATCCCTGGCCCCTGGATTCCGGCGTCCCAGCCGGAATGACGAGGTGAGGCTTGAACGGTTACGAAAATCTGCGTAGTCTGCGGATATTAAGGGAAATGTTGGGCCCGCCGCCCATGGCAACTTTACCCAACCTACATCTCACCGCATCCTACGGGCTATTCCGTGGTCTCATCGATGCCCGTCGTTGACGGGCACAGCCCAGCCAGATCAGGCCGCAAGCCGCTGGTCGAGCTCCTGGAGCACCTTCTGGGCGGCGATGGGCACTACGGTGCCTGGGCCGAAGATGGCGGAGGCGCCGCTGTCGTAGAGGTATTGGTAGTCCTGGGCGGGGATCACGCCGCCGATGACGACCATGATGTCTTCCCGGTCCATCTCTTTGAGCGCCTTCACCAGTTGGGGCAACAGGGTCTTGTGGCCTGCGGCCAGGGAGCTCATGCCAACCACGTGGACGTCGTTCTCCACCGCCTGGCGGGCGACCTCTTCCGGGGTCTGGAACAGGGCCCCGATGTCCACGTCGAACCCGAGGTCGGCGAAGGCGGTGGCGATCACCTTGGCGCCTCGGTCGTGACCGTCCTGTCCCATCTTGGCGACCAGGATGCGGGGCCGGCGGCCTTCTTTCTGCTCGAAGTCGTCGGCCATCTTGCGCACGTTGGCGACTTCTTCGTTCTCGCCGAACTCGCTGCCGTAGACGCCGCTGATGGAGCGGATGACGGCCTTGTGACGGCCAAAGACCTGTTCCATGGCGTCGGAGATCTCGCCCAGGCTGGCGCGGCACCTGGCCGCCTCTACGGACAGCTCCAGCAGGTTCCCTTCACCTGTCTCGGCATTCTGGGTCAGGGCGTTCAGGGCGGACCGGACCTTGCTCTCGTCACGTTCCCCGCGCAGCCTCTTGAGCCGTTGGATCTGGGACTCGCGCACCGCCGAGTTATCGATATCCAGGATCTCCAGCGGGTCTTCCTGCTTGAGACGGAATTTGTTGAGGCCGACGATGGTTTCCTTGCCCGAGTCGATCTGGGCCTGGCGGCGCGCCGCGGCCTCTTCGATGCGCATCTTGGGCAGGCCGGTGTCGATGGCCTTGGTCATGCCGCCCAGGTCTTCGATCTCCTGGATATGGGCCCAGGCCTTTTTGATCAGCTGGTCGGTCAAGGCCTCCACATAGTAGGAGCCGGCCCAGGGATCGACCACCTTGCAGATGCCGGTCTCGTCCTGCAGATAGAGCTGGGTGTTGCGGGCGATCCGGGCCGAGAAGTCGGTGGGGAGGGCGATGGCCTCGTCCAGGGCGTTGGTATGCAGGGATTGGGTGTGGCCCAGGGCGGCGGCCATGGCCTCGATGCAGGTGCGGGCGACGTTGTTGTAGGGGTCCTGCTCGGTGAGGCTCCAGCCCGAGGTCTGGGAGTGGGTGCGCAGGGCCATGGATTTTTCGTTCTTGGGCCCGAACTGCTTGACGATCTTGGACCACAGCAGGCGCCCGGCGCGCATCTTGGCGACTTCCATGAAGTAGTTCATGCCGATGGCCCAGAAGAAGGACAGGCGCGGGGCGAAGGTATCGATGGGCATGCCGGCATTGACGCCCGTTCTCAGGTATTCCAGGCCGTCCGCCAGGGTGTAGCCGAGCTCGATATCGGCGGTGGCGCCCGCCTCCTGCATGTGATAGCCGGAGATGCTGATGCTGTTGAAGCGGGGCATTTCCTTGGCGGTGTAGGCGAAGATGTCACCGATGATGCGGATGGAGGGCGTGGGCGGGTAGATGTAGGTGTTACGGACCATAAACTCTTTCAAAATGTCGTTCTGGATGGTCCCGGTGAGCTGCTTGTGCTCCACGCCTTGTTCTTCGCCGGCCACGATGTAAAAGGCCATGCAGGGCAGGACGGCGCCGTTCATGGTCATGGAGACCGACATCTGGTCCAGGGGGATGCCGTCGAACAGGACCTTCATATCCAGGATGGAGTCGATCGCCACCCCCGCCTTGCCCACGTCGCCGGTCACGCGGACATGGTCGGAGTCATAGCCACGGTGGGTGGCGAGGTCGAAGGCGATGGAGAGCCCCTTTTGCCCGGCGGCGAGGTTGCGGCGGTAGAAGGCGTTGCTCTCTTCCGCGGTGGAGAAGCCCGCGTACTGGCGCACGGTCCAGGGGCGGGTCACATACATGGTGGGGTAGGGTCCCCGGAGATAGGGCGGGATGCCGGCGGCATAGCCCAGGTGTCCCAGGCCCTCGAGGTCCGCCTCGGTATACAGGGGCTTGACGTCGATCTGCTCCATGGTGTGGGCGATCAGCGCGTCCAGGGATTTCCCGGCGGCCTGCTCCGCCGTGGCCTTCCACTCCTCGAAGCTGGGCTTGGGGAAATCCAGGCTATAGTCCATGGTGGTGAAGTCTGGTGTCTTGCTCATGGTTAGATCCCCATCTGGTTCTGTAATTTGGTCAGCAGCTCGTAGCAATTGGCCCAGAGGTGAATGAAGTCATCCACGCCGGCCGCCTTGAAGGCCTCGACATGATCGGCGGGATAGCCCGCGACCAGCACCAGAACACCCGGCTTGGCCGCCTTGAGACCCTTGGCCAAGGGCGGCACCAGCTCGGGATAGGTCTTGTCCGTGGAGCAGATGACGACTGCCTGGGCCCCGGAGGCGATGGCCGCCTGGATGGCCTGGTCGGTGGTCCCGAAACCCTCGTTACCGATGACTTCAAAGGCGCCGACCTCCAGGAAGCCACGGCTGAAGTCCGCTCTAGCCTTGTGCTGAGGGATGGGTCCCAGGTTGGCGAGGAATACCTTGGGTAGCGAGCCGGTGCGTTCGGCAAATTGCTCGGAGCGCCGGCGCAGGGTCTCGAAAGGCTCTGCCCCGCGCTTGATCGCAACCGGCTCTATCTGCGGCTCCGCCGATTCGCCGGTGGTCAGTGCCTGCCACAGCTCGCCCAGGGTTACGCCAGCGGTGGTCGCTATCACGGCGGCGGTGACGCGCTGGTCCGGGGTTGCTTTTGTCAGCTTCTCCAAGGCGTCCTGGCGCGCGGCGGCGTCTGTCGATTGCCGAAACGCCCTCAGCTTCACGCTACGCCGCTGCTGGAGTGCCGCATGATCGATGACCTCCGGTGTCAGGGGACCGTCGGCGGGGTTCGGGTACATGTTGGTGCCCACGAAGATGTCCCGACGTTGGGCATAGGTCTTGGTCCGCTGATCGGAGACCGCTGCCACCTGTTGCTGGGGGAAGCCTGCGGTCAATGCCTTGGCCATGCCGCCCTGCTTCTCCACCTCCTGGAACAGGTCCCAGGTCTTGCGGGCCAGGGTGTCGGTGAGGCTTTCCAGGTACCAGGAGCCGCCGGCCGGGTCCACGGCCCGGGTCAGCCCCGCCTCTTCGCGCAGCACGGTATGGGTATTGCGGGCGACCCGGCGGCTGAAGTCGCTGGGTACGCCCGCGATCTCGTCCTTGGGCCCGATATGCAGGCTATCGCATCCCCCCAAGACCCCGGAGAAGGCCTCGGTAGTGGCGCGCAGCATGTTGACGTCGGAATCATAAAGGGTCTTGTTCCAATCCGAGGTGCGGGCGTGCACGTGCAGCTTCCGGGCGTCTTCGCCGCCGCCGAAGGCCGCGACCATCTTGGCCCACAACATGCGGGCGGCCCGGAGCTTGGCGATCTCCATAAAGAGGTTCGAGCCCAGGGAGAAGGCGAAGAGCACCCGCGGCGCGGCCTGATCGACGGTAACGCTGCGCGCCTGGAGCTCGCGGAGGTACTCGACACCCGTAGCCAGGGCGAAGGCGAGCTCTTGCACCGCGTTGCCGCCGCCGTCATGGTAGGGGTAGCTGTGGACCAGGACCGTCCGCAGCCCCGGTGCCTTGGCGGTAGCCCAGCGTGTCAGCTGCGCCAGGTCCTCATAGACTCCCTTCAAGGAGCGCGGCAGCCGGCCCGTACCCGCCAGTTCGCCCAGGGGATCGCTGCCGATACAGCCACGGAGCTTGGCCGCGGAGCGCGACTGCTGTTCGAGCATGGCCAGTACCATGGCCAGGAGCGGCAATCCCGAGGCGCCGGTCTGGATGAAGATGGGCGTCTGCTCCAGATCGACCCCGTCGAGCGCGGCGGTCAGGTCATCCAGGCAGGAGACGGACAGGCCGCCCTTGCCAACCAGGCCAGGCTCTGCGTCGTCCGCGTCCTCTCCCGCCAGGGTAGCGAGGTCCAGCCGCATATTGACCGCCGTCTGTCCCCGTTCGAGATCGGCCCGCAGGGCCTCGTTGAAGGCACCCGGAGTGGCGTCCTTGAGCTCCTGGCTGACCTCCCAGGGCTGGTGCTTGTAGCCCAGCGGCTCGGTGCCGCGCACAAAGGGGGCGAAGCCCGGCAGCGAACCCACATGCGGCAGGTCGGTGATATCCTCCGCCCGATACATGGGCTGCAGCGCGATACCCTCGTGGGTCTTGGTGATAAGCTTTTTCTCGAAGGAGCCGCCCTTGAGGGCCGCCTCCGCGGCTGCGCGCCATTCATCGTAGCCGGTTACTGGAAATTCAGTGAAGCGGGGGACGGCTAGGTCTTCCCCTGCTTGCCGATCGATGGGTTGGTTCGACATTCTCTTAACCTCTGGTGGTTACGGGTTGTTCTCGCCGGCGTATCGCGCTCGATAGTCACGAAAACCTCAGGTGATCGAGCATAACATACTGTTTTTATTATCTTTGCATTTGTTTGAAAAGGAACCGTCCAGTGTGCGCCAGGGAGGCACCGGGTGCGCCGGAGCCACGGCAGCAGCCCAAGCCTTGGATGCGTGGAAAGTATTCAAGCATAAAAAATTCCCTGGGATTTTTCTATAGATGCGGTTCGCTGTCCTCCCGTGCGCCTGCCTGCGGCAGACAGGTCCCCGCACGCAGATAGGCGCGCTCCCAGGTGGAGTTCCCTACCGGCGCGGGAGGTAGTTTCCTGTTCGGTCGGGTTGTGATTACGCAGGGAACACACTGTTTGTTCCGTTCGTGTCGCTGGGGTATTTTTTGGCACAATTACAGTGGCTACAAGATTTACAGGAGAGCTTGCCCATGGGCCACGTCGTTAGAGAAACAGCTTGGCGCACCATCGACATCGATACCAGGATGGGGCGAGTATTTCTGCAGGAACGCTGGCAGTACATATGGAAAGTGCAACCAGGGCTCGCTGCATGGACATCTGATGAGAAGCGGGACTTCCATCAGCGGGCAGACCGCTCGATCTGGGCGGCTTGGAGCAATCGCGCATCCCTCGGCGTGGTCGGAAAATCCGATTTCGCAAAGCGGTTTTCGCGTAGGAGGATTCCGATCAACCTCGATATCCGCTGGGCCGTCGCGAAGCCTCATTTGGACCGTTACCGTGACCAAGATCCCTGCCGGTCAGTTCAGGAAGAGCAAAGTCGAGTGGACGAGCCACACGGTTTCCCTGGATACAAACGACTTCAAAACCCGATCGATCTGCACGGGAACACCGAAGGTCTGTACCACCCAGGTGCCTGTAGCACATGAATTCGGTCATACTGTCGGTAACACCGTAGTGTTCGGTCGGCGGGACGAGTATAAGTCTTCAAGCCCACACAGGGGCGACCAGGGGAGCATCCTTCATTGCTTCAATAACTTTAGTGCGCGAAGCGCATCATAGTTGGAACTATGGACGTTAAGTCCCTTCACTTTCAGTCCGTGGCTTGTCCACGGACGAGGACTTTAGTCCTCCAGACTATGGACTTTCAGTCCATAGTGGTTGATTCCGGCAACCAGCTACGGAGTCGTCACTTCCGAACCATCCTGGAGGAGATGAACAGAATGATCCCGGATACCAGGTTCTCGGTCAGGAGCCTCTGATGCATCATTCGCAGTCCTACCGGATCTTTTTCTTGGCATTCGTATTGGCTGGTTGTTTCCCTGGTGTCGGTGCCGAGAGTACCAGAAAAAGCACAGTACCAGTGGCGGCGTCGGCACAGACACCGCAGGGACAAAACAAGATGATTGGCCAGCCGAGCTCGGCCGATCCGGAGGAAGCCGCAAAGTTCGATTAGTCCGGCGGCTTCTGCGATACGGTAAGCCGATTGCCAGAGCTGCTCGGGTTGGGCGTTGCCGAACTCGTGAAACGCCTGGGGCCGCCTGAACACAAAGAATCATTCCGGCTGAGCGAGCGTCAGGACGAATTCCACATCGAACTGCAGAATACCTACCCACTGACCGTACCCGAGAACGCGAACCTGGAGCTGCAGGAGTGGAGTTGGAGTCAAAGGGATTGTCGTTTGACCGTCTGGTTACATCGGGTCGAGGGTGCATGGCGGTTATTCGACAACGTAAGGTGGCACTGGGCCACCGGCTTCTAGGGGGTATTCTCAATTGAGCCAAATCCCCGCAGGAAACCGGAGTCGGATCTTGCCGGTTCCTGAGTGACCTCAGTTCTCTCGCAGGCTTGCCATCCATGGCGTCTGATTCCGGCATCCTAGCCGAAATGACGCGGTGGGGTCTGAACCATTACATCCACCCAAAGGGGGATCAGATGCATCGAGTTACTCGTATGGAATTGGTGCTGGCGGCTTTACTCGTAGCGTTCGGGATTGCCGGCGGTGGGTATTTCATCGGCCAGACCTTATACAATGCCAATGTCGCCATCAATGTCACCACCATGAAGGGACTGGCCGAGCGCAGGGTCGAGGCCGGCCAGGCGCGTTGGAAAATAGAATACTCAGTGGTGGGTAGCGACAAGGCTGAAATCCCATCGCTCTATGACAAATCCGAGGCCAATCAAGCCCAAATCGTGGACCTTTTGCTCGCAAATGGATTCGATGAAAAGGATATTTCGCCTGGGACAATCGATTATCAGCAAAGAGAGTACCGCAGCAAGAATCAGGAATTGGTGGAGGTGAAATACTCCTTGATCGGCTCTATCGAGGTCGCAACCGATAAAGTAGCGCTGATTTCCAAGATACGCTCAAAAGTGATCAACCACTATGGACTGAAAGTCCATAGTCTGGAGGACTAAAGTCCTCATCCGTGGACCAGCCACGGACTGAAAGTGAAGGGACTTAACGTCCATAGTTTCAACTATGATGCGCTTCGCGCACTAAAGTTATTGAAGCAATGAACTCATCGCGCGCGGGCTGAACATCAGGAATAACGCCCCGGCCTACTACTTCATCAGATTGAACGAAATCAAGCCGGCTATGCTGCGGGAGGCGACGAAAAATGCCCGGATTGCCGCGAATGAGTTTGCCGAAAATGCCGGGGTAAAGACTGGTGGTATCCGCGATGCCCACCAAGGTGGCTTCAGTATTCGAGATGTCGGAGAGAGCCACGGCGACACAGCGAAGATCGAGAAAGACGTGCGGGTAGTCACAACCATCACCTTCTACCTTACAAGATAGAACCGACGGTAGCCTTTGGTCGCAGGATGGACCAGGCGGGACCTAACAACTAACCGGGGGTATCCTCTATGAAACGCAACGCTATGAAGCACCGTTTTCTCGGCGCAACCCTGGTGCCGGGTCTGACCAGCGGGACAGGGGGGACGGCATTGGCCCAAAGCACACAGGATTGTGAGGCCCTGCGTAATCATGTCATGGACGAGGGCTATGTGACCTCGGCGCGGGTCATGACAACGGAGGATCTGACGGAATATTGTGAGGTACGTGCCATCGCCTTGCCGTCGATCACCATCGAAGTTCGGCTGCCGCTCGACGCGTGGAACGGTGAATTCTACCAGGTCGGCTGCGGTGGTTTTTGCGGCGTCCTGGGGCGTGCGGATAAGAAATATGCCTTCGTCAATGCGATGGGGCCGGGGCTGGCAAGGGGTTATGCGACGGCGACCTCCGATAGCGGTCACCATGTCCTCGATATCACGGATGCAACCTGGGCCCATAACAACCTCCCGGCAGAAAGAGATTTTGGGTGGCGTGCCATCGGTGAGACCAATCGGGTAGCCGTGTCATTGCTGGAGGCCTTCTATAACAAGAAAGCGGAACGGCGCTATTTCCAAGGCTGCTCTAACGGCGGCCGCATGGCCCATATGGCGGCCCTGAAATACCCGCAGCTGTTCAGCGGTATCATCTCTGGGGCACCGGCGATGGACTATACCGGGCTGGTTGCTCTCAAAATGGCATGGCTCACGTAAGCGAATATGGATAAGGACGGCAAGGCTATTCTGGAGCCGGGCAAGGACGCGTTGATCGGCGATGAAGTCATGCAGCAGTGTGATGCCGAAGACGGGACCGAGGACGGCGTGATTGCGGACCCGCGGAGGTGCGCTGTCGATCTTGCTGAGATGTGAGGCCGGTCAAGAGGCCGCAACCTGTTTGACCGATGCCGAGCTGGGGGTCATTGAAAAATGGTGCCAAGGCCCACGGAACAAGGCCGGTGAGCAGCTCTATCCGGGCGGTGTACCGGAAGGTTCGGAAAAATTCTGGTGGTTATGGCTGACCGGTAAGCCGGAGGGCGGCGGCAAGCTGGTGCCGCTGTTTGCTAAAGGCTTCGGGGCCTATATGGCATTTGAAGAGGATCCGGGGGCAGGCTATTCCCTGTTGGATTTCAATTTTGAAACCGACCCGAAGCGCCTGGAAGCGATGGCTGAGGTCTACAATTCAGACTGGCCGGACTTGCAGGCGTTCATAGCAGCCGGCGGTAAGATGATCGTGTGGCACGGTTGGGCGGATGCGATTGTCACGCCTTACAAGACAGTCGATTGGTATGAAAAACTGGCTTCGAATACGGGAGGCGAAGCAGCACTGAAGAAAAACGTGCGGCTCTTCATGATCCCCGGTATGGACCACTGCGGCGTTCTGCCCGGTCCAAACGGTATCAGCCAGGACAACCTGAGTGTCTTGGAAGCGCTTGAAGACTGGGTCGAGAAGGGGATAGCGCCTCAAACCATCTTGAAGGCACCTTGAAAAATCCGGCCGGGTGGGTCAGGTGAGTAATCACCTGCGGCTACCCGACTACCGATTGTACTGCCACACGGCACAATCTGCACATTTCACTCCCTCTCCCTCTGGGAGAGGGCAGGGGTGAGAGGCTGTCTAAAAACTAACCCATTGATTATAAAAACATAATTTTCATCTGGCCCCCACGCTCCGGCGTGGGGGCAAGCCTTGACGCTCCAGCGTCACCAAGCCTGGCCGCTGGAGCGGCCAAGGTGGTGTTCCCACGCTGGAGCGTGGGAACAAGCAAAATCAATAAGTTATTTCTCAAACAGGCCCTAAGTGGTGAAGTCTGCCGGTCCCTCCCTCGTCATTCCAGCAGGGAGTGCCGGAATCCAGTGCCAGGGATGGCAAAACAGTGGGGGTTCGAATCATCAGGTCGCACAACCGCGCCATTTCAAATTCAACCACCACCGAATTTTGCGCCGCAAAGGTGCAAGGGGTAGGGTAGGCTCCGCCCACCGAAAGTGACTGGCTCTTCCCGCATCGACGCAGGTAGCCCCGGCTCAGCTGTCGGCCTCGAAATCGAACAAGGAGCCTTGGGCGCCCGCCGGTCCGGGCGCTCGGAAACCTTTAGGGTCCAGCTCCCAGCCCGCATCCTGCCGCAACAGGCCGAGGCGTCCGGCGGCCAACTCGAGGCGCTGCCACAGCAGCTCGGCGATCGGCCCCGTACCGGTGAACCGGGTACCGAATCGCGCATCGTTGAGCTTGCCCCCGCCGCACTGGCGGATCAGGCCCAACACTTTCTCGGCACGCTGGGGGAAATGGACCCGCAACCAGTCCGTGAACAGGTCCTTGAGCTCCAAGGGCAGACGGATCAGCAGGCTGCCGGCGCGAGACACCCCCGCTTGGGCCGCCGCCTCCAGCACCCGTTCCAGGTCCTGGTCCGTAAGGCCGGGGATCAGCGGAGAGACCAGCACCCCGGTGGAAATTCCGACCTGCGCCAGCGCGCGAATCGCCTCCAGCCTGCGCTGCGGCGTTGCCGCGCGCGGCTCGAGGCGCCGCGTGAGACCGGCGTCCAGCGTGGCAATGGAGATCTGTACCGCCGCGCACCGGTCCGCAGCCATTGCGCCGAGGAGATCCAGATCCCGCAGCACCAGGGCGGATTTGGTGGTCACCGCCACCGGATGGCGGCAGGCATGGAGTACCTCCAGCACCTGCCGGGTAATCAGGAGCCGGCGCTCGATCGGCTGGTACGGGTCCGTGACGGCACCGAGCACGATGGTCGCGGGTCGGTAGCCGGGCCTTGCCAGCTCCCGTTCCAGCTGCTCGGCGGCGTCGGGTTTGTAGAAGAGCCGGCGCTCGAAATCTAGTCCCGGTGACAGCCCGAGCCAAGCGTGCGTCGGCCGCGCGTAACAGTAAATGCAGCCGTGCTCACAGCCGCGGTAGGGATTGATGGAACGCTCGAAGGGAACATCCGGAGACCGATTCCGGCTGATGATGGTACGGCCGGTATCCACCCTAAGCTCGGTGCGCAAAGGCTCCGGCGCCTCCTGATACCAACCGTCGTCGACCGCCTCGCGGCGATGGTCCGCGTAGCGGTTATCCGGGTTGGAAACGGCGCCGCGGCCCCGTTGCGGTGTAAGGCGATGGTGGCTCATGCAGGATTGCTTTTAACCGGACAGCTTCTAAGATAATGCCATCTCGACAGATACGGAGACTTTCAGATGATCTCGAATGCCATGGCACAAAGACTCAACGGGCAAATCAACAAGGAGTTCTACTCGGCCTACTTCTACATGAGCATGTCCGCCCACAGCGAGAGCGAAAACCTCAGCGGCACCGCCGCCTGGTTCATGGCCAAGTACGACGAGGAGATGGCCCACGCCATGAAGATCTATCGTTACCTCCACGACCAGGGGGCCAGAGTCGAGCTCGAGGCGGTGGATAAGCCGCCGACCACCTACGCGGACGTGCTCGACATGTTCGAGAAAACCCTCGTCCATGAACAAGCGGTGACCGCATCCTTCAGCGAGCTGGTGGAAGCCGCCCTGGCGGAGAAGGACCACGCCACCAGCATCTTTCTGCAGTGGTTCGTCACCGAGCAGATCGAGGAAGAGGCCACGGTCAGCAATATCATCGGTCGGGTCAAGCTGGTAGGCGAACGCGGTGAGGGATTATTCATGATCGACAACGAGCTCGCGGGGATCGCGCAGCAGATGTCACAGACCTTGGCCGCACAGCCGCCACAATAAGCGCAAACCTCTTCCATACGGCTGAGAAGCTGTCTAAAAACTAACCCATTGGTTATAAGAACATAATTGTCATCTGGCCCCCCACGCTCCAGCGTGGGAGCAAGCCTTGTCCCGACACAGGAGGGATCTTGACGCTCCGGCGTCACCAAGCCTGGCCGCTGGAGCGGCCAAGCTGGTGTTCCTACGCTGGAGCGTGGGAACAAGCAAAATCAATGAGTTAGTCCTTAGACAGGCTCTGAAAGGCGTGATACCGAAATGGGTAAAAAGGCCGGTAAGTGCTGCAAGAAATACCGGCAGGGAAAGGCCTGTAAGTAGTGTCTGAGGAAGACGAGCCACAAAGGCACAAAGAGCACCAAATTAGACCCCGTCTACTAAGCGGATTGGCAGGATCCCGGCACCGGAGCCGCTCACCCACAGGCCTGATCGTGATCGCCGTCGTGATCGTCATCGTGATCGAGATCGGCTTCGATCACGATGACGACCACGAGAATGAACGCAAAGTCCTCCCTCCGCTACCCCCGCGGCCAGGGCTGCGACCCCGCAAAGGTCCGCGCCAACCAGAGGGCCATGGACGCGAAGCGTCCGCGGCCGGTGAGCGCCCGGTTCTCCGCAGCGGAGCTGCGGGCAGTGGATGCCGAGCGGGACCTGAACGCGGGCGAGAGCCTCGACCAGGCGATCTGCCGCATCGTGCCGCAGAAGCTATTTGGGCCGCACGAGTAGGGTGGGTGGCATGGTCGTGCGACCTAATGCTTCGAACTCCCACTGTTTTTGCTGTCCGTGGCGCTTAATCCATACTACTTGGGATTCCGGTACTCCCTGCCGGAATAACAAGAATAACAAGGAGAAGAAAGACTGCCGTCCCGGCTGGGACGCCGGGACCCAGGTGCCATGGAGGGCAGGCCTGTTTTCCGCGGAACAACGGCAGATGAGCACGTATTGGTTGGAGTTGTTGCCATCCCTGGCACTGGATTCCGGCACTCTCTGCCGGAATGACGCGGTAGGGGCCGACAGGCTTCACCATTCGAGATTTAGTCGCTACCGCTTCAGGTAGGCCCTTGTTCGTGCCGCTCGTAGGTGGGACCATAACGGACACGTCCAGGTCGAGCATCCATCCTTTATCTTCATGCACAGCGCTTCTGTCTTATCCCGCCTGTCCCGACATCGCACTGCCCAGGCTCGGGGTTACCGCTGAGTCGTCATGACCGACCGCAACCAAACCGACGGTCATGCACCGCGCGCCGCGCGTGGAAGCGGGGGCTGGCGTCTGCTGCTCTCCGTCGGTCGCTGGGTCTTGCTGCTGACCCTGGCCGCCGGCCTCGCCGGTGTGCTCTATGCCATGCATCTGGACGGCACCGTCCGTGCCAAGTTCGAGGGCAAACGCTGGGCGCTGCCCGCGCGGGTGTTCGCCCGGCCGCTCGAGCTCTATGTGGACCGGCCACTGAGTGTCGAGGCACTGACCAGCGAGCTGGAACGTCTGCGCTATCGCCGGGTGAAGACCCCGAACTACCTCGGGTCCTACTCCCGCCGGGGAGACCGTTTCCTGGTACATACCCGGCCCTTCCATTTCTGGGACGGTCCCGAGCCCGAACGCATCCTGGACATCCGGATCGAGGACGGCCGGATAACCTGGCTCAAAGACGCCGCCGGTGGCGCCGATCCGGCCCTGGTGCGCCTGGATGCAGCGCTCATCGCGAGCATTTACCCGACTCATAACGAGGACCGGGTCCTGATCCGGGGCACGGATCTGCCCCCGCTCATGCTCAAGGCCTTGCTGACGGTGGAGGATCGGGATTTTTACCGGCATTGGGGGGTGAATCCCCGCGCCATCGCCCGCGCCATGTGGCGCAATCTGCGGGCCGGCAAGGTGGTTGAGGGCGGCAGCACCCTGACCCAACAGTTGGTCAAGAACTTCTACCTGACCGACGAACGGACCCTGGCGCGCAAGCTCACCGAGGCCGTAATGGCCGTTCTGCTCGAGCTGCATTACGACAAGAATGAGATCCTGGAGGCCTATGCCAACGAGATCTCTCTCGGCCAGGATGGTCAACGGGCCATCCACGGCCTCGGCCTGGCGAGTCATTTCTACTTCAACCGCTCCCTCAACGAGCTAGGAATCGCCGAGACGGCCCTGCTGGTAGCCCTCATCAAGGGACCTTCCCGCTACCACCCGCGGCGGCATCCGGAGCGGGCCCTGGCGCGGCGTAACCTGGTCATCGACATACTCCGGGAGCGGAAAGTCATCAGCGCTGAGAAGGCGGCGGTGGCCAAGCGGGCACCCTTGGGGATCAGCGACAAGGGCGGGCGACCGGCGGGGGCCTACCCCGCCTACCTCCAATTGGTGCGGCACCAATTGCAGCGGGATTATCGGGAGCAGGATCTGCGCTCCGAGGGACTACGCATCTTCACCACCCTGGATCCTCTGGTCCAGGCGGTTGCCGAGGCGGCCGTGCGCAAGCAAGTGCCGGAGCTGGAGCGTGGGCGTGGCTTCAAGGCCGGGACCTTGGAATCCGCCGCCGTCGTCACCTCCGCCGCCCAAGGAGAGGTCCTGGCCCTGGTAGGCGGGCGTGATCCCGGTTACGCGGGCTTCAACCGCGCCCTCGATGCGGTCCGACCCATCGGCTCGCTCGTCAAGCCGATGGTCTATCTCACGGCCCTGTCGGAACCGGAACGCTATAGCCTGGTCAGCCCACTGTCGGACCGCCCGGTGAGCCTGCGCACCCGCAACGGCAAACTCTGGGAGCCCCGGAACTACGACCGCAGGACCCACGGGCGAGTGCCCCTCTACCAGGCGCTGGCCAAATCCTATAACCTGGCGACGGTCAATCTCGGACTGGAGCTGGGTCTCGACCGGGTGACGGCGACCCTGAGTACCCTGGGCGTGCGCCGGCCCGTGGACCCGGTGCCGGCCCTGCTGCTGGGTTCCGTATCCCTGACCCCGCTGGAGGTCAGCCAGCTCTACCAGACCTTGGCCGCGGGCGGCTTCCATACCCCCCTGCGCGCCATCCGCGAGGTGTTGGATGCCGCCGGCCAGCCGCTGAGTCGCTATCCCTTGGCCATCGAGCCGGTGGCGGACGCCGCCGCCGTGTACCTCACGACCTGGGCCATGCGGCAGGTCGTCCGGCAAGGGACGGCAAGGGCACTGAAGAAACGCCTTCCCCAGGGGTTGACGGTGGCCGGCAAGACCGGCACCACCAATGGTCAGCGCGACAGCTGGTTTGCCGGCTTCAGCGGCGACAAAGTTCTGGTGGTCTGGGTGGGACGGGACGACAATGGGCCCACCAAGCTGACCGGAGCCAGCGGGGCCTTGCGCATCTGGGGTGATATCATGGCCTCCATCGAAAATCGGCCGCTGCCCGAATTCCGGCCGGAGGGCGTGACCGAGGTTCGGATCGATCTCCTGACCGGCCTGCTGGCAGATACCCGTTGCAGGCGTGGGGTGAGCGTGCCCTTTGCCGTGCGGGGCGTGCCGACGGCGAACTCCACCTGTGACGTAGTGTCCGCTGCCACGACTCCCAGGACGGTGGAGAGAAGACTCCGGCCTGCCTCTGTCCCTCGCGCCGAAAAGAATAAGAAGAAGCCCGAAACGAGAGGCGCATTCGACGACTACATGAACGATATGTGGTAACCGATGAATAGAATTATCCTGATTATTCTGTTAACGGCCGGCCTTGCCGCCTGTGCCCCCCCGAAACGGGTCGGCCCGCCGGCCCCGATCATAACCGCCGGCCAGCCGGCGCCCAAGCCCACACATCCGAAACCCAAGCCCCCTGCGCCGCCCCCCAAGAAGGAGGTAGCCAAGGTCTACCCCTATCGACCGCCCGCCTCCGCACCGGACGCCCCCACTCCACGGGGTACCGTTCCGGCACCGGAATCGCGTCAGGCAAAGGCAGGTCGCGGGTCCAAACCGGCGCCCAAGCCCACACCTAAACAGGGAACCCCGACGCGGCCAGCCAAGGTCCCGTCCAAAACCGCACCACCCGCCCCACGGGTCGTGGCCGCTGCTCCCCCACCCCCGCCGACTCCGAGCCTGTCACCGGCGGTGATCACCCTGGTCAAGCAGGCCGAGCAGCAGCGCCGGGCCGGGGATCACGTGGGCGCCGCGGCGAACCTGGAGCGTGCCCTGGGTCTCCAGCCCCTGGAGCCCTATGTCTGGAACCGCCTGGCGCGGGTGCGCATGGAGCAAGGGCGCTACGTCCAGGCGCGCCATCTGGCCTCACGCTCAAATGTCCTCACCGGGGGAAAGCGGAGCGCCGCCCTCACGCGCGACAACTGGAACATCATCGCCGTCGCCAGCCGGGCTACCGGCGATACGACCGGGGCCAAGAAAGCCCAACGCAACGCCCGCGGTGGCTAGGTAGCACATTTGCGTCTTTGCGCCTAGGTGGTTCGAACCGTCCGGTGATCCCATTGCTGCCGAAAGTCCTGGCGGTGGGCATAGCCCACCCTACCCTGCTGCTGCCGAGGAGCTTGGCGGTGGGCACTACGTCCATGCTTCTCATCTGGCTCCCACGCTCCGGCGTGGGAGCCAGAGAGACTGATTGGTGGGGATATTTCAGTGCCAGACCAAATCTTCATCAGCTACAGCCACAAGGATAGAAAGTACCAGGAAGAGCTTCTCACCCAGCTCAGACCCTATGTTCGCTCCGGAAGCATCACTGCGTGGTCCGACCAGCAGATTGTGCCCGGTTCAAAATGGCTGGACGAGATTCGCGCCGAGTTGGCGAAAACAAGTGTTGCCGTGATGTTGGTCAGTCCCGGCTTCCTGGCGTCTGATTTTATTCGCCGCGAGGAGTTTGAACCGTCGCTTCGAGAAGCGAAAAAAGGCGGGGTGACAATTCTATGGGTTCTAATCAAAGCCTGCGGATATGGAGAAACTGCTCTAAAGGACTATCAGGCCGTTGTCTCCCCACCGGCTAAACCCTTGGCGGGGCTCCCTCCAGCCCGCCGCGCCGCTGCGTGGGAGAAAGTGTGTCAGGCCATCAAAGATTCGGTTTCCCGACGCCTCCCGCCCGGCGAGTCCGGGTCGAGCGAACCAGCCTATCAGAGGCCGATCCGCCAGCGCGGGCTTCCCTGCGCCGACGGATTGCTCCTTCCCGCCTGCTCGATCTGGGCGTCGCCAGTCGCTTCGAGGAGCTGGTGGGACGTGAGGAAGAACGGCAAATCCTGGACCGGGCCTGGCACGACCGGAATACCCACATCCTGATCTTTGTCGCCACAGGCGGGGTGGGCAAGACCGCTCTGGTTACGGACTGGATGACGGGCTTCGTCCACAATCACTGGCAGGGCGTGGATGCCTTCTTTGATTGGTCCCTCTACAGCCAAGGCACCCGGGATCAGGGCGCGGCCAACAGCGGTCAATTCCTGGACACCACCCTGCGCCATTTCGGCGAGACGGCACTGACCGACAGCCCAAATCCTGCCGAGACCAAAGCCGAGCGGCTGGCCGAGCGTGTGGCGGAGACCCGGACCCTGCTCCTGCTGGACGGCATCGAGCCCCTGCAGCACCCCTCGCACGCAGGCGGACCAGCGGGCCGACTCAAGGACCAGGGCCTGGAGCGGCTCCTCAAGCGCCTGGCCCAACTGTCCGGCGTGGGCGGCCTGTGTGTCCTTACCAGTCGGCTGTCCTTGGTGGATCTGAAACGTTTCCATGGCCGGGGCGTGCGGGAAGAAGCGCTCTCTAATCTGTCCGCGCGGGCCGCCGCCCGCCTGCTGTATCAGGCCGGCGCCCGTTATGTCGGCGCCGCCGCGATTGTCCCCGACCGAGCTTCCGACGACCGGGAGCTGCTCGAAGCAGCACGGGAGCTGAAGGGCCACGCCCTGGCCGTCCGGCTGCTGGGGGGTCATCTCAAGCACGCCCACGGCGGGGACATCCGCCGCCGCGACCGTTTGGACTGGTCCCAAGCCTTTGATCTGGAGCAGGAGGGCCATACCGGGTCCCTGATGCGTGCCTATGAGCACTGGTTTGAGCACCAGGGCGAGCTCGGCCGCCACCAACTGGTTATTCTACGTTTGCTCGGCTTCTTCGACCGCCCGGCCCGCCTGGTGCTGCTGGATGCCCTGCGCTCCGCTCCGGCTATCCCTGGCCTGACCGAACCCTTGGCTGAACCCGATTGCGAGCCGGAGGATTGGAATCAAGTCCTCACAAGCTTGGCCGGGGATCACCGGCTGATCTCGGTCCAACGCACCGGGGGCCGGATCGAGCAGCTGGACACCCATCCATCGATCCGGGCCTGGTTCGCCCACCGGCTACAGCAGGACAACCAGGCCGCCTGGATCGAGGGCCACCGACGCCTGTATCAGTACCTATGCGACACCACCGAGTATTGGCCCGATAGCTTGGAGGGTTGCAACCCCTGTACCAAGCCATCGTCCACAGCTGCCAGGCCGGACTGCATCAACGGGCCTGTGAGGATGTTTACCGAGATCGCATCCTGCGAGGCACCGGGAATGACGGCTTCTACAGTACGAAGAAGCTCAGGGCGGTCGGCGCGGATCTGGGTGCGGTGGCCTGCTTCTTCGACCGGCTCTAGGACCGCATCTCGCCCCAGCTCTATTCGGTGCAGGGCTTCCAATACTGTGAACTGCTGCTGGCCGATGCCGAATGCACGGCCTGGCGGCTCGTGCTAGACCCCGGGGCCCAGATCTCGGATCTCGCTGATTTGCAAACTGCCTGTGATCAAGTCGCCGAGCGCGCCGGACAAACCTTCGAATGGGCGGAACATGACGGCAACCTTCTTAGCATCGCACTGGACCGGCTCACGCTGGGCCGTGTAGCGATCTATCAGGCCCTCCTGACTGCGGCAGACGGCGGGTACACTGGCGCAGAAGAGCCGGCATTATCCGGGCTCCGGATCCCTCCAGCCGCTATCGACCAGCTGACCAGAACAGTCGCCGGCCTCCGCGAATCGGGCGCTTTGAACCATCTGCCCCGCGGCCTGCTCAGCCGGGCCTGGCAGCGGTGGTTGACGGCCGATGATCCCGATTCCAGAAGGGGCGCCATTGCGGATCTGGTGAGGCCTGGGAGCTCGCCGAGCGTGGCCCTATGCCCCTCTATCAAGCGGATACCCTCCTCACCCGCGTCCGCCTGTTCGGACGGAGCAACGACTACCCTTGGGGCTCGGCGCAGGACGACCTCGCCGCCGCCCGCCGATTGATCGAGAAACACGGCTACCATCGCCGCGACCGCGAGCTCGCTGACACCGCGGCCGCTTTCCATCGCTGGCAGATCGGTAGGTTGGGGTGAGGGACGAACCCCAACAACGAGAAGGGTGTCTTCCACGAAAAACACGAAAAGACACGAAATTATCATCCTAGCTCGTTCCCACGCTCCAGCGTGGGAACGCAATTACGGTCGCTCCAGTGGCCAACCTCATGACGCTAGAGCGTTAAGATCCCTCCTCCGTTGGGACAAGCTTGCTCCCACGCCGGAGCCTGGGAGCCAGATGAAATATCAACAGATCCTACTGTCGTTCTGGGCACGGGCAAGCTCCCTCTTCCGTCGGGACAGGCCTGGTCCTGTGCCCAATCTAGCATCCCATTTCACCTTATTTTTTGCTCTCAGAGCCTCCCAAACGCGTCACGGCAAGGCACCGCGCGCAGGGAATATCACCTCTTGCCAAGCGCTGTAACGCCGCCTTGGCGGCTCCCTTCGGGCGCGACGAGAGGTGGCCAGCTGCGGTGTTGCGCGAGCTTGAAACCTGTCCTATTCGGGGCTCGTGACAAATCATTTCGGTTGCCCCGGAAATTGGGCCCCGATGATAACTATGGTTGAAACTATACTGCCACACGGCACAATCTGCACATTTCATTCCCTCTCCCTCCGGGAGAGGGCAGAGGTGAGGGAGAAATTCAAAAGCTCAGATTGTGCCGTGTGGCAGTATAACCCCTCCATCGCCGCGGAACCGCCTACCTTGGCCGATAGGGCGGACCGGTATCGCTGCTATGAGCTTTCCGTCCAGTGCGTGGAACCGGAGGTGGATTTCATCGATCGGAATTTCAGCCGGCTGCGGGGACGCAGCGCGCATCTGTTGCGGGAGGATTTCTGCGGCACCGCCGCGTTTTGCTGTGAGTGGGTCAAGCGCCGCCAGGCCAATCGGGCAGTGGGGATAGATATCGACCGCCGGGTACTGGATTGGGGGCAGGACCATAACCTCGCGGTCTTGAGCAAACAGGAGGCAGAACGGGTGAGCCTGTTGGAGGGGGATGTCCTCGCGGTCGAGGGGATGCGCCCGGATATCGTCACGGCCATGAACTTCAGCTATTGGCTGCTCAAGGAGCGCAGCACGATGAAAGGCTACTTCGAGCGGGTGCATCGGGCGCTGAAGGATGACGGCGTGTTTTTTCTCGACGCCTACGGCGGCTGTGATGCCTACCGACCCATCACCGAGGAACGGACCATCGAGGGCGACAGCGGCAACTTCACCTATCGCTGGGAGCAGGAGCAGTATGATCCGATTACGAGCCACCTGGTCTGCCATATCCATTTCGCCTTCCCGGACGGCTCGCGCCTGGAGCGAGCTTTCAGCTACGATTGGCGCCTGTGGTCGTTGCCGGAGATCCGTGAGCTCTTGGACGAGGTCGGCTTCGGGCGAGTAACCTGCTATTGGCAGGGTTGGGACGAGGCGGATAACCCGGACGGCATCTTTCTGCCGGTAGCGGAGGGGAAACCCGATGCGGGCTGGATCGCCTATCTCACGGCGGAGAAATATTAACCATATCGAAAAAGAAGCTGTCCGGTTAAAACGGTTCCTCGCGTCCTGTTGTGTTACGTCGGGCTCGGTGCCGTGCCCGTCCGGGCGTAGTCCTGGATTATTCGGTGTTGGTTGTAGGGGCCGGCGTGTTGGGTTACGGCGCGTTCAGATACAATCTCCCATGGTCGCATTATAGCATCCGAAGCTCGGTGTGGCAACGAGGGTTAACCAGGGGGCACCTGCCTACCGCCGCTTTGGATTTGGCGATGCATCGGTCCCCAGCAAAGGCATTGTGGCCCAGGGAAAGCGCCGTCGCCGCGGCGCGTGTGGAATCCGACGTCTGGATTCCCGGCAAACACCCCTGGGACCTCCCGTCGCTGGGGCTTGATTTGGCGCGCCGCTTAAGCCGACGCACTCCAAACAGGATTGCTTTTAACCGAACAGTTTCTCACACATTCGCCGCCTGCCTGGCGATGACATAGGTCTTGGCCGAAAGCTCCAGGGAGCAGGTCCACTTGTAGGCCCGGTTCGGGGTCTCGCCCCAGGCATAGACGCCGTGGCCGCTGACCATGGCGATGGGATAGTCGGCAAGGGCGTTCGCCACGGCCTGTGGTGCCTGTTCCAGGTAGTCCTCGTGCTCTACTGAGAGCACCGGGATCCGCTTGAAATAGTATTGCCCCTCGAAGTCCTGACCAGCAAAGCTCACGGCCACCGAGTAGGGGCCATGGCTGTGCAATACCACCGTTGCCTGGGGCTGTGCTCGATACACGGACTGGTGCAGCGGTGCGTCCAGGGAGGCACCCTCGGGACAGGGGCCATCCAGGGGACAGGCCACCAGGTGATCGGGTTCCAGGGTATCCGCACAGGCCCCGGTCGGGGTGACCCAAAAGGTTTCGCCCACGCGCACCGAGGCATTACCGGAATGCGAATCGTTGCAGCCGTATCGGCGTAGCCAACGATAATGGCGTACCAGGTCCATCTTCACCTCCTGACCGTCGGGGGGCCGGGTCGCTATGTGATCTTGCACGAAATCGGCAATCGCCACGGGATCTTCCACTGGTAGCTGCGGGGGGTGGTCCGCACCGGGTAGCTCGTGATCCGTGGCCACGGCGATAATGTCGGGGTCTTGGGGATACAGCGGTGGCTTACCCAGGGTCGTGCGGTGGACCTCGATCTTGGGGTAGGCCGCGTGCTTGAAGCCCTCTACCAGGATCAGATCCAGCCGGTCCGCGTCGAATCTGCGCAGCATCTTCGCCAGAGACGGGTCCTTGCCCCCATCCGCCTGCTCCGACTGCAAGGCCCAGCGGCTATGGGAGGCCAGCAAGACCTGCTCCGCACCCGCCGCGCGGATCTGGTAGCTGTCCTTGCCCGGCACGTCGAGCTCGAAGCTATGGTGGGCGTGCTTGAGATAACCAATCCGCAGTCCCCGGTCCCTGAGCACCGGCACCAGCTTCTGCAGCAACGTGGTCTTGCCGGTGCCGCTGGGGGCAATGAATCCGATCACGGGTAGTCGGAGGTTGCGCATGATGGATATTTCTCCCAGACCTCGGGCTTGCCTCTTAATAGTACAGGATTCACAGGATTTCCAGGATTAACAGATATTATAATTGATTAGGCTCTTTATGGATTCCAGACCGCTGACGATCACGAAAGGGCGCTACCGAGCGTTTTGGAGTGCGGCATCAATCTTACTCTGGTAGTGGATAAATTCTAAGTGGTGAAGTTTGTCAGCCTCTCCTTCGTCATTCCGGTAGGGAGTGCCGGAATCCAGGGCCAGGGATGGCAAAAACAGTGGAAGTTCATATCATTACTTCGCACAACTATGTCACTTAGAATTTAACCACTACCAAATAATCCTGTTAATCCTGAGCATCCTGTTAATCCTGTCCTATTAGCGGTTGGCACTGCGTGTCAACAGCGTAAGTCCCGGCGCCTGCTTCGTGAAATAATAGCACCCGTCTTACCCCTTCGGTCCTGACGGAACCTCGGTTTCAACAATTATGGCACAGTACATCTTCACCATGAGTCGGGTCGGCAAGGTGGTGCCGCCCAAGCGGGTCATCCTGCACGACATCTCGCTGTCCTTTTTTCCGGGCGCCAAGATCGGGGTGCTCGGGCTCAACGGCGCGGGCAAATCCAGCCTGTTGCGCATCATGGCCGGGACAGACACCGAGATCGAGGGTGAGGCCCGGCCCCAGCCCGGCATCAAGGTCGGCTATCTGCCCCAGGAACCCCAGCTCGACGAGACTCAGGACGTGCGCGGCAATCTGGAAGCGGCCCTCAGCCATATCAAGGGGGCCCTGGAGCGATTGGATGCCGTCTATGCCGCCTACGCGGATGCCGACGCGAACTTCGACGCCCTGGCCAGGGAGCAGGCGGAGCTCGAAGACCTGATCCAGGCCACCAATGGTCACAACCTGGAGCGGACCCTGGAGGTAGCCGCCGACGCCTTGCGACTGCCGCTCTGGGAGGCGGACGTGAGCCGGCTCTCCGGGGGCGAGCGCCGGCGCGTGGCCCTGTGTCGGCTGCTGCTGGAAAAGCCCGACATGCTGTTGCTGGACGAGCCTACCAACCACCTGGACGCGGAATCGGTGGCCTGGCTGGAGCGCTTTCTGCACGAGTATCCGGGCACCGTGGTGGCGGTGACCCACGACCGCTACTTTCTGGACAATGTAGCCGGCTGGATCCTGGAGCTGGACCGGGGTCACGGCATCCCCTGGGAGGGCAACTATTCCTCCTGGCTGGAGCAGAAGGAGCAACGCCTGGCGCTGGAGCAGAAGCAGGAGGCCGCGCGTATCCGCACCATACAGCACGAGTTGGAATGGGTGCGTGCCAACCCCAAGGGTCGCCATGCCAAGAGCAAGGCGCGCCTGGCCCGCTTCGAGGAGCTCCAGTCCACCGACTTCCAAAACCGTAACGAGACCAACACGCTCTACATCCCACCGGGTCCGCGCCTGGGGGATCTGGTGATCGCGGCCAAGGGGCTGCGTAAATCCTATGCAGACCACTTGCTCTACGAGGACCTGTCCTTCAACCTACCCAAGGGCGGCATCGTCGGCATCATCGGACCCAATGGTGCCGGCAAGACCACCCTGTTTCGCGTCCTCACCGGCCAAGAGCAACCGGATGCGGGCGAGCTGCGCATCGGCGATACGGTCCGGATCGCCTACGTGGACCAGAGCCGCGATGCCCTGGACGGCTCCAAGACCGTGTGGGAAGAGATCTCGGACGGTGCGGACAATATCGTCGTCGAGCGCTACGAGATGCCCTCGCGGGCCTATTGCAGCCGCTTCAACTTCAAGGGTACGGACCAGCAGCAGCGCGTCGGCGACCTCTCCGGCGGCGAGCGCAACCGGGTGCACCTGGCGAAGCTGCTCAAGAGCGGCGGCAATCTGCTACTGCTCGACGAGCCGACCAATGACCTGGACGTGGAGACCCTGCGGGCCCTCGAAGAAGCCTTGCTCGCCTTCCCCGGCTGTGCCCTCGTCATCAGCCACGACCGCTGGTTCCTGGATCGCATCGTCACCCATATCCTGGCCTTCGAGGGCGACTCCCAAGTGACCTGGTTCGCAGGCAACTACGCGGACTATGAGGCGGATCGCCGCCGCCGACTGGGGGACGCAGCGGATCAGCCTCACCGCATTAAATATCGGAGGCTTTCCGGCTGACGCCAGGGGCGTTTCTAAATCGGCGGTTACCTTTGAACGATGGAAATGTGAAGCCCCGTTTCCTCGCCCCCGTGTCGGCCTTCATTTCAACCTGATGGTCATGCCCTGCAAGCCGTTGCTGCTCAGCAGGGCGCGGGTCTTGTTCATCTCCTGCCTGCCGCGGTACGGACCGGCGCGCACCCGATGGTAGTCCTTGCCGTTTACGATCACCTGCTGGATGCTGGAGCGGATGCCGAGCAGGGCAAGCCTGGCCTTGAGTTGTTCCGCATCGGACGCCTTGCGTAAGGAGGCGACCTGCACCAGATAAGAGGCACCATCTCCGGCAGACCTTTGCGGTCGCTCCGTTTTGGCCGTCTTCCGGGGTTTGGGGGATGTTGCCGCTTGTGACGATTCCTTCTGCTGCCGAGATTTCGGTGCGGGCCGCGGTGGGGATGATGCCGCGTTACTCGGCTCCTCGTCGGGAACCGACACCTCCAGTTGCGGGAGGAGCTGGTGGAAGATGAAGCGTGGTTTGGTGGGCGGCTTCGCTTGGGCTTGGGGGCTCGAGGTCGGAGCGGTCGGTGGGGGTGTTTGGTCCTGGAGGGTCCAGGCCAGACCGACCCCGAAGGCCCCAATCACCGCGCCCGTGATGAACCAGAAGAAACCGGAGCCTCCGCGCCGGGCGTGGCGGGGCCAGGGGCCCTCCCGTGTCTTGTAGTCTTTCGTTGCCATGTCACATGCTCTCCGGGGCCGACACCCCGATCAGATCGAGCCCGTTATGCAGCACCTGGCGCACGGCCAGGATCAGCTTGATACGGGCGTCACGTAGATCCTCGTCCGCCACCAAAAACTGGTGGGCGTTGTAGTAAGTATGAAAGTCGTTGGCCAGCTCCCGCAGGTAATGCGCGAGCTGGTGGGGCTCCAGGGCGAGCGCCGCCGCCTCCACCACCTCCGGATAACGCGCCAGGGCCTTGAGCAAGGCCTGCTCATGGGCCGCCGTAAGCCGCTCCAGGTTGACCTCCCCAGGGCTCGGGTCCACTGCCATACCCCGTTCCGCCGCCTGGCGCAGCACGCTATGGATCCGGGCATGGGCATACTGGACATAATAGACCGGGTTGTCCGCGGATTGGGATTTGGCGAGATCCAGGTCGAAATCCAGGTGTTGCTCGCAACGGCGCATGATGTAGAAGAAGCGGGCCGCATCCCGCCCCACCTCCTTGCGCAGCTGGCGCAGGGTAACGAATTCCCCGGAGCGGGTGGACATCTGGGCCCGTTCGCCCCCCCGATAGAGGATTGCGAACTGTACCAGCAGCACGCCCAGCCTATCAGGGTCATTTCCCAGGGCCGCCAGGGCCGCCTTGACCCGAGGTACATAGCCGTGATGGTCCGCCCCCCAGATATCGATCACCCGCTCGAAGCCACGCTCCAGCTTGTCCAAGTGATAGGCGATGTCCGACGCGAAATAGGTCGTCTGGCCGTTGTCGCGTACCAGCACCCGGTCCTTCTCGTCCCCGAAATCACTGGAGCGGAACCAGAGCGCGTCATCCCGTTCGTAAAGACGCCCGGCTGCGCGCAGCTGTTCGATGGCCCGCTCGATGGCACCGCGCTCGGCCAGGGAACGCTCGGAGAACCACTGGTCGTAGTCCACCCCGAACCGGGACAGATCATCGCGGATGTCGTCCAGGATATGCTCGAGTCCCCGGTCGAGCACCAACCGGTAACGCTCGTCTCCCAGTAAGCGGCGCGCGCGCGCGATCACGGCATCGATGTGGACCTCCTTGTCGCCCCCGGCCGACTCGTCGGGAGGCAAACCGGCACCGAGCTCGGCGCCGGCACAGCGGTAATCGTCCCCGTGTTCCCGATGCAGAGCGGCCGCGATGTCCCAAATATAGTCGCCCTGGTAGCCGTTGCTCGGGAAGGGGAGATCTTCCCCGCACAGCTCCAGATAGCGCAGCCACACGGAGGTCGCCAGGATATCCATCTGGCGGCCAGCGTCGTTGACATAATACTCGCGGTGGACCTGGAAACCCACGGCCGTCAACAGATCCGCCACTACCGCCCCGTAGGCGGCACCACGGCCATGGCCCACATGCAGGGGCCCGGTGGGGTTGGCGGAGACGAACTCCACCTGGACCCGCTGGCCGGCGCCGATATCGCTGCGCCCGTAGGCCGGGCCGGTCGCCAGGATCTCGGGGACCAGAGCCTGGTAGGCGGCGGGGGCGAGGAAGACATTGATGAAACCGGGGCCGGCAATCTCCACCCGCTCGACCAAGGGGGACGGAGGCAACGCCGCTACCAGGTGTGCGGCCAGACCCCGCGGCCTGGTGCGGGCCCGCTTGGCCAGGACCAACGCCGCATTGGAAGAGAAATCACCGTGGCGCCCATCGCGGGTACGCTCCACCTGGACATCCGGGAGTCCGTCTCCCAGCAGGAGGCCATCGGCAGCGAGCTGCGCCAAGGCGCCGGCGAAGAGATCCTTGACCTGTTGTTTCATGGGTTACCAAAGGGCCGAAAAATTTAGGCAATTATATGATCTACCAGCTTTATCATTAAAAAGAACATCCTAGCGGTAACGGTCCGGAAGTAAGCTGGTTTCCCGGGGCGAGCAAAGTCTCAAACCTAGTTTTTCCGCTAACGCCTTTCTCTCCTCCGCTTTTATGCGTTTATCGCTGGTTAGAAACTCCTGGCAACCGGTAAACACGGCGCTCGCAACGTGCAGCGCCAATACCCTTTAAGAATATTCCGTGTTGCCAAGCCAGTTCTCTCGCTTTGTCTATAACGAAAATCGAGGGCTCTATCGGCATAACACCACACTCTGGAGAGAGCAGGACTTCTATGTGGTCCTTTACTTCATCGGTAATAATTCTGATCTCATTTTCGTCTCTTATATGCGTACACTCTGCCAGCGTCAATAAGGACGTGTGGACCCGCACATCTCTGTTCCTTGAAGCGAGCAATAATCTGTTTGTAAACCAAACGTCCTCCTCCCTTTGTTCGTCTGTACTAACGCCGGCACCATGCGCAACAAGATCGATAAAACAGCATGTATCCAAGTACACGTTCGACACGATGGGCCTTAGTCGTCCCTGAATTGCCCCACGAACTCATCGGTGGAAAGACCGCTAGTGAGGTTTGGCACCGACCCTAAGAAGCCGCGCATCTGTTCCCCGGAAAATTTCCTCATGGTTCTCAACATTTCAGCGCGAACGTCTTCCACCTTGCCGGTAATCAGGTTAGCACCCACAAGTCCACCAAAATGCACATAAGCATCCTTGTCTTCAAATGCCTTGACAACATTTCCATACATGGAGTCCTGGTAGAAACATTTTACAAGGTCGCCGGTATCCGCCTGCCGCAGCGTGACATAAGAATTAGTCTTATTTAAAGCATGTATTTGACCAAATACGGCACCTACATATTCCCGTCGCACGGTCAGTGCCGAAGCAAGGCCACTACACTTATGTTTAGTTAGCTCCTTCCACGAATCAATCTCTTCTTCCTTGTTGAAAAAGCCGAATCTGATGAGCTCATCAGAATCGATCACTTCTCCGATTTTAGAATAATCGAGTACCGTTCCCTTAGAGAATTTCCCATTGACCTTCTCTTTTTCCGCATCCAAATAAATCAGCCTAGCAAACTCCATATCAAAAGTTCTTTTTCGTCGGTCTCCTACCGGCGCCTCGTTCTCTATCGTATATACAAGCGAGCCATTACCAAACTCCTTGGCAATCCATTGGTCGCCATCGATTTCAATAGCAAGATCTTTAATTGCAGACGTAAGAAACTTGTGCAATTTTTCATAGACGAGCGAAGCCTTGCGAAGGGGAACCCCTATTCGCCCCCGATTAATCTCTACCCTGAATTTGATGGTAGCCATGTTCCGTATAACCAATTTTTGAGGTTCGCTTTGTGGTCGTATCCACGGGCTCCATGAGGCTTAACACTGCATGGAGCGGATGTTTCCCCAAAAGGTTTCGTCTGCCTCTACTGTACCGCAACCGCTATCCAGAAGGCCATCGCTGGTAATCATTCAGTCAGGAGGCCGGCGACGGGCTGCTGGCGACTGGAAACCCAGCTGGTGGGCACAGCCCACTACGGTCACACCGCGGTCGTGCCGGAGGTGTAGGATATGGTGAGTGTCTATCGACCACCCCAGGAACGCCTGTCCGCACCACATGGTAGACAGGGCACAGCAGACAGGGGGCAGGCCGCGAATCGCATCAATCAGGAGGCCGGCGACGGGTCGCATAAGCACCCACCCTGCCAGTTCAAAGCATCTCATCTGGCTCCCACGTTCCGGCGTGGGAGCAGGTCTTGACGCTCCAGTGTCACCAAGCCTGGCCGCTGAAGCGGCCAAAGTGGTGTTCCCACGCTGGAGCGTGGAAACAAGCAAAATCAATAAGTTAGTTCTTAGACAGTCTCTTAGAAGTGTCGCGCAAGTCCTGATCGGAACTACCGATTCAAAGCATTTCCTGGGGGTCCGTGTCCAGGGACCAGCGCACTCTCGAGCCGTCTTTCAAGGCCCGCACCTTGGCCAGCCAGGCGGTCAGGAGCACCTGCAGGTCCGACCTCAGATCTGATTGCGCCAGCAGATGGGCATGGTAGCAACCACCACGCCGTTCCATAGGCGCTGGGACAGGACCCCAGACTGCCACCCCCTTGGCAGCGATAGCGGTCGCCTCGCTCGCGGCCCGCTCCAGAAATTTCAAGGCCGCTTGCGCATCCCGTGACTCGGCGCGCATCAGGGCCTGATGGGAAAAGGGGGGCAATGCGGCCTGCCGGCGTTCTTCGAGGGCGGCGGCGGCAAAGGCCGGGTAGCCCTGGCGTTGCAGGCTCAGCAACAGGGGATGATCCGGGTGCCTGGTTTGCAGGACGACCCGACCCGGACGTCGGCCTCGACCGGCCCGCCCCGCCACCTGGATCACCAGCTGGGCCATCCGTTCCGGGGCGCGGAAGTCGGCCCCGTAGAGCCCCTGGTCCAGCTCCAGGATCCCCACCAGGGTAACGCCAGGGAAGTGGTGCCCCTTGGCCAGCATCTGGGTGCCCAACAGCAGGGGGATCTCCCCGCGCCGGGCCGCCCCGAGCAGGCGTTCCAGCTCACCCTTGCGGCGCGTACTGTCGCGGTCGATCCGCGCCAGGGGCATGCCGGGAAAGAGGTCCCGCAGCTCGGCCTCCAAGCGCTCGGTCCCCCGCCCCAAGGGACGTAGGTCGGTCCCCTTGCAGTCGGGGCAGGCCCCAGGCAGGGCACGCGCCCATCCGCAATGGTGGCACCAGAGGCGCCCGGCGGCGAGGTGCAGGGTGAGCCTGGCATCGCACCGGGGGCACTCGCCGACCCACCCACACGTGTGACAGGTCAGCACGGGGGCGAAGCCGCGCCGGTTGAGGAACAGCAGGACCTGATTCCCCTGTTCCAGCTCCTCGTGCATCAGGCGCAGCAGCACCGGCGACAGACCCGCGCGCAGGGGTTGGGCGCGGATGTCCAAGGTCAGGAACGCCGGTGGCAACGCATCTCCGGCCCGGCGCGGGAGCTCGAGCCGAGTGTAACGTCCGCTGTGGGCATTGTGCAGCGTCTCCAGGGACGGCGTGGCAGAGCCCAAGACTACCGGGCAGCGGCCCTGCTGGGCGCGACGCACGGCCAGGTCCCGCGCCGAATAACGGAACCCGTCCTGCTGCTTGAAGGAGAGATCGTGCTCCTCGTCCACCAGGATCAGCCCCAAGCGCGGCAGGGGCACGAAGACCGCCGAGCGGGTCCCCAGCACCAGTGCGGCCTCACCAGCGGCGGCGCACCGCCAGGCCCGTTCCCGTTCGCCGGCGCTCAAGGCCGAGTGCAGTGTGACCATCGGGGCATCGAGTCGCTCGGTGAGGCGTTGCGACAGCTGCGGCGTCAGACCGATCTCCGGCACCAACAGCAAGGCCTGTCTCCCGGCCGCGAGCAGCTCTTGCAACAACCAGATATAGACCTCGGTCTTGCCGCTGCCGGTAACCCCCTCCAGCAGGAAGGCGCGAAAGCCCCCGAGCGCGCCCCGGATCGAATCCACGGCCTGGCGTTGATGGGGATTGAGCGCGGGTCCGCTGGCCGATGCCCGCCCCTCGACCTGTGGCACGGATGCAATCCGGTAAGGCTCGATCCAGCCACGGGCGGCCAGCGCGCGCAGGGCGCCGTGGCAGTCGCCGAGACGCCGCTTGAGCTCAGCGCTGCTGAGCCCTGTGTCGCTCGTCGCGAGTAAGCGTGCCACCAGCGCCTGCTTGGGCGCCCGCGTCAGGCCGACAACCCCGGCGCGCCCTTCAGGTGTGAGACACCAGCCAGGCGTTCCACTTTCCGACGGTGGTGACAAGGGTCGGCGCAGACGGGCCGGTAAGGCGCTGAACAGGGCCTCCCCAGGGGCGTGATGATAGTACCCGGCCGCCCACAGAACGAAAGCGAGATCCGCGACACCAAGCAGCGGGGCCGGGTCGAGCAGGGAATCCACCGGCTTGAGCCGGTCCGGGTCCTGTTCGGTCCGCGCCGCCACCTCTACGATCATACCCAGGCGTCGGCTGCGCCCAAAGGGCACCAACACCCGCATGCCGGGTGCCGGGGGGTTCCCGGCCCGACCGACGGCCGGCAGGTAATCGAACACCATAGGGACGGGTGCGTCCACGGCAACGCGCAGAATGATCGGTGTATCGGCAGGCATAGCGCAAGTTAAGCCTATCTATAAAACAAATTTCCCCTCGAACGCTGCTAACCTCATGTCCGCTTTGAACTTAAGTCCGATGTACACAAAATCTGTGGATAACTTTGTGGAAATCTCCCTTAATTCAGGTCCCGAGGCCTTATAAACACTGAGGTTCACGTTGATTTGACCGGAATTTTTTAAACCCTATATTTATGAATAAAAACAACAGGATATCGTCATCTCAGAAATTTCCTACAAGGATGGCAGCATAACTTTGTATGCCGGCTCGGCAGATTCCGCCTCGCTGTGAATAATTGCCCATCGGCACAGCTAAAAACGTCTGCTATCCCCCGTCACCGGAGATTGATTCAGCCACGCCGGTTAAGCCGGCACACTCTAAAGCAATCCGGTGGTCCTGCGGAGTCGGAGTCGCCCGTGGTGGGGTCGTTCGGAAATAGGTATCATGGCGACCGTCCCAAACCGGTTGGGAGGATATCGGCTTCGGCAACCGAGCCCTCTTGCCCGTGTTTGGGAAACCGGACCCTCCGGACAGGTCGGTGTGAGACATTCAGGCCTGCCGTCCGGACCGGCGAACGACATAGCCCCAATTGATCTTGTGGCCGGAAGGACGATCCAGGCAACCACTTCGATGTTGCACTCGAGCCAACAGGTACTGCGAACGGACTTGTCCGGAATGCCCTTGGAGTGGGTAGACTACCGCTCGGCCGCCGGGCTCTATTCCCTCGACCAAGTCGCCTACGGGTGCGGCAACCGCCTGTTTCTCCTCCACGGCGGGATCAATGTCGCCACTAAGCGCCGCAGCACCCTGGAGATCAACTCCATCATCGCCACCCACGGCATGCATCACGCGTTGAACAAGCTGAAGGACGGCTATGTGCTCCCCTTGACCAATCGGACCCTGTTTCAACGCGACGATTACATCTGCCTGTATTGCGGCAGCCGCTTCCCCACTCGCCAGCTGTCAAAGGACCATGTGCGTCCTATCAGTCAGGGCGGGGAGAATCAATGGAACAACCCGGCCACACCCCGGAAGCCGCCGGGATGGAGCTGCTGGCCGTACCTTTCACCCCCAACTATGCCGAGTATATCTTTCTTATGGGCCGCAATGTGCTGGCGGATCAAATGGCGTTTCTGCGCGCCCATTTCCCCCGCTCGAGCCCCCTGTTGCGTCGGCTGGTCGACTGACCATGACTGACTGGTCAGCCATCGCTACGGCGATCAGTGATGCCGGCGGAGGACAGGTCGATCCGAACACCTCGCGTGCGGTCGGCGGGGGCTGCATCAACCGGGCCTACCGCAACCACCTGAACCTGTTTGGGACAGGCGGAGAGGACGCTGCAAGGGTTACTGGCACAGGTACGCTGAGCGCGCTACCGTGGACGATCCGTTTTTCGAGCAACTGATCCTCAACCCGCCCTACGCCTACCCCTCCCGGCACTGGGAGCTGGACACCGCTGGCCAGCCCACCGGCAAGATCATCGCATCTCGCCGGTGCGCGGAGTTTATCACTCCGATCCCGAAGTCGAAGAGGCGCAAAGGGGCTGCGGACCCTCTTTGACCAAAAAACTCCTGCGTACACGGGAGTACATCAAGGCCCTGGACAGCTGATCGCTCCCGGTGAGGACGATCAAGAGGTCCCGGTCAGCCTGCAGCTGACACCAGTTCAGGCACGAGACCTGACGGCGCTGAGGAACCTTTGGTGCTCCCTCGACGGCAAATCCGTCAAATACGGTTTACGGCAAAAAGGCGTGGACATCCGTATCGGCCTGGATATCACCACACTGACGCTGAAGCAACAGGTCGATACCATCATCCTGGTTTCAGGTGACAGCGACTTTGTGCCCGCTGCCAAACTCGTCCGTCGCGAGGGCATTGAATTCATCCTCGATCCCCTCTGGCAGCAGGTCAACGCAGATCTGTTTGAACACATAGACGACCTGCAGTCAGGACTCGAACGTCCCCTTGAACCATCTACCCCGACTGGCCCTTAGCCGACAGCCGGCAATCCGGGCTGCACAGCGGACCCTACCGGAATAGAATATGGAGTGCGGCGGCGCTTTTCCTTGCCCGCAGTGTCTGTGTTTGGGATGGGTGGTAACCGGATAGCCCACATCCAAAGCGGCGACGGGTCGGTACGACCTGGAGGTACCCGGTTACGTCAGATCCCGCAGATTTCTGTCAATACCGAGGTAAAATTGCCGCCGCACTCCAAATCCCACACGCGATCACGAGCAGGCGGCGCTTGATTTGTCCCTCACTCAAGGCAGGAACGAAAATGACGACGAGGATCTCAGAAGCATACAGCGCCTTCCGTAAGGCCGGAGTACCGGAGGACGACGCCAGACAGGCAGCAAAAGCACTGTCCGCGGAAAATTTAGCTACTAAAACCGATATTGTCGAAATCAAGCGAGAGCTATCTGTGGTGAAATGGATGCTGGGGATTGTAATTGCGGCTCAAGTCTTACCATTACTGCGTGCGATCGGTGCAATATAAATACCCCCCGACTGGTAGTCGAAGCCCCCGGACAACACCAATTGGCAGTACCTCGGTTACGCTAGGTCCCGCAACTTTCTGTCAGTGCCGAGGTAAAATTGCCGTCGTACTCCAAAAGAACGGAGGTTAAGAGGCTGTCTAAAAACTAACTCATTGATTATAAAAGCATGATTGTCATCTGGCTCCCACGCTCCAGCGTGGGAGCAGGTCTTGATGCTCCAGCGTCACCAAGCCTGGCCGCTGGAGCGGCCAAGGTAGCGTTCCCACGCTGGAGCGTGGGAACGAGCAATGAAACCTCCCGTAGGGAACAGCCTCCGTGCCGTTCCGAAGAATCTGCATCAAATCCCGGAACGCCACGGAGGGCGTTCCCTACGGAAAATCAAGGTGAAACAGGGTACTAGCGGTCGGCGACTTCGATGGTGCGACCGTCCGCGGAAACGTCGATATCCAGCTCTTTGTCTCCCAGTTTGCCGACGAACTCGTAGCGGACTACCTTCAGGCTGCGCGAATGGCTCGCTTCGACGAAGTCGGGTTCGAAGCCGGGCAGCTTGCGCTTGATTGCCTCGAAGACGGCACCGGGGACCATGTCGTGTGTAAACTCGATTTCGATCTCCTGGATCCTGTGATCCGGATAGATATCGAATTCGACCTTGCGCCCGTCCGGGAGCAGACCCTGAATTTCATACAGGTACCCCCCGTCCAGCTCGGTTTCGGTGTTGGCGCTGACCAGCCTGATGTCCGGCAGCTTGTCCTGGACGATAGCACGGATTGCCTCCGGCACTTCGCTCAGTTCGATGGGTTTCTGCTCTCCAGCCGATGCGGTATGGGCCAGGACCAGGGTGATCCACCAGGGCTGTTGTTGCAGCAGGCGCAGCATGTCAGTCCTCCTTAGCGGGTGAGGAGTTGCCGGAAAACAGGGATACGATCTCGTCGCGCAGGATCCTCCAGAAATCCTGCAGACTGGTGTGCTTGTTGTCGAGCTCGTCCAGGTATTCCTCCAGCTTGTCGATGGCCGCGTGCTGCTCGTTCTCGAACTCCCGCTTCAGCTGGGCTTTCAAGGCGCTCAAGGTGGTTTCCAGCTCGCAAATCTTCTCTTCGAGTAATTGCTTACGGCTGACGATTGCGTTCATCTCAACATCCTCTTTGCTTATTCACCAACCCACGGATTGACTGACCCAGATCAAGACCGCCGGTACCAGGAAGAACACCAGACCGACGTACAGGACCACATAGAGCTTCCGCCGTACCGCCAGGGCAGCCAGTCCTTCGGCCGCATGCATGGGAATGACCCGCAGGAAGGGCAGGCCATAGATGACGATCACGCCAAGCATGTTGTAGGACAGGTGAACCAAGGCGACCTGGAGTGCGAACACGGCATTGGCGCCAGATATGGCGGTGGCCGCAAGCAGGGCGGCGATACAGGTTCCGATATTGGCACCGAGGGTAAAGGGATAGACCTGCTTCAGGCTGAAGACACCGCTGCCCGCCAGGGGCACCACGAGGCTGGTGGTGGTGGACGAGGACTGCACCAACACGGTAATGGCGGTGCCGGAAAAGATCCCGGGGAGGGGACCGCGCCCGACCGCGCCGTGCAGAATCTCCTTGGCGCGTCCGACCATCAGGACCCTGAGCAGCTTACCGATGTAGGTGATGACGAAGAAGATCATTGCGATCCCGAGTACGATCAGCACAATCCCGGCAATCGTCTCGGACAGCCCGATACCCGAGAAGGCATTCTGCAGCATCTCGACCGGTGGTTTCACCAAGGGCTTGATGAAATTGAATCCCTTCATCGACATCGAATCCCCGCCCAGCATGAGGCCCACCAGATATTCGCCGGTCTTCTCCAGGAACCCGAACATGATCTCCAAGGGTAGAAAGACCACCACACTGAACAGATTGAAGAAATCGTGCACGGTCGCGGCGGCAAAGGCACGTCGGGACTCATCTCCTTAGCGCACATGCCCCAGGCTGACGATGGTGTTGGTGATGGTGGTCCCCATATTAGCGCCCATCACCATAGGGATGGCGATGGAGACCGGTAAGCCGCCCGCGACCAGGCCTACGATGATGGAGGTGACGGTGCTGGACGATTGAATGAGGGCCGTGGCGACGGTACCGATGACCACGGCCGTGATGGGGTTGCTGGCAAACGCGAAGAGTTCCTTCGCCTGATCCTCGGCGGCGGCCTTGAAGCCGCTGCCGATGGTTGCCACGGCCACGAGCAACAAATAGACCAGGGCGGCGATCATCAACCACTGGAGCCAGTTGGACGAGGCAGCGGTCTTGTTATCTTGAGCAATGGTTAGCGACATCGATTCCTCCCCGAAAGTCGAAGGCCGAAAGGGCGGTTCATATAACGGCCGCTATGAGCGACGGGGTGCTTACAGTCACCGGGAATGCGCAAGCATCTGCGAAATACCGTACGCCTTGCAGGGAATAAGAAAGGAACAATATCAGCAGGATATGACAGGCGGGTGACAAATCAATGGGGTTAAACTCAATTGATTTATGATGTTGTGCTGAGTTTCTCGCGCTTCGTCATTCCAGGGTATCCTAGTACCCCATTTCACCTTATTTTTCGCTCTCAGAGCCTCCCAAACGCGTCACGGCAAGGTACCGCGCGCAGGGAATAGCTCACGCTATTGCCAAGCGCTGTAACACCGCCTTGGCGCGTTGGGGGGCTCCCTTCAGGCGCGACGAGAGACGACCATCTGCGGTGTTGCGCGAGCTTGAAAGAGGACTGACTATTCCGGCGCTCGCGCGCCTCGCAGCTGGCCGTCTCTCGCCGCGCTGAGAACCAAAAATAAGGTGAAATGGGGTACTAGAGTACGTGATTCAATGTAAATCAATCGAGTCTGACCCCATTGATTTTCACACCAGATCCGGGGTAACCGGAGCGGTCGGTGAGGTAGGTATAATTCCCACCTCGTCCCCGTCATGAAGCCGGGAGAAACCCTCGGCGAACTGCTTGTTCAGGGTAACTCGGACCCGCTCCCAGTCGAATAGAGGGACCGCTCCCAGCCTACGGCGGCCGAGCCAGGCCAGAAGGGTGTCCACGTCCACTACGCTCGGCGGAGCCACGAGTTCCTCGGTTTCCTTGCGCAGTTTTTGGGCCAACCAGCTGAAGTAAAGGAGCTTGATCCGTTTTTCTTCCTGCCGCGGTTCCTGCCGTTGGTATCCGATCCGCTCCAGCTCCTTCAGATAGGCCGCCCAGTTCCGTTCACGGTTCGCACCCAAGGCGTAGAGGGTGTCCCAGGAATAGATGCCGGTGTCGTGACCATCGTCGAAGAGGATCCGCACCCCATACTGCCCCTGGGGCTCGATATGCTTGATATCCACCGCTTCCTTGCCGGTAACTAGCCGTCCCATGGTCCGCACCTCCGCCGCCTTGGAGAAGACCCGCAGATACTCGTAGGGCAGCTCGAAGGCCGCTCCATCATCGAAGGCGATGGACAGGAGCCGGGATTTGCGGTGGAGGTCGATATCCGTCGGATGGTATCTTACGGAATCAATGGCAATCAATGGGGTCAGACTCGATTGATTTACTCTTCGTCTTCAAACAGGGTGATGTAGTCGCCATAGCCTTCCTTCTCCAGATCCGCGGAGGGGATAAAGCGCAGGGCGGCCGAATTGATGCAGTAACGCAAACCGGTCGGCGTAGGGCCATCGTCGAAGACATGCCCCAGGTGGGACCCCCCGAGGCGGGAACGGACCTCCGTGCGCGTCATCCCCAACCTGCGATCCTCCCGCTCGACGATCAGGTCCGGATTCAGGGGCGAATGAAAGCTGGGCCAGCCAGTACCCGACTCGAACTTCTCCCGCGAGCTAAACAGGGGTTCACCGGAGACCACGTCCACATAGAGACCATCCTGACGGTTATCCCAGTACGGGTTGCGGAAGGGCGGCTCGGTGCCTGCCTCCTGGGTTATGGTACACTATAGTGGCGTGCAGCGGGTAAGCTTCGATCTCCTCCGCGGCGGGTCTTTGCCAACGTTCGCGCTCGGCGGGCCTTTCATCGACCTGTCGACCCTCCTCGGCGGCAATCGCCTGGGCCTTGGGACCCGACCCCAGAGACCACAGGATACCCAGACCGGCCAGCGGCAGAGTCGAGACGAGTAGAGTATGCAGGCTCATGGTTCTCTTCCACGGGGGTAGTGGTTAAATTCAAAGTGGCGTGATTGTGCGACCTGATGATTCGAACCCCCACTGTTTTTGCTATCCCTGGCCCCTATCCATGGTACTTGGAATTCCGGCACTCCCTACCGGAATGGCGCAGAAGGGGCCGGCAGACTTCATTACTTGAAATTTAAGGGATCTATATACATAGCTAGCCAAAACAGCGAGCAATCGTTCAGCCCCCCACTGCTTTCGCCATCCCTGGCACCTAGATTCCGGCGTCCCAGCCGGAATGACGGGGTGGGGGGTGAACGGTTACAACCTCGCGGCTAGCTATGTATATAGGTCCCAAATTTAACCACTACCCCACGGGAAATCTTAGAAGCTGTCCGGTTAAACACACCGTCCACACGCAGGACCCTAAAACGCAAAACGGCCCAGCCGTTGGAGGCTAGGCCGTTGCTTCAACGATAAATCTGGTAGCGGGGGGAGGATTTGAACCTCCGACCTTCGGGTTATGAGCCCGACGAGCTGCCTGACTGCTCCACCCCGCAGTAGAATTAGGCATTTTATGGCTCGATGACTTCGGATACAACCCCGGATTTGCTCCGGATTTTCCCTCCGGCAAACGGCGTCCCTGCACGCGGACAAGCACTCGCCACACCATTGATGCGGTTCGCGCCTTCTCGCAGTGCCGCCCTGTAAGACCTACCGCGCTCACCGCATCCGACAATGACCCTAGCACCCCATTTCGCCTTATTTTTCACGCTCAGAGCCCCCCAAACGCGTCAAGGCAAGGCACCGCGCGCCGGGAATAGCTCACGCTCTTGCCAAGCGCTGTAACGCCGCCTCGGCGTGTTTGGGGGGCTCCCTTCGGGCGCGGCGAGAAGCAAAAATAAGGTGAAATGGGGTACTAGGGGTACGGTGGCGGCTCGATCGCGCAGGCAACCTCCCGTCCCGGCCAAGGCGGACACCGGGCACGGTAGAGCACAAAGCCGGTTCGGCCGGCCCGGCGCTTGGCCTCCCGGAGCAGCCGCAAGGAGACCGGATCCAGATCCTCCCCGATGGATGCTTCGAGGCTCGGGTAGACCTGCTCATAGTAGAGGGCATCCGGCTCGACGAACAGGACCACTTCCGCGTCCGCGCCGGGGTCCAGCGCGAGCGTCAGCCGCAGCTCCTGACCAGGGCCCAGCCGCGTATCCGATAGTTCCGTCCAGCCCGTGTCCGGGTCCCACTGCAAGCGACGCTGGATGATGTACTCTAGTCTGGCTCCCTCCGGGTCTCCGCTACGCAGGGTCACCTGGATGCGGGGGGTAGCATAGGTCGGCAGCGCATGACCGGCCCCGACGTTGCGTGCCTGTAGCTCGATCCCTTCTTGCTTGCGCCGGACTTCCACTCCCAATGCCTGGCGGACCATCCCCGGATCATGGATGCCCTTGAATGCGTGGCTGCCGGCCGGCATATGGCAATCCCGGCAACCGACGCCCGCGGATGCATAGGGAGAGGCGCGCCATTCCTGCTCCGTGTTCTCCAACAGTTTGCCCTTTACCCGCTCGCCCCAGTCCGGAAATTGGTGACACGGGGAGCAAAACGCCGCGTCTTCGAACAAGGGCAGCGCCTCTACTCGACCATGGGGCGTGATCGGCTTGGAGCTGGGGCCATAGCGGCGATGGCGGCGGACATGGCAGGCCACACAATCGACCCCGCTCAAGGATTGCACTTGGCTTGCATCGGCGGCCAGAAACCTGGCCTGTTGCTCGCTCCCCGGAGCGTGGCAATTCAGGCATGAGACCTGGGTCTCTCGGTCGAACGCCGGTAGCTGTCCCAGCACGCCCCCGCGGGCGGAACGGGCATGCAGCGAGGATGACCACTCGCGGAACTGCTTACGGTGACACACCCCGCAGGCCACCGGGGAAAGGTCCTTTGCCGGCTCCACATAGTCGGCGGGGGCCGTCCCTTGGGGAGAGACCGGGAGCATCCAGTATTTATTGGCTCCTGCCGCGGCGGCCAGGGCGATCCCGAAGATGACTAAAAAAATCGAAACTAATGCCCCGTTCGCGCCCTCGCCCCCCCTAGGGAGAGCGGGTTGGAGCGGATTAGGGTGAGGGGGGACCAAGGGCTTCGGCTTCGATATGAGATAGCGGCTAAATTCTAAGTGGTGAAAACCACTATGGACTGAAAGTCCATAGTCTGGAGGACTAACGTCCTCATCCGTGGACAAGCCACGGACTGAAAGTGAAGGAACTTAACGTCCATAGTTTCAACTCTGATGCGCTTCGCGCACTAAAGTTATTGAAGCAATGAACGCAAAGCGGTCGGAATTGGCTCGCCATCATCGACGGTTCTTCACCCCATGGTGTCGATTTGCGTCTTTCTCGTTCCCACGCTCCAGCGTGGGAACACCAGCTTGGCCGCTCCAGCGGCCAGGCTTGGTGACGCTGGAGCGTCAAGACTTGCTCCCGCGCCGGAGCGTGGGAGCCAGAGGACATAATCGTCGTGCCAACCGCTAATAAGACAAGATTCACAGGATTAACAGGATTATTTTTCTTAAATAACAATTATAACATCCTGTCAATCCTGGAAATCCTGTACCATTAGGAGGCAGACTCAGAGTTTGCGGTTTACTCCTTAATCAAATGTCAACACGCCCTAGTCAGCCTATAAGCCCCGGCTCACGGACCGGGCTGCAGCTCGGCGAGAATTTGCTCCTTGAGCGCCCGCTTGAGGATCTTTCCCATACCGGACAAGGGTAGCGTCTCCAGGATCCGGGCCTGCTTGGGCACCTTGTAGGCGGCCAGGTTCTGGCGCAGAAAATCGATGATTTCCTCCCCGGTCGCCGTCGCCCCCGGTTTCAGGGTCACACAGGCCATCCCTACCTCGCCCCAGCGCGGGTCCGGGACCCCGATGACGGCACACTGAAACACGGCCGGATGCCGGTAGAGCACACCCTCGATCTCGGCGGGGTAGACATTTTCGCCCCCCGAGATGTACATATCCTTTTTGCGGTCGGTGACGAAGAAATACCCCTCCTCGTCCTGGTAGACCAGATCCTCGGTATGGAACCAGCCATCCGCGTCCAGTGCTCGGGCGCTCTCCTCGGGATCGGCGAAATAACCGGAGAAGCGACTGGGGCCCTTCAACACCAGCTCACCGACGGCGCCGGGCCCCAGTAGGCGGCTGGCGTCGTCCATCACCTGGGCCTCGATGAAATAGTTGGGGCGTCCGATACTACCCGCCTTGCGCCGCGCGTCCTCCGCAGACAAGGCGAACAAGCCGGGGCCGAACTCGGTCATGCCGAAACCCTGCTTGAACCGGACCCCCTTCTGCTCGCCGTACTGCTCGATCAGGGGCACCGGCAGCGGGGCCCCCCCGCTGGTGCAGAACCGCAGACTACCAAGATCGGCCGCCGCCCAGTTCGGGGCCTGGGTCATGGCTTGATACATGACAGGCACCCCGGCGAAGACCGTGACCCGCTCCTGTTGGATGAGATCGAGCACCTGGGCCGGATCGAACTGGCGCGTGAGCACACTGGTGTTGCCGAAGATGATCTGAGAGGAAAGATAGGCGAACAGGCCCCCGGCGTGGAACAAGGGGAACACACACAGATAGATGTCGTCATGACGCAGATCGTGGATCACCGTATTGAGCACATTCCACGCGATCATCCGATGGCTAATCATGGCGCCCTTCGGGAGGCCGGTGGTGCCCCCGGTGAACAACAGACAGGCGGTGTCCTCCATGTCCAGAGCGTCGCAGGTGATCGCCACCGGCGCTGCCCGTTCCAGCACCTCCCGGAGCGGATGACTGCCGGGGATCCCGGTCCCCTTGCAGTGCACATAATGGCCGATGGTGTGGGACCGATCAATCGCCTCCTGATGCAGGAACTGGGCGGCCTCTCGGAAGTCGTCGGAGTAGAGCAGGACCTTGGGTCCCGTCTTCTCGATCAGGGCCGCCAGCTCCCGAGCGTGCAGACGCCAATTGAGGGCGGTGTGGATGGCACCCAGCTTGCCGCAGGCGAAAAAGGCATCCAGGTGTTCCACCCCGTCCCGAGCCAGGATAGCCACCCGATCCCCTTTGCCGACACCGGCCACCTCCCGCAACCAGCCCGCGAGCCGGTTGGCCCGCTCGTTGAACGCCCGGTAGCTGAGCCGCAGCACGGGCTCCTTACCGACGTCGATGATCGCGATCCGATCGGGAGAATAGCGCGCGCGCCGGCCCAGATAGTCACCGATATACATAAAAAAACGCTCCGAATTCGGCTGCTCAGATAAGGATGATAAAGGATTCGACTATCGCTTCGTGATCTTCGGACCCACATAGACTACGTAGAGGGCCTCATCGGCTCGAACCAGCCAGGAAAAATGGACCCGCAGCTGCGGCGTCTGAACCTTACCATGCCATGGACAAAAGATAGTTTCGTCGGCCTTCTCCGGGTGCCCGAATGTCATTTCCTGCTCGAACCTGCGCTTCTCAGCGTCCGACGCATCGGAGAACAGCACGCCGCGGCCACCCTTTTCCTTCTTGCCGGCAAAAAAATCGCGGTATAGCTCGTGTCCCTCGGCCGTGCGCCGGCCATCCGCGCCATGGCAGGATTTGAAACGATGCAGGGTATCGAGGATAACGAGCAGCCGGTGGGCGGCGCCGGAAGCAAAGGGACAGCCCTCCAGGTATGCAAAGGCATCCGCGGCAAACCTGAGCTCGGTGCATCGGGTCCGCGCCCGCTCCTCCAGCTGACGCCATGAATCCAGTGGTGCCGGCCTAGCCTCCAGAGCAGCCTCGACGGACTCGGGCGTCCAATAGTTCCCGATGTCTACGGTTCTCCTGCTACCGGTCTCCGATATCCAGTCAACGGAGACGGGCGAAAACTCCCAATCCGAGGGGATGAGACTCACCAGCGCACGTTCAATGCCGTTCAAACAGCACCAGCCTGCCTCCCCCCTGCCTCCCCGACGGCGGTATCCGTCACGATTTCGCCGTTCCACTCGAGCCAATCGTCCGCCGTATGGTGACGTGCATCCTCCCAGAATGGCCCGTACCGTGTAAGCCATTGCATGAGGGCGCGACGCTCCTCGGTCCTTAGCGCCTGAATTGCCCGCAGCATTGTCAGCTCAGGTCCCACCCGAGCCTGAGCGAGATTCCTATGACAATAGAGCGCCCGACTGAAGCGGTGCGCGACCCGCCGGATTGCCATCACCCGTTCGATTGCGTCTCGGAACGAATCGAGGGTTGCAAACTGCCCGTGGAGGGAGCGGTCATTGACCAGTAGCTCCACCTCACTCCCCCCAGCCGGCAAAGTAATTCATGTCCTTATCGAATTGGTCGAAGAAGCCCTCTGGCCAGGCATCGATATTGCCCGAATCGTCCAGAACCGGGCTGAACACCTGGGTCTCCTCGGCAACGGAGCGCGGCCGGAAGAAATGGATGGCGACTTGTCCTGCCGCCAACCGTTCCGCCTTGACCGAGCGACGGATACCGTTGAGGACATGGTCACTGTGGGTCTCCAGGATCACCTGGACTCCGGCTCGGGCCACATCCGCCAGAAATTGCCCCATGAGTGCCTGTCCGGCGGAATGGAGGTGGACCTCCGGGTTCTCGATCAGCAGAATGTCCCCCTGTGCCGCGGAGAGGGCCGCGACTAGGATGGGAAACACTTGGGTGAGCCCGAATCCTACGTGAATCGGGCGGTGGAAATCCGTGTCATCGGAAGTGCGCAGGCCGAGTGTCACCGCGTTTGCCTGGGGTACCGGCTGTAGGGCCAGCCCACAGCCGGGGAAGAACATGCGCATACGCGCCTCGACCTGGCGTAGCCTGGTCGGTGCCGCTTCCGGGAGCGCAAGGTCTTGGAAAACATGCCCGTCCCTCCCCCAGCGGAGCAGGCTGACCGCATGTTCCCCGCGGGGTCCGACGACGGTTGCATTCTGGGAATCCCTGAGTGCATAGATCTCCCGAGGCTCTGTCCGCTCGGCGGTGATGTAGGTCGAATCCCGCAGGCGTTTTGCCAGTGATAGGGCCTCCTCGTCTGCCTCGGGCGGCAACAGATACCGCAACCTTGCCGGGCCTTTAGTCAGTGCACCATCGACCAGGACGCTGTCTACGGCCATGGACAGCTCGGAACGCTCCCCGACGAAGACCCAGTTGTAGATCCGCTCGCCATCGACCAGGCCAATCTCGAAGGTATGCCGTCCATGTATCTTGTCGACCAGGTCCGTCACGGTACCTAAGCGGATCGCCTCGCCGTTGAGCATGAGGCGCCGCGACCATTCATGCTCGCGCATGGTCTGGTGGAGCAACACCAGCGCCTGGAGGACTGATGACTTCCCGGACGCATTGGCGCCGGACAGGAGCGTCAGGGGGGTCAGGGGCAGCTGCAGCAGCTCGAAGCACTTGAATTGCCGAAGATCAAGCCGAGTGAGCACCGAACACCTCCTGGAACATCGCCTTGGTGGCCCCGAACCGATGCCGAACCCTCGTCACATCGTTCGGCCCGTATGTGATGGACCACACGAACTTTTCATCTCTCATCAAGGCATAGAACGCCGGCCTCAGGACGTCCGCACGGGTCTCGACCAGATGTTCCGGGTAGCGCGAGAGTCCCGTGGTCATGACGTCCCAGAGCGAGGCATTGAGCAGGCTGCGGCGGTGGTCGCCGGCGGTGTGTCTTCTGAACGCGTGTTTTTGGAACAGATTGAAATTGTTACTCAGGCAAGTGCGGAACTCGGCGGAAAGCCGTTGCAGATCCAATGCATCGAGGTCGTTCATTCTCTTGAGTGCCTCTGCCAGAAACTTATCCATGTTCCCCCGATTAGGTATCGAGAGGGAGGAGTTGGAAGGCACAAAAGCGATTCACGAATTCCCGATCCCGCATTGCCTTGGTTCGTAAGCTGCTCCCGGTTGCCTTGAGAAACAGAGGACTGTTTGCCTCCGTCTTCAGGAATCGTGTCGCCTGTCCCATATACAGGCAGTTCCTCATCTGCTGCCGGCTCAGGGGCACACCGCTGTTTACGCGATCGAAGATGTCCAGCCGTGCCTGCTCGGGCACCTTGGCATCGATGAGATAGAGGATCAGATTACAATCCTCGACGCGGTTCTGGAGCTTCGGCGAGAGGTCCTGAAATCGTTTCTGATCCAGCTCCTCTCGATCCGGCAGCTTGAGCCGCAGCTCGTTATTCACGAAACGCTGGAAGGTAGACAAGCGCTGCAGGCCATCGACCACCACCATCCGCCCTCGGTCGTCCTCCGCGAGATAGAATACCGGCAGCGGGATCCGCATTAGCACGGATTCTATGAGTTTACTCTGCTTATCCTCCGGCCAGATGAAATCCCGCTGGAAATCCGGGTCCATGACGAAGGATCCCTTCTCGATCCTGCGCAGGATGTCGTGAACCGTGCGGGTTTCGTTTCTGATGAGTAGGGTGTCGATCGGGTAATCACCCCACGCGGCATCTTCACCCGGCCCGAGACCTTCGACCTCCTCGGGTTCGGTATCAATCTGCTGAGTGCTCATGCGGTCTTCTCCGGATAAGTCTAGGGATCGATCAAGGTCGGCAAGGATCCGTTCTTTCGTCACAAGACATCATACAAAATTCGATCCCGGCGCTGTGCGGCGTTATTTGGCGTGATCTGAGAAGGTATCCTGTTGGGTTACGGCGCGTTCAGGACGTCAGCGTACTCAACTGAACACCGAATGTTGGGCACGGGCCATTCATTGATGCGGTTCGCGCGGGGAGAAGGTGCACCGGCCAACACGCTCAGAACCACCGCGCTCACCAGCATCCTACGGCTTTGCCCAATCTACGAACGACGAATCACACGAGTCGACGCGAATAGTCCCCTGGGCGCGATAATCCGATTCGCGCGGATTCGCGTGATTCGTCGTTTTCTCTTGGCCTCTGGCCCCCGCGCCTCGGCGTCATGCAACAGCAAGCCGGATTGTGAGTATGGGAAATGAAAAGCGCGGGCAAGCCCGCGCCTACCACGTAGTCAAATCCTCCGCACAACGCCCACTCATTCGGGATTGCTACGGTGCATCTCGACGCCGGAGCATCGGAGCAAACAGGAACATCGTATACTACTCATCTGACAGGTCGCCCCCAGCCGCAGATCCAAGGAGACTACAGCATGAAAAAGTTACCAACACCGTGCATCATCTTCCTGATGATGCTCACGACTGTTGCCACTGCGCAGGATGACAAGCAGGGACTCGATTCGGCATTCGCCGCGGTCGAATCCAAGGTGATCGAATGGCGGCGTGATATCCACCAGCACCCGGAACTCTCGAACCGCGAATTCCGCACTGCGAAAAAGGTCGCCGATCACCTGCGAAACCTCGGCCTCGATGAGGTTCGGACCGGTATCGCCCACACCGGGGTCGTCGGCACCCTGAAAGGCGCCAAGCCCGGCCCGGTCATCGCCCTGCGCGCGGATATGGACGCCTTGCCGGTGCGCGAACAGACGGGACTGCCGTTCGCGTCCACGGCCCGCGGCGAGTACAACGGGCAGGAAGTCCCGATCATGCATGCCTGTGGTCACGACGCCCATGTCGCCATGCTGATGGGCGCGGCCGAGGTTCTGGCGACCAACCGTAACCGGCTAGCAGGGACCGTCAAATTCATTTTCCAGCCAGCCGAGGAAGGGCCCCTCCCGGCGAGGAAGGCGGTGCGTCTCTGATGGTCAAGGAAGGCGTACTCGAAGGACCGGATGCGCCGGAAGCTATCCTGGCCCTGCACGTTTGGCCGAATACCGGCGGCACACTTGCCTATCGCTCCGGTAGCTTCCTGGCGGCGGCCGATGGGCTGCGGATCAAGGTGGTCGGCCGCCAGACCCACGGCTCCTCACCCTGGCTGGGCGTCGATCCTACTATGTCGCCGCCCACATCATGGTCGCTCTGCAGGGGATCCCGAGCCGCCACCTGGACATCACCAAGGGTCCCGCGGTGATTACGATTGGCAGTGTGCACGGCGGCGTGCGCGGCAACATCATCCCCGATGAGGTCGAGATGGTCGGGACGATCCGAACCTTCGATGGGGAGACCCGCGAGCTGCTGCATACCAAGCTGCGCAGCACGGTCCAGGCGCTCGCGGAAGCCAACGGTGCGACCGCCACTGTCACCATCAAGCCCTATGCGCCAGTAGTCCGTAACGACCCCAAACTCTTGTGGAAGATGATGCCCACCTTGCGCTGGGCTGCGGGCGACGACAAGGGCATGGAAGCGTCGCTGATCACGGGAGCCGAGGACTTCGCCTTCTACCAGCAATCCATACCGGGTCTGTACCTGCTGCTCGGCGTGAACGATCCCGGCGTCGCCTACGGGGAAGCACCGTCAAATCACTCGCCGTTTTTCGATGTCAACGAGGCAGCCCTGATCACCGGCGTGCGTGCCCTGGTGGGATTCGCGCTCGACTATGCGGAGGCGGCGACTGACAAGTAGGATGGGCAAAGCGAGTGTCCAGCGGGGAGTCTTTAAGGTTTCGGCCATTCCGCGGAGGCTCTCCGAACCACGGCTGCCGACAGAATGCACAAAGCGAAGCGTGCCCATTGGCTATAATTAGCTTATTGATCTTTCTTGTTCCCAGTTCCAGCGTGGGAATACCACTTTGGCCGCTCCAGCGGCCAGGCTTGGTGACGCTGGAGCGTCAAGATTTGCTCCCACGCCGGAGCGTGGGAACCAGATGAAAAGCGTGCCCACCGACTATACGGAACATACAAGGCTGTGGTGAGCGCAGCAAACCATCTTGCGTAGTGAATCGAGCAACGTGCTCAACATCCATCTAAACGGAAGACATTAAAGTGACAGATCGATTCAAATCGAAAGTCGCACTGGTTACCGGTGGAAATTCAAGTATCGGCCGGGCCACCGCTTTGGCGTTTGCCAAAGAAGGTGCCAAAGTGGTCGTGGCCGCACGCCGGGTTCCCGAGGGTGAAAAGACCGCGGCGATGATCGAGGAACGGGGCGGCGAGGCCCATTTCGTACAAACGGATGTTTCGCAAGCAACCGAGGTGAAGGCTATGGTCACTGCCTGCATCACCGAATATGGGGGGTTGGACTATGCGGTAAACAATGCGGGTATCGGGGGAACACCCGCCATCCCGGCAGCAGACTATGAAGAAGAAGTCTAGGACCAGGTTATGGACATAAACCTCAAAGGGGTGTGGCTATGTATGAAATACGAAATTCCCGAAATGCTCAAGCGTAGGCAAGGTGCCATTGTGAATATGTCATCCGTAGCCGGCCTGAAGGAGGGACCACCAGTAATAGGAGTAGCCTATTACGCCAGTAAGCACGGCGTGATCGGACTGACCAAGGCGGTTGCGAACGAGTATGCAGCACAAGGTTTCCGTATTAACGCAATTTGCCCAGGTACAATCGAGACTCCGATGGTAGAGCAAGGGCTTTCTCACGATGAAAAGCTCGTTACACAACTTACGGCTCCGCATCCGATGGGACGGTTTGGGCGACCGGAAGAAGTCGCCGCCGTGACGTTATGGCTATGCTCCGAAGGCGCATCCTTTGTCACCGGTCATGCTCACTCGGTAGATGGCGGTGTATTGATATGAATGTCAACTCTGAAAGATGCGGGACTGCTTGATTCGAGCAAAACCAACCTTGCTGCTGAGTCGATTGCCCATCCTTCCGCCGCGCTCTAAGGTGATTCAGCCGGCTTAGCAACCCGGAATTACTAAGAAGATCTCAAGGTAGGTAGTGACCGAGTTTCAAGTGGTGAAGTCTGCCGGTCCCTACCTCGTCATTCCGGTAGGGAGTGCCGGAATCCAGTGCCAGGGATGGCAAAAACAGTGGGGGCTTGAACAATTACCAACGGAATCTAGCGAGACTTGGCCTCAGACCAACGGATGCCCAACTTGAGCGTCATCGCAAAACGCCAATCGGACAGGATTTACAGGATTTTTGTCTTTCCTGAATTTTCGACGCCTGATCACGCCCTAACCAAACCAGCAAGCGTAAAAATCCTGTTAATCCTGAACATCCTGTTAATCCTGTATTATTGGTTAACCCGCTGCGGACCTTCATAGGATCTACGAGTCAGCGAGGCTTCGCTTTAAGCCCAGGAGGCGTGAATTTTTTGTGCCGTGCACAAACTTGACTCATTATGCAAAGAGGCGGGTCCGTCAAGGAATCCTAGCTGTCACACCGCTTACCGGATACCTCGCGCCGTGCCTCGGCGAGTGCTTCGAGGCTTGTGAGCAGTACTTCCAGGATATCCAGTGCCCCGCCCATCAGGAGGCGTACCTGTTTGGCGCTCAATCCGCGGGCGGTGGTTTCGCGGTTGTCCGAGACGACCTTGAGTATCTGCAACAGCTCGGTACTGGCGTACCGGCAGGCGGTGGAGAAAAAGCCGCTCGCTTCCATGTCGACCATGCCCTTGTGCCGGTAGTCCAGATCCGGCCGGTCCAAGGTCAGTAGATCGTCGGCAGGGCAAGGCCGATCCTGGGGGAGGATCGGGTGCCAAACCCGACCCGAGCTCGCGTCCGTTATGCTGTGCGTAAGCAGCACCTCGCCGACCTGCCGCTCGGCGTGTCCCACAACGCCGACATTCACCCAGACCGCCGCCTGCGGGCAGTTGCCCAGAGTAGCGAGGAAATCGGTCCCCGAGGCCGCTGCGGATTTGCCCGGACCGGTGACCACCAGGGCGATCCGTCCGCGCCGGTAAAGGGGGGAATCAAGGTCCGGCTGTACGCGCGCCAGACCGAACCGGGAAATGACCGGTTTGGCCTCCGCCGGAAGGGCAGTAACGAGATTGATTACAGGCGCAGGCACGCGAGAGAGACTTGTCCACAGCGGTCGGCGGGCAGGCTAATCCCCCCCGACAGGGCACCCTTCACGGCGCCCCGCCAGCCCGAGCGCCGCCCACCGGTAAGCATATTTCAACCGAAAGCAATCCTGGATCATTTGGCAGTACCGGGAGGTTATAATCAACCACTATGGACTGAAAGTCCATAGTCTGGAGGACTAAAGTCCTCATCTGTGGACAAGCCACGGACTGAAAGTGAAGGGACTTAACGTCCATAGTTTCAACTATGATGCGCTTCGCGCACTAAAGTTATTGAAGCAATGAACAGGATTTACAAGATTACCCACGATTTACAGGATGTTTACATTAAATAAAAGGTAGTGCTTAACCTGTAGTGATGAACTTTTTGCTGAGTCTTTTTCCTCTGGGATAATTACACGTCCGCATCACCACCTATCAAGCACTACCAAATAAAAAAATCCTGTAAATCTTGATAATCCTGTCAATCCTGTACTATTCGGGCCTCGCTCATGACCGGCATTGCCGTCGAAATCGACCTCTGCCAGTGGCCCCGGTGGGCACAGCCCATCCTACAACATATACGCCCTGGCCCCGGTGCGTATCAGGAACGGCAGGTCAGGAGTTGCCTAGATCGACCAATATCCGCCCGTGGGTTTTGCCTGCCAGCATGGCATCGAAAACCCCGGGGAGTCCTTCCAGGTCAACGGTGGTGGTCAGGATCCATTCCAGGTGCGGTGGCCACCAGTCCGTCGCCAGACGGGTCCAGAGCCGGGTGCGTAATTGATGGGGCACCTGGACGGAATTGATGCCCAGCAGGCTCGCCCCGCGCAGGATGAAGGGCATGACGGTGGTCTTGAGCTCGGGGCCGCCGGCCAGCCCGATGCTGGCGATATTGCCCTCGGGCTCGATGGTACGCGTGATTTGGGCCAGCATCTCACCGCCCACGGTATCCAGGGCGCCGCCCCAGCGGGCCTTCTCCAGGGGACGCTTCCCGCCCGGCAGTTCGTCGCGTCCGAGGATTTGCGCCGCGCCCAGCTCCCGCAGCCAGCCATGCAATTCCTGTTTACCGGATACGGCCACTGGCTCATAGCCCAGGTGCCCGAGGATGTCGATGGCGATCGCGCCGACTCCCCCGGTAGCGCCGGTAACCAACACCGGGCCCAACTCGGGCCGCTGGTCATTGACCTGCATGCGGTGGATCGCCAGGGCGGTGGTGAAACCGGCGGTCCCCAGGATCATGGCGTTGCGCGGGTCCAGTCCCGGCGGCATGGGGACCACCCAGTCGCCGGGAACCTCCAGGTACTCTGCGTATCCCCCGTCGTGGTCGAAGCTGAGGCCGTACCCGGTCACGAGCACCGGATCGCCCGGCGTGAAGCGCCCATCACCGGAGGTATCCACGATACCCGCCGCGTCGATGCCGCCCACCAGGGGAAAGGTCGCGAGGATCTTGCCCTGGCCAGTACCGGCCAGGGCGTCCTTGTAGTTGACACTGGAATAAGCGACCCGGATCAATACTTGGCCTGCGCCAGGGGCAGGGACCGGAAGCGCCTCGATCCCGGCCCGATAGCCGTCGTTGTCCTGCCGGATGCGGAATGCCTTGTAAGTAGTCATATCAACTGGTACGGATGCGCTCAATTACCGATTAACATTGAGCAGATAGGGTTCTCACGGAAAAGTTATCCGCAGATTAACGCAAATAAACGCAATGAGACGAAGGAGTGTCGATGACAGTGAGCCGATTCCGACCGATTTGCGTTCATTCACGTTCATTTGCGGAAAAACTTCCATTGGATCGTCTGTGCCCATGGGGATATTCGCGTCGATTCGGGTGATTCGTCGTTACAACCAGCCCCGCGTGTCAGGTACGCCGCCGTCAAAGATACGGTTCGCTGCCTGCCTGTGCGTCCCTGCATGCAGACAGGCATTCACCACATCTTACGGGCCTTGCCCAACCTTGGCTCAATCCGTGAAGATCCCACCCGTTTGATGTTAGCGATGCTGCTGTACTAAACATCCGCTGGGAGCTTGGCGATCCGCTGCCGCCATTCCGCCGGACCTGTCTTGTGCACCGACTCACCGCGGGAATCAACGGCCACGGTCACCGGCATGTCCTGGATCTCGAACTCGCGGATCGCCTCCATTCCCAGATCCTCGAAAGCGACCATGCGCGCCCCCTTGATCGCCTTGGCCACCAGATAGGCGGCCCCGCCGATGGCCATCAGATAGACCGCCTGATGTTTCTTGATGGCTTCGATAGCAACGGGTCCGCGCTCGGCCTTGCCCACCATGCCGATGAGCCCGGTCTCGGCCAGCATCTGCTCGGTGAACTTGTCCATGCGGGTGGCGGTAGTGGGACCGGCGGGGCCCACGATCTCGTCCCGCACCGGGTCCACCGGACCCACGTAGTAGATGAAGCGATTGGTGAAATCGACCCCCGCGGGGAGGGCCTCTCCTCGTGCCAGCATATCGACGATGCGCTTGTGGGTCGCGTCGCGTCCGGTGAGCAGCTTGCCGGTGAGCAGGATCCGGTCGCCGGGCCGCCAGCCGGCGATCTCTTCCCGCGTGATCCGGTCCAGATCAACCCGCTTGGCGTCCGGGCCAGCCTCCCAGGTGACGTCCGGCCAATCCTCCGGGCGCGGGGGTTCAAGCTTGGCTGGCCCGCTGCCGTCCAGGGTGAATTCCAGGTGGCGCGTGGCGGCACAGTTGGGGATGACGGCCACCGGCAGCGAGGCGGCGTGGGTCGGGTATTCCTTGATCTTGACGTCCAGGACCGTGGTCAGACCCCCGAGTCCCTGGGCGCCGATACCAAGGGCATTGACCTTCTCGTACAGCTCCAGGCGCAGCTCCTCGATAGGGGTCGCGGGGCCCCGGGCCTTGAGCTTATGGATATCGATATGTTCCATCAGGGCCTCCTTGGCCAGCAGCATGGCCTTCTCTGCGGAGCCGCCGATGCCCATCCCCAGCATCCCCGGCGGACACCAGCCGGCGCCCATCATGGGGACCACCTTGAGCACCCAATCCACCAGGCTATCGCTGGGATTCAGGATGGTGAACTTGGTCTTGTTCTCCGAACCGCCGCCCTTGGCCGCCAGCCGAACTTCCACCTGGTCTCCCGGTACCAGCTCCGTATGGACCACCGCGGGGGTGTTGTCGCGGGTGTTCTTGCGCTCCCCGAGGGGCGGCGCAACGACCGACGCCCGCAGTACATTGTCCGGGTGGGCATAGGCCCGACGCACGCCTTCGTCCACCATCTCCTGGATACCCAGCTCCGCCTCCCAGCGCACATCCATCCCGACCCGCAGAAAGACCACCGCCATCCCGGTATCCTGACAGATGGGACGCTGGTCTTCGGCGCACATCCTGGAACTGACCAGGATCTGGGCCATGGCGTCTTTGGCCGCGGGGGATTCCTCGGCCGCGTAGGCCGCGGCTAGGGCCTGGATATAGTCTTGGGGGTGGTAGTAGGAGATGTACTGGAAGCCGTCGGCGATGCTCCGGATCAGGTCTTCTTGGCGAATCATGGTCATGTTCGGGATCTGCCCTTCTGGTCAGTGGAGTGCTGCAACAGGCGCTCATTATATGCCGAGCAGACCGAATGCGTAGCAATCTTCCCGCAAACCTGGCCTTTCTAAATTTTTTTGCCGCATCAACCACTATGGACTGAAAGTCCATAGTCTGGAGGACTAAAGTCCTCATCCGTGGACAAGCCACGGACTGAAAGTGAAGGGACTTAACGTCCATAGTTTCAACTCTGATGCGCTTCGCGCACTAAAGTTATTGAAGCAATGAACGCGAATCAACGCAAATCGATCGTAATCGGTTACAGCCGTTTTCTCGTACCCTAAGCAATGATACGGCACTTGACAGCAACTCGTTTATAAACGATAAAGGGCATGTTCGAGCTACGGATCTGCTCCACCACCCAGGGGCAAGCGGTTTTCGCTGATTGGCTGCGCAAGTTACGGGATACCAAAGCAAAAGCCGCCGCATCAACCGCGTGGAACATGGCAATTTCGGCGACCACAAATCATGTCGTGAAGGCGTGTGGGAGCTGCGTATCGACATGGGGCCAGGCTACCGCGTTTATTACGCACAGTCCGCTAAAACGATCATTCTGTTCTTGTGCGGTGGTGACAGAGGTACCCAGGATTCCGACATTGCGAAGGCGTGTGAATATCTCGCGGTGGAAATGCTGAACGGCATTCTCGAAGACGGCGACCAGGGCGAGCTGCTGACCGCGCTGCGCCAGCTGGCAAAAGCATTCGGCGGGGTGCTGAAGGTAGCCGAGCAGGCACGGCTTAACCCGACCCAGCTCTATCGTACCCTGTCACCGGCCAGCAATCCGGCCATCAGCAGTCTTTCGGCTACCCTCAAGGCCATGGGTCTACGGCTCGCCGTCCAGCCTCTCCGGGATCATTGCTGAAAATTCCCGGCGATCAGAAGATGAATCGCCTGCCGTTCCTGAACGACTGGGTTCCGGGGTCCCGTTCGGCCCCCCGTTCGGGATCCCCCCACCTGGAACGACGGTCAAGTGCAAACCCGTCATTCCGGCAGCGATGGCCGGAATCCAGGTACCAGGGATGGTAAAAACAGTGAGGGTTCGAATCGTTACGTCACACAACCATACCACTTTCAAATCTAACCACTACCCAAACGATTTCCGCGGCCTCATCGGTGCCGGGTGAGCCGAGTTGGTGGGTACAGCCCACCCTACCAAAAGCCATTGCGCTCGACCTGACGGATCAAGTGGGGAGCTTGCGTGTCTTCTTTGCGTGCAGGTATGATGAGGAGTGACGATAGGCGCGTAGCTCAGCTGGTTAGAGCACCACCTTGACATGGTGGGGGTCGTTGGTTCGAGTCCAATCGCGCCTACCAAAGCTATGAGCCGCCGACCGCCGGTGATGATTGCTTGCCGCCGGCGGTCGGCGGTTTTTCTTCTTTCACTTTCATGTGGTCTCTCGTATGGATCACCACTATGAGTTGCAGGTCTTGTTACATGCCTCGGATCACCCTTCCCGATGGTTCCTCGAAGGCATTCGATGGCCCGATCTCCGTCCGGGAGGTCGCCCTTTCCATCGGTCCTGGTGTTGCCAAGGCCGCCCTGGCCGGCCGTGTGGACGGGGTGCTTGTGGATACCGCTTATATCATCGACCGGGATGTAGCGGTCGCCATCGTCACTGTCCGGGACGAAGATACCCTGGAGCTGCTGCGTCACGATGCCGCCCATGTCATGGCCCAGGCGGTGCAGGAGCTCTATCCCGGCACCCAGGTCACTATCGGGCCCGCTATCGAGGACGGCTTCTACTACGACTTCGCCCGCGACACGCCCTTTACCCCGGATGATCTGACCCGCATCGAGCAGCGCATGGGGGAGATCGTCAAACGCGATCTGCCCATCCGGCGCGAGGTCTGGGACCGGGATGAGGCGATCCGGGTCTTCAGCGAACTCGGCGAGCACTATAAGGTGGAGATCATCCGGGATCTGATCCCGGAGGGCGAGGAGGTCTCCGTCTACCGCCAGGGGGACTGGTTCGATGTGTGCCGTGGCCCTCACCTGCCCTCGACCGGCAGGCTCGGCAGTGGATTCAAGCTGATGAAGGTAGCCGGTGCCTACTGGCGTGGTGATTCCCGCAATGCGATGCTGCAACGCATCTACGGCACCGCGTGGCGGGATCGCAAGGAACTCAAGGCCTACCTACACCGCCTCGAAGAGGCCGAGAAGCGCAATCACCGCAAGCTCGGCAAGGCCCTGGATCTGTTCCATTCCCAGGACGAGGCCCCGGGCATGGTGTTCTGGCACCATAAGGGCTGGACCCTGTATCGGATCGTAGAAGAGTACATCCGTGACCGGCTCCGCGCGCGCGGCTACCAGGAGGTGCGCACGCCCCAGGTCATCGACCGCAGCCTGTGGGAAAGGTCCGGGCATTGGGAAAAGTTCCGCAACGACATGTTCGTTACCGAGTCGGAAGACCGGGTCTTTGCCATCAAGCCCATGAACTGCCCGGCCCACATCCAGATCTATAACCAGGGACTGAAGAGCTATCGGGATCTGCCGCTGCGCCTGGCCGAGTTCGGCTCCTGTCACCGCAACGAGCCTTCCGGTACCCTGCACGGGCTGATGCGGGTGCGTAGCTTCGTCCAGGACGATGCCCATATCTTTTGCACCGAGGGACAGATCCAGGCGGAGGTATCCGCTTTCATCAATCTGCTGTTCGAGGTCTATCGGGACTTCGGTTTCGACGAGGTCCTGGTCAAGTTCTCCACCCGTCCGCAGCTGCGGGTGGGCAGCGATGCGGTCTGGGACCGGGCGGAAGGGTCCTTGCGGGACGCCCTGGAGCAACAGGGATTGGACTGGGCGCTGCAACCGGGAGAAGGCGCTTTCTACGGGCCCAAGATCGATTTCTCCCTACGCGACTGCCTGCAACGAGTGTGGCAGGTCGGCACTATTCAGCTCGATTTTTCCATGCCCGAACGCCTGGGTACCCACTATATCGCCGAGGACAACAGCAGACAGGTACCGGTCATGCTGCATCGGGCTATTCTCGGCTCCCTGGAGCGGTTCATCGGTATCTTGATCGAGCACTATGCGGGCGCCCTCCCCCTCTGGTTGGCCCCGGTTCAGGCGGTCGTCATGAATATCACGGACCGCCAGGCGGACTATATGCGCGAGGTCGCTAACACCTTGCGCGACAAGGGCTTCCGGGTGGAATCGGACTTGAGAAACGAGAAGATCAGCTTTAAAATCCGCGAGCACACGTTGCAGAAGATACCTTACCTGCTGGTGGTCGGCGACCGGGAGGTCGCGCAACGGACGGTTGCCGTCCGTGACCGCAAAGGTAAGGATCTCGGCACGCTCGATCTCGCTGACCTCGTCGCCCGGCTGGACGAAGAGACCGTGAATCGAACCCACTGACGACCGGAACGGCGCGGACTATCCTCCTCGAAGATTCGAGGCCTCCGCGCCGTTGTTCGTTCTCGACTGTCACCTATTTGGAGGAACCTGCTATCGCTGCGCCAAAGAGAAACCGCGTCAATCACGAAATAACCGCCTCCCAGGTAAGGCTCATCGACGCGGAAGGTAATCAGGTCGGTATCGTGAATTTGGAGGAGGCCCAAAAACGGGCGACGGGAGTGGGGTTGGATCTCGTGGAGATTGTCCCCAACGCGGAGCCGCCGGTCTGTCGCCTGATGGATTTCGGAAAGTTTCTGTTCGACCAGAAAAAAAAGAAGTCCGAGGCCCGTAAGAAGCAAAAGCAGGTTCAGATCAAGGAGGTCAAATTTCGTCCCGGGACGGATGAGGGAGACTATCAGGTCAAGCTGCGCAACCTGACGCGGTTCCTGAATGATGGAGACAAGACCAAGGTCACCATGCGCTTTCGCGGACGTGAGCACGCCCACCGCGAGTTGGGGCTCCAGCTGCTGCGACGCGTAGAAGCCGACTTGGCCGAGCTCGGTGCCATAGAGCAACAGCCGCAGATGGAAGGCCGGCAGATGGTGATGGTCCTGGCTCCTAAGAGGAAAGAAAATAAATCAACCACTATGGACTGAAAGTCCATAGTCTGGAGGACTAAAGTCCTCATCCGTGGACAAGCCACGGACTGGAAGTGAAGGGACTTAACGTCCATAGTTTCAACTATGATGCGCTTCGCGCACTAAGGTTATTGAAGCAATGAAATTAAAAGACTTAAGAAAAGCTACGGTTATCGTGGAAGCAAATAGAGATGATTTTATCAGAGGTTGGGATGAATACTTCGTTCAAAGGTAAAAAGGTTCGGTTCGACGACCAATATCTTCATGTGGAATTGGTTGATGAGCGCATCATATCGACTCCGATAAGATAGTATAAGGAATTACAAAATGCCACCTTCAATCAAATAACCAACTACACATTTATTTGTGCAAATACGGGAGTCGAGTGGCCCGAGATAGATTACCATTTGAATATAGGAAGTATGCTGATCGCCAGGTCGCAAGCCAGAGTAGCCTAACTTAGAATAGGTATGGACAAAAAGACGGTTTGCATTGAAACATCCGTGGTTTCGTACCTGACTGCCAGGCCGTCGAGTAACCTGCTGACGGCAGCTTGGCAAAAGGCTACCCTGGAGTGGTGGGATACGCAACGAAGGCGCTTTTCTCTCTATGTCTCCGATATCGTGATCGCTGAAGCCGGGAGAGGGGACAGTGCGGCGGCGACACGGCGGACAGAGGTGTTGGCGGGCATACCGGTTCTCGAAATCACCGATGCCGGCGTCGCCCTCTCAAAGGTGCTCATAGCCGGAGGCGCGATTCCCGAGAAGGCTCTCGACGATTCCATTCACATTGCATTGGCAGCTGTACATGGCGTGGACTATCTCCTTATGGAACTGTCGTCACATTGACAACGCCGCGAAAAAACCCGTTATCCGAGGAGTATGTTCCACCAACAGGTATAGGTGTCCCGAGATCTGCACACCACATGAGCTAATGGGAGTAGATAGAAATGGCTAATGGAGTAATTGAGGAGCTCTGGAGAGTCAAAGACGATATCGCGCGGGAACATGATTACGATTTAGACGTACTTGCGGCTGATCTGCGTTCGAGAAAGCTGACGGGGGGACCTGGGATTGGGGATCTAATGTCGTCCGAGGAGATGGGGGACAGACCCTGATGTATCCCCAGATTATTTCAATCTAAAACAACAAGTTGTGACGCTCATTTACTATAAATTTGGACATGCATGGGGTATTGTGGTTCCTGAAAAGTCACCACACCGACCAGGAGCCCCCATGCATGTCAGCCTCATTTTACATCACTGCCTGGAGCCGTTGTTGCAACATCTCCACTGTCGTCGGCGTGTGGCGACGCTGCTGGATGCCGTAGCGTCGTGTCTGAGCGGGCCCCGGTTGTC
>Ga0209679_1000045_pt1 | contig 59572 bp, 64 predicted proteins | sample WorMetHEROISLAND_4_FD_187408 | JGI IMG/M metagenome (GOLD analysis project Ga0209679, IMG submission 187408) | Marine gutless worms symbiont microbial communities from Max Planck institute for Marine Microbiology, Germany - Olavius sp. 2 HERON... ...
GTCGATCTCCCAAAGACGACTTTCGCAGCCAGCAAGGGCATCAAGAACCCCACGGTCCTGATCGTCCAGAAGTTGTCTCCAGCAGAGGCCAAACAAGCCGATGCCGGCATTTTAGAGACCACCTACAATGTCTTCATGCGCACGCCCCGCACCGCAGGAATAGACCAACGGGCGAAGCCGATCTACCTCCGGCAACCAGACGGCCAGGAAATGATCGACAACAACGGCAACAGAATCAGGGACGATCAAATCGGCAGACTTGTGGAGAGTTTTCACGACTGGATCAGCGGGGAGTCAAGTATATAAATCCCTAACTAAACCCATCGAGGAGAAGCGAAATGGCAGCCTACAAATGTGATAAGTGCGGCATGAGCATCGGCACCATGACCTGCGGCGAGTGCGGTAAAGAGCTCGAGCACAGCAGCCTGGAAACCCCTGACGGCCAAACGGTCCACATCTCCGAATGCCCCGATGGCCACGGGAAGGTGAAATCCCCGATGTGCTGCGGTCAGGATATGACCTGTTCGATCTAAGACGATAGGCTTTCAATCGGAAAAAAGGGCGGAAGACTGCATGTCTCCCGCCCTTTTTTTGTGCGTTCCCAATGAAACGAACTTCCGACTAAAAGAAAAGAACCAATCCCCAGATTACGCCAACGTTGACGAGCGACAGCATCACGGCAGCGGAACCCAAATCCTTGGCACGCCCCGAAAGAACATGTTTCTCCTCACCGAATCGATCGATGGCGGCCTCTACCGCGGAGTTGAGAATCTCAACGATCAAAACCAGGATAAGGCTTCCCGCCATCAACGCCCGCTCGACACCGGTTTCGCCCAACCACAGCGCCAGAGGCATCAGAACCAATACCAACAATAATTCCTGGCGAAACGCCGCCTCGTTGACGAAGGCTGCTTTTAGCCCGGCGAGCGAGTAACCGGTAGCACGCCATATCCGCTCCAACCCCTTAGGACCTTGCGAGGCCATGAATCCGTATTAGCTCTCTCTATTCGGTCGCCAAGCCAAATCCAGCTCGCGCGCCGCTTTCACATCATCGAGTCGCCGTACCGGCTGAGTGTGCGGGGCCGATTGCACCAGATCCGGTTGAGATTTCGCATCCTCCAGGATCGACGTCATGGCGCTCACAAAGGTATCCAGTGTCTGTTTCGATTCCGTTTCAGTGGGCTCGATCAACAGGCACTCGGGTACCAAGAGCGGGAAATAGGCGGTCGGGGCGTGCTGCCCATAGTCCAACAGCCGTTTCGCAAAATCCATCGCGGTGGCATGTAGCTCTTTCGCCTCTTTCTTCAAGGTGACAATGAACTCGTGAGTGGCGCGTCGCTCCGGAAACGCCAGGTCGAAACCGGCTTCGCGCAATCGCGCCATGAGATAGTTGGCATTGAGGGTGGAGAAATCCGCCACGCGCTCCATACCTTCCCTGCCCAATAGCAGCGCGTAGATGTAGGCGCGCAACTGTACGCCGACGTTCCCCATAAAGGCGGAGAGGCGACCGATACTCTGTGGACAATCCTTGTCGGTCAACCAACGATAGCCGTCGCCCTCCTTGCCGACAATCGGTGTGGGAAGGAACGGTAGCAGGCGCTCCCCTACCCCCACTGGACCGGAACCCGGCCCGCCCCCACCGTGGGGTGTCGAGAAGGTCTTGTGGAGATTGAGGTGAATGACGTCGAAACCCATATCGCCGGGACGCACCTTGCCCAGAATCGCGTTGAGGTTGGCGCCGTCGTAGTAGAGAAGCCCGCCGGCCTCATGCACGATGCCCGCGATCTCCTCGATCTTCCTCTCGAAGACACCGAGGGTCGAGGGGTTGGTCAGCATGATACCTGCGGTCTGTGGGCCTACCACCTCTTTAAGAGCAGCGATATCCACATCGCCTTGATCGTCGGTGGGGATCTCCCGCACCTTGTAGCCACACATCACCGCAGTCGCCAGGTTGGTGCCGTGGGCGGCGTCGGGCACCAGCATCTCGGTTCGTCCCGTGTCGCCCTGCGCGTCATGATAGGCGCGGATCATCGCCACACCTGCAAACTCGCCCTGCGCGCCAGCGGCCGGTGTGAGTGACACGCCGCGCATTCCGGTCACCTCTTTGAGCATCTCCTGCAAATCATAGAGACAGGCCAGCAAACCCTGTCCGCTCGCCTCGACCGAGAGAGGGTGGCGCGCAAGAAACCCAGGCAGCATCGCCAAGGTGTTGGAGGCGCGGGGGTTGTACTTCATGGTGCATGAACCCAACGGGTAGAAGTGGGTGTCGATGGAGAAGTTCTTTTGCGACAAACCGGTGTAGTGGCGCACCGCATCCATCTCGGAAACCTCGGGGAGAGCGGCGCGTTGCTTGCGCTGCAAACCCGCCGGAATACCAGACAGATCAAAGGGACCTTTGGGTGTATGCGCCGGATTGTAGCGACCGGGTTGAGAGCGTTCGAATATCAACATAGCGTTTTCTTTATCGTCAATTGGATTGTCTGCCGCGGAGATTCGGTAGATGTAGCGTGTGCGTCACGCCAAACTCTCCATCATCTTTCCGCCCCATGGCTCGTCACTCTTTGCCTAACAACTTCAGCACGGCTTCGTAGTCGGGTTCCTGGCGGATCTCTGGAACCATTTCGGTGTAGACCACCTGATCGTTACCGTCGATCATGACGATGGCACACGCGGTAATGCCCTCCAGCGGTCCCTCGAGCAGAAGCACGCCGTAATCCTTGGCGAACTTACGTGTCCGCATCAACGACAGCGGAATCACGTTTTCCAACCCTTCCGTTTCGCAGAACCGTTTTTGGGCATAAGGCAGATCGGCCGAGATCACCAGCAGGACAGTGTTATCCATGCGCGAGACCAGCTCATTGAACCTGCGGGTCGACTTGGCGCAGGTCGGGGTATCGAGGCTGGGGAGAATGCTCAGCACCTTACGTTGTCCGGCAAATTGGGCCAGAGTGACGTCGCTGAGATCGCCTTTCACCAATCGAAAATCGGGCGCGGCGCTCCCCACCTCTGGCAACTCGCCGTTGGTCTGGTAAGGGATCCCGCCTCGTGTCACTGTCGTCATATCGATCCTCGCGGCCCACCGATAGCCTAGCCGCCGAGCAGACGCCCCAACGTCGCGGCAAAGCGATCAATCTCGTCGCGCGTCCGCACCTCAGTGGCGCAAACCAGCAACGCATCGCCCAGTTCCGGATAGTCGCTACCGGGATCGTAACCTCCTGCGAAACCCTGCTCGGCCAGCTGCAGCAGTAGAGGAGCCGCCGCTTGCGGTAGACGCAGCGCCGCTTCATGGAAATGGGCACCGGAAAAGAGCAGCTCCACGCCATCGATAGCGGTTAGCTGCTGAACCAGGTAACGCGTATTATCGTGACAGGCACCCGCCACCGCTTCGATACCCTGTGGACCCAGCAGCGCCATGTGGATGGTCGCAGCGGTTACCATCAACCCCTGATTGGTGCAGATGTTCGAGGTCGCCTTGGATCGGCGGATATGCTGCTCGCGGGCTTGCAAGGTCAGCGTATAGCCCTCTTTACCGGTCACATCCACGGTGCGCCCGATAATTCGCCCCGGCATCTGGCGCACGTGGGCCTGCTTGCAACAGAGAAAACCGAAATAGGGTCCGCCGCTGGAGAGGGGAATACCCATGGGTTGGCCCTCGCCACACACGATCTCGGCGCCCTGCTCCCCCCACTCGCCGGGGGGTGTCAGGATCGCGAGGCTCACAGGATTGGTCACCGCGACTGTGAGCGCCCCCTGTGCTCGCGCCCAATCCGTCAGGGCATGCACATCCTCCAGCACGCCGAAAAAGTTGGGCTGAGGAACGACCAGCGCAGCGATATCGGAACCGGCATGGCGGTCCAGAGCAGTAAAGTCGATGGCACCGGTACCGGAGTCGAAAGGGATCTCGATCAACTCGATGCCCTGCGCACTAACGATCGCCTGTACCGTCGCCCGGTAGGCCGGGTGTACGCTTTGCGGCAAAAGGATGCGTTTGGATTTCGACTTGCGGTTGGCACGCACGGCCATCAGAACCGCCTCCGCCAACGCCGAAGCGCCATCGTAAAGCGAGGCGTTGGAGGCATCCATAGCGGTCAGCGCCGTCATCATCGACTGGTATTCGTAGAGTAGCTGCAGGGTCCCCTGGCTCGCCTCCGCTTGATAGGGCGTGTAGGCCGAATAGAACTCACCGCGGGTGACGATCTCCCACACCGCCGCAGGGATGTGGTGATCGTACGCACCGGCACCGAGGAAACAGACGGGCTGTCCATCCTGCGCGGCGCGCTGGCCCATGAGACGCGCCACTTCGGCTTCGGAGCGTTGCGGTGGCACCCGCTCCAGCGGCGGACAGCGTAAGTTACGGGGAATTTCGTCGAACAACGATTCGATGTCGTCGACACCGATAGCGCTCAACATCTCGCGGACTTCGTCCTCGGTATGGGGAATAAATGGCATGGTTTACCCGTTATCGTATCAGCGGTGGTTACTCTTCTTCGGCGAGTTGAGCGCTGTAGTCTTCGGCACTCATCAGTCCATCCAGTGAGGTCACACCGTTGAGTTTAAATATCCAACCGTCGCCGTAGGCATCGCCGTTGATCAGCTCCGGTGCGTCTTCCAGTTGCGCGTTTACCTCGGCCACTTCTCCGGCCACAGGGCTGTAGACATCGGCGGCGGCTTTCACCGATTCAATGACGACGCACTCTTCACCAGCGCTCACCGCCCGGCCCACGTCCGGCACCTCGACGAAGACGAGATCGCCCAACTGCTCCTGGGCATGATCGGTGATGCCGACGGTCACACTGCCGTCGCCATTGTCGCGCACCCACTCATGGCTCTTGGTGTATTTGAGTTCCGCAGGCACATTACTCATGGAATTTATCCCCTCTGGTTGGATTTATCGGGTTAATGTCATTTCAATTCGATGCCATCGATGCAGGAAGCGCCGTTGCGTACGAAGGGCGCTTTAACGACGCGGGCCGGCAGCCACTTGCCGCGTACCTCCACCTCACAGGAGTCACCGATGTTACCCGGAACCCGCGCCAGTGCAATGGCTACGCCCAGGCTCGGCGAAAAACCACCGCTGGTGATCTCGCCGGTCGATCCATCGGGAAGTCGGACAGTCAGGTGATTTCGCAGTACACCGCGCCCCTCGAGTACCAGTCCGACGAAACGTCGCAGACCGCCCGTCGCCTTTTGCGCCGCAATGGGTGCACGGCCTATGAACGCCCGATCCTCGGGGTCCCAGGTGACGGTCCACCCCAATCCCGATTCCAACGGTCCGACGCTTTCGTCCATATCGGTACCGTAGAGATTCATTCCTGCCTCCAAACGCAGCGTATCGCGGGCGCCCAATCCACACGGAGCGACACCAGCGCTACGCAGCGCTTTCCAGAACGCACCCGCTTCCGCGTCCGGCACCATCACCTCGTAGCCGTCCTCGCCGGTATAACCGGTGCGTGCGATGAGCCAATCACCCGCCTCGTGCGCGAAGAAAGGCTTTAGCGCAGCGATCGCCTCACGCTGAGCGGTATCGATCACCTCGCCCACCCGCGCCCTGGCTTCGGGTCCCTGAATAGCAATCATGGCCAGATCCTGACGCTCCTTCACCGTTACGGAAAAAGCGGCGGACTGCTTCTCGATCCATGCCAGGTCCTTGTCGCGGGTCGCCGCGTTAACCACCATGCGGTATCGCGTGTCGGTGAAGAAATAGACGATCAGGTCGTCGATCACACCACCGGACTCATCGAGCATGCAACTGTAGAGTGCCTTACCCGGATCTTTCAGCTTGGCCACATCGTTGGCTAACAGGTGGCGCAGGAAATCGCCGACGCGATCGCCGGTGAGATCCACGACCGTCATGTGGGAAACATCGAACATTCCGGCGGAACGACGCACCAGGTGGTGCTCGTCCAGTTGCGAACCGTAGTGCAGGGGCATATCCCAACCGGCGAAATCAACGATCTTGCCGCCGGCGGCAACATGATTCTCATGGAGTGGAGTTTTCTGGCCCATGGGCACATCTCCTTTTGGTTACTCGATAACCGTAGTCGGTATCCCGAAAAACGACAAAGGGGCGACCGTCCGCATTGCAGACGATCGCCCCTCTGTCCCGTAACCTGAGAGATTCAGGAACCGGTGCTTGCCGGTTCCAGCCCCGTCGGTGGGCTGCCCGAGCAGCCGCTCTCCAGAGTCAACTCCCGATACCGCGGTCCTTTTGCCTGAGCGTTTCCGAGCGCGTTGCGCCTTCGGCGGTCCGCACCTTGGCGGGCTCTCTCCCACGGGTCGTGTCGAGTTGAACGCGGGACTATAGCACCGACTCGTGCTCAGGCGCTACGTGTACCAGGGCCGGATGCGGCGTACGAGGCGGTTAACCGCTATTCGTCGCACGGGTTCTGGCGATCGATCGGCTGAGTAGAATAACCGGCACGATGCCCGCTAACACGATCGCTACCGCCGCAGCCGAAGACTCCATCAATCGTTCATCGGAGGCTAACTCGAAGGCGCGAACCGCCAAGGTATTGAAATTGAAGGGACGCAGGATGAGCGTAGCGGGAAGCTCCTTCATTACATCGACGAAGACCAACAGCAATGCGGTCAGAAGACTGCCTCGAATCATGGGAATGTGCACGTGACGCAACACCTCTGCCGCCCGATAACCCAACGTTCGAGCCGTCTCGTCCATGCTACGACGAACCTTGCCCAGTCCCGCATCGACGGTCTGCAGCGATACGGCAAGAAAACGCACCGTATAGGCGAAGAGCAGCGCGACCAGCGTGCCGCTGAGAAACAAGCCGGTGGAAATGCCAAACTGCTCCCGCATCCAGCTATCCACCGAGTTGTCCACCCACCCCAGGGGCAGCAGCACGCCCACCGCCACAACAGTGCCCGGAATCGCGTAGCCCATACCGGCCAGGCGCACCGCGCTAGCGACCAGCATGTTATGCCGTAACCGCTTACCGTAAGCCAGCAGCAACGCGATCAGCAGGGCCAACAGCGCGGCCCCTGTCGCCAAAGATACGGTGTTGCCCACCAGAATGATGAAGTCGGCGTCGAGCGTCTCTTCCGCGGTCAGGTAAGCCCAGTAGAGGAGTTGTCCGAACGGCAGCAGAAATCCCAGTACCAGCGGTGTCGCACACGCCAGAAAAGCCAGCGTGGCGCGAGCGGGAGGCAACGGGAAACCGGGCAGCGGACGCGAGCGACTTCCGGTGTGGTGGAAGCGTTGCCGGCGGCGCGCCCACGCCTCCAGCAGAATCAGCGCAAAGACAAAAAACATCAACATGGCGGACAGTTGGGCCGCCGCCGCACTATTCCCCAACCCGAACCAGGTACGAAAGATACCGGTGGTGAAGGTGCTGACGCCGAAGTATTGAACCGTGCCATAGTCGGCAAGCGTCTCCATTTGTGCCAGCGTCATTCCAGCGATCACCGCAGGGCGTGCCGCAGGGAGTGCCACCAGGAAGAAGCTTTTCCACGGACCGCAGCCCAACATTCGCGCCGCATCCAGCGCGTGTACGGATTGCTCGAGAAACGCCGCTCGTGCGAGGAGATAGACATAGGGGTAGAGCACCAGGGTGAGCATCGCCATGGCGCCTCCCAACGAGCGGATCTCGGGAAACCAGTAATCTCCATACCCCCATCCGGTCGTCTCCCGCAGCAGGGTCTGTACCGGACCCGCAAAATCGAACATCCCCGTGTAGGTGTAGGCGATGATGTAGGCCGGCATGGCCAGCGGGAGCAGTAGCGCCCATTCGAAGATCCGCCGCCCCGGAAACCGGCATAGCGTGACAAGCCAAGCGGTGGTCACACCGATGATGCCGGTACCCGCCGCCACACCCAACATCAATACCAGCGAGTTGACGACGTAATCCTGCAGTACGGTCTGAAAAAGGTGTTCCCACACATCGCCGGCGGGTACGAAAAGAAAGGCGATAACCGTCAAAACGGGCAAGGCGAGGATGAGCGCGATACCGACGGTGGTAAGCGTCCAGCCATCCCGGAAACGACGAAATCCCGCTCTGCGGGATCCTTTCACAAACGGGTCTACGGGAACGGCGGCCATTTAAAGAAAACGCGGAGGCGGACACCGCCTCCGCAAAACCGGATGGAGAGTAGTCACCCGGTAGTCGACATCATTTCCAATCCGCACGATCCATTAAGCGCAGGGCCTTGGCGTTGTTCTGACCCAGTGCAGAGAGATTGAGCGTATCGGCTTTAAACGCACCCCAACCACTCAGCGTATCGCTGATGGGGGTACCGGGACGGACCGGGAACTCGTAGTTAACCTGAGCGTACCACTCCTGCGCCTCGGCGCTGGCCAGGAATTCGATCAGCTTGATGGCGTTGTCGCGATTCTTCGCTGCTGCCGTCACCGCGGCACCGCTCACGTTGACGTGTGCACCGCGATTCGACTGGTTGGGCCAGACAATACCCATCTTGTTGGCGGCGGCCTGTTGCGCGGGATCTTTCTTAGCGTGCAGCATTTTGGCGTAGTAGTAAGTGTTCACCACAGCGAGATCGCATTGACCTGCAGCGGCGGCCTTGATCTGGTCGCGATCACCACCCTTGGGGGAACGCGCCATATTGGCCACCAAACCCTTGGCCCACGCTTCCGTTTTCTGTTCGCCATTGGCCGCCACTAGCGAGGCGACCAGCGATTGATTGTAGATGTTGTTTGACGAGCGGATACAGATGCGCTTTTTCCATTTTGGATTGCTGAGTGATTCGTAGCTCACCAACTCTTTGGGATCCACTTTACCTTTCACGTAGAGGATGGTTCGCGCCCGCAGGGAAAGACCGTACCAGTAACCCTCGGGATCGCGGTAGGCAGCGGGGATATCGGCGGCGAGTCTGTCGCTTTTCACGGCCTGCAACACGCCGGCGTGCCTAGCGCGATGGAGGCGCCCGGCATCCACGGTCAATAGCACATCAGCGGGGCTATTGCGCCCTTCGCTCTCCAGGCGCTTGAGCAACGCATCTGCCTTCGCGGTGACTAAGTTGACTTTGATACCGGTCTGGGTAGTGAACTTGTCGAGCAGGGGTTTAATAAGGGCCTCTTTACGTGCCGAATAAAGATTGACTTCCGCAGCCTGAGCTACTGTGCCGCCCAACAAGAGGGTAACAGTAAGAATAGTGGTTACGCTTCGGGCCCCCATGGGAACGATCTCCTACACATCTTGAGTCATGTTTGTCAGTGATGCGAAGGATAGCATCTCCCCCGGTATTTGTAAATAAGAATTGTTATTATTCTCATTTGTTGACCAATTTACTCAACTACTCCGCTTAACCAGCTTGCCGATGGTGAGTCCCTGCACGGCGATGGAAAAGATCACCACCACATAGGTCACCGCCAATATCAACTCGCGCGCCTCCCCGGCGGGTAGCGAAAGCGCCAATGCGACGGATATACCCCCCCTCAGCCCGCCCCAGGTGAGCATCTTGATCACATCGGGGCTGAAAGTGCGCACCTTGCGCAGCACCGTGACCGGTACCGAGACACTGACAAAACGCACGGCCAGGACGATGGGGATCATGATCAAGCCTGCCAGAAGGTACTCGCCGGTAAAGCTCAGCACCAACAGTTCCAACCCGATGAGCAGAAACAGGACAGCGTTGAGAATCTCGTCCACCAGCTCCCAGAAAGTATCCAGGTGCTGAACCGTCTTCTCGGACATGGCGAGCGAACGTCCGTGATTGCCGATCAACAGGCCCGCCACGACGATCGCGATGGGGCCCGAAAGATGCGGCGCACCGGCCAAGGCATATCCGCCCGTCACCAACGCCAGAGAGAGGAGCACCTCCACGTGATAGTGATCGACCTGGGCCAACAGCCGGTAGGTGATCCACCCCAGAAGCAGGCCGAGCACGGCACCGCCCACCGCCTCCTGAAAAAAGAGGCGCGCCACATCCAGAGCACCGATCTCCTGCCCCCCTTGGGCGATACCCAGAAGCACCAGAAACACGACTACCGCCACGCCGTCGTTGAACAGGGACTCGCCGGTGATCTTGGTCTCCAAGCTCTTAGCGACACCCACTTTCTTCAATATCCCCAACACCGCGATGGGATCGGTCGGCGATATCAGCGCGCCAAAGAGCAGACAGTAGATAAAGGGGATCTCCAACCCCAGCAAACCGAATAACCACCAAGAGACACCCCCGATCGAGAACGTGGAGATCAGCAACCCCACGGTCGCCAACAGGCCAATCACCCGCTTCTGATTGGCGAGGTCATTGAGATTGACGTGCAGCGCCCCGGCGAAGAGGAGAAAACTCAACATGCCGTGCAGCAAGGTCTGGTTGAAGTCGATCGTGCCCAGAATGTGCGCGGCCTGTTGATCGATGGGGATGCCAAAATGCCCCAGCACAATCAGCACCAACGAGAGGAGCAGCGCGATGAGCATCACCCCGATGGTGGTCGGCAGTTTGATGAAGCGATAGTTGAAATAACTGAACAGCGCCGATAGCGTCAGCAGCACGGCGATGACGTCGAATAACGTCACGACTCCCCTCCCCGCTGTGGGATGACGGCGGTTAACGCGCCATCAAAGCTTCGATTTCATCGGTGGTTTTCGGCAATGCCCGGGAGAGTACTTCGTTGCCGTCTCTGGTGATGAGAATATCGTCCTCGATACGAATGCCGATATCCCACCACTTGCGGGAGACTCCCTTACTCCCTTTCGCGACGTAGAGCCCGGGCTCTACGGTCATCACCATACCCGGTTCCAGCGCGCGCCACTCCCCGTTGACCTTGTAATCGCCAACATCGTGAACATCGAGCCCCAACCAGTGACCGGTTCGGTGCATGTAGAAGGGTTTATAGGCCTCGTCCTTGATCGATCGCGCCAGACTCCCCTTGATTAAACCCAGTTTGATCAACCCTTTGGTCAGCACCTTCACCGCGGCTTCGTGGGGCTCGTTCCAATGGTTCCCGGGTTTCATCTTAGCGATGGCCGCCAGTTGTGCCTCCAACACCACATCGTAGAGGGCCTTCTGCGCCGGTGAATAGCTCCCGTTAACCGGAAAGGTGCGGGTAATATCTGATGCATAGCAATCCACTTCACCTCCGGCATCGATGAGCACCAGGTCCCCGTCACGCAGCGGATCGCTGTTCTCCGTGTAGTGGAGTATGCAGCCGTTTGCCCCGCCTCCGACGATGGGTGGGTAGGCCGTCGAACACGCACCATTGACGGTAAATTGATGGATCAGTTCGGCTTCGAGCTCATATTCGTGGACACCCGGCCGACAGATCTGCATGGCGCGTTTATGTGCCACTACCGACGCCTTGATCGCCTTGCGAATCTGACTTACCTCAGCGCGGCTTTTAAAGAGCCGCAGATCGTGTAACAGATGATCGAGGGAGACGAACTCTCCCGGGGGGTTGACGCCGGAACGCGACATCGCACGAATCTGATTCAGCCAATCCATCAGCTGTTTGTCGAACGCGGCGTTACAGCCCATGGTGTAGAAAACCCTTTCGCGGTTTTCTAGCAGGCCAGGCAAGATCTCGTCGATGTCGCTGATGGGGAATGCGTCGTCGGCACCGTAAAGCTCGCAGGCGCCCTCCAGCCCCGCGCGACGACCGTGCCAAGTCTCCATTTCGGCATCCCGCTCGCGACAGAACAAGATGTACTCGCCGTGATCGCGACCTGGCACCAGCACCGCCACCGCCTCCGGCTCCGGGAATCCGGTTAAATAGTGGAAATCGCTGTCGGCCCGGTAAGGATAGACCACATCCCGGTTTCGGACACGCTCCGGGGAGGTGGGGAGTATCGCGATGCTGTCGCTATCCATCATGCGCATCAATTGACGGCGTCGACGGGCAAATTCGGTGGTCTTCATAGCAAGGATATACCTAGTTTAGTTCTTAAGCACTTTAGTGCAAAAAGGGGGGGCTTCCGAAGAGGGGGTGCCCGGAAAACGCCATTGCTCGTTGACCATGAGTACCGCCACACGCACATACTCCACCAACTCAGCATAAGAGGCCTCGTCCTCCTCGGTCGTGCAATCCTCCGGCTGTGAACTCACTTTCGAAATCTGCGTTAGATCCGCCAATACCTCTTGCACCGATTCGTCGGATACCTCTATGCCTTCCCCGAGGCCCAATCCGACCAGAAAGCTGTGACACCACTCGCCTAAAGCCATTGCGCGCTCCCCCAGGCTCTCATCATCACCAGGCAGCAGTAAGCTGAATCCGAAATTGGCATCCTCCAATTGACGGCCCGTCTCCTCCGCCAACAGCCGTAACGGTTCGCTCTCCTGCTCTGTCAAATCCCCATCTCCAACCAGTTATCACTCCACAACGGCAGCACCTCCTCACGCGCCACGCAGAACAACCCGCAGAGCAGGCCATGCCCCTCGACCGGGCCAACGGGAGACCCGATTCTGTTGAGTAGCTCGTCAAAAGCGGCGAATGCTGTCGCGATGTTCGTATCGTTCATACTGTTTTCGAATTCGAGATAGGGTGTTACGCGGACCACATCGACAAAATCACGCTCGCATTCTAACCGTCACGATACCCGTGTACGCAAATCCCGGTGGCACGATGGTTTGCGCAACTTAAGCTAAATCCTCTGAAAAAATCTGTAACATCCTCTCAAATCAGCGCATTTTGCGTGAATTAGGCCGTTGACCCACATCAAAGGCCGCTCTATATTGGGCCGCATGGAGATTCAAAACGCCAAATCCATGCTGGAAAACGATCTGATCGGCCTCGAACGCTGGTTGGATGAGCTGATCCATACCGTGGAACGGCTCAAGGACGAGAACCGCTCGCTTCGCCAGCAACAACAATCCCTCGCCGCCGAACGAGCCGGGTTGATCCAGAAAAACGAGCTGGCCCGTAATCGCATCGAAGCCATGATTTCACAGCTCAAATCCATGGAGCAGGGTACGTGAGCGAAGAGTCGGTCCCGGTTACCGTCACCATTCTCGACAAAGAGTACCGGGTAGCTTGTCCACCGGAGGAGCGCGATGCCCTTCTTGCCTCGGCAGCCATGCTCAATGACCGCATGCGTGAGATACGAGAAACCGGCAAAGTGATCGGTGCCGAGCGCATCAGCACCATGGCGGCCCTCAACATCGCCCACGAGCTGATCTTGCAAAACGGTAGCGCCACGGACGATCACCCCGCGCGGGCCCGCATTCGCGCCCTGCAGCACAAAATCGAATCCGCCCTCAACGAAGGCAAACAGTTAGAGCTCTAAGCCTCGGCGATCTTCGCCACTCTGCGTTACAATCAAGACCTGACATCCCCTGCAGTGTTCGAAGCGGACTCGGAATACCCTTTGAGCCTTAAATTAATCGCTCGGGAGTGCGCTATGGCGACGCTGGTGTGCATGTCCGCTACGGCGGAAAGCCTGATGAGGTCCCTAGTACTCCCACCTGAACCTTTGGTTCAAGGGCGATGAACCGTTACGGCACAGGTGGGGGGTGTCGCTTTATCGACTCTCATAACTGTTAGAAAACCGGTCTGCGTGCCTGCCCCGAAAAGCGAATCTCAAACTGACGAACAGACGCTGCGCGAATTCCGCCGGGCGATACGCGCTCGGCGTAGGGCACTTACACCCTCCCAGCGGACTCGTTTATCTCGGAAACTAATTCATCGGCTGAACGGCCTGCGTCAGTTCCGCAGCGCCCGCCGAGTGGCGTGCTATCTACCCAACGATGGTGAGGCCGACTTAATCCCGCTCATCGCCACTATGGAGTCGTTGGGAAAGCAGTGTTTTCTACCGGTACTGGACACGCTCAGGCCGCGCCGCCTCTGGTTCGCCCCCTATCGAATCGGCGATCCACTGGTGGCGAACCGCTACGGTATTCCCGAGCCCGCGTGCCCCTCCCGTTATCGGGTCGCGGCATGGTGCCTCGATCTGGTACTGACACCATTGGTCGCCTTTGATGAGATGGGCAATCGGCTCGGTATGGGCGGTGGCTACTACGACCGCACACTGTCGTTTCTTGCTCGACGCCAGGTCTGGAAAAGACCCCGCCTGGTGGGCATCGCATACGAGTTTCAATGCCTCGAATCACTGCCACGGCGCCCTTGGGATATTCCACTCAACAGCGTCATTACCAACGACACCATCCGGCATTTTCGCTAAAGAGGATTATCGATGAAGTACTGGTTGTTCAAATCGGAACCCGACGCCTTCAGCATTGACGACTTGGCTTCGATGCCGAGAAAGACCGACCATTGGGATGGAGTCCGCAACTATCAAGCGCGCAACTTCATGCGTGATGAGATGAAGAAGGGGGATCAAGGGTTTTTCTACCACTCCAATTGTGCGGAACCCGCCATTGTCGGCATCGTGGAGATTTCCCGCGAAGCCTATCCCGACCGTACCGCGCTCGACCCCAAATCCAACTATTACGATTCCAAGAGCGATCCGGACAACCCACGCTGGTTTATGGTGGATGTGAAACTCGTACGGCGTTTGAAAAGGGCGATCCCGTTTAGAGAGCTGAAAGAGTACTCTCAACTGGAAGATTTCCCTCTGGTACGCCGTGGAAACCGCCTCTCCGTAATGCCGGTTACCGCGTCACAATGGAAGTTCATTCTGAAAAAGGAGTGACCGTTACAGGGCACATGATCTTATCGCGGGATAAGCCATTGCAATTTCCCTTCGCTCCTTATCGCTGTTTATTATTTCTCTCCAGCTAACGGAGACCAGGCATGAATCAAGACGAAATGAAAAAGCTGGCGGCCCAAACCGCCTTGGATTATGTACCCAGCGGTGAGGTCATCGGTGTGGGCACTGGCTCCACGGTGAACCACTTCATCGATGCCTTGGCGGAGGTGAAGGGTAGAATCGAGGGCGCTGTGTCGAGCTCCGAGGCCAGCACCGAGCGCATGAAATCCCACGGCATTCCCGTCGTCGAACTCAACAGTGTTTCCGAACTGGCCGTCTATGTGGATGGCGCAGACGAATCCAACCGCTACCTGCACCTCATCAAAGGCGGCGGTGGCGCGTTAACGCGCGAAAAGATCGTCGCGGCAGCCAGCCGACAGTTCGTCTGCATCGCCGATGGCTCGAAATTGGTGGATGTGTTGGGTAAGTTCCCGCTTCCCGTCGAAGTGATTCCCATGGCGCGCAGCTATGTCGCGCGAGAGCTCCGAAAACTGGGTGGAGATCCGGTCTGGCGAGACGGTTTCGTTACCGACAATGGCAATCTGATCCTGGCTATTCACAACCTTGAAATCATGGAGCCGGCAAAATTGGAAGCGGAGATCAACAATATCGCCGGTGTCGTCACCAACGGTTTGTTCGCTATCCGTCCCGCCGACGTTTTGTTGCTGGGTACCCCGGACGGTGTGCAGACCATTCGAATCTGAACTCGATCGCTTGCAACGAAAGCGCATGGGGTTTCCAGGTGAGATCGTTAACGCGGCGTGAAGGGCACCTTGTTGGCAAGTAATAAATGACTACAACAACACCCGTTCGATCCCGCCTTGGGGCACTTTGGAAACGAACGCTTCCTGCCAACCCTCACCTAACAGACGGTCGGCCATCTCCGTCACAATGTAATCGGTCTCCAGCCCGGTGTCTTCGCCGTAGCGAATCAAACCCTGCTGGCAGGCCGGACACGAAGTGAGCATTTTCACGTTGCCCTTCTCAGCATGCGTCGAGCCGGTTAGCTGTTGAATTCCACCGTGCAGCTCTTCCTGTTTGCGAAACCGTACTTGTGTTGCGACATCTGGGCGAGAGACCGCTAAGGTACCCGCCTCTCCACAACAGCGGTCCGACAGGAGCACGTCCTGGCCCATCAGTTGGCTCGCCACGCGCACCGGATTGTGCGTTTTCATCGGAGTGTGACACGGATCGTGATAGAGGTAACGCACGCCTTCGATACCCTCCAGTCTGACCCCTTTCTCCATCAGGTACTCATGTATATCCAACAAACGACAACCCGGAAATATCTGTTCGAACTCATACTTCAAAAGCTGATCCATACAGGTCCCGCAAGAGACGATAACGGTCTTAATGTCGAGGTAGTTCAAGGTATTCGCTACACGATGGAACAACACCCGGTTCTCGGTACTGATCTGACGGCCACGCACCGTATCACCACCCGCGCTCTGCGGATAACCGCAACAGAGGTAACCCGGAGGCACCACGGTCTGCACGCCCTGTTGATAGAGCATGGCCAGTGTGGCCAGGCCGATTTGGCTGAAAAGCCTTTCCGAACCGCAACCCGGGAAATAGAAAACCGCTTCCCCTCCTTCTCGACTCCTCTCGGGGTCGCGCATAATCGGAACCACCCGCTCGTCTTCAATCCCTAGCAGAGAACGCATCGGTTTCGACGGTAGTTTCCCCGGCAAGGGTTTCTTCACCAGGTGGATGATCTGCTCTCTAATCGCCGGTTTGCCCGTTGTCGAACGAGGGCTCTTACCATTGCGACTCAGCGGCAGAGCTCGGAAGAACCGCCACGCCGATCGCTGCGCCGCATAGCCCCATTGAATCACTCCCTTACGCATGGCCTTGACCGCGCGCGGGTCGGTGACATTGAGAGAGGCCATGGACAGTTTCGTGCCCAGATTGCTCCACTTTCGACCGTGCGCACGCAAAATCTCACGCATCCTGATCGTGACGTCACCGAAATCGATATTGACCGGGCAAGGCGTTACGCAGCGGTGACAAATGGTGCAGTGGTCGGCGACATCGTTCATCTCCTCGAAGTGGCGAATGGAGACACCACGACGCGTCTGTTCTTCATAGAGAAACGCTTCGGTGATGGTTCCCGCAGCCAGTATCTTGTTACGCGGTGAATAGAGCAGATTGGCTCGAGGTACATGAGTGGAACAGACCGGCTTACACTTTCCACAGCGCAGGCAGTTTTTAATATCGTCGTTGAGCGCACCCAATTCGCTGGCTTCGAGTATCAGTGCCTCTTGCTGCACCAACCGGAGAGATGGCGTGTAAGCGCGATCGATGGTCACATCCTCCAACAATTTGCCTTTGTTGAAGTGACCGTTCGGGTCGACTAAGTGTTTGTATTCCGCGAACGCACGTACCTTCTCCGATTCGAGGTAGTGGAACTTGGTGATACCGATACCGTGTTCGCCCGATATCACACCCCCCAAATTCGTCGCTAACTGCATGACGCGGTCAACGATCTGTTCCGCCTCGTGCAACATCTGGTAGTCATTGGAAAACACCGGTATGTTGGTGTGCACGTTCCCGTCGCCTGCGTGCATATGCGTCGCGACAAACAAACGGCTGGCACGGATATCGCTATGAATCCTATCGAGGCGAAGGCGAATGGGTTCCAAATCGTGGCCGCCGAAAATCTGTTTTAGTGGCCGTTCCACCTCTTTGCGATAGGAGATACGAAGATCGCAGCGAAGAAGCAACTGCGCAAACGTATCGCCGGTGCGAATCGCTTGTACCACCTCATCAGGCAGAAGACCCCGTTGCTGCTCTACAGATTCGTCAAAATACCGCAGATAGCCGGCCCACCTTCTTTTCACCTCAGCGAGATGCGCGTGGGCAGTGTTACGCTTACCTTCTAGAATCTCGTCCTTTTCGGTTTCATCGGCGTACTCTAAAAGCTGCTTCAATTGGTTGGGCAGCTCTTCATCGATATAGGCGAGCACGCCATCGACCATCCGCAATTTATTCTTGGTGGAATACTCTATGTTGAGACGTTCGATACCCTCGCTGTATTCCGCCAATCGTTCGAGCGGGATAACGACATCTTCATTGATTTTGAAAGCATTGGTGTGGCGGGCGATAGCGGCAGTTCGGGCCCGATCCGCCCAGAAACGCTTTCGAGCTTCCGGACCAACAGCGATAAAACCCTCTGCTCCTCGTCCATTGGCACGGCGAACCACCTCGGATAGCACAGCGGCAACGCGCTCTTCATCGTCACCCCCTACGTCGCCAATCAGCACCATCTTTGGTAACTCACCCCGCGGCGCTTTGGTAGTGTAATTGACCGCACGAATATAGCGCTCATCCAGGTGTTCCAATCCGATGAGATCGACCCCATGACTCTTATCGATGTATTGCTTGGTCTCTACGATCGCTGGTACCGCATCGCGTAGATCGGATCCGAAAAACTCTAGGCACACCGTTCGGATGAACTCAGGTGCTTGGTGGAGTACAAACTCCGCTGAGGTGATGAGCCCATCGCAACCCTCTTTCTGTACACCGGGCAATCCCCCCAAAAACTTATCAGTGACATCCTTCCCTAGGCCAGGCTTGCGAAACGTCGAGCCGGGCAGTTCGATCAACTGCGGTTCGCCAACCAATGTCTTTCCATCGGCCTCGTAATGCGCCAGGCCGAAGCGCACGATCCCTTGGTCGTGTGTTTTTCCCATGTTATGACCGATGCGCTTCACTTCGAGCCACCGCGCATCCGGCATCACCATGCGCCACGACACAAGATTGTCCAATGTCGTCCCCCAGCGTACGGCCTTCTTACCTCCCGCATTCATCGCGATGTTCCCACCGATGGTGGATGCATCTTGAGAAGTGGGATCGACTGCAAAAATCAGATTGTTCGCGTCGGCCAGATCCGCAACACGACGAGTCACGACACCGGCCTCCACCCGCACGGTTGCCACCTCGCGATCGACACCGGGCAACTGCTGCCTTTTCACGGGATCGATACGTTCGAGTTTTTCCAGGTTGATAACCGCGGTGTTTCGATAAAGAGGAACTGCGCCCCCAGTGTATCCCGTACCTCCGCCACGAGGGATGATCGTCAAACCGAGATCGATGCAGACCGCAACGATGGACGCAGTCTCCTTCTCCGTATCCGGATTGACGACAACAAACGGCAACTCCACGCGCCAGTCGGTAGCGTCGGTGACATGGGATACACGTGCATACCCATCAAAACGGACGTTGTCCCTTCGCGTTACCCTCGCCAACTGCTTCAGTGCCTTACGACGCAATTGATACTGAGTGTCAAACCACGTTTCGAAATTACCAACCGCTTCACGTGCGCTGTCGGCTAGATCCAATGCACGCTGGTTCCCATCGGCGCGCAGTACTATTTGCTCGAGCCGGTGGTGTAGGGCATGGATTAACGAAGTTCGGCGCTGCTTGTTTTCGAGCAAATCGTCCTGCAGGAACGGGTTACGCTCCACCGCCCACATATCACCCAACACTTCGAACAGCATACGCGCGGACCGACCGGTACGCCGCTCTTCACGAAGGCGGTTGAGCACCTCCCACCACTTCTTGCCGAGATAGCGAAGAACGATTTCCCGGTCCGAGAATGAGGTGTAGTTGTCGGGGATTTCGCGAATGCGAGCCGTGGGAGTAACTTGATTCATCAGCGCATTCTAACCAATTTTGACGGCGATAATGCGTAGCGAAGGAGGGGAATTAGTGCACAAGGGGACTAGCCGGTTTACAACGCGAGGATTCTACATAACTTAGTAACAAAAAAAAACGGGCGCCCGAAGGCGCCCGTTCTTCATACTAACCGAATAGCTCGGTTTTACCAGCTCATGTTGACGCCGAAAGCCGTGGAATCGGTATCGGTGGTGCTGGTTACGTCGTTCTGGTCGAAAGTGACGAAGCCAGTGACGTTCTTGCTGAACGCATGAGCGATTTCAAAGGTGGCACCGGACAGATCGTCGCGCGAAGCAACGTCGGAATCCTGAGAGTAGGCAGCCACTTTGAATGTGTTGTTGCCGGCAGTGAAAGAAGCCGCCAGACCAAGGGCGGTATCACCGTCAACTGCGCCGCTACCGATGGAGTCTTCATAGGTGAAGCCAACCATCAGGCCGTTGTTCTTCCAGGAAGCACCGAGAGACTCGCGAGTATCATCGGAAGCGGTGGAGTTATTCGCGATGAGCTGACCATAACCCAAGTGCCAAGGACCACTGTTCCAAACGATACGAAGACCGGTTACGTCAACATCGTCGGTGGTGCTGGCGGTGTCGTTAGCGACCAGAGCGATTACGCCGTACAGGCCATTGGAAACCGGAGATTTCCAAGCAATCAGTTTACCGGTGTGATCACCCTGGTCCATGTAGTGGTAACCGCCGTGGCTGAAGATATCGACATGGGAATACATGTCGGCGTACTGACCGCTGGGGGTACGACCGGCTAATACGAAAGTACCGGCGCCTTTGGTGCCCCAAACGATGCGAGCGCGTCGAACGTCGATTTCATCGGAGTCGCCGGACTGGGAAGCAGCGTTCGAACCGTTATCAAAGTCGAACTCGAGCTGACCGTTGAATTTACCGTACTCGGTGGTGTCTACAGCATTCCAACCCAGGCGAGCCTTGGTGTTCTTCATTTCCCAGGATGCGCCATCGGCGTCAACCAGTTTCCAACCCAGAGAACCGTAGTTGGTTACGTCAACGGCCTGCGCGGACAGAGGCACAGCCAGAGCGCCAGCTACAGCCAAAGCAATAAGCTTCCTGTTCATTCGTTCCTCCCAAGGGAATTCGAGTGGTTAAAAAACATGTCTTTATTAAGATCAGACGCTAGGAATATAGGCAACGCTGACCATAAATGCAACATGTTTTTTGGGTTGTTTACCACAAATGTGGGGCGTCTGTTGCAAAGTTGCAACAATGCAACAGTGTGGCGGTTCTACATCAAAGCTGTTGCTTGTATCCATCTGGGAGTTGGATAGATTGAGTGATCCGCAGGTAACGCAAAGGACAACGAGGGAAAGCAATCATTGCCTGGATCCCCCGTTTGCGCCACTTTACACAAACCCTTAGCGACTGAAGGGACAAGGATTGCTCGGGCCGCCCCGGCCCTCGTCTCTTCGGGACCGCCCTACGGGCGTCCAAATTGGCTCCCGGTCATTTTGTCCAACCTGTCAAGATGCTTTACCTTGTCCCCCAGCCATTAAAAAACCCACCTACGCAGGCGGGTTTTTTAATGGCTGGGGGACAAGGATTCGAACCTTGATTGACGGAGTCAGAGTCCGCTGTCCTGCCGTTAGACGATCCCCCAGGAAAGCGGTACCGTCGCCTAGCGTTTGGAGAACTGGGTAGCGCGACGTGCTTTGTGCAGGCCGACTTTCTTGCGTTCCACTTCGCGGGCATCGCGGGTAACGAAGCCAGCTTGGCGCAACGGGCGACGCAATTCTTCATCATAGGCCATCACTGCACGGGTGATGCCGTGACGAATCGCACCGGCCTGCCCAGTGTTGCCACCACCGGTAACGGTGACACGGATGTCGAACTTATCGGTGGCCTCGGCTGTCTCCAGCGGTTGGCGAACTACCATGCGGGACGTTTCACGGCCGAAATACTCGTCCAGCGGACGTCCATTCACCTCGATCGCGCCCGAACCCGGCTTGATAAAAACACGCGCCGTCGAACTCTTACGACGACCTGTTCCGTAATACTGCTGCTCTGCCATTCTCTACGTTCTCTTAATCGCGTTTGCAGTAAGTAACCCCGCCTCAGATGTCCAGAGGCTTCGGCTGTTGTGCCTGGTGGTCGTGGTTAGGACCGGCGTAAACCCGCAATTTGCGGTGCGTGGCACGGCCTAACGGCCCCTTGGGCAACATACCCTTCACAGCACTCTCGATAGCTCGCTCCGGATGGCTGGCCAGCAGCTTCTCCAGGTTGATCGATTTGAGGTTGCCAATGTAACCGGTATGCCGGTGGTACATCTCGTCTTTCAACTTATTGCCCGTGACGTGGATTTTCTCGGCATTGACCACAACGATGTAATCGCCGGTGTCCACGTGAGGGGTGTACTCGGCCTTATGCTTGCCGCGCAGACGACGGGCGATCTCGGTGGCGAGTCGACCCAAAGTCTTGTCCGTGGCGTCCACCACGAACCAATCGCGCTTCACTTCGGCCGGTTTTGCACTAACCGTATACATTGAGCGGAGCTCCAAAGGGAATTACCAGGTACGAAAGAGCGGGAAATATACAGGAGTGCCGTTCCGGAGACAAGCGTCCCTAACCGCCAATTTGGGCACCAAGCCAAAGAAATCACTCAAAAAAAAAGGCGCGAACAGGAAGTCGCGCCAAAGTCATCCAGGGAGGATGAGGGACTCTTCAGGTATCACACCTGGGGAATGCGCCATCAGCAACATTCAGTATGTAAGAATACTCTAATATTTGAATGCTCTTGTCAACCCCCCTTTTATAAAGCCAATTCACACCCTGGTCGGAATCAAATCTTGAGCCGCTCCACCACCTGGCCTTTGATCAGGTGCTCCTGGATGATCTCCTCGATATCGCTCTCATCTATATAGGTGTACCAGACCGCCTCCGGGTAAACGACCAAGACCGGCCCCTCGGCGCAACGGTTCAAGCATCCAGCGGTATTGATACGCACCTGTCCCTGCCCGTAGATATCCAACTCCTTACAGCGTCTCTTTGCATACCCGCGCAGAGCGATGCTATTGAACTGGCTGCAACACTGCTCGCCATTCTCGCGTTCGTTGATACAGAAAAAGAGATGGCGACTGTAGTAGGACATTCTGATTACCCTCTTGAATCCAATAATTGCAGCGACCACGCCAGATCAGATGCCGGCCAACTAGACGTCGACACCCCGGCGCAGATTCCGCCCGTAGAATATCTCCTTCATCTCTCGCCGGAGTTGCGCTCGAATCCGCTTCTGTTCGCGCGGAGGAAGATCCTCAGCGTCGATCTGGAACAGATAACTGTCGAGATCGAACTCACGTAACATCATTTTGGTGTGAAAGATATTCTCTTGATAGACGTTGACGTCGATCATCTCATACCGCTCGCGGGTAGCCCGATCGAGATAGTTCTGGATCGTGTTGATCTTATGGTCGATGAAGTGCTTCTTACCCCGCACATCGCGGGTAAATCCCCTGACCCGGTAGTCGAGTATGACGATATCTGAATCGAAGCTGTGGATTAGGTAGTTCAGCGCCTTCAACGGCGAGACACGCCCGCAGGTGGAGACATCGATATCGACGCGAAAAGTGCTCACACCCTTTTCCGGATGGCTCTCTGGATAGGTGTGTACAGTGAGGTGGCTTTTATCCAGATGACAAACCACGGCATCCGGCAGCGGACCCGGAGCCTCGGTGTTGGAGAGCTGCTCGGAGATAATCGGCTCTTCAGAAATCAACATCGTGACACTCGCCCCCTGGGGATCATAGTCCTGATGGGCGATATTCAGGATGTTGGCACCGATGATTTCGGAGACATCCCTAAGTATGTGCGATAGACGCTCGGAGTTGTACGCCTCATCGATATACGCGATGTACTCGCTGTGCTGCGCCTGGGTCTGCGCATAGCAGATATCGTAGATATTGAAACTCAAGGTTTTGGTCAGGTTGTTGAAACCGTGCAGTTTCAATCTGGATAGTGGGCTAACCAATGCGCAGCTCCCCCGGATATCGACAACAGACCGCGATCGGGTTCACCCCCAAAAGCCCCTATGGCCTGCCAACAGAAGATCTATCCCCGCCACTCGCGGGCGGCGTATTATGCGCTATTTTCTCCACCGACCACAGTCCGCGCCGCTTCCCAACTCCCAAGACCAAATTGCCGCTGGATCACTAACGGTAAGGCAACCGAACCGGCACCCAGCAGTCGATCGTGGAACATTCGTAAATCGAACTTGGGATCATCCGCTTGCTCGCACCGCCGAAGCTCATTAATCAACGCCCAACCCGCTGCGTAACCCATAGGTGTAGTGGGCGCACGGCAATACCAGGCGAGATCTGCCAGCGCTTGCTGTCGTGGAAAACCCAATGCTTCCGACATGCGATCAGCAGCCTGATCGATACTCACCCCGCGGACCTGTATGTCCACATCGATCATAATCCGCAACGCGCGCCACAAACGATCGCGCGATAGAATGAAACGCTGCTCGGGGCGATCCAGGAACTTCTCTTCCTGCATCACCTGCTCACAATAGAGCGCCCAACCTTCGTAGAGGGTGGCCGATGGGTTCAACCGCCGCGGAAGGGAACGCGCAGCCGGATTGCGATTCGCCGTTACAAACTGAAGATGATGACCCGGCCAAGCCTCGTGGACACAAGTGTGTTGGATCCCGGCCAGATTGTGCTCCCCCAATAGCGCATCATCATCAGCGGGGGTCACGTAGTAGCGGCCGTGTTGCTGCGGATCGTTGGGTGCAGGATCCAAATAGGCCGCGAAAGGAATCTGGTGACGCAGGAACTCAGGAGTCTCTACCACACTCAACCGCCCCTCGGCGGGAAGCGAAACGATGTTGTGGCAGGTGAGGAAATGGTGAGCGGCACGCATCTGCTCACGATAGGTTTCTAGGAGCGCGTCGCCAGTCGGGTGATCGGCACGAATCGCCTCCGTCATCGCGGCCACGTCCTCGTCACCGCGCAACTGTCGGGTAACCGCCTTCAGCTGCTCTGTTGTCTCGGCAAACAACCGCTCGCCAAAACGATAGAGCTGACTGGCCTCGACGGGAAGAAAATGACGGTACTGCAACAACCGCTCGAAATGCACCTCCCCCACGGCGAAATCACCGTTTGCCCGGGGCGCTATTTCATCTTCGAGAAAATGAGCAAAATCCAATACCGCTTGGACGGCGCTGTCCTTGACGCGCCGTAACTCACTTTTTGATCCCGCCTCGGTCAGTTGGGGATGGTTGTCCACTTTCTGCAAAAACGACGCACCCGCTTTCGCCTCCACGACCGCCGACTCCAACCAAGGGACCGGAATCAACGCCGGCAGGGTTTTCAACTGGGCCCGCGCACCTCGTAAGTGGGTGGGTATCTTCTCGAGTCGCGACCTCATCGCCGCGGGAAGCTCGGGAACTGGGCGAACCGTTAGCTGATAGACGGCGTGCAGCGGAAGAAACGCAGCAGGATCCCGTCGCCGCCAGTCGAACTCCAGCAACTCGTGGTGTTCGATCAGCGTAGCGCCGTGCAAGACCCGGTAGTCTAGAGCCTGGTCTTCGTCGAGCGCACCGGGATCGATCTCCTCTAGCCCCGCCAGCAGCTTTTCATCCAGCGCGATGAGTGCGTCTATATCGTCGTCATCGTAGGGCCTCAGCATGTAGGCGTATCCATCCACCCCCGCATCGACCGCCGCCTCGGGATGGAAACGAAACCAGGCCCGATAATAACTCTCGACTAACTGATCAAAGCGCTGCGCTATTTCCTTGCTCATAAGCGGTTAGAGACCAACTCATGCTGGAGTACGTATTTCGTAGTCGTGGGTGATTTCAGCTGTCTCTGCCAGCATCCTGGAAACCGAACAGTATTTGTCGGCTGACAACGAGACAGCACGCGCCACATGCTTCTCATCCAAATCGCGGCCGGAAACAACGTAGTGGACATGGATCGCGGTAAACACCTTGGGCACCGTTTCCGCCCGCTGCGCTTCCACTTCGATGACACAATCCTCTACGGCCTGTCGTGCTTTACGCAGTATGGCGATTACATCGTAAGCGGTGCATCCCCCCAGCCCGAGCAGCACCATCTCCATGGGTCGCGGCCCGAGGTTGCGCCCACCACCGTCAGGTGCACCATCCATGACAATAGCGTGACCGCTCCCCGATTCGCCTACAAAGGCCACGTTTTCGATCCACTTGATTCGCGCTTTCATTATCGCTGCCCCCTACCTCACGGGAGAGGAGATTAACACAGAATAGAGGCTTCACTGAGCCATACGCTATGCCTCCGGAGAGAGCCCGAACCGCGCTGTCGCATGTCGGAGCCCTGGCTGTACCGCACGCCCCGGCACTGGACGTCAGCATGCCTTTGGGGTCATGATAACGCTCAACTCAAGGCAGATTCGGCCGATAAGGGAACCATGCAGGGGACACCTACAGATAGCGAAGTGGTCGAGCGGTTGTTGGCGCATTGTCATCGGCGCCGCTACCCCGGGAAGAGCGTCATCATCTACGAGGGCGACTCTCCGGATGTTCTCTATTACATTCTGGAAGGCTCCGTTACCGTCCTGATCGAGGACGAGGAGGGCCGCGAAATCGTGTTGGCCTACCTCAATCCCGGCGAGTTCTTCGGCGAAATGGGGCTGTTCGACAGTGACGAAGGGCGCAGTGCCTGGGTGCGAACGCGAACCGAGTGCGAAATTGCCGAGGTCAGCTTCTCCCGTTTCAAACAGCTCGCCAGCGAAGATCCCGATATCATGTTCCTGCTAGCCAGTCAGATGGCCTTTCGCCTGCGCAGGACCAGCCAAAAAGTGGGACACCTGGCGTTCATGGACGTCACGGGGCGCATCGCGCGCACGCTCCTCGACCTGTGCAAAGAGCCCGATGCAGTGACTCACCCGGACGGTATGCAGATCCGCATCACGCGTCAGGAGATCGGGCGTATCGTGGGCTGTTCACGCGAAATGGCGGGTCGCGTACTCAAGAATATGGAAGAGCAGGGCCTTATCTCAGTGAAGGGCAAGACCATCGTCGTCTTCGGCACGCGCTGACACTCCCACCCGACTATCCGGACTATTACTTCAGAATACAGTGCTTGGCGAAATCCGCTGCCTCGTTGACCGTCCAATCGCCTTTCGGTTGCTCTTTCATCTCGGTACACCAAGCATCGCTGCCCACCGTTGGTGAGCAAGCGGTAATACCCGCTGCAACCATCGCCGCAACAAAAACAACTTGCAGATGCATCTTCATTTGATTCTTCCTTCCCGCTAGCGCTCTACTGCTTCGGTATCAAAGAGTGCGGCTAATCTGGCGCCGGGATCCTCCGCCCGCATAAACGCCTCGCCCACCAAAAACGCATTGACGTCGTTTCTTCTCATCAGGGCGACATCCTCACGTGTATGAATGCCGCTTTCAGTAACCACGATACGGTCTTCAGGAATCGAATCCAGAAGATTCACTGTGGTTTGCAGCGCCGTATCGAACGTTCGCAAATCGCGATTGTTGACGCCCACCATCCGCGTCGCCAACGGCAGCGCACGTTCCAACTCCTCAGCATCGTGCACTTCCACCAGCACATCCATACCCATTTGATGGGCAAGCCCGGCGAGATCTTCGAGTTGGGCATCGTCGAGCGCGGCAACGATCAGCAATATGCAATCCGCGCTCAGTGCCCGAGCTTCGTAGACCTGATAGGGATCGATGAGAAAGTCCTTCCGAATCACCGGAAGCGCGCACGCTGCCCGCACCTGTTGCAGGTACGCGTCGCTGCCCTGAAAAAAATCGATATCGGTGAGCACCGACAGACACGCCGCACCGCCCCGTTCATAACTGGCGGCGATCTCCGCAGGCCTGAAGTCTTCACGAATAACACCTTTACTGGGAGAGGCTCGTTTGATTTCCGCGATAACGCCCGCGTGTCCCAGAGCGATCCGCGACTGGATGGCATCGGCAAACCCCCGTACCGCGGAGGTCTGCTCGATTTGCGACTTGAGATCCTTTAGTGAAACGCGCGCACTCCGCTCTGCAACCTCTTCGGACTTACGCTGCAGAACACGCTTTAGGATATCGGGAGTAGCGGCCATTACGCTGAACCGGCAAATTGTTGACTCGCGGTTGCCAATTGCCCCAAACGTTGGGCGGCGGCGCCAGCGTCCAGTATCGCTTCTGCTTTGCGTACGCCGGCCTCCATCGATTCGGCAAGATCGGCCACATAGAGCGCGGCGCCCGCATTGAGTACGACGATATCCCTCGCCGCGCCTTTTTCACCGGCAAAAACACGCTCAATGATGGAGAGGCTTTCCGCAGCATCGGCCACCTTGAGCGGTCCGATGTCGGCGCGCTGCAAACCGAACTGTTCGGGGGTGATGGAATACTGCTCTACCTTACCCTCGCGTAACTCCGCGACCAGTGTCTCTGCGCCGATGCTGATCTCATCCATTCCGTCGGTGGCATGCACCACCATCACGTTGTTGCTACCCAATAACTTGAGCACCTGTGCCAATGGTGCTACCCATTCGGCGCTAAAAACGCCCAACAGCTGATTGGGTGCACCGGCGGGATTTGTCAATGGTCCAAGGAGATTGAACACCGTACGAACGGCCATCTCCCGACGCGGCCCCACCGCATATTTCATCGCGCCGTGATGCCGCGGGGCAAACATAAAACCAACGCCTACATCTTGGATGCAACGAGCTACTTGATCAGGCTCCAGGTCGAGATTGACACCAGCCGCTTCCAATAGATCGGCACTTCCCGATTTGGACGAGACCGAACGATTGCCGTGTTTCGCCACTTGGCCGCCGGCTGCTGCAACGATAAAACAACAAGCCGTCGAAATATTGAACGTAGCGATTCCGTCTCCACCCGTTCCCACGATGTCGACCACATGATCACCACTCACCGCCACCTTAGTCGCCAAATCGCGCATCACGCCCGCAGCCGCAGCAATCTCCTCGATGGTCTCGCCCTTCATACGCAGACCGATGAGAAAGCCGCCGATCTGTGCCGGCGTTGCCTCACCGGTCATGATCGTGCGCATGGCACCCGTCATCTCTTCGCCCGTGAGATCGCGCTGCTCGGTGACCGCGCGAATCGCCGCTTGCATCTCCATTTAGTCGCTCCCGTTATTGCGTGATTATCGTTCTAAAAAGTTCTTCAACAGCTGATGTCCGTGTTCGCTCAGTATGGATTCGGGATGAAACTGCACCCCCTCCACATCCAACGCTTTGTGCCGTACACCCATGATCTCTTCGACGCTCCCGTCGCTGTTTTCCGTCCATGCCGTCATCTCAAAACAATCCGGGAGACTCTCTTTATCGATGACCAGCGAATGGTAGCGCGTGGCATCGAAACAATCAGGCAACCCATTAAAGACGCCCTGCTGGCGGTGATGCACGGGAGAAAGCTTACCGTGCATGACACGACCCGCACGAACGATCCTGCCACCGAAAGCCTGACCGATACTCTGATGCCCCAAGCAGACACCCAGTACCGGCACCTTACCGGCAAAGTGTTGAATTAAAGGCACCGATATCCCCGCTTCGTTGGGTGTGCAGGGGCCGGGTGAAATCACTATTCGATCGGGTTTGAGCTCAGCCACCTCTGCGACACTCATCTGATCGTTGCGGGAGACCTTCACTTGCGCACCCAGCTCACCGAGGTACTGCACCAAGTTGTAGGTGAAGGAGTCGTAGTTGTCGAGCATGAATAACACGGTTCGCCCTCACTCTTCGCTTGGATTGTCGAGACCGGCCTGCGCCATGGCGACAGCGCGAAAGATGGCGCGCCCCTTATTCATGGTTTCGTCCCATTCGTTTCGCGGGACGGAATCTGCAACGATCCCGGCACCCGCCTGGATATGGAGCAGACCGTCTTTGATCACCGCGGTACGAATGGCAATGGCGGTATCCATGTTGTCGTTCCATCCGATGTAGCCGACCGCTCCGGCATACACCCCGCGTTTGACCGGTTCCAGTTCATCGATGATTTCCATGGCGCGAATCTTTGGTGCGCCACTAACCGTACCGGCGGGAAAAGTGGCACGCAGCGCATCAATAGCAGACATGCCCTCATGCAAGCGACCCTGAACGTTGGAAACGATATGCATCACGTGTGAGTAACGCTCAACCAGCATCTGCTCGGTAAGCTCTACGCTACCGATATCCGAAACCCTGCCCACATCGTTACGACCCAGGTCGATCAGCATCAAATGCTCGGCCAACTCCTTCGGATCATCGAGAAGATTCCGCTCCAGCTCTGCGTCTTCTTCTGGCGTCGCTCCCCGCGGGCGCGTGCCGGCAATGGGGCGCACCGTAATCGCCCCATCTTCCACGCGGGTCAGTATTTCGGGAGAAGAACCCACGATCTGGAAATCCCCCAAGTCGAGGTAGAACATATAGGGCGACGGATTGAGCGTACGCAAGGCACGGTAGAGATCCAACGGTGCAGCCTGGTAGGGAATCGAAAGCCTCTGGGAGAGCACGACTTGCATGCAATCGCCGGCAAAGATGTACTCCTTGACGCGATCCACGGCCACTTCAAACCCCTGCTGGGTAAATCCTGAGACGAAATCGCTCTCTCGGACTTTCTGCGGCGATCCGCTGCCCACGGATTGTGGCGCGGCACGGCGCAATCGTGCCTCCAACTCATCGATACGGAACTGTGCCTGATCCAGAGTCTCACCCGCTGCGGGATCGACATGCACGATCACGTGCAATTTGCCGCTCAGGTTATCGAACACCACCACTTCATCGGAGACCAAAAGCAGTATGTCGGGATTGTCCAGAGGATCAGGATTGGGGCTCGCACCCAGTTTCGGCTCCACGTAGCGAACGGTATCGTAGCCGAAATAGCCCACCAGCCCTCCGGTGAACTTGGGTAGCTCCTGCAACTCAGGCACGCGGTAACGCCGCTGAAATTGCCCGATCCATGCCAACGGATCGTCCGTCTCGAGCTTCTCGCAAACCTCCCCATTGGTGACGACCTGGATGGAGCGGCCGCAAACGCGGAGCTGTGTTCGAGCGGGAAGGCCGATGATGGAGTAACGCCCCCACTTCTCGCCGCCCTGAACCGATTCGAGGAGATAGGAGTACGGGCCGTCACAGAGCTTGAGAAACGCGCTCAGCGGCGTGTCGAGATCCGCCAGGATGGTACGGGCAACGGGAATTCGATTGTAATTTTGCGCGGCAAGCGCTTCAAACTGCGCGGGTGTCATGTTCACCACCTGATGTTAACGAAAACGGTACTTGGAACTACAAAAGCACAACAGCGATGGGCTTCACCATCGCCAGTTCAGGGCGTTTTGCACTCCTGCGTTTCGTTTTGTGGTGATCATAGGGCTCAAGCGGCCTGCTTTATCAATTCAACGAGTTGTGTTAAATCTTCGATGACGGCGTCGGGTCGCTCCGCCCTGATATCCTCGCCGTGGTTGTACCCATAGGGCACGCTGACGATCTGGGCACCGGCAGCCCGCGCGGCCTGCACGTCATTGCGGGAATCACCCACCATGAGCATGTACTCGGCAGGGACTTTAAAGAACTCTGCGGCATACCGCAAGGGGCGCGGATCCGGCTTTTTGTAGGGCAACGTATCCCCACTCACCTGAATTGAGAAATAGCGGTCTATTCCCAAAGCCGCTAATAAGGGCGTGGTGAAACGCTCCGGCTTATTGGTGATACAACCCATGGGATAACCCGCAGCCCGCAACAGCCGCAGCCCCTGATCCACCCTGGGGAACAGGCGGCTGTCCACCATCACATGGTCGGAATAGAAGTCCAAAAAGAGCGGATAAGCGCGCTCGAACAGCTCGGCATCGGGCTCTGCCTCCATCTCGCCTGTCAATGCTCGCTTGACCAAGCGTTCTGCGCCATTTCCCACCCAGTGGCGCACCGTATCCTCCTCTACCGTGGCGTTTCCGAGTTTCTCCAGCATGGCGTTCACGCTGAACGCCAGATCGGGAACGCTGTCTACCAGCGTACCGTCGAGATCAAACAGTATGGCTTGGGGATTACGAATCACGACATAGATTCCCGTTGCATGCTCTATTCAGGAAGTCCCCTCCCCCTCACGGGGAAGGGCAGGAAGAGGGAGAAGATGTTCCGTTTTCCGCCCTCACCCCTACCCTCTCCCTGCGGGAGAAGGTGTAACGTCAACCGCAGAATTCAACGATATAACGCTGTGCCTGCCAAACCTCGTTCAGGCGGCATTGTGTACCGCCGACAACTGTTGGCGCATCGCATCGATGGTGGCTTTGTAGTCATCGGTATTGAATATGGCGGAACCGGCCACAAAGGTATCGGCACCCGCAGCGGCGATTTCGGCGATATTGTCGATTTTCACCCCGCCGTCGATCTCCAATCGCACATCGAAACCGCTGTCGTCGATGATCTGGCGCGCCTCGCGCAGCTTGTCGAGCGTCGCCGGTATGAAGCTCTGACCACCGAATCCCGGGTTCACCGACATCAACAACACCATATCCACCTTATCGATCACCCAGCGCAGGCAATCGAGTGGTGTCGCGGGATTGAAGACCAGCCCCGATTTACAACCGCAGTCGCGAACCAGCTGCAGGCTGCGATCCACGTGCTCGCTGGCCTCTGGGTGAAAGGTAATCCAGCTGGCGCCCGCTTCGGCGAAATCGGGAATAATCCGATCCACCGGCTTGACCATGAGATGCACATCGATATCGGCCTCCACGCCGTGCTTGCGCAACGCATCGCACACCAGCGGGCCGATGGTGAGATTGGGTACATAGTGATTGTCCATCACGTCGAAGTGAACAATGTCGGCGCCCGAGGCCAACACGTTATCCACCTCTTCACCAATACGGGCGAAGTCGGCGGAGAGAATGGAGGGGGCGATCCAAAAATCCTTCATCTGCATATACCTGGTCTGGATAAACTATACGGGCTATTGTAACCACCGCTAGACTAAATACAGACTTATAATTTCTTATTGAACCATAAAGATGATCTCGCCCAACGATGCGTAAACCTCTGCTTCCGCTCTGGCTGTTTCTGGTGCTCTCGGCTCCCGCGCTGGGCGAGGAGCTATCGCAGCCTCCGGTATTGGAAGAGGGTCAGTGGGTCTCGCTCCCAGGCGCCGATAGCGAGCTCCTCGTCATATTCACCAGCCAGACCACCGCGACGCCGCGCGGCGCCGCTATACTCATCCCAGACCAGGGAGGACATCCCGATCAGCCCTCGGTAACGGGTGCCCTGCGTACCGCACTGCCGAAGTTCGGATGGAACACACTTGCCATACCCGCCCCTCCGGCGGATAAGCCGGGAGGTCTGTTAGACATCGGCACACGCCGCCTACAAGCCGCGGTGGAGTACCTCCAGCAGCAGAAAGCAGAAAAGATAGTGGTGATAGGACATGGCTTGGGCGCCACGCTCGGCGCGGCCTTTCTCGCCAACCAGCCCGACTCGCCTGTCGCAGGGCTGGTCGCCATCGGTTGGTACGACCCGCAGGGTGCGGAAGGAAAACTGACGGCTATCGAAGCCATCGCAGCGCTCTCAGTACCTGTTTTAGATCTCTACGGCAGCCTCGATTTTAGGGCCGTGGAACAGGGCGCCCGCGCCCGGTTGCTCGCGGCCCGTAAGGCCAACCGCACTTATCGACAAAAGGTCGTCGAAGGCGCCGACCACCAACACACGGGCCTCGGTCCCGCGTTGTCACAATTGGTTCGAGGCTGGCTCTTTGCCACCCTCGTCAAAGGCAAATCCTCTCCCTGACACCAAGGAATCCACCACACTATGGCCATCGCACTTTCCATCCATCTTCTGGCCGCCGTCGTATGGGTAGGCGGCATGTTTTTCGCGCATTTCTGTCTTCGCCCCGTCGCCGTAAAGCAATTCGAACCGCCCCAGCGACTGACGCTATTCAACGCCGTCTTCGCACGCTTCTTTCGCTGGGTATGGATCGCTGTACTGACACTGCTGGGCACGGGCTACTGGATGATCTTCAGCCACTTTGGAGGCGTGGGAGGCGTGAGCTGGTCGGTTCACCTGATGCAGGGTACAGGAGTGGTGATGTTCGCGCTCTATGTGTACCTTTTTATCAAGCCCTATACGGACCTGAGACAAGCGGTCAGTGAAGAGCGCTGGCCGGATGGTGCCAAAGCGTTGAACCGAATCCGGCAAATCGTCATCACCAATTTGACCCTGGGCATCGTCACGATCGTGATTGCAGGTGGAGGACGTTGGCTCGGTTAAATAAACATGTTCCGCAAAATACTGTTTCGCAGCGGACTGATCGTCTGCTTCTGTCTGGGAGCCATTACCTATGCCTCCTACCTCAAGGGGCTTCCACCACTGCAGTGGTGGGATTTCACGAAAAAAGCCGTTGGCTCGCTATTCGTAAAAATGGAGCGTGGTATTTCACTACCCACCTCGATCGAATTACCCGAATGGAACCTGAGCGAAGATCGAAAACCTCGAGCGTACTATAAATGGCGCGATAGCGGCGGTACCTGGTACTACGGCGATAAACCACCTGCCGATGCCTTGGATGTTCAAACCGTTACGGTTAATTCGAATAACGAACAGACACAACACCCTGAGCAATGAGTTACTGGGAAGTGAGCCACCTACCCGCGATCATTAGGGAGTAAGCGAGGGACGCAGGCACCCCTCTTCGATCGGCCCGGTCCCCCGCACGGTACCCTGAACTCATCAATACGGCGGCTACTTTCCCTTCAATGGGATACAGATATCGAATATCCACTTGTTTTCCGGATGCTCCGAGGCATTGTTGTGGTAGCGCTCATAACACGGTTTTTCGTCGCATTCGTAACCACTGTCCACCAACCATGCAAAGGCATCTTCCCAGGCCTGTTGGAAGCTATCGCCCTGGACTTCGTAGTGACACACCGCATAGGGGCCTCCGCTGATAGTCTGAATGCCAACCGGGGCTTCGGTGGTCGTTCCCTCCGGCACGCCCACACAGGTGTCGACCCGACACTTCTCAGGCGGTGTGACATCCGGGTTGTCCCAATAGACCCCCAGCACCACGCCGGACTCACACAAACCCCGCGGACCGGCCCGTTTCATCAGTTCGCCGAAAGCCTGCTCGCACGTCTCTTTACCGTACGGCCCCATTTTGCGCACGTAGGCCACGTTGTACTCGGGTAGATCTCTGACTTCTGCATTCACCTGATTTCTCCTTTCAGTGTTCAGAAAACGGGTTAACTCACGATCAGAAGCGTACAGAGACAACGGGAGCAGCGCGTTTTCTCCCTTGCGATTTTTGTTTCCAAACTTGCTTTTTCGATACTCCGACGGTGACGTTCCGAAACGCTGGCGAAATGCCTTGGCAAAATTCTGCGAGCTGGAAAATCCGCAGGCTATTGCGATGGCCCCAATCTCTTCTGTGTGACTAGACTGCAGGCGATTGGCAGCCATCTCCAGGCGCAACCTCCTCGTGAACTCAGCGACGGTTTCTCCCACCACGGCCTTAAAAATGCGGTGAAAGTGAAACATGGAGAACGAAGCTGCCCGGGAAATCTCCTCCAGGGACAAATCTCGGTGGAGGTTGAGGCTAATGAAATTCATCGCCTGACACACCCGCCTTCTGTAGTCCATGGCAGTGTGCTGTTTTACGCTACGATCTTGTACATCCGTCATGGGAATCTGTTACGCGCCCCTACCCGAAAGGGTTAGGCCAGAGCCGTCGCTACCGACGACAGTGCAAAGAATTTACTCACCCTTCCTCCCGCACAACCAATCGACAGGGGTCGCTTCGGCGTGAGTGCCGAGCGCAGCGAAATCGAACAACGTCGTATCCGCCAAATGGGAGGGCACCACGCTCTGCAGAGCAGAGAATATGTTCTCCACCCTCCCCGGGTGACGCTTTTCCCAATCCGCCAACATCGCTTTTACGGCTTGACATTGTAGATGGTCGTGCGAACCACAGAGATTGCAGGGGATGATGGGAAAGGCTTCATGATCCGCGTAGCGCGCAATATCCCGTTCTCTGCAATAGGCCAGGGGACGGATAACGATGTGGCCATCATCGTCGCTCTGCAGCTTCGGTGGCATCGCCTTTAGTTTGCCGCCAAAAAACATATTGAGGAACAGTGTTTCGATGATGTCGTCGCGATGGTGCCCCAATGCGATTTTCGTCATGCCGTGTTCACGGGCGAACGTATAGAGAATACCGCGCCGCAATCGTGAACAGAGACCACAGGTGGTCTTGCCTTCCGGGACGATCTCCTGCACGACGCTGTAGGTATCCTGCTCGATGACGTGATAGGGAACACCCACCGCATCCAGGTAATTGGGAAGCACCTCTTCGGGAAAACCGGGCTGCTTCTGATCGAGGTTGACCGCCACCAGCTCGAACGCAATGGGCGCGCTTCGTTGCAGGCCCAACAGCACGTCGAGCATTGCGTACGAATCTTTGCCACCCGACAGGCACACCATCACGCGGTCGCCCGCTTCGATCATATTGAAATCCTGAATCGCCTTGCCGACATTACGGCGCAAGCGTTTCGCCAGCTTATTGGATTCCAACTTCTCTTTTTGAGCGGGTGAAGTCATGGGCACTACTTGCCGGGTATCGGAGGCTCGTCTCGGGAGGCGTCATTCTACCGCCGCCCGCGCGCGCCGTCAGCGGTGTTGAATCCTGAAACAGTGGTGTATTTTCGGATTGCGCGCGAAATCCTTTGGCAGCGTATCTCGGCTGATGTTGACGATCTGCAGTTCGGGCAACGCCCCTTCGTCGAACTTGAAGCGTCGGAAATTGGTGGAAAAGAGCAGGATCCCGTCAGATTCCAGCAGGGCCGCCGCTTGGCGCACCAGCTCGACATGGTCGCGTTGAATATCCAACGAAGTGGTCATTCGTTTGGAGGTGGAAAAGGTGGGCGGATCGAGAAAAATGAGGCCATAGCGACACTCGGGTCGCTCGGCCTGCTGTTTCAACCACTCCAGGCAATCGGCCTGAACCAACGCATGGCGCGAACCATCGAACCCGTTGAGCGCGAGATTACGCGTCATCCAATCCAGGTAGGTACGCGACATATCGACACTGGTGGAAGCCGTAGCGCCACCGGCCGCAGCGTAAACCGTCGCGCTGCCGGTGTAACAAAAGAGATTGAGAAACCGCCTCCCCTCGGCCAATTCGCGAATCAAGGCCCGGGTGGGGCGATGATCCAAAAAAAGCCCGGTATCAAGATAATCGGTGAAATTGACGGCAAATTGCAGATCGCTCTCTTCGACGATGTGGAACTCGCCCCCGGACGATTGTTTTTGATATTGCGATGGCCCGCGTTGTCTGCTCCGCACTTTTAGGTAGATCGACTCCGGCTTCACGTCGAGCGCTCCGGGTAGTGCCGCCATCGCCTCAGCCAATCGCGTTTCAGCGCCTCGCTTCGACACCGACTTCGGTGCCTCGTACTCCTGTACATGCACCCAACAATCCTCTTTCCCCCGGTAGAGATCCACCGCCAGGTTGTACTCCGGCATATCGGCATCATAGAGGCGATAGCAACGTATCGACTCCTGAGCCATCCATCGGCGCAGCGCTTTCATGTTCTTGCTCAATCGATTGGCGAACATACGCGCACCGGAAGAGTCCGCCAACGATGAATCAACTCGCGGTGCCGCTCCGGGCGGAGGTCGGTTTACAAACCAGCGCGGTTCGACTTCGAAGTGCAACAGCTGACACTCGATCGCACCGTTGAACAACTTGTTGAGACAGCGGGCACGGAGTCCCATGCACTTACCCAACTCAGGATTTCCGGTCAATACCGCCGCCCGCCACCCCGTGAAGCCTTCTCGCAACGAAGCTCCCAAATACGCGTAGAGCGCCGTCAAATCCTGTTGTTCTCCCAAACGCTCACCGTAGGGTGGATTGGTGACCACCAACCCCGGCGGCAACGCCTTAAGGCGCTCCAACGGCAAGGACTCCAGGGAGCAAACCTCAACATTCACACCATCACCCAATCCTGCTCGGGCGATATTGTCGACGGCCGCATCCACCGCACGGGGATCTTTATCGAAACCGAGTATCGTAAAGACCGGTTCGGTCGTTTCCAGCCGAACAGCCTCGGCCTCTTGTACCAGGCTCGCCCACATTGAGAGATCGTGCCGCAACCATCCCGCGAATCCGTAGTAGCGACGCCGCAGACCCGGGGCGACACGGGCCGCCATCAACGCAGCCTCGATTAACAACGTACCCGAACCGCACATGGGATCGACCAGCACTCCCCCCCGCTCCATCACAGCGGGCCAACCCGCACGTAACAGAATCGCCGCTGCCAGATTCTCCTTTAACGGCGCCGTAGCCCCGTCCAGACGATAACCACGGCGATGCAGGCTGTCGCCCGAAAGATCCAGGCTCAAGGTGGCGCGATCGCGTTTCAGGTGGATATGCAGACGCAGATCGGGTTGATTCAACCTGACACTGGGTCGGTCTCCGGTCTGTTCTCGAAACCGGTCCACGACACCGTCCTTCACGCGCTGCGCGAGAAACTGCGTGTGGGTGATGGTGCCACGTTGGTGGGTCGCCCCTACCGCGAGTGTCCCTGCAGGATCGAGATGCTCCTCCCACGGTATCTCCCTGACCGCTCGATAGAGTCCTTCAGCGTCAATTACCGAAAACTCGGCGAGGGGCAGCAACACGCGATTGGCCAATCGCGACCAGAGACAGGCGCGGTAGGCGGTCTCCAGCGTGCCGGAAAAATGGACGCCCGCGGGAGACTCGCGCAAATCCGCGGCACCCAGGGATGACAGTTCAGCGATCAACAGGTCGTTGACACCACGAGGGGCACTGGCGAAAAGTGGTAGTAATTCCAGCATCAATCGCTGGCGGTTGATTTCAAGGGGTGCGAATTATAGCGAAACGACCCCACTTTATCCGGATAATTCACGGCCCGCCGTGTGCTCGCGTAGGACGCAAGAAGTGCTTTAATTCTAGTGAGTACCGGTATTGCCCGTCGCTGGGTCGACTCAGGCCTCAGGGAAATTGGCCGATTCATTGATAAGACCGATATTTCTCGAAGATCACGTACTCACTTAAAAGGGGTTCGATTTGCCGAGCTGGTTGTTACCGTTAACTGGTGCCTTATTCGCTGATTCTGTTCGTAGTTTACGCCTACCTCTACGCGCAGCAACGCGAGCGCTTTCTCCTGTTGTGGGTCATCGCGTGGCTTTTTTTCGTCGTCCGCGCCGCCGCGATGCTCGGAGCCGTATCGGATCCCGATCTGAGGTGGTTGGTCGAGGTCGCGCGATGGGCCGATGTGGGTAATGCGCTCTTTCTCTTCACCGGCACCCAATACTACCTTAAGGAACAGAACGTTCATCCCGCATGGATCGTCGCGATGATCGGTGCCGCGGTGTGGTATTCCGTCAGTTCCAGGATCGGCATCAATTTCTTCTGGCAGAATCTCCCCATTTTCTCCGCGCAAGCCCTGATCTTTGTCATTACGGGCTGGTCGTACATAAAAGACCCTCACCATGCCGGCCTGGCACAAAGGGTGGTGGGAGCGAGCTTTATTTTGTGGGGCCTGCACAAGGCCGATTTTCCCTTCCTGAGAGAGATCCCTGCGTTCGCACCCTGGGGATTCATTATCGCGGCCGTGTTGATCATGGTGGTCGCCATCGGCACGCTGCTGGTCTACTACGAGCGCCTGGCCGACACGCTGCACTCCAACAGCAACGAACTGCGCCGCCTCTCCAGTGTCATCGAACAGAACAGCGCGGCGGTGATGATTACCGATCTTGATCGCGTCATTCGATACGTCAACCACACCTTTAACCGATTGACCGGCTACAGCTCGGAGGAGGTGATCGGCAAGACTCCGCACTTTTTACGCTCCGACATGACGCCAAGCGAAACGTACGAGGACTTATGGAGAACCCTCCGTCAAGGCGAGGAGTGGGAAAGCGAGTTTTACAATTTGCGTAAAGACGGTAAGGGGTATTGGACAAAAGCCACGATCTGTCCTATTCGCGAAACGGGCGAAATAACACACTACGCAGCCTTTGAAGTGGACATCAGCGCGCTCAAGCTCTACGAGGAGCAACTGCATCACGCTGCGACTCACGACGAATTGATGGGCCTACCCAACCGAACACTCATGCACGATCGCATCAACCAGGCACTCAGGCGTGCTCGACGCAGCGGCCGCACCTCGGTACTTCTCCACTTGGCGCTCGATGATTTTGCCAAAATCAACGACAGCCTGGGTCACCAGGCGGGGGACAACGTCCTGCGCGAGTACTCCGACCGTATTGCCGCCGAAATTCGAGCGAGCGATACGCTGGCGCGCATCGGTGGTGACGAGTTCCTGCTACTGCTGACCGATATCAGCGACTGGACCGACACCGAGGTGACGGTGAGAAAGATCGCCACCCTCAGTAAGAAACCGTTTATGAGCGCCGGACAGAATACCTATCTCTCCACCAGCATCGGTATCAGCGTCGCGCCGGATGACGGCGACGAAGCGAGCCTGCTCATGCGCTGTAGCGCGGCGGCCGTGCGTCGCGCGAAAGAGCAGGGCGGAGACCACCAGATCTACTTCACCCCTGCCATGGGAAGCGACGTCTCCCGGCGTCTAGAAGTCGAAGATCAGCTGCGCCAAGGTATCGCGCGAGGAGAACTCGAGGTTCACTACCAACCGTTGTATCGCATCAGCGATCGATCCATTGTGGGTAGCGAGGCACTGGTTCGCTGGCGGGGTAAAAACGGCGAACTCATTCCGCCTGATGAGTTCATACCACTCGCTGAACGCTCCGATCTCATCGTCCAGATCGGCGATTGGGTGATGGAGGAGGCGTGTAACCAGTGTATGGAGTGGCAGCGCCAGGGATTTTCGCACTCCATCGCCATCAACGTCTCGGCACGCCAGTTCAACGACCGCAATTTTCTGCCGAAACTGCGATTGCTCATGGCCGAAACCGGCATTTCTCCCGCGGCAGTGGATCTCGAAATCACCGAGGGTTTACTCATGCAGGACGCCGACAATACCAACGAACTGCTGAGCCAGATTCGCGACATGGGCATCGGCGTGGTGATCGATGATTTTGGTACCGGTTACTCTTCGCTGAGCTACCTAAAGAAGTTTCCCGTCACCGGACTCAAAATCGATCGCTCTTTTACGGCTGAACTCACCCAGGATCGCGACGATGCCATTCTTGTCACTGCGATACTCTCGCTGGGGCATAGCTTGAATCTGAAAGTCGTTGCCGAAGGTGTGGAGCTGGACGAGCAACTCTCTTTTCTCAACAAACAGGGGTGTGAATTCGCCTAGGGTTTTCTGCTGGGAAGACCGATGGCTGCCGGTGAATTCAACAAGTTCGTTCGCTCGCAGGCCAACACCGAGTAGTTCGGACCCGCGAAGCAGTCGGTACCTGATTCAACCCACCCGAGTCGTTCACGTCGTCCTCGAACAACAACAGTAGCGCATTGTTCGGCGTATCCCGATCTGCTGTGGAGATCGTCACGTGCGTTGCAAGATTGCAGAAAACCTGCGGGCGTTCGCGTTACTGTTTCACTCCAGCCGGAGATCGCCCCGAAATATCGCGCACGATCTGCTGCAGAACGCACCGGTTCCGTAGCTCCAGCACGTTGGCACTGATTTCCACCGGTACCAACTGGCCGTCTCTGCGTTGCAGGCAGAGCGTGTTGCTGATAAACCCGCCCTTCCCAACCATCTCACGGAACAACGCCTCGTGGCTTGCGCGATATCGCTCGGGGTAAAGGGAGGTAAAATGCCTCCCGATCAGCTCGTCGCGAGAGCGACCCGCCAGCGCCTCCAATTGCGAATTGGTGTAGAGCAGTTTTCCGCTTTCCGAATCGATCACGAGGATGGCGTCGTTGGCCAACTCGACCAGGCGCCGATACCTCTCTTCGGATTCACGCGGCTCGTTTGTCGCACATTGCTGATCGTCGATATCGCGCAACACCCCCGTAAGACCCGGCGGTCCCTCCCCCCCAGAACGCTTTGCGCGAATACCAAACCAGCGTAAATCACCCCGCCTTATCGAGAAACCGAATGGCGCGAGTTTCGCTGATCTCGTTTCCACGTAAAACGGCATTCAGATATTCCAGACAACCCCCCCTGTCTTCCTCGTAAACGAAATCGATGAACGGCTTGGTGAGAGACTCGTCGAGCGTATAACCCAACAATCCGGTCCACGCCGGATTCAACAGCGACCAACACAGCTGAGCATCGGTTCGATAGACGATATCGTCGATACCCTGTATCAACTGTTGGTAGTCGTAGGCGACTTGCTCCAGCACTTGGCGCTGCTCTTCGAGTTCCGCCATTTTGGCTTCGAGCTTACGGCTCAATTGCTCTTCGTGCAGTGCGGTGAATTCACCGGAGTTGATCGATGGTCCTTCGGGGACGGGAACCTTCCGCTGCTGCACTTCGTTCAATACCTCCCGGATTAACCGAAGAAACTCGGTAGGCTCCACCTATTTCACGACGAAACGCGATGCTCCCAATGAATACGCGAGCTCCTTGTCCTTTGGCTCCATGTAGGTCGCCGTATAGAAAACGAAGGGGATGTGGCAAAGATCGGGGTCGGTCTTGACGGCGTGGCACAACTCATAACCATCCATCTCCGGCATGAGAATATCCGAAACGATGATATTCGGTTTGAGTAGATGCGCTTTTTCAAGCGCGTCACGACCGTTTATCGCGGTCTCGACCGTATAACCGGACCCATCGATCGCAGCGTACTGTAAAAGACGCGAGTCCTCATTGTCATCGACGATCAGCACTCTCACAAACCATCCTCCGACAAAGAGGGATGCGAGCAACTTGAACAAGCGCACCACTCCGCGGCGGCCGACCATCGAGTACCTGATAGCTGCTCCATGGCGTCACTTTCGCTACGGCAAGATCCGTTTCCGCCCGAACCGGCACGGTCCTACGCTCACCTCAAGCGGGTGAAGCGCTCTTCGCTCAAGCAACGACGACCAGACAGCATTGTTCTTAGAATGGAATCGGTATCCCTCATCCCGGCAATAACCCAACACCTAATAGGGATACGGAGGTAAGTATAGCGGCTCCTGCGGCTATTCAATCACAAGGGGGCGTTTTCTCATCGAAATCCCCGCGCCTCCTTAATCTGCTCATAGGAGGTTTTGATTTCATGGGTTTTCTGCGCGGCCAATTTCATCATCCCTTCAGGCAAACCCTTTGCCACAAGTTTGTCCGGATGGTGTTGGCTGAGCAGACGCCGATAGGCCTTTTTGATCTCTGCATCGCTGGCCTGAGGAGTTATCCCCAATATCGCATAGGCATCCTTCAACGAAGCCGGTTTATCAGCACGCCGATTGTAGTGCCGCTCGGCTCCCACCATCGACTCCAACTGTTCGAACTCGACCTGCGTAACACCGAGTCGTTCACATATATGTAGCAGCGACGCCCTTTCGCTCGCCGCCAAATGGCCATCGGCCAGCGCGGCTTGCAGTTGAATCTCGATGAAGAGGCGGATCAACGTGTGGCGCCGATGGCATTCGCGCCGAAACTGATCCAGTGCTTGATCGAGAGGGAAATCCGCTTTCTTTCCCTCATTGAAGAGGCGCATGGCGGTGAGCTTGAGATCGGGGCCCAACTCCATTTGCGACATCACAGCGCGAGCCGCGATGATTTCATCCTCACTGACCCGGCCATCCGCTTTACAGAGATGGCCCATCACTGAGAAGGTGGCAGTGAAAAACGCGGTCTGGACGCGTTGCTGACTCCCCAGATCCCAGCCGTTTTCCTTGAGGCCTTTCAGCCCTTTATCGAAACCGTGTCCGAGTGCGGCACCGAGAACCGCACCCAGCGGCCCACCGATGAAATAGCCGAACGTACCCCCTAGAAGTTTTCCCCACCAGCCCATAGCGCCCCCACAAGCGACCCCATCCTCGCCGCACGCTATTGTACCCGAGCAGACTCGACGAGGTCTTTGCCGCCCCCGGATTAATCCGCGGAACTTTCGCCGGCCCCCTGCGCTGGTTCGCTGGGAGTGGTGATCAACCGCAGGTGTCGGTAGTAGATGCGGGAGGCGGAGATCACGTTCCAGCCCAGCAGCGCAGACGAAATGAGGAAAGCCACCGAAGTCGCGTGTACGAAAGCGATCGGCTCGATGACCGCGCCTACCAAAAGAAGCAGCGCCACCACATGGACTCGCAACTGCCGACGCGCAGCTGCATCGGCAATAATCTGCTTCATGTTGGGTACGCGCACTGGCGTTGCCGACGCGGCTTCGAGCATTTTGTTTTGCAGATGAAACCAGGCTAAGAACGGTACGATCTTATAGATCATGCCGTTGACCACCGACCACGCGAAACCGCACAGCAGTACAATTCCGAGCAGCAGCGGATAGATTCGATGCAGCGCAAAGTCACCCCATACCTGGGCCGTCAGCCAGATTACGCCTCCCAACAACAGGCTACACATGCCCACGCGCCAGAAATCCGTGGTCACATCGGGTAAGCGTCTGCGCCGTTTGAATTGTAACCACAGGGTGACGATCGCAAACGCTGCGAACCCGACGAGCAATACCAGACCGCCGGCACGGCTGAGCCATATCCAGCCGGCGGCAAACCAAAACGCCGGCAAATCCCCTGCCGCCCAAAGCAGCAATCCCGCGAAAATGAACTTAACGAGCCAGCGCGTCATCCACTCGGGATAGTTGGGGGTAATTTGAAACATTGGCACAACCTGAAACGCGACCCCGATGACCAGTAACCCGATCCAACCCGCGATGCCCCATCCCAGATGGACATTGGTGAGAGGAAAACGATGCAACGCCATCCCTTCAAAGGCGTGACCGACCGCAAGGGTAAGCCCCATACCCAAGGCTACGGCAAGCGCCACCACCGCCAACTCCATACCCAGAACCGTGTCATGGGCACGCGGTGCACGCAACAGCGTCGCCATGGCGAGCGCCACGAAACTCGCGATACCAAGCCCGAGAAACAGGACGGCGAGCTGCATCCACAACCGTTTGTCACTCAGAAACGCTACCGAGAGGAATATGACACCAAGGCTCAGCGTTACATGAACCAGACCCCCCAGAAGGCGCGGCTTCGCCGCAGGCGAGCCTGCCACCACCGCCACCATCTGGATGACCGCGCCCACCATGACCATCGCCAACGCTCCCAAGGTGATCAGGTGGGTAATGGATAGCAGGGAAGGGGCCCAGCGGGTCGCAAAGGCGTCGGTGCCGAACCACGCCAGCAGCAGCGCTGCCCCCATTCCAAACAGGGGGGCGGTGAGGAAAAAGCGAAACAGCGCATCGAGCGGCGGCGCCTTATCGAAAGCCAAATTGGCGTTGTACATGGACGACACGTTGCCCCCTCAGCGCCTCGAGGGAAAGCGACATTCACATTGATAGGGGTCGCGATAAAGGCTCATCGTTATATCTTTTGGTGTCGGGCCCATGTGTTCAGTCGTTTTCACGACAAGCGGCGTACCCGCACTCGCATAGCCAGTGCAAGCATGAGCGTTCCGTCGAATGCTTCTAGTCGAAAGTGACCGATTCTCCGTCAGCTTCGGCAAGCTCTGCGACCGCTCGCGCGGCAACAGGATTCTGCTTGGCGAAAATGAGGATCTCCACGGGATCGGTATCACGCGTGTACCACACCAGTCCAAGCTTCTCGAGCATCGGGCAGAGCAGGTGCGGCTCCTGGCGATGGATCATACGCAGATACTCGCCCGGTTGTAGTTGTCCCACGGCTTCCAACGCCCTCTCCATGGGTTCACAAGGCTCCAGGGCACTAACGTCGAGCAGGCGTTCGCGGACTTGCTGTTGCCCCCGCGTAGTCACGGCACCGTTAGCTCTGTTGAAGGCGACTCAGCACATCGGTACCCCCCAAAGCCTGATCCGTCATCGGGTAGAGGATCTGCTCCTCCTTGACGTTGTGCTGCTGCATCATCACCAACAGCGTCTCCGAAACGCCCAAATAGCCGTCGGTATCCTGTGAAGCCAAGGCCACTCGCATCTGCTGGTGCTCCATGCGCATCATCTGCGTCGGGCCCATGGTGTTGCCCGTCACTTGCTCGAATTCCGGAAATAGTGTCTCCTCCTCCATGCCAAGATGACGCTCCATCGCCTGTTCGAAACTGGCGAATTGCGTATTGGCTTCATCCCATTTTTCATCGTTAACCACTTCTTCGGCGGCCGCAAAAAGCTCATCACAGGATCGATGATCCTGTGTCATGTACTGATTGATCTCGCTCAAAGATGTATCCTCCAGCTGGTTTCAAAGTACTATTGCCTACGCACTGGAGGCCGTCCTTGATCCGGATCAAACACGGATATTCGTATCGCAGGCGCGTACTTTTGTGTTCTAATGAATAGCTAAATAAAACAGTCAATTATAGGTATTATGAGTACTCAGTCGATCAAGCAATCTCTCTCAAGAATTCCCCTGTTTGGGGAGATATCGGAAGATCATCTTGAGAGGATCGCGTCAGAATCGCGCGAGATGACTGTAAAAAGGGGCACCATCGTATTCAATAAAGGTGACCCCAGCAACGGGTTTTACTTCGTCATAGAAGGCCAGATCAAGCTCGCCTTTCTCACCGAAGACGGCAACGAAAAGGTGTTGGAGCTCATTCCCACCGGCGTCAGTTTCGCCGAAGCCGTCATGTTCCTGCGTCGCCCCTTTCCCGTCTATGCTCAAGCGACCCGCGAAACCCACCTGGTCTTCATACCGCGGGACGTTGTGGTCAGGGAGATCGAAGCGGACCACCATTTCGCCCTTTCGATGCTCTCAGGACTTTCGGTACGCCTGCATCGAATCGTGCAGGATGTGGAGGATTTCACTCTCCACCCCTCATCCCAACGCGTTATCGGCTACCTGCTGCGCGACGAAATCGGCGCCTGCCCCGAACAGGGCGCGTTCACGCTTGAACTACCTGCCAGCAAAGCCTTGATTGCGTCTCGGCTCAACTTGACGCCCGAGACCTTTTCTCGCGTATTGCACCACCTTCAGGATGAATCGCTCATTGAGGTCAAGGGGCGAAGTATCCACATTTTGGATGTGGAAAAACTGGCGCAGTTCGGTAGTTAGGCAACGCCACCAAGACCCCCGCAACAGACTCCAAAGCTAATGAGTGGAGCCGAAATAGCGCTGCTCGTCAAAGGTTGCCAACCAGTGAGGACGGTTGACCGCCAATACGACGAGAATGAATCCGTTGAGCATCGCCTCCGGCATCATCACTAACGGTAGAAATCGCAGATACTCTCCCGTGATCTGGTGCCACCCGGCGGGCTGCCCCAATGCGATGGCCGCCACCAGTACCAGAATTGCGGCCCCCGCCGCCAAGCCGGCACCTAAAAACCCATTTAATAACGTGTAAACGAACAGGTTTGGAGGCAAGTAGTACCGCGCCATTTGCAACAGCGCCTGCGTAAGCGCGACCGGGAGTACGCCCAACGCCAAGACATGGAGCGCAAAGGTGGACCAGGGAACAGCGCCATTGAGGGTGAGTGCAAGTACCACCAGCGAGACCTCCACTACCGCGAACGGCCACCCTACCAACAGGGTCAACGTCGTGACACCGAGAAAATGCAGTTCGAGACCCACCCCCACCTCTGCCTGGACTCGCCACAGCATCAGGACCGCAATCCCCGGCCCCAGCAAGAGATTCACAGCGAGCGCGTTTTTTAGACAACGCCACGGTGCCCGTAATAGCACCAAAAGGAGCACGGCCAGATAGGGAAGCCACGCGCCCATCCAAAGTCAGGAGGGAAAGAGATCGACAGAAAACGCCATAAGTGCCTACCGTCGAACCAAGTACTGACTACTTAGTACCCGATGGGCCGCGCAGAGTTCAGTGAGAGGTTCCCGCCGAAAGTCGCGTCTTATTCCAAACGTTGTATTTCCCCGACGGTTTGACCATCGGCAGACGTTTTATCTCTTCAAAGCTGGCGGCGTCGTAGATCACCAGCGCGCCCTCTTTGTCCCAGATACTGAGCAGCGCGTAACGGCCATCCCTGGTGAACTCCACGTGGGCAGCGGTTTTACCCGGCTCCGGCCTGAGCGTCTTGACGATCTCCAAGGTGCGTTTGTCGATCACGTGCACTTCATCGCGATGTTTACCAAAAAAGACATCGACCCACGCATAAGGCGTGTTCTCATGGCTACGCATAAAGAAGCCCGGCCCGTGAGTAGGAATCTTTTTAATCACTTCCCAGGATTCCATATCGATGATGCTGATGGAGTTTTCGCGCAGATTGGGCGTGGCCATTATCGTTCGTCCCTGATACTCCCAGGTGATTCCCGATGCCAAGTGGGGCATTCCGGGTAAGTTGGGTTTGGCAATCACACGCGAAACGTCGAGATCCACCACTTCGCTGTAACCATCGCGCGATGCGCCGATCAACAGGATGTAATCCTGATCGAAGAAGAAGTCATCGAGGTAATTATTCACTAGAATCGTACGCACGGGGAAACGATCGGGTTTGTGCCCCTCACCCGAATCGGGACGATAATCGTGCATCCACGTACCGAATCCCATTGGCGGTTCATCCTCGTAATTGATCTCCCACACCTGTTTCAGATCCTTCAGCGCCGCGATAAAGCTGTTGCGCGGCTTGGCCGTATAGACCGCGCTGACGCGCGAGCTGTTGCCCTCCTTGTCCTGTACCGGGATCACCCTCAACAAGGAGAGATCCTCCGCATCCAACGCCACCAATGTGTGCGGAAGATAGTTGGCCACCATCACGGTCTTTCCATCGGCGGATACGGCGAGATTACGGGTATTGATGCCGGCACGTATCTCTGCAACGGTCTTCAGGTTATAGAGATCGAACTTGCTGACCCAACCGTCGCGGGATGCCAGATAGATATAACGGCCGGTGGGGGAATACTTGGGACCACCGTGAAGATTCAAGCGCGTCTTGAAACGGTGAATGGGCTCCAGCTTATCGCCATCCAATATCGTTGCGTGGTGGTCTCCCAGCTCCACCACAATGAAGAGATTCAAAAGATCGGCATCGAAGATCGGTTTTTCGCTAAGCGATGCCTGTTGATGGTGGATGATCCGACTGGCACCGATCTCCGCTTCCCCCCAACGCGGCACCTCCGTTAGCGGCGTGTAGATGTACGCGACCAGTGCGTCGATCTGTTTGTCGTTCAACAGCGAATGAAACGCCGGCATCTGGGTCGCGACACGCCCCTGCTTGATCGTGGCAGCGGCCGCCTTCTTGCGTAAGCGCTTCAGATTTTCGGGCAGCAATGCTGGGCCCATCGCACCGAGACGCCCAACACCATGGCATTGGGCGCAATGTTTTTGATAGAGCGTTTCGGTATCCGCCAGCGCCATCGCACCGTAACCGGATAGCAGGGTGAATACCCAAACCAAAAGTGAGTGGGGTACGCGCATGAATGTCACCTGCATCTAGCCGGCAGCTTGTGCCCTGTCGTCGCCGAGTCCGATCTCGTCATCGGTTAGATAACAACCCGGATCTTCCGACCAATAATTCTCGGTCACCTGATGGGCACGTGTGCGAGTATTGCCGTTACAGATATCGAGATAACCACAGGCGCCACAACGGCCCGTCACGGGTCGTGGTCGAAGTTTTAATCCAGCCATTAGCGGATCTCGGGTATCGGGCCAAATTTCCGAGAAAGGCCGCTGACGGACATTGCCGATAGTGTAGTGCCACCACATGGTGTCCGGGTGGACATCGCCTACGTTATCGATATTGGCCACGTTGACACCGGTCGCGTTACCTCCCCACTGCACCAATCGCTGGCGTAGTGTGTCGAGTTGATCGGGAAAACGCTTCGCAGCCCAGCGTAATAGATAGACACCGTCAGCGTCATTGTTACCGGTTACGAACTCCTGGCTTTCGCCGCGCTCCAGCGCACCCAATGCGGTATCGAAGAGCAGATCCATCGCATCGCGCGTCATTCGATGGTGCGCATCATCACGCCGGTTTTTGTTACCGCGCCCCGCGTAATTGAGATGGGAGAGATAAAACTTGTCGATCTTCTCTTCGCGCATCACATCGTGCAGCGCGGGAAGGTCGTCGACATTATCCCGCGTCAGCGTAAATCGCATCCCGACTTTGATTTCGTGATCCCGGCACAGGCGCAGTCCGTCGAGCGCTGCATCGAATGCACCCTCTTTACGCCGGAAGAGATCGTGAGTTTCGCGCATCCCATCGATGCTGATACCCAAGTAATCGTATCCCACTGCGGCAATGGGCTCGATATTGCCCTCATCGATCAACGTTCCGTTGGTCGACAGTGCAGTGTAGAGGCCCATTCCCTTGGCGCGGTGAGATATATCGAAGATATCGGGGCGCAACAGTGGTTCGCCGCCGGAAAGAATCAGTACCGGAACGCGAAAGTCCTTGAGATCGTCCATCACGCCATAAACCTCCTCGGTGTTCAGTTCACCGGGGAAATCTTTATCGGCAGATATGGAGTAGCAGTGCTTGCATGTGAGGTTACAACGGCGCACCAGATTCCAGATCACCACCGGTCCCGGAGGTTGACGCGCGGGGCCCGGGGGCGTGGGCTCAAGCAGGGTTTTTATGTAGTGCGTAATACGGAACATGGAGGGTCTCTTTTAACTGGCAAGTCGTAGCCCTGTTTTTTTCAGGATACGACTACTGTAGAGAATTTCGTGCCCACGATCATCTTCTCCCAAGAGTCCGGCCAGGTGTTCGACTTTCCTCTCGACGGTTGCCCGGTCCAATCCATGCACCATGATGAAGAGATTGTAAGGCCAATCCGGAAGGTGGCGCGGTCGCTGATAGCAGTGGCTAACGAAATCCAGCGCGCCGAGACGCGCACCAATCTCAGCGACTTTTTCGTCCGGTACGTCCCACACGCTCATCCCGTTACCCCGGTAACCCAAACGATAGTGATTGGGCACGGCACCGATGCGGCGTATGACACCCGACGCCAGCATCCGCTGCATCCGCTCCATCACCTGTTCTGGTTCGATACCTAACGCCTCGGCGACCCGGTGATAGGGTTGCGGGTCGATGGGCAGACCCTCCTGAGTGGCCAGGATGATCTTGCGATCCAACTCATCGATGACGTGGTTCTCTCTGGTCATTGATCGATAACGTTCACAGTGATTGCGGACTTGCACCTCCGCGGCTAAACCTCAAACTTCAATCCGACAAAAAACTCTTGCTGCTTGGGCATGTTGTAGACCCGGTAACCTGTAGCCGTTTCGATTTCAGCGATAACTTCGTCGATACGCTCCGGTGTCTCGGTCGCTAAAACAAACCACATGTTGAGCTGATGATCTCGCGCGTAGTTGTGTGCCACTTCGGGCAGGGCGTTGACCTGTTCGACCACACGATCGTAGTCGCCGTCGGGGATCTCCATCGCCGCCAACGTCAAACCACCCCCCATGCGTTCCGCGTGATACATGGGACCAAACCGGGTCAACGTGCCATCCTCCCGCAGCGCGGCGACCCTTTCCACCAGCGTTTGTTCGTCGGTGCCCAACTCCTCTGCCACTTGCGCGAACGGTCGCTCGACTACCGGGAAACCATCTTGGAGGCGGTTAAGGATGGAGCGATCCAGGTCGTCCACTTTAACCTCTGAGATAACGGGCGCCGTTCTGTTTGAACCGGCGGCGACTGAAAAGCACTTCGTGGGTCACTTCGCTCAAGTCGCACTCACTGACGAGCTGCTGTACATGATCGAGAACATCGTCACGGCTGCTACCGTGAATCATGCAGTAGAGATTGTAGGGCCACTCCGGCAGGTAGCGCCGCCGTCGATAGCAAAGCGTCACAAAATCAAAACGCCCCATACACTCGCCTAAAACACTGACCTGTTCGTCAGGCACATTCCACACCACCATCGCATTGGCGCGATAACCCAGCTCATGGTGACGTACCACAACGCCCAAGCGTTTGATCACACCCTCTTCGCGTAAAACCCTGATGCGATCGATCACCTCTTGCTCGGTAAGACCGATCTCTTCTGCGACTGCGCGATACGGCTCCTCGACCAGCGGAAGTCCACCCTGAATGGCCGCAATCAATTGCCGGTCGGTCTCTTGCAGGCCAGCGGTTACCATTTGAGACGAAATCCCAAGTCGATGTGGAAATCCTCTTCCATGGGCAGCGGCATCACGGGGATCCCGGTCTCTTCGGCAATGCCGTCCAGTACCGCCTCGAGGTGCTCTGCATCCTCGGCGGTGATCACGAACCATAAGTTGAAGCGATGCTCGCGTTCGTAGTTGTGATTGACCTCGGGTAGGGCACTCACTAAATCGGCCACTTCATCGAGATACTCCGGCGGTACCGCCATCGCGGCCAGGGTACTGGCACCCAACCGCTTGGGACGGAAAACCGGGCCCACGCGGCTGATCGCGCCACATTCCGCCAAGGCGTTGAGCCGCTCGATCACCTCCGCCTCGGAGACGCCCAATCGCTGTGCCATCTCCGCAAAGGGGCGTGTAGCGAGTGGTAGCTCGTGCTGAAACTCATCCAACAAGCGGCGTTCGAGTTCGGAGTAATTCAAATCCGCGCAATTCTCCTGGTCGGGTTTCAGAACGGCAGCCATGACTACAGCCCTATCTTATGCGCACGCGCGGTGAAAAAGATTCCGCTGGGTTTGTCTGCCGGCAGTTCACCGAGCCGTTCGAAGGTCTGGGTATCGTAAACCTCGATGCGATCTTCGTCGCGCACCGACACCCAGATATGTTCCCCGCGTGGCGTAAACTCCATGTGCAACACACCCTTGCCAGGTTTGAGCGTCTCGATCAGGCGCATGGTATGAGTATCGATGACCTGGACCGTGTCGTTCTTCGGGAAGGCGAAATTGACCCACACCTGCCGGCCATCCGGGCGTCCCATGACAAAAACCGGTTGCCCGTGAACAGCGATGCGTGCCGCCTCTTCCCAGGTGTGGCGATTCACCACCAGCACCTGGTGCTGCCCCACCGCGGGGACAAACGCATAGTCACCCGCGATGGCCCACCCTTCCAAATGGGGCATCTTATAGACCGGCAGCTTTTTCTCCCCCTTTCCATAGTTCGGTAGTATGCGGGTCACCCCTTTGTCGAGGTCCCACAAATCGATCATGGCCATACCGTCTTCCCCGAAAAGCCCGGCGATGTAGTTACGGCCATCGGGGGTAATCAGCGCGTCGTAGGGGAGGCGACCCACCTTTGGGAATTTTCGTATCTCGGGCCGATTTACATCCTTCATATCGAGCACCCAGATCTCTCCACCCTCGAAGAGGCTGAACACGAACTTGTGCCCCGGCGCATCCACCAGGCCGACCACCTTGGATTGCTGCGAACCATCGCCGAAGGTAGCGGGGATATCGGCCAACAACTCCAGGGTGTCGGCATCGAATACTTTAACACCGCCGGGCGTATAGTTCGATACGGCCACCAGGCGGCCGTCCTGCGATATCGCTCCCCCGATACTATTACCGGATTGCATCACGCGGTTGACGATCTTGCCACACAATACATCGACCTTGGTCAGCCCGCCATCGCGCCCGAACACATAAGCAAAACGCTCATCGCGCGAATAGACCACCGAGGCGTGGGAAAGATCACCCAATCCCTGGATCTGCGTCAGGCGCGATCGACTACTGGTCTCCACCAATACCAGCGATCCCGCTGCCCGCTCTACCACCACCCCTAGGTCGCCGGTTCCGCGTAGCGCCGCGCAACCCGAGAACATCGCTAGCGCAATAGTGAGACTCAAAGCCCTGAGGAGAGTGTGTGTCGACATCATGCTATTGGTTCGCCACTTGACCGTTGATCAGGCGCTGCACGATCCAGCGCGTCTCTTCCTCGGTGAGAAACCCTCGCCAGGGAGGCATGGCGGTGCCAAACCGCCCGTCGAGTATGGTGCTTTCCAGAAACTGCGCGGGTTTGCCCTGTAGCGCCTCGGGTAACAGAGAAGGTCCAAGGCCACCCTTGAGCGTCATGCCATGGCAGGAGCCGCAATCGTGGAGCAGCAGGTGATCGAGTTGCGCCTGGCGCTCGGCATCAACCTCGGCTTTGGCAATACCCAACAGCGGCAGGCAGAAACCTAGGCCGACAAGCGACACGCGTAACAGTGTCCGCATCGTTACCATTACTCCACCACCTTCACGACACCCTTCATGTAGTCGTGAGGTCCGCAGCGGTAAGTGTAGGTTCCGGGTTTATCGAATGTGCGCTCATACGACTCCTCCGGGAAGAAGTAGTCGGGCTCCGGATCTCCCGCCGCTTCAAACCAGACGCTGTGATATTGCCGTTTTTCCTGATTGAGCCAGCGAATAGTGGTCCCGACCTTGACGGTGATTTCGGCGGGAAGAAACTTGTACTCTTTGATGATCACTTGCTCGACGGACTCTCCCGCCATTAGCGCCGGCACCGCCAGCAGCCATCCCAGCAAGGTGAAAAGCGCCACTCTACCCATTCGGTATACCCTCGAACACCCGGTTCAGTGATGGATCAGTCTAGCAAGCCAATCGCATCAATCCTTGATTATGCTCAATTACGACTCTGAGTCCGAATTTACCCTATTTACAGCTTGTTATGGGGTTTTCGCCATCCAAACAACCGTTCCGAGATGAGTGTGGCGGAAAAGAAAAGGGCGCACCCCGGAGAGTGCGCCCGTCCCCTCCCAATGCGGATCACTGTTTTACGACATTGATCTCCGCTTCTCCATTATCCAATGCCATGGAATAACCCAACGAAACATGGTGATAACGACCGTCGCTGTAATCATCATGAATCGCGAATCCGAAATTGTAGGTATTACCGGCCGCAAAACTCACGTCGCCCGGCTTATCGGAGGCGAACTTGCGCTTCATGACTACCACCCAGTTGCCACCCTCCTGGTTGGTGGTGAACTCCGCGCCCTGACCGCCGCTCATGACGCGGCTAGCCAAGATATGGCCGTCTTCCACCTCTCCGGTACCCATCTTGTAACGCACCAGATCCATAAATTTATTGGCCTTGAACGCCGCATCAACCTCCTCGGCGCTCTTCAGCTTGTCCCAACCACCCATCTTCTTGCCGCGGCGACCTTTGATCTCCAACTTTGTGCGCGTCTCTTTGAGGTATTTGGTTATACCCTTGCTGACGTCACCCAACAGTTCGGATTTACCCGCCTCGATGGCTGCAGCATCCGGAGCATCGGTCATTCCCCGTGCATCTTGATGGCAGGTCTGCCAGCAACCCGCCTGGTCGGCCCACTCCACGTCACTGGACGAGAACATCAGCGCCAGTTTGGCCTGGTTATCAGGGTCCATCTTGCCTCCGTCCACAAAGGGAACGGCGACATGCTCGGTCGCAGGCCACTGAAAGCGCATCATCAGATTCTCGCCATCATGCGCGGCCTGCACCTGTACGGCGATACCCGGGCGCTTGCCGGGGATCGGCGTCACTTCAGCCTTCTCGCCCCCGACCATCTTGCCCCCCATCATCTCCTGCTCGCCCTCATGGCAATCGGAGCAGCGATCTCCCGCCTTCTGGAAGGGACGCGCACCGCCGTGTTTACCACCATTTAGGGTCCATTCGATCCCGGTCTGTCCCGGATAGAAGATCACCACTTCGCGTGCGGGGACCGCTCCCCAGTTCACGCCTCCACTACTACCGCCCCCGCTCGCCGCGGGAGGTGCCGCCGCTGGTGCCGGCGCCTGTGCCACCTGCGTTGCCGATTTCGGTTTATCCGCCTTCTTGCCGCCACCTCCCACAAACGCAATCCACTCTTCCGGCACTTTCCGTACGTAAGCCGGGACAGGTGCCTCGAAGAGCTCTAATTCCTCGTCAGTCAGCTGATCACGAACATTCTTATGCGCGATACCTTTGTGGCAGTCGATACAGGTCAAACCCTCCTGCATCGCATAGAGGTGGCGCTTGGCCGCGCGCTTTTTCTGATTGACCAGATTCATGCCGGCAAAGTTGTGGCAGTTACGACATTCCCGCGAGTCGGTCGTCTTCATGGCGGTCCAAACGCTCTTCGCCATGCTCAGACGGTGTTCTTCAAATTTCTCGGGCGTATCGATCGTCCCCAATGCCTTGTGTAGCAACTCCTTGCTGGCCTGGATCTTACGCACCACTTTGTGCACCCAGGGGCGCGGCACATGGCAATCCGGGCAAGTGGCCTGCACGCCACTACGATTGCTGAAGTGAACCGTCTCCCTGTACTCCTCATAGACCGTATCTTCCATCTCGTGACAGGAGATACAGAACTCCATCGTGTTGGTCACCTCCATTGTGGTATTGAAACCACCCCAGAAGATGACACCAACTACCATGAAGATCACGGCCGCACCGATGCTGGTGCCCAGCACCATTTTGCGCGTCCAGAACCCCGCTTTGCCGTTGTTGTTAGCCATGGCTTACTCTCGTTGCACTCTGCCTGCAGACAGGCGTTGATCGGTACCCTTCGCGGCTCTCCGGAGCAGACTGCCTAAAGCCGCTTGTTGTTATCCAGAGCCTGTTAGCACCCTTGGAACCTGTGCTGCCTGAGACCCTGTTTCAGGCTTAAAAAAGGGCGGGCACGATTCCTCATGCCCGCCCCTGCTTCTTTACGCCCTAAGACTTTCGCACACCCCTTTAGGTGACGTGCTCGGTACGGTTGTGGACGTTGAACTTACCCGTCGGTGCGAAGAAGCCCTTGATGCGTTTGATCTCTTTCAGAGTCTTGGCATCGAAGACGACGATTTCGCCGTTGGGCTCTTTACTGTCCTTACGATTCCAGACGGAGGCCCACACTTCGGAACCATCCGCATTGAACTCGATATGCACAGCAGCGTAACCGGCTTTCTCGGTCAGACGGATCGTCTTGACGATTTCACGGGTTTTGATGTCCATGACCTGCAAGGACTGCTGCACCTCAGGATCGGGGTGTTTGGTCTGGTCAGCCCACACGTACTGGCTCTTCGGATGGGCGCGGATGAACACGCCAGGACCGTCGGTCTCGGTTTCGTAGCAGATCTTCCAGGCTTGGTCTTTGTGGCCCTTGGGATCGTTGCCCCACACGGTGATCTTGCCAACGCCCAGATGGACAGTACCGCCCACGGGACCGCACTTGGGATCAACCCAGTTGGCGCCAGGGCCGGGGTGCGGGAGTTTGTCGGTGTCAATCAGAGCTTCCAGTTTGCGTGTCTTGGCATCCACAACGACCATCTTGTTGGAGGCGTTGGCCGCGATCTGGAAGTAACGACCGGTGGGATCGAAGAAACCGTCATGGAGGAACTTGGCGGTATCGATCTTCTCGATGCGCAGGTTGTCGATGTCGCTGTAATCCACCTGCCACATCTGGCCTAGCTCTTTCATGGCAACCAGCCAGGATTTGGCATTAGGCGTATCGTAGATCGCCGCCACACGGGACTCTTCGACATAGTTACCGTCGACGTTCACGCCACGCGAGGAGACCACTTTCAGCGGCTCCATGGTCACTGCGTCAACGATAGCGAAGTGCGGAGGCCAGTAGCCGCCGCCAATCACGTATTTGCCGTCGCCGGAAACCGCAACGTCGCGTGCGTCATAAGCGATCTGCACTTCAGCAACGCGCATGTTCTCGGGCTTCTGGAACAGATCGATCTTGGTCAGCTTGCCATCTCGACCCATGGTGTACCAGAAACGACCCGCGTCTTTGGCCTTGGAGACATTGGAGTGCTCCAGAGCCTTCAGCACGTGCACCGCGTAGCCGGTCGTGATATGGGCGAGGATTTCGTGCTTATCGCCATCGACCACAGCCACTTTACCGACGTCACGCTCGATGACCAGGAAGAAGTTCTTCCAGTTACGACCGTGCAGCGGCTTGCTGGGATAGTCCTTGGGATCCACGTAGACCTTGCGGCGCTCTTTCATCAGAGCCAGGGACATCTCCGGCGGACGAGGTGGAGTTTTCTGGATGTAGGTGGTCAACAGTTTGATCTCGGCATCGGACATGATGTCGTCAAAGTTGTTCATACCACCTTCGGTACCGAACTTGATAATGCGCTCGAGACGTTTCTGACCCAGTTTCTGGGACGCCTTCGGCTCGAGGCTCTTACCCGTCGCACCTTTACGCAATACACCGTGACAACCAGCACAACGCTGGAAGTACAGTGTCTTGGCTTTTTCGAAGTCCGCTTCTGACATCTCGGGCTCGGCCATTTTCGCCGCCATAGCACTGGACGAAAATCCAACGGCCATACCGACCGCGAGAGTCAGGGCGGGAATACCGAATTTACGTTTATTCATTGCTCCCCCCTAGTTCGGGATTATTGAAAGACAGGCCGCTGGTGAGCGGGCCCACCAGGAAGAACCTTGCCCGATGAAAAATGAACCACCTGGAGAGGACATTCCTTGATCTGCGTCAAGCTGCTCGACTGAGCATCCTAGTCGCTTGAAAATCAGTCGTTTAACACCCCTTAACGCCCCCCAATTGGCCTAGTTTTTTACTCGGTTTTTCCTCCTGCCAACGAGCAGAATGTATACCCTCCCCAGACACCCGGAATCAATTCAAGGCGCTGATTGGATGTCGGGGTTTTTCAGGTCAATTGTCATGCGATTGCGCTTGCCACCCGGTACGGGGTATCAGTAGTCTGTTTCCAACAGCGACTATTGAGTGTATCCGTATGATCTCCGTATCTCGCAGTTTCCACCTACCTATTGCGGCATTCGTTCTGGCGGTGTCCGCGATCGCCTGGCATGGCGACACTGACGCCTCCAATCTAGAACGTGGGGAAGCCCTCTACGAGAACCATTGCCGCGAGTGCCATGAGAGTAACGTCCACATCCGCAGCAAGAGCAAAGTACGCTCTTTAACCAATCTGAGAGGCCAGGTTGCGCGCTGGTCGATAGAAATCAACCAGGGATGGAGTAGCGAAGAGATTGGCGATGTATCCGAATTTCTCAACGATCGTTACTACCACTATCCTCCACGGTGACGAGCCGGATCGGTTCAGCGTCAACACTGATTTGAGTCACCTCGGGATCGTTGGGCAGTAACACCCTGAGCTGTCGAGCCTCCGAATCTATCGGCTGGCAGGGCTCTTCCATCGTTGCCATCGATAGCGGCCGCACTTCGAAAACCTCACCTTCGCGCGGCGTGAACCAGAGCTGATCGCCGTCGTCACGATAAATGGCACCGGACAGTGCCTCCACCATCGGCTCACCCACACAATTCGCCTCCGCGTAGTAGCGGGTCTGCAGGGCGGTTCCCGCCTGCCCCCCGAACGTTCACAGCAAACAGGTAACCGCTCATCGTAGCGGCTTGGTATCGAGCCCCCAGGACATCGACACCCAACAAGCGCCCGATGCGACTGCCACTGCGATCGTTGAGTATGAACGCCTCCCCCGGCTCCTGGTTTACGGGAAGGGAGGATTGTGGTGACTGCTCGATCTCCGCCGCTGGAGAGGCGGCGATGGTTTGCACGGGTTGCGCCTCGGGTTCCGGGCGGGCCTGAACTTCCACGCTCTCACTGGCGGACTGGCTCTGCAGTTCGATGCGAAGTTGATTCAGCGCGGCATCGCTGCGCTGGCCCTGCCAAAACAGTACGGTCGCCACGACCAAACCCGCCACCATCACGCCAAAGGTAACCCAACGCCGTTTACGAGCCTCCATCTGTTTTTCGGTACGGTAGAGCTCCTGCAAGACCTCCATGCGCGAACGATTTCATCGTTATTGGAAGTGACCAGCTTCTGAACCAGGCGGGCAAGTCGTTTGGTCTGCTCCTGCTGCGCGATCTGCTCTTCGGTCAGGACGAGATACATCTGCCGACTCAGCTCAGACTGCATCTGCTGCAACCACTCTTCCAGATTCGAAGAGCCGACGGTCACACGTGGCGGCAGCTCCTCTCCCGTTACCAACGCGCCGGGATCGCGCCGGTTTGCGCCACCCAGCATACCCAGCTTGGCGAGAGAATCCTCCAAATGGTCCCGAATGCGCTCTTTGGTCAGTACGTCCACCGCACCCAAAGCACGTGCCTGCCCCAAATAGACTTCGCCCTCCTTGGTGGTGTACATCAGAACCGGAATCGCAGCGGTCGTGGGATTACTCTTGATGATTTTAACCGCCTGCAGGCCATCCATCCCCGGCATGTTGTGATCGAGGAATATGACATCCGGTTTAGCCGTTCGCAGGTACTGCAACGAACTATAACTGAATCTGGTGTTTAAAGAATGTGAAAAATAGCGGTGTATCTGGTTGATGGGTAGTCGCCAAACCAATCACTCAACCAACAGGGATACACCGCTATGAAGAAAGAGAATAACGTTGTTGCGTTTTCAGGTCGACAGGAACTCACTGATGGCCTGACTGAATTACTGAGAACAGGGGCAGTTCAGCTGATTCAGCAAGCAGTAGAAGCGGAGTTGGCCGGATTTATGGAACAGTTTTCAGCTCGCTTACTGGAAG
>Ga0209679_1000046_pt1 | contig 58953 bp, 54 predicted proteins | sample WorMetHEROISLAND_4_FD_187408 | JGI IMG/M metagenome (GOLD analysis project Ga0209679, IMG submission 187408) | Marine gutless worms symbiont microbial communities from Max Planck institute for Marine Microbiology, Germany - Olavius sp. 2 HERON... ...
CAGCGGGGATTTAACTACCTGGCCAAGGTGATAACGGGAGTGAAGTTTAAAGATGGAATCGAGGTGACGACGGGCAATTAGGTAGCAGCTGGATCAATATCCAAACACCAGATTTGACGAGAACTCTACCGAGACGAAAGGGCAATTATTCCATATCTGGGTCGAGCCAGCCTAGAGCCTGTTGTGATATCCCCGGGCTATGGCCAGACCAAAAAGAGAACTTGCGGGAAAAATCGTCATTCATATAAGGTTCAGCTAAACCGCCCTAGCCTAGGCGGATGGATCTCGGAGATACCCTGAGGAGTACGTTATGAAGTTATGGAAACACGCAGCAGTGGGCGCAGTCACGCTCTCCCTGGTGGCTTGCGCCGCCGATGACCCGAATCGACGCGCCAAGACCGGCGCCGCCATCGGCGCAGTGGTGGGGGCGGTACTGGGCAATCAATCCAGTCACGACCGGAAAAAGCGCCGGATTCTGGGTGCCGCTATCGGCGCAATGGCGGGAGCGGCTGTTGGAAACTACATGGACAAACAGCAGGCTGAATTGGAGGCCAAGCTAAAGGCCAAGCAGGAGCGCGAGGAGCTGCAGATCACCCGTCTCTCGGACAATAGCCTCAAGCTCGGAGTCGCCAGCGAGGCCACTTTCGATGTGGATCGCTCGGACTTAAAGCCGCACTCCCTCAACACCTTCGGCAAGATAGCCGGGGTGTTAAAGAGCTACGACAAGACGGTAATCCATGTGGTGGGCCATACCGACAGCACCGGATCCAACGCGTATAACCAGGGTCTCTCGGAACGTCGCGCGGTGAGCGTCGGTAACTACCTGCTGAGACAGGGCGTGCCCAACGACCGCGTGATGATGGAAGGACGTGGGGAGAACGAACCCCGTGCTTCCAACGCTACCCTCGACGGCCGCCGTATGAATCGCCGCGTCGATATCGTCATCAAACCTATCGTGGAAGGGCAGGAAGATCGTGCCTTCGATCCGCCACCACCGCTTACCTCGTAATCGACAGCAGCAAAAAGCCCCTCACAAAGAGGGGCTTTTTGTTGGGTCTGCAACCCCAGGTTACTGACCCAGCATTGCCTCTTTCAGCCCGCTGGTGACCGGGCGTTCGCCTAACCACACTTTGAGCAGCGCCCGGTTGAAATCGGCACCGAGTACAGTACCCTTCACCTCACTGTTAATCGAAACCCGCGTACCGGTTCCCGGCAGATAATCGAGCGTGACTTCATCGCCTTTGACAGCATCACCAAAATAGCCGTTGAACCTCTCCAGCCGATCCTGCAGTTGTTTGTACTCTGACTCCGACAGGTTGTCCTGAAAACCCTCAATCCACGCATCGTGCAGTTTCTTCGCTTCCACTTTGTCGTAGAGAAAATGCATCGCTGCGCGTTTGGGTTGTTCCATAGCGATAATCTTCTCTGCCGAGCTGCTCTTTTCGACAAGATAGAGTGCACCGATGTAGACACTGACGAAAAACTTCTTGCGAATCCCCGCACCGTTGAGTACCAACGGATTATCGACGGTTTTAAGCGTGACCGAATCGGGTACCGTGACGCCCTTAATTTCAACAGCCATCGTGCTACTCGACATCAACGCCATCAACGCGCCCATCAACACCGCTAGTCTCTTCATCGACTCTTCCCCTTGATCTTCAAAGTTTCCCTACTGCCTCAATGCCCTTCGTAGAGTGCCGCCACGGGCTCTGCAAGTTTTTCCATTACTTTTGCCCGTTTTAACTTCAGCGTCGGAGTCAACAAACCGTTTTCCACCGACCAAGGTTCCAGACTCAGATAGATGCGTCGTACCTGAGCATAGCCCGGAAACATCTTGACCTGTTCACCGATACGAGCGAGTACCGCCTCCACGGTCTTTGGATCATCGAGCGAGCTGTGCTCCTCTGGCGCAACACCGATCTCTTCGGCAAACTCTTGCCACCGTTCGGGGTCGAGTACGCACAACGCAGATAGATAAGGCTTCTGTTCTCCCAATATCATGACCTGCTCAACCAACGGGTCCATGGCAATGGCCATCTCCATATCCGCCGGCGAGACCTTCTCACCATTGCTCAGGACGATGATCTCTTTTATCCGGCCGATGATGTAGACATGCCCCTCTTCATCGATGCGCGCTTTATCACCGGTATGTAACCACCCGTCGGCATCTAATACCTGATCGGTGACTTCCTTGTTGTTCCAGTAACCGAGCATGATGTTAGGACCACGCGCCAGCAGTTCATCGTTGTCACCAATCTTCGCCTCGACACCGTGTACGACCTGACCAACGCTCTCGGGGACATTGTCATCGGGCTTATTGGCAGCGATGATGGGAGAGCTTTCCGTCAGCCCGTATCCCTGAAGTATCGGCACGCCCAGGCCAAGAAAAGTGCGCGCGATATCGGGGGTCAAGGGCGCCCCACCACTCACCGCCACCCGAAGACGCCCGCCGAGTTTTTCTATGATTTTCCCGGCCACCAGCGCCCTCAGCAGCGGCCAAAAGAGCAACGCCGGACTCCAGCCTGCGCGTCCCCGTTCGTGCAGGAACCGTTTCCAACCCACCGCAACCGCTGCGTGGAATAGCTTCTTGGCCAAACCACCCTTCTCCTCCAAACCAACCATGATCTTGGTGTACACGCGTTCGTAAATTCGCGGCACGCTGATGAGAAATGTGGGACGTATGGTGACAAGATCCTCACCGAGCTGCGGGATCGAACGCGCGTACGCTACGGTCGCGCCAACCATGATGGGGAAATAGTAACCGCCGGTGCGCTCCAAGGTGTGGGATAACGGCAAAAACGAAAGCATCATATCGCTTTCGCCCAGGTCGACCAGCTTTGATCCTGCGTAGGCATTGGTCAACATGTTGGCGTGGCTCAGCATCACCCCCTTCGGAAAACCGGTGGTTCCCGATGTATAAACGATAGAAGCCAGATCGTTGGGGCGTGCAGATGAGGACTTCAGCGCGCTCCCCTTGTCGGGCAACCAGTCGTTCAAAGCAATCAACCGATCATCGTCGAACGCCCCATCCAACTTCTGTACGCAGACCATGCGCTTGACCCCGAGCATCTCCTGTCGCACGTCTTTGACGCGATCCCACTCCTCCTGGCCTCCGATCACCAGTAGCTTGGCACCCGAATCATGCATGATGTAAGCAACGTTCCCGCCACGATCATCGGCGTAGACCGGCACCGTCACCAATCCTAGTGCCAGGGCCGCTTGATCGAACATCACCCATTCTCGGCAATTGCGCATCATCACCGCGACGCGATCGCCCACCTCAAATCCCTCTGCGGCGAGCGCATCCTGCCAACGCGAAACTTCGTTGGCCATTTGCGACCACGTCGTGTCGAGCCACTCTCCGCTCTCCGGATCGCAATGTCGATAAGCCACTGCATTTGCTGAGCGGGCAACCCGCTCGCGGAAAAGTCCACCCAAGGTCACTGCCTCTTCGGGTGTAATTACACCACTTTTATTCTGCTGATCCATTAGTGCCTCTCCTACACTAGGAAAACTATTGTTGTGTTGTTAACGAGTTGTTCTTTAATTCGGAGTTAGACAGGATACGGCTATTGTTCTTCCCGCAGTTCATCCCGTTGCACCCCAACGCGGTTCAAATCGCTCTCCGAATCGCTTGGAGAACTCCGCGAGTTTTCGTTCTACAGCCTCCTGGCCACGCTGATCGACATAATGCATGACCCCGCCCCGGAATGGTGCGAACCCGGTTCCAAACACCATTCCGGCGTCGAGTAGATCAGCCGACTCCACGACTCCCTCTTCCAGACACGCCCGCGCTTCATTAACCAGACGCAGAATCATCCGCTCGGCCAACTCATCCAATGAGCCTTCCGTTTTCACATGGGTACTTCCCGATCGGCGACCCTTTGTATAGTTATAGAAGCCTTGCCCCGATTTGCTACCCAAACGCCCTTTCTCCACCATCTCTTCGAGTCGCCTGAGGATGGCTCCGCCGTAGTGTTTAGTCAATACTTGTGCGACAGACAGGCAGATATCCAGACCCACCGTATCGGCAAATTCAACGGGCCCCAAGGGCATACCGAAGTGTTTCGCAGCCGCATCGACCGTTTCCGGTTCGATTCCCTCATTGACCAGCTCTACGGCTTCCATCAGGTACGGCATCAACACCCGGTTAACCAGAAATCCCGGCGAACTCTTGACCGGAAGGGGCAGACGATCAAGCTGCTTAACCACCGCAAGCGCTTTTTCCAGCACATCGGACGGGGTGTCGTTTTTATGCACCACTTCCACTAACTGCATTTTCGCCACCGGATTGAAAAAGTGTAGTCCCACCAAGCGCTGGGGAGATTGCATACCGGTGGCGATCTCTTCCAGGGGGATACTCGAGGTATTGGTCGCCAGTAGCGCGTGTTGCGGTGCGCGCTTCTCCAGCACCTCAAACAACGCCTGTTTGACGGCTAGATCCTCAACGATGGCTTCAATGACAAGATCGGCACGGCCAACGCCATGCCCTCCCAAGTCCGGCACCAGTCGATCCAAGGCGTTTTGTACCCGATGGGGTTCCTTGAGTTTTCTACGGAACAATTTAGCGGCACGCGCGATGGCGGGTGCGATTTTTTCGGCAGACTGATCCTGTAAAGTGGCCTGGTAGCCCTTCAGGGCACACCAAGCCGCGATATCGCCCCCCATGGTGCCGGCACCGACCACATGTGCATGTCGTAAAGGAAAGCTGGTCTGTTTGCCCAATGCGGTGAGTCGCTCGCGCAGAAAAAAGAGACGAATCAAATTGCGCGCTGTAGACGTCATCGCCAATTGAGCCGCCGAGGGCGCCTCTTTATCCATCATTTCGCGCCAATCGCCACCGTGGCGCCGCCATAAATCGACGATCGCATAGGGAGCCGGATAGTGCTCCTTGCGTGCCCGTTTAGCCACTTGGCGTTCGGTAACGAGCGCTACTGCATCCCGCGCTAACGGTAGATTGGCGGCGCGTAACCACCACTTCGGCTGCCTCGGTGCGGGTTGCTCGTGAAGAAGTATTCGAGCAGCGCGTTTCAAGTGCCGATGGGGCACCGCGGCGTCCGCCAGTCCCAATCGCTTGGCGGTTCGCGCGTCGACCGATCGACCGCTCAACATCAGATCGAGTGCGGCGGGCGCACCAATCAGCCGCGTGAGACGAACCGTCCCTCCCCAGCCCGGATGAAAACCCAGCATCACCTCGGGTAAACCCAATCGCGTTGCCGGCGTCTCTTCGACGACGCGATACCGACACGCCAGGGCCAGTTCCATCCCGCCCCCCAGGCAAAACCCGCTGATCGCCGCAACCGTGGTGAAGGGAACCGCCTCCAAGCGATCGAACAGTGATTGAACGCGTTTAACTAGCGTAAGCGCCGTGTCGTAGTCCTCCACCGCGGCGATCTCGCGTACGTCCGCGCCTGCGATGAATCCATTGGTTTTGGCTGACAGGATCACGAGACCCTTTGGCGCGTCGTGCTCCAATTCATCCAGACACGAGCCAAACTGTTCCAGTACTTCCGTGGAGAGAACATTCGTTGCGGCTGAGGCGTGCCCGAGGGAGAGCCAGGCGATCCCTTCGTCGTCGCGCGCCAGCTGCCAGTGTTGGGAAGCGTCGGTCGTCATCGGCTAGCTCATCGCCTCCACTAAGGTGGCTCCACCCTGTCCGCCCCCGATACAGAGCGTCGCGACACCGTAACGTCCACCCCGCTGGCGCAGACTGTTGAGCGCATGCGATACAATGCGAGCCCCACTGGCGCCGATAGGGTGTCCTAGTGCTATCGCCCCACCGTCCTGGTTGAGCAGTGCGCGATCGATGCGACCGAAGGGGGAAGAGAGACCGAGGAATTCGCGACAGTAGCTCTTGTCCTCCCAGGCCGCCAATACGCCTAACACCTGTGCCGCAAAGGCTTCGTTGATCTCCCAGCAATCCACTTTTTCCGGTTTTATGCGATGCCGCTTCAGTAGCGGCGGAACGGCATGCGCAGGACCTAATCCCATCTCTGCCGGATCGAGCCCCGCCCAGCGTATGTCGATCAAACGTCCCAGCACCGGCAGATCCATGCGCTGCACCGCTTCCCCGGACGCTAACACCATCCACGCCGCTCCGTCGGTAATCTGCGCGCTGTTGCCTGCCGTTACATGACCAAATTTACGATCGAACACCGGCCTTAGCTTTGCCAGTTTCTCCGTGGTGCTGTCCGGTCGGACTCCATCATCGTAGTCATAGAATTTACCCAGATGATCGAACAACGGTTCGATTTCGGAGAGTCGTCCCTCCTTCTGGGCCGCTGCAAGACGGTGGTGACTCTCTACGGCAAACTCGTCCATCGCTTGGCGACTGATACCAAAGCGCTTGGCAATAATCTCTGCGGTTTGGCCCATGGAAAGATTAACCGTGGGATCGGTGAGTCCTCGTAACAGGCTGATAACCGGTACGAGGTGTTTGGGACGTAACTTCGCCAGCACCCCTAATCGGGAAGGTAGATCGCGCGCGCCCTGCCAACCCACCAACCACTCCACCATCGCCCTGCCCCATAAAACAGGGGCGTGGCTCATGGCATCGGTACCGCCCGCGAGGACCAGAAGCGTCCGTCCCGACGCGATGTTGCGCATAGCACTATCCAGCGCCTGCATTCCTGAGGCGCAGTTACGCTGAACCGTCCAAGCCGTCACTTCGTGACCGCAACCCATACGCAGCGCGGCGACACGACCGATGCTGGCTTCATCGGGGCCGGGGATCATGGCGCCCAAAATCACCTCATCGAGCGCATCAGGCTCGAAACGTTGTCGATTGAGCAACGCTCGGCCACAGGCCACCGCAAGATCGCTGCCACTGAAGGGGCCTACCGATCGTGCTTTCAGGAACGGCGTACGTGCGCCGTCGACGACATAGACCGCCGCCGGCTCAGGCCTGTACTTGTTGCAGCCATTCGCCACCCTCCGATTCCGTGCTGAAATCCGCTGGAAAGTCGTCGACTTGTATGATCTCCCAGACCAACGCGCGATATTCGCGTAACTCGTCTGCCTGATGCTGCGTTATCACCCTTTTTTCGACGCTGCGCGCGAGTTGCTCTTCGTCGCTGCCGTCGATGACACCGTCCCGTATCGCGCGCCGCAGTTGTCGTTCCGTCTCCTCCGCCCGCTCGGCCAACACCAGGGCGCGATCGAGGCGACCCAGGGGTTGGCGGGTATCGCTAGGCACAAACAGCCCGTGCGTAAGACGATTTCTAGCGGGGAAATCGCTCAATAGAACCGATGCCACCTGCCGCTCCACAGAATCGTCGGGGGGAAAATAGGTGCGCCCGGCAGGAAAGAGCCAACCACGCATCACCCTTGCCAAACCCCGCAGCGGCAAATTGATCAGCGTCTCGATCATTCGCTTCTCTGCCATATAGAGGCAGTGCTGGCAGCCCCACTCCACCAAGGGCAGATCTTTGGCCAGTCGACCTTCGCTCTCATAACGTTTGAGGACTGCCGATCCCAGGTAGAGATAACTCAAGGCATCCCCCAGGCGCGTGGAGAGCCGTTCGCGACGCTTCAGCTCACCACCCAGACTCAGCAGCGAGACCTCCGCCAGCCAGGCAAAGGCAACACTGACACGGCTGAAGTGCTGGTAGTAACGGCGCACCGCATCGCCCTCGGGTACTCGAGCGAAACGCCATCCGCCCATGCCATAAAAGAGCGCGCGCGCCGCGCTACCCGCAGCGTGACGCAGGTGCCCGAAAAGGGCGCGATCGAACTCTCGTAACGCTGCGGTAGCATCATCGCTTTTCGCGGCATCCATCTCCCGCAACAGATACGGGTGGCAGCGAATCGCACCCTGCCCGAAGATGATCAGGCTACGGGTAAGGATGTTGGCGCCTTCCACCGTAATACTGATAGGTACTGCCTGATAAGCGCGTCCCAGATAGTTACGCGGGCCGAGACAGATCCCAGAACCGCCCTGTATGTCCATCGCGTCGTTGACGATTTGACGCATCATCTCGGTAAGGTGGTACTTCATGATGGCGGAGACCACGGACGGTTTCTCGCCCATGTCCAATGCACCACAGGTCATGGTGCGCGCAGCTTCCATCATGTAGGTAAGTCCACCGATGCGAGCCAGTGGCTCTTGAACGCCTTCGAAATAGCCAATGGGAGTTCGGAACTGTTTGCGCAGGCGTGCGTAGGCACCCGTCGCGCGACTCGCCACTTTGGCGGCGCCCACGCTGAGCGCTGGCAGGGATATCGAGCGCCCCGCCGCTAACGACTCCATCAGCATGCGCCAGCCGTTTCCGGCCTGTTCGGCACCACCGATAATCATGTCGAGAGGAATAAAGACATCGTGTCCCTGCGTGGGGCCGTTTTGGAACACGGCGTTGAGGGGCAGATGCCTGATGCCTGCGGCCGATCACCACACCGTCAGTGGCGGCGGGGATCAATGCGCAGGTGATCCCAAGGTCCACTTCTCCACCGAGTTCGCGATCGGGGTCGAAAAGCCTGAATGCGAGACCGACGACCGTCGCGACAGGCCCGAGTGTGATGTAGCGCTTGTTCCAGTTGAGCCGAATACCCAGAACGTTTTTCTCACCCTGGTACTCGCCTCGACAGATGATGCCGCGATCCGGGATGGCGGCGGCATCGCTGCCCGCGGTGGGACCGGTCAACGCGAAACAGGGAATCTCCTCCCCTCGCGCCAAGCGCGGGAGGTAATGCTCCTTTTGCTCGTCGGTGCCGTAGTGCAACAGAAGCTCGGCGGGGCCCAATGAGTTGGGCACCATCACGGTCACCGCCGCGGTCAAACTGCGACTAGCGATTTTCATTACCACCGAAGAGTGCGCCAGCGCCGAGAACTCCAACCCGCCGTAGCGCTTAGGGATAATCATCCCGAAAAAGCCCTGTTCCCGCAGGAACTCCCACACCTCTTGGGGCAGATCTTTCAAATCCTGCGTGACCTGCCAGTCGTCGATGAGGGTACAGAGCTTTTCAACGGGACCCTCGAGAAAGGCCTGCTCTTCGGCGCTCAGATGGGGAGTGGCGGTATCGAGCAGCTTTTCCCAATCGGGGTTTCCCTTGAACAATTCGCCGTCCCACCAGACGGTGCCGGCATCCAGTGCCTCCTGTTCGGTGCGCGAAACCTCGGGCAGAACACGCTGAAATGCGGAGAGTATCCGTTGAGTGATCAGGGCGCGGCGTAGCGGGGGTACAAGCAGGGGTAGGAGAGTGCCGACAACGACCGAGAACAAGCCTATCGCGGCGGAGGGGCCAGCTAACCCCAAGAGGGTTAATAGGCCGCAAAGAGCCGCTAGCGTAACAACCCATATCCAACCGGGCGAACGAAAATATGCTGTCACCCAGACGGCGGCGACTGCCATCAGCAGCCAAAGCAGCCCAACGCCCATCTCCTCCTACCTCCGATGCTCTACCTGTTGTAGGTATGTAGCCCGCCTGCTTCCGGTGCTGTTTATCTTTTGGAATCGACCGATGATCACGTGAAACCGTGATCTGCAGGTGATGAATTAATTCAAACGTTCGTTTTAATCAATCATAAGCCCCGTCGACTGTCAACTTCACTACCTTCCGACGAACCGCACCCCGAAACACGCTGAACCACTCAACCTTCTCGTAACAACCTGTTTCCTAAGCCTTCATTCCCGCCGAAAGAAAGGTTACGAGCCGCTCTGTGATACCTTCCACATCGTCGGGATCGCAGTAGGGGCAAGAGGCCAGAAGTTGCAGGGCATCGGTACCCGCCATGGTGTAGGCGATGGTTCCGACGACGAAATGCATACGCCAATAGAGATCTTCCACCGCCAGGTGGGGTACCGCCGCACCCAGCGCCTCCCCGTATTGGATCTCTATATCCCGGTAGAGTTCGGGCATGAACCGCCGAATCTGTTCGTTGGGCTCGGCGTAAGAGCGCCCCAGAAGACGCATGAAAACCATACCCCCATGGGCGGGGTCGCGACTCACGCGCAGCGCCGGCTCGATGAATGTGGTGAGAATGGCTTCGACCGAGGGAGCGTCCGCCCCGCTCTCCTCCTGAAGCTTAGACAGTCGAACCAGACGCTCTTCGTTGAGCGGTTCCACGCGGCGTTTGAAGACCTCTTCCAGCAGTCCCGCTTTGGTGCCGAAGTGGTAGTTGACTGCCGCTAGATTAACGTTGGCTTCGGTGGTGATTGTGCGCAGCGAGGTGGCATCGAAACCCCGATCGGCAAACAGGTGCTCGGCGGCGTCGAGAATCCTCGCTTTGGTGGCAACATTGTCACTGAGATCCTGGCGGCGGCGGGCATTCATCGTTCGAGTATAGTCGAATTCAAACGATCGTTTAAAGCGAGAGCAACTCCCTATCCATGCAGCCCCCAGGTACCAACGCTCTCATAGTGGGCGCCTTCGGGGAGTGTCTGCGAGCGCACCAGCGAGAATTCAACCACTGGCCAATGAAGAGGTTCATGCAGTGGGATGTGAGGTCCTCTTTGTGCTTTACGCATCAACGTGACATGCGGTGTAAAAGGGCGGGATTCAACATCGACGCCGCACGCCTTGGCCGAGACACGCAATTGCGTCACCAACCCTTCCAGGGCGTCAGGGATTTCGGCCGGCCGGCATCCCACCACTCTCGGCCTACGCCAGTACTCCCAACGCTGCAGCTCAAGCGCAAAGGGATTCACTTCAACCGACTCCGCCGCGTTTTCCAGGCATTCTCTCTGACGCCGAGACACGGAACCGAGAAAAACGAGCGTCAGGTGAATGTTAGAGAATGGAACAGGACGTCCACCGCACGAACGCAATCCGCGACGTGTCTCGTTGACGAGCTGTTTTCTTAGCGCTTCACTCGGCCAGAGTGCAAAGAACAGTCTCTCTCGATCACTCACTCTGCAACAGCATCTTCAGAAGTTGATCCATCGCCGTGTAAGCGGCCTGACGGCGTACACTGTCGCGTTCCCCGGTAAATCGATCACATCGCGTAGTGAGCGACTCGGTGTGGACCATCCAGGCGAACCATACCGTCCCGACCGGTTTTTCGGGCGTTCCGCCATCAGGTCCCGCGATCCCGCTGATCGCGATCGTGACTTGCGCAACGCTTCGATCGAGTGCGCCTTGCGCCATGGCGCGGACTGTCTCCTCGCTCACCGCACCGTGTTCGTCCAGTATCCGCTGGTCCACCCCCAACATTTCGTGTTTCGCTGCGTTAGAATAGGTGACAAAGGTACGATCGAACCACTCGGAGCTGCCCGATTGATCGGTGACCAGTTTCGCTAACCATCCGCCTGTACAGGACTCTGCTGTCGCTAACATCCAGCCGTGCTCACGAAGCGCGTCGCCCAGCGCTAAGGCTATTTTGGCGAGCTGTTTGTCAGTGGGTGGTCGAACGGATTTCGTTGCCATGGTGCAAAAAACGGTTGGTGTTGACTATTCCTCGACTTCAGGTTTGTACTCCTGCGTATCGAATCCCTCTTCGTCGTACGATAGCAATACCCCACGATCATTGATAGCCGACTCTATCGTTACCGTGCTCCCCCACAGTCCATAAATATGTTCGAGCGTCTTCTCCGCATAATCGAGCTTGAGATCTCGACCGTCATGATAGTGCTTGAGGTGCAGCGTTCGGTCACCACCAAAACCGGCGTCTACCACTTTAATGACCGGAACCGCTCCCATTCCAACATTGGCAACCATGGTCTGTTTTATGGTCTCCCATCCATCAACGTTGGACACGTGGGTAACCACCTGTTCTTTACCCCTTGCTTGATGTTGGAACAGATCCATCTCCTCCATCAGCTCGTGGGTGAGAAAACGTCGTAGAAATGACGCATCGCGATCGATCTCGCGTACCTCCATGAGCATATCGAGTGCGCTCTCATCGGGCGGAACATCGGCGGGTGGCAGCTCGCCATCCGTATCGCCGTAGCGCCGCCAGATATCGTCCCAGATCTTCAGGCCGATATAGTAAGGGTTGAGATCGCCCGGTATGGGTCGGACCACTTGGTTGTGGTGAACCAGAAACTCCATATGCATATCCTGCGGTAGCTGCAGGCTGTTCATGAGCGTCCGATGCCAAAAACTGGCCCAACCCTCGTTCATGATTTTGGTTTCGATCTGGGGAAGAAAATACTCCGCCTCTTCGTGCACCATCGTCAGCAGATCTCGCTGCCATTCGGCCAAACGGGGGTTATGGTCTCGAATAAAGAGCAGCAGATCCTCTTCAGGCTCCAACGGTACCTTGTCGAAGTCGGGCATCTCCCGTTGTTCCGGTTTATGAATGGTGTGGAACGGATCGGCAGATGGTTGGGCGCGCTCGTGAAGTGCTTGCACCTGCTCCTCTCTGCTGCGCTTCCGAACCGCGCGGTTGCGGCCCAGCTGCAGCGACAAGGCGTGGGCGGCATCGAGAATCTCTTCAACACCCTTTCGCCCGAGCGATGGATCTTCCACGTAGTCGCGTACGCGTTCCGCGTGCAACTTAAAACTACTGATGGTGAGCTCTGCGCGAGTGTGGCCAAAAGTAAAATTGTTCTTAAAGAAATCGTTATGCCCATAGACATGGGCCATCGTCAGCACGGTCAACGCCAACGAATTGTCTCGCATCAAATAGGCGATACAGGGACTGGAGTTAATTACCATCTCGTAGGGGAGTCCCGACACGCCATGGTCGTATGTGGTTTTCAGTTTTTCGTAAGACTTGCCGTATGACCAGTGAGGATAATGCGCGGGCATTCCCGAATAGGTCATGTAACCGAGCATCTGTAAATGATCGCACACCTCAAATTCCTGCGGATAGCAATCGAGCCCGAACTCATCGACCTTCCCGCGAATGGTTTCGTCCCACCGTTGCAGCTCAGCGATGTCGAGATCCACACTCATGAGGTGGACTCCTCAGACGTGCTTTGTGGTTCGCGTTCTCGTTTCAAAAGGGCCTTAAAACAGGGCCAGACATCTTCCTTGCTCTTGATGAGAACCGCTTGGTAATTGTCGGCATCGATTTTGCCGAATTCGTCGAGCAGCGAACTTTCGTAATGCAACGAATAGGGTTTGATTTCGCCGTACCCAAACAGATTGCAGCATTCGCACAACTCGCTCGCCGCACTGAGGGTTGCTTCGTTGTCGCTGGAAAAGTTGTCTCCGTCGGAGCAGTGAAATGCATAGATGTTCCACAACTCCGGGTGATAGCGATCGCGGATTACCTCCAGCGCCTTGTTGTAGCCCGAGGAGATCATCGTTCCACCCGATTCTCCCTTGTGGAAGAACTCGTCCTCCGTGACTTCCCGCGCCCTTGTATGGTGTGCGATAAAGACCAAATCGACGTTCTGATAGCGAGTGCAGACAAAACGGTGCAACATGAAGAAGAAGCTACGCGCGAGATACTTCTTCATGGTATCCATCGAACCCGATGTATCCATGATGCAGATAACAACCGCATTCGAAGAGGGCTTCATGTCGGGAACACGATGTCGGTACTTCAGGTCGTCTTGATGAAAAGGAAACCGGCTATTCTGGTGGCGTAGGCCCGTTTTCTGCGTGGCCTTTTTGCGTCGGATACGCGCGCGTGCGGAGCGTTTTTTGTCGAGGTGGACGTGCACACCGACTTGCCGATAACCACGCCTTTTCGATGTTCGCTCCGACATCACCTGACGCAGCTTTTTTTGCTCGAGATCGGGCAGTTCCAGATCCTCGAACATGATGTTGACCAATTCATCCAGGGTGACATCGGTTTCATAGTAATCCAGTCCCGGCTGATTCCCCGCTGGGCCCGGACCCGGCTCACCGCCCTGTGCTTTACCGACAACCTGCCCCTCTTCCGTGTCACCGTCACCGGTACCGACCCCAGGCGAGTTCTCACCATAAACGAACCGGTATTCACGAATGAAGCGAATGGGAACTTTGACCACCTTATCGCTGGACTGCCCGATAATGGCCTCTTCAGCGATAAGATCGGCAATATTGTCGCGTATGGAATCGAGAACCTTATCGCGATGCCGTTGACGATCTCCCGCGCTACGATCGGAACGCAGGGAGTCCGACGATGAATAGGGTCGGAAGATAGTGTCGCTGGTACTCACGGTTACCTCCGTTAGCGGAAACAACCGACCCGTTTACTTGTGGGTACTGGTATTTCCGCTACTACCTCGCTAATCCTTCCACAAATTGTTGGCCGCATACTTCAACACCACATCCACGCAGTGCTCGCAGTAGCCGTTATCGATGAGATTCTGTACCATGGCGTCGTACTTCTGGCGCTGCTCCTCATCACGGGTACGCGACTTGGTGATGACACGGCTGATTTCTCGAACGGAACTCATCAGTTTCTTCTCGATAGCGGATTTCAGCGGCTCGTAACTTTGATAACTGATCTTTTCACCGCGTCGCTGGCTCGCCCAAAGAAACGCAATCACCTCCTGTCGAAAACCTTCCGCGGCGCTGCCGATGATCGCGATGTGCTCTTCGATCGATTTAAGGAAATTCTCGTCCGGATCCAACTCTTCGTTGGTATTGCGATCTTTAACGGTCGTCTTGTTAACGAACGCCTCAGCATGATCCAGATAGTTTTGAAAAAGTGACTCCACCTGTTCCTGATACGAGTAGACAAAGGCTTTGGTAATCTCCTTCTCCAAAATCTCCAAATACTCCTTGTGGATCATGTCTTGGAGAAATTCCAGATAGCGCTTACGTACGTCATCGGCCATATCTGACGCTTTCACCATGTTGACCAAAGCTTCGCGCACATTGATGGGGTTGATGCACTCGGGATTGTTCGACAGGGCATTGTCGATAGACTTCATGATGAAACGTGTCGAGATTCCGCCCATTCCTTCCGATTTAGCGTCCTCTTTGAGCTCGCGAATGCTGATGCGTTTGGTGCGTCCTTTCTCGACAACCTCTTCGCCATCGTAGAGTCGCAACTTGGTGATCAAATCGATCTTCGGACTGGGCTCCAAACGCGACAAGATGGCAAACATTGAAGCGATCTCGATGGTGTTCGGTGCGATGTGCGCATCGAAGTCCGACTTGCCGAGAATCTTTTCGTATATCTTCACCTCTTCAGTGAGTCGCAGGTTGTAAGGAACTTTAACGACAACAATACGATCGAGTATCGCCTCGTTGGTATTGTCGGCGCGAAATCGTTGCCACTCGGCTTCGTTGGAGTGAGCGACGATGACTGAATCCACGTAGACCGTTCCATGCCTCCCCGGTGCGGGGACAAACTTTTCCTGAGTCGCGGTAATCATCGAGTGCAAATACTCAGTTTCATTCTTGAACACTTCAATGAATTCCACCATCCCCCGATTACCGACATTGAACGCGCCGTTCAGGTCGAGTACGCGCGGATCACCTTCGGAATAGAGATCGAGTTTGGAGATATCCTCTGAACCTATCAGCACCGATGTGTCTTGATTGTTGGGGTCGACGGGAGGCACTACACCGATTCCTCTCCGGTCGCGCTTGGAAAACTCGATCGTTTCAACCGGCATGGTTTCGTATTTGCCGTTATACTCGTTTTTCAATCGGTAACGACACACCGGACACAAATCGCCTTCGATGTGAACGCCCAACATTTTTTCGAACTCTTCGCGTAGATGGCGCGGAATCAAGTGAAGCGGTTCTTCATGAATCGGACAATCTGCAATCGCGTAGATAGGATCAGCCTGTTCCAGCCCCGCCTGAAGCTTCTCCACCAGTGAACTTTTACCGGCACCCACCGGGCCCATCAAATAGAGAACCTGGCGACTCTCTTCACCATGTAGCGCGGCAGATTGGAAGTAGCGAACGATTTGCGCCAGAGTGGTTTCGACACCGAAGAATTCATCCGCAAAAAAAGTGTATATTTTTACCGGTTCATCGCCAAAAAGCCGTTTCTGTTTAGGGTCTTCTGATTCGGAAATATCACTCACGCCCTTGCCACGAAGGATTTCAAACATGCGTGAATGGGAAAGACGCGTAATGAAGGGATCTTTCTTAACCACCTCCAGGTAATCGATCAAAGAACCCTCCCACTTTTTAGTGGCACGCTCCTGCCGATCGCGTTCGATAAGCTCAGCAAACGTACTTTTTTCCTGCACCATGGCGTTCACCTCGATCGTTGCTTAGTTCACCGATGAAATCGGGCCGAAGCAACCCAAGACCCCCTGGAGGGAATCGATGCCCGTCACTGTTGAGACATCACGCTGTAAGTCGGAGTTCAACACAATCTACTATCGGCCGGCACCGACAAATGTTCAGTTTCCCGGCGCGAAACCAAACCGATTTCCACAATGAGTTTCTGATTTTTCTTGTTTTACGAGCTATTGCTGCCGATTGTTCCGACGGCGGAGAGACAAAGGGCAACATCGGGGGCGACCCTTGGTATAATCCTAGACCACAAGCACGAATGTGAAACGTAAGAATTCACTTTTCGCTGCAAATATATCCAAATTGTTTGACGCATGCAGCGGCGCTGCCAACTATATGAACGAGCGCGGCCGGCTCTGCTGCATTGCCACAACTCTGAGTAAATTACATGGCTGTTGTTGAGGAGAAACTGGCCGTTCACACCCCCATGATGCGGCAATATCTACGCATCAAGGCTGATTATCCCGATATTCTTGTCTTTTACCGCATGGGGGATTTTTACGAGCTCTTTTATGGAGATGCAGAAAAGGCCGCGCGTCTTCTCGATATTACGCTGACCACGCGGGGTCAGTCGGCCGGAAAACCCATTCCCATGGCGGGTGTGCCGGTACATGCGGTGGAAAACTATCTGGCGCGTCTGGTGCGCATGGGCGAGTCAGTCGCTGTTTGCGAACAGATCGGGGATCCAGCCGCATCGAAGGGACCCGTCGAACGCCAGGTGGTTCGAATCGTTACACCAGGGACCGTCACCGATGAGGCCTTGCTCGACGAGCGACGTGACAATCTCCTGTTGGCGTGGCACCCAGCGGGGGCTCGAATCGGTATCGCGATCCTCGACTTGGCCGGGGGGCGGTTCACTCTGCTTGAGGTTGGGAGCGATTCCGCTCTTCTAGGAGAAATCGAGCGTCTTAAACCTGCTGAAATTGTGGTGGCCGAGGATACAGACCTTCCTCCGGGGCTCGCGGACCGCGCGGGCATCACCACTCGCCCACCCTGGCACTTTGAACTGGAGACGGCAAACAGGGAGCTGTGCCAACACTTCTCGACGCGGGACTTGTCAGGGTTTGGTTGTGCGGAGTTGACGGTCGCCGTTGCCGCTGCGGGTTGTCTGTTGCAGTACGTGGCGGATACCCAGCGCAGCGCCCTACCCCACATTCGGGCCTTGCGGGTAGAATACGCAACCGACGCTATCCAATTGGACGCGAGCAGTCGACGTAATCTGGAAATCGACACCAACTTAAGCGGCCACCAGCAACATACCCTCCTGTCGGTGTTGGATTACACAGCCACCGCCATGGGAAGCCGTTGCCTGCGACGGTGGCTGAATCGACCGCTCCGGGATCAACAGACACTGCGATTCCGCCACCAAGCGCTGGGCGAACTGGGTAACAATGAGCGGTTTCGTGAGCTGGCGTCGATCCTGAGCGGTGTCGGGGATATGGAACGAATACTCGCCCGCATCGCCCTTAAATCCGCCAGACCCCGCGATTTAACGACGCTACGTACCACTCTCCAGCGGTTGCCCGATCTCAAGTCCGCTCTGGCACCGCTCGATTCGCCACTCATCGCGAATCTTGACCGTGGAATAGGGACTCATGAGGAGGTGGTTACGCTTTTAGCGAAAGCAGTAATCGAACTGCCTCCAGTTCTCATTCGCGATGGCGGGGTCATCGCTCCCGGTTACGACGCGGAACTGGATGAGTTGCGTGGCCTCAGCGAACACGCCGATCAGTATTTGATGGATCTGGAGGCACGCGAACGCCAGCGCACCGCTATCGCCAACTTGAAGGTGAGTTTTAACCGCGTACACGGTTATTACATTGAGGTAAGCCGCACTCAAAGCGACTGGGTTCCGGAGGAGTATGTCCGCCGCCAGACGCTTAAGGCCGTGGAGCGTTACATCACACCCGAACTCAAATCGTTTGAAGACAAGGTGCTGAGCGCCAGGGAACGCGCACTCGCCAGGGAGAAGGTTCTCTACGAGACACTACTGGAAACGCTGATTGAACACCTCGCGCCGCTTCAGGGAACAGCCGATGCCGTGGCCCAGATCGACGTGCTCGGCAATCTGGCGGAGCGCGCTACCACGTTGGATTGGTGTCAACCTGAACTGGTCGAAACGACCGGCATGCACATAACCGAGGGTCGCCACCCGGTGGTCGAACAAGTCTCCGACGCACCGTTTATCGCCAACGATCTCGAACTAGATACCCGGCGCCGCATGCTTATCATCACTGGACCCAACATGGGGGGAAAATCCACTTATATGCGCCAAGTTGCGCTGATCGTGCTGCTCGGACATATAGGCAGTTACGTACCCGCCAAATCCGCGAGATTGGGCCCAGTGGATCGCATCTTCACCCGCATCGGTGCATCGGACGACCTCGCCAGCGGTCGGTCCACATTCATGGTGGAGATGACAGAGACCGCCAATATTCTTCACAATGCCACGGCCGAGAGCCTGGTTCTCATGGACGAGATCGGCCGTGGAACCAGTACATTTGATGGTTTGGCGCTGGCCCGGGCCTGCGCAAGACATCTCGCCAGACATACGGGCTGCTATACCTTGTTTGCCACCCACTACTTTGAATTGACCACTCTTCCCGAGGAGATCGACGCCATAGCCAATGTCCATCTCGACGCGGTGGAACACGACCATCGCATCGTCTTTCTCCACAGTGTCGAAGAGGGGCCGGCAGATCGTAGTTACGGGCTTCACGTGGCGGTGTTGGCAGGCGTGCCCGAGACGGTCATTGAACCAGCAACAGAGTATTTGCGAGAGCTCGAAGCGAAAGCGGATCACCCCACGCCGACCGATCAACCCGAACCTCAACTCTCGCTCTTCGCGCCATCTGTCCCCAGCAGGCTGGAGTCACAACTCAGAGCGCTGGATATCGACGAGTTGACCCCAAGACAAGCCTTGGAACGCCTCTACGCATTACGTGACCTCCTTGAATAAAAAACAGGCGACCGATGGTCGCCTGTTTTTCTGGGCATCCTGCCCGGGTGCCACATCCCTGTGTTCACTTCCTTGCGCCGACGTCCTGTCGAGATTCAATTCCCTTTGTCTAAATTTCTGGCTGGCTAGACCCCCACTTCCTTGCTGAAAGCCCTTCCTGGACCCTTGGGAGGCTGGGTCGGAATCCCGTCCGACCTTGGCGAGAAGCATACGCTTTAGGTTCGAAATTGATACCCCGCTGGGCGGCTTCGTGCCAACACCCGACGAACGAAGACCGTTACAATAGAGTCCACTTTATGTTTACTAATCAATAGGATAAACATCATGCATACGATATTTGTAGGTGATTTACCGACAACAGCTTATTGCTTCTGAGACAACAGCTTCGGTCAGATCTTACACGACGACGAACACCCACCTGGCGGAAATACGAAGCCTGTTGTGGCTCTCTACTGGCTTCGGTACAGTACCCGCCCATACGTCACTCATCGAACTCGCCATGCCCGACCAGCCCCATATCGTAGAAGTAACCGACGATAACTTCGATCAAACCGTCATCGCTGCTTCCCACAAAGCACCCGTACTCGTTGATTTTTGGGCTGAGTGGTGTGGACCCTGCAAACAACTGTTTCCCATCCTCGCTAAGCTGGTCGAGGAGTACGCCGGCGGCTTCGTCATCGGTAAGCTCAACATCGACGAGCAGAGTGGATTGGCCGCGGAGGCCGGTGTGCGCAGCGTGCCTATGGTGTTGGTGTTTCGCAAGGGGATGGTGACCGATCAGTTTCTCGGCCTGCAACCGGAATCGGCCATCCGGCAGATTATCGACCGCAATCTTTTTACTGAGGCCGATCGACTTATGGATCGGGCTCGTGATGCCTATCAACGCGGCGATACCGCCGGGGTAGTCTCTTTGGTGCACGAAGCGCTGGCGGTGGCACCCGGCCAACACGATATTCAGTTGGAGTGTGCGCACTTTTTGTTGGCTGCCGGTGAACTCGATGAAGCAGAAAAGATGATACGCGAACTGCCCCGGGAGATTCGTAACGCGCCCGAAGCGGATGCCTTGTTGAGTCAGATTCAAATGGCGCGCGCCCTAACGGATGCCCCGCCGCCGGAAGAGCTTGCGGCGCGCCTTGTGGATGAACCTGAGAATACGATGGCGCGCTACCAACTCGCCGCACACCACCTATCTCGGGATGAATACGAGGCTGCTTTGGAGCATCTGCTTGTCATCCGGCAGCAAGACAGAGGCTTCGGGGAGGACGCGGGACGTCGCGGGATGATCGCGATTTTCTCAATGCTGGACGAAGAGTCGCCGCTGCTGCATCAATACCGCACCAAAATGTTCAACGCTCTACACTAGATCCTATCGAAAAACCCTGGGGCGACTCCGATGGATTGGCATACCGACACTGTGGTTAATGGCGACGAAGAACAACTCAACCCACCTTGGGGAGGGCGATGCAACTCTGCCTGGGCGGTGATGGCCCGCGTCTACGGAGCCATTTCGTAGGCGGCGACACCAGCGCTTTTTGGATCGTCCACGACCCCTATCGAGATCAATCCATACCCCACCCAAAGGCAGGCGATGTGATGGAAGTGCGATATCGCGAAGGGGGTGAAGTCGTGGGCTTTCGTAGCGAGGTAACCCTTCGGCTCGATTATCCTACGCCGCTGTTGTTTCTCAAGTACCCCGCTAGCGTTGAGCGCACTGTCTTGCGCGCCACGCCCCGCATCCACTGTCAGCTTCCCTGCGCAATCGCCGTTGAAGATGTGGAGATTCACGGCAAGATTTTGGATATCAGCTCTGCGGGCTGCCAATGCGTTCTCAAACTACCGCCCCAATACAGTCACGTGCCATTTAAGAGCGGCGATGAGCTGGTCGTCAACATTCGACTACCCGGAATTGCGTATGAACAGATTGTTTGGGGTGAGGTTAAAAACCTCAAGTCGAGCGACCAGCGTGTCAAGTTCGGTCTGGCATTTGATGAACTCGATGTGATCGCCCAGAACCGACTTGCAGAGTTCCTGACATCGTTAGGTGACCCCTAGGGACGCTTTCCCTAGACCCTCCAAATTCGCCGCTTCTCCCCCCCTATGTCACTCAAAAAGACAGAGTCCACACCAATCAGATATCTATGGCTATTCGGTCCGCCCGCAATTGTTGTGCTCGTTCTTGCTCAACAGTTTGGCGAGGTTCCGGGTAACCATCTGTTCACCAAAGTGCTGCAAAATGCTCTACACATCCCTTGGTTTGCAGCGCTTACTCTGGTTGTATGGTTCATTCTCGGTCCGCACCGTTTTGTCTGGGTACTGGTCTTCGTTAGCGCCATCGGTGTTGGTACCGAAGCGTTGCAGATCGTTGGTCCCCGCGATGCAAGTCTTATCGACTTAGAGCTGAACCCTCTCGGTGCATCGATCGCAGCTCTCGGGATCGTTTTGCACCGTCAATACAGCGGTTTCAGGCGCAAACAATTCGTTGGATGGGTCGGTGTTATTGGGTTCTTAGCCCTCGTTACGCTTGCGCTACCCGCTTATATCCAACTTTCGTATCAACACCGTGATCGAATGTTTCCCCCGACTCCTGGAAATCGATAGCTTTTTGCAGAAACCACTGCTTAGCATTAACAGCAATCACGCCACGATCGATGCACCCGACAATTGGATCGAATTCGCGGGTAGAGAGGTGCTGAAAATCCGTTGGGCTGACACGAAGTATCCGGGATTGGAGCTAAAGGAGGTAGTCTCTGATTGGACTTGTTGCCAAAAACTCCGAGTGGATCTTTATGTCACCGGAGATGAACCCATGTTGATTACCACTGCTGTGGGCCATTGGGGCAGACGTGGCGCAGCGGCATACGTTCCCCATATGCTAAACCCTGGCCCTCATCAACTTGAGGTACCGCTGGAGCGATTGGGCGCCATCGGAAACACAGCCCAATCGATAAGCAACCTCATTGTTAACACCTCCCGGCAGTTCGCGGGTCGCGAGATCTTGATCGCGGGTATTCGGTTGGAATAAGTGGACGACAGTGGTTAACCGGGCGTTCGCAAGGTTGCGTTCATCCACTGGATGAACGGACCTTGCTCACCCCCTCGGGTGGTGGGACTGGTGGAGTTGTTTTAGGCGTTCGCGAGCTACATGCGTGTAGATCTGGGTAGTGGAAAGATCGCTATGCCCCAGTAGCAGTTGCACCACTCTTAAATCAGCACCATGGTTCAGTAGGTGGGTGGCGAACGCATGGCGGAGTGTGTGAGGCGAGAGCGCTTTCTCTATTCCCGCCTCTCGACTATAGCGCTTTATCGAGTGCCAAAAGGTTTGTCGTGTCATCGGTCGCGAGCGACGAGAGAGAAAAAGGCCATCATTGTCGTTACCTCTCACCAACTCCGGACGAATCTCTTGCAGGTAGCGGCTCAACCATTCAATCGCGTTCTCACCCAATGGTACGAGCCGCTCTTTGTTTCCTTTGCCCACGATGCGCACGACACCCTGTCGTAAATTGCACTGATCCAATCGTAGCGATACCAATTCGGTGACGCGTAGACCTGTCGCGTAGAGCACTTCCAGCATCGCTCGATCGCGCACGCCCAAGGGTTTCGACTCATCGGGTGCCGATAGTAAACGTGTCACCTCTTCCTCGGTGAGCGTTTCGGGGAGTTTACGGCCCAGTTTAGGGGCATCGATACGCGCACTAGGGTCGTCCTCGATTGCGCCTTCGCGCACCTGATACCGGTAAAAACGGCGCAGAGTCGAGAGCAGTCGTGCGCTGCTCCGTGGGCTGGCACCCGCCGCAGTGCGTTGTGCGAGGTAGGCCAGTAGATCTTCTCGCTTTGCCTTCAGCAGGTTTCCAGTGGAGTGTCCTGCCAGCCAGACCGAAAAGCGGGTGAGGTCGTTCCGATAGGCGGCTAGCGTGTTGTCGCTGAGCCCCCGTTCCATCCAGAGTGCATCGAGAAATCGCTCGATCTCCACGGAGATCTCACCACTCACCGTTGAGCGCTCCTTCGTGGTTCAATAACCAGCGCTTGATGTTGGGCATCACTCCTTCGGTTTCGCCGGAAAAACCGCCCAAGCCACCGGCGGCGACCACACGGTGACAAGGTACTATCAGCACCAAATGGTTCGTCCGGCACGCACCACCTACGGCACGTGCGGATGAGTTCGGCCGTTTGGCTATCTCACCGTAGGTTCGCGTCGATCCGACGGGAATCCTTCGTAACTCCTGCCAAACGCGCTGTTGAAACGGTGTGCCCTGCCAATGGAGTGGAAGCTGCAACCGCGCATGCGGGTCTTCCATATAGCGACGCAGCTGGTCCCGTACCTGATCCAGCAGGGGATGGGAGATCGAACCGGAGGGAGGCGCGGTGCTGAGAAACGAGATTCGGGCGACTCTGTCACCTTCTATTCCGATACCTAATCCGCCGAAGGGCGCGGGCAGATAGGCATCAAAGGAGCGCGGTTCAGGCATCATTGGTTCAATGAAATCCGCGGTTGGCGCGTCGGTTTTTTCTGCGACTGTTTTTTGAGTTGAAGCTGCTGAATCTCACGCCGCAATACCGCGCGCCGGCTGGTATCACGGGTGGCGTTCAACAGGCTTCTGAATAACCTCTGCGCATCGCGATAAAGCCCTGCCCTACCCAGCTCCCGGGCGGCTTGGTAACGAGCGGTCTGCGCCCAGCGGTCCATGCTGAACGGATCGAGCAGGGTGGCAGATTGCAGATAGTGCAGTGCGGCCTCTTCATGGCGCTCCATAGCGCGGTGAGAGTCGGCCATCCAGAACAGTAGCTCCCGCCGCCGTTGACCGTCCAAAGGCTTGGCGGCGATCTCGCTGAACAGCGCTAATGCGGCATCATGGTGTTCGGCGGTCTGCAGATCAAAAATGACCTGCTGTAGCCTGTCGAGCGTTTTACCCTCGAATTGATCGGTAGTCTCCAACAAGTCGCTTAAGACCTGTGTACCCTCCAGCGGCGCACCACCTAAAATGAGTACTCGTGCCCGCCGCATCTCCCAGTCGATCCGATCGAGATCAGCAGGCGGTGTTGTGAGACCCCGCATCAGTTGTGACGCCAGGGTGATCTGTGAAGCTTCCAGTGCCAAATCGACCAGGTGATGTCGCACGGGGGCTGGAATGGCGTCCCGCCGCGCGAATCGGCTCGACTGAAGATAGAGGCGACGCAACACCCTATCGCCCCCCTCGTTTTCTGTAACCGATTGCGCCAATTGCAAATGTGCGGTCAGGCGTCGTTCCGGGTCCGATCCCTGCAGCGCGACGACCGCGTAGAGCGCGCGGGCGCGTAAGGGGTACTTTTTGCCGATCTCCCCCGCCTTCTCAAACCAAGCCTGATCCTGGCCCAGCAGCAGCTGTTCACGATTGCCGGTCGCCTGACCAAACTGTAAATAGGCATCCCAAAGATCGTTGGGATCGAGACGCAGCACACCCGCCAAACGATCCACTTCACCGGGTTGAGCCAGGGCTCGCTCGAGAGCTTGCGCGCGCCTCGGTGCATCTTTAGCCACTGCGGCAGCTTCCGCTGCCAGGGCCCACAGCTGCACCCGCTGAGCCGATGTCAGCGTTTTCTCCTCCGCCAGCTTGCGTGCCTGGTGTGCGATCAACGACGCACGACGCAGTCCACCGCGAAGTTCGCTCAGCAACACCAGAATTCGCGCGTCGACCCCCTCCACTTTTTCAAGCAGTGCGGGCACTTCCACCGGGACACCCGCCTGGAGCATGACCTGCGCTTGGAGAAGTCGCCACTCGTCCGCACCGTCGCCATAATCCTGCCGATAACGCAGCATGGCGATTCGGGCATCCTCGACCAACCCATCCACCAGGTAGCTGCGAATAATGAAACGCCGCCAGGTGGGCAGCAGTTCTTTCGCCTTGCCGTCGTTGATCGACCAGATGAGGCGCCGCAAACGGGATCGGGCCTCGACCCCCTTGCGTTGCGCCAACAGTGCAGCAATATGCTGGCGGTCCGCCCAGCGGAGAAAACCCACCGGCAGGTCACTGGGCAGTGAAACGACTCGCTGCGACAGCGCTTCCCAAGCACCCCGATTGCGATAGAGCTCGAGACGAATCTTCTCCCATCGCAGCCAATCCGCAGGGTTCTTTTCCAGGGCCGGCTGATGGCGCGCCACCATGGCGCTGGCAAGCTCAGTTGCACCCGATCGCGCGAGCGCAGCTATTTCATCCAATGAAGTGGCGGCGGAACTCGCGGGTACGCCCGCAAAAAGAGCCAATCCAATCAGTGTTCGTCGAATCTTGGAAACCATAGCGTGTGATTCTAGCTCGGCCCAGGAGATCAGAAAACGAAAAACGGGCACCCCCCATCGGAGGGCGCCCGTTTTCCAGGCGATGGACAGAATCGCTTAAAGCTTCTCTTTGATACGCGCCGCTTTACCGCGACGATCCCGAAGGTAGTAGAGTTTAGCGCGACGGACCGCACCGCGACGCTTCACCTTCACTTCCTGGACGTTGGGGCTATAGGTGGGGAATACGCGTTCGACGCCCTCACCATGACTAATCTTGCGCACCGTGAATGAGGAGTTGAGACCACGATTTCGCTTGGCGATAACCACGCCTTCGAAGTCCTGAAGGCGTTCGTTGCTGCCCTCTTTCACCTTAACCCGCACTACGACGGTGTCACCCGGTCCGAACTCAGGAACCTCTTTTTCCATCTGTTCAGCATTGATCTCATCAATGATATTGCTCATGGCTCAATCCCCACCTACTCAATTCAGTCGTTTCGTTTGTTGGCAAACACGCCCTGGAACTCATCCAGTAACGCTTGCTGTTCCTCTGTCAGTTGCAGCCGATCCAGGAGATCGGGACGTCGCAACCATGTTCTACCCAGGGCTTGCTGCTTGCGCCACCTGGCGATAGCTGCGTGATCGCCCGATAACAGCACTTCAGGTACCCTCTGCCCGGCGATCTCCTCGGAACGGGTATAGTGTGGACAATCCAGCATCCCGTCCATATACGAGTCCTGCTCGGCCGAATCGGCATCGCCCAACGCGCCGGGTTGCAGCCGCGTCACACTATCGATCACCACCATGGCGGCCAATTCGCCGCCGCTCAATACGTAGTCGCCGATCGACCACTCCTGATCGACGTCGTACTCGACGATCCGTTCGTCGACGCCTTCGTAGCGACCCGCCACCAAGATCAAACTTGGTAGGGCCGCCAGCTCCTTGACCCCGTCTTGGTCCAACTTGCGACCTTGCGGTGTCAGGTAGATCACTGGAGTGCCCGCTGGAGCCTCCTGCCGTGCGGCTCGGATTGCCTGCCGCAGCGGTTCGACCTTCATCACCATCCCGGGACCACCGCCGTAAGGCCTGTCGTCCACGGTGCGATGCACATCGTGGGTGTAATCCCGCGGATTCCAGCAAACCAGCTCAACCAGTTGCCGTTCCACTGCCCGTGCGGTGACTCCACCCTGGGTTAGTCCTCGCACCATTTCGGGGAACAGCGTGATCACATCAATTCGCATTGGCCGTTCCTCGATCGGTTCTGATCCAAGTCTCGTCAGAACTCCGGGTCCCAATCCACCTCGATCAAACCTTCATCCAATTGGATTTTCGTTACCACTTGGTCTAGCACGAATGGGATCAGTCGCTCCTGATCGCCTTTCACCACCATGACGTCGTTGGCGCCGGTAGCTATCAGATGGTCCACCAGGCCCAGTTCCACCCCTTCCAGGTTGCGCACCCGCAGACCCTCCAGATCGGCCCAGTAGTACTCATCCTCTTCAGGAGCTGGCAGTTGATCGCGTCTTACAGCGATTTCCCTACCTACGAGCTCGGCCGCTGCATCGCGATCCTCGTAACCCGTAATCTGGGCGACAACCCCTTTGCCGTGGGGTTTACCGGATGCCACTCGTTCGATTCGCCACTGGTCGTTACGACCTATCTGCCACGAATCGTATTCCAAGATATTTTCGCGCGGTTCCGTGTAGGAAAAAATCTTCACCCAACCGCGAACACCGAATACGCCAGAAATCCGGCCCAAGACGACTAGCTTGTCTACACCGCCCGTCATCCGGTATTGAATACGGACCAACCCGGGCTCTCTCCCCGTGGCCCCCTCAAAATCACTTAAGCCGCTTGCTCCTTGAGCAATTTGGCAACCCGCTCGGACGCCTTGGCGCCCTGCCCCAGCCAGTACTGAACACGCTCCGAATTGACATTCAGGCGCTGCTCCTGGCCAGCGGCAATCGGGTTGAAGTAGCCGACGCGTTCGATATAACGGCCATCGCGACGGTTACGCGAATCCGTCACTACGATGTTGTAAAAAGGCCGTTTCTTGGCACCGCCACGCGCGAGTCGAATCGTCACCATTGCGCTGGTAATCCTCTGATTTTCAACAAGTTCTATAACGCGTTCGACCGGCAAAACCGAGCCGGCCGAAGTAAACGGCGCATTTTACGCGAATGCGTTGTAAAAGAAAACGTTCTGTGGGGGATTTTTTTAGTGGGGACAGGGTGTTGTGGAGGCTCTGTTGTTCTTTATTTGTGGATAATGGGCTTGTGTAGCTTCTCCACGTGAATTGAATGCGGGTCTCGTCCCGCAAGACGAGTTCATTTGTCCTAGTTTGATCCGATCAAACTCGTCTTTGCTTGCCCAAAGAAAAGTACCCCGGCTTCGGGGACGGACCCCCGATCAAATAGAAACGTGACGCTAGCCACACAAAACCTAAAAAGGCATCCCCGACGGCATCCTACCCTTCATCCCCCGCATCATCTTCGCCATCCCCCCTTTGGACATCTTCTTCATCATCTTCTGCATCTGTTTAAACTGCTTCAACAGACGATTGATGTCCTGCACCTGAGTACCGGAACCATTGGCGATACGCCGTTTGCGCGAACCCTTGATGATATCGGGGAATCGTCGTTCGTGGGGTGTCATGGAGTTGATGATCGCCACTAGCTTGACCATTTCCTTGTCATTGACCTTATCCCGCACACCGGCAGGTAAATCACCCACACCGGGCAACTTGTCGAGCATCGCCGCCATACCCCCCATCTGGCTCATCTGTTGCAACTGATCGCGAAAATCCTCCAGGTCGAACCCCTTGCCCTTCTTGATCTTCTTGGCAATCTTTTCGGCCTTGTTACGATCGATCTTCTCCTGCGCCTCCTCCACCAGCGAAAGCACGTCTCCCATCCCTAGAATTCGGGAGGCAACGCGATCAGGATGGAAGGGCTCCAGTGCGGTGGTTTTCTCGCCGACACCCAGAAATTTGATGGGCTTGCCGGTAATACGGCGGATCGAAAGGGCGGCACCACCGCGCGCGTCACCGTCAGTCTTGGTCAGTACGACACCAGTGAGCGGCAATGCATCGTGAAAGGCCTTGGCGGTGTTCGCCGCGTCCTGACCGGTCATGCTGTCGACCACGAAGAGTGTTTCGACGGGAGCAACAGCCGCGTGCAGTGACTGAATCTCCGCCATCATCTCTTCGTCCGCATGCAACCGACCAGCCGTGTCGACGAGTAACACGTCAGCAAACTGTTTACCGGCGGCATCCAAAGCTGCCTCGGCGATAGCGACCGGTTTCTGATCGGGTCGTGAGGAGAAGTACTCCACTCCCACCTCCGTAGCGAGGGTCTTCAGCTGCTCCATTGCGGCAGGCCGATAGACGTCACAACTTACCACCATTACTGATTTTTTGTGGCGCTCTTTCAGGTGACGAGCAAGTTTGGCCGTGCTGGTGGTCTTACCCGAGCCCTGCAGCCCAGCCATCAGTACCACAGCGGGTGGTCTGGCGCTCAGATCCAGTTCATCGCACGCCTCGCCCATCAGCGCGACCAGCTGATCGTTGACGATTTTGATCAGGGCTTGTCCGGGTGTCAGGCTTTGCAGCACCTCCTGGCCCAGAGCCCGCTCACGCACCTGATCGATGAATTCGTGTACTACGGGCAGCACCACGTCTGCCTCGAGCAGCGCCATACGCACCTCACGCAGCGTCTCCTTGACATTGTCTTCGCTGATCCGGCCCTGCCCGCGCAGGTTTTTGACGACTCGGCCTAGGCGTTCGCTCAGGTTGTCAAACATGAAACTTTGACCTCAACAGCTTATGGGTAGGTCTGCACAAGCCTATTACGGCTTGAACAGGACGTTAACTAAGAAGGGGCATTATAGAGTGAAAATCTGACCGTGGCTCAGGAGCTGGACCTTGCGGTCCCCAGCAGCGATACGGCATTTGGCAAAAATCTGATCTTCGGCGCCGGGCTTGGTGTGGGTGATGTAAATGTCTGGCTGATGGCGAAGTTTGCGTAGGTCGGCTCCCAGCAGTTCCGGAGTGTAGTGGTGAGCGTGGCGGCTCACCTCCAGATCCCGGTTGAGGAATGCCGCCTCCACGATCAACACATCGAGGGATTCGTGCTGGTTCAACGCCTCCCACAGAGTGTTGTTGGTTGTGGTATCTCCGCTAAAAGCGATAGAACGACCCCCTGCCTCGACGCGATAGCCCACTGCCGGAACCGCATGGTTGACCGGAATCATCTCAATACGCCGATGACTAATGTCGAGAGTCTGCCCGGGCAGCATCTCGACCAACTTGAGTACGCCGTTACCCTCCGAAGGCAGGCGTGTGAAATCGGGCCAGATCGTCCAGTTGAACAGATGCGCCTTGATGGCGGCGATAGTTTCAGGCTGGGAATAGAGAGTGATGGGTGTCTGGATACGCTCGAACACGCTATCAAGCAGAAGTGGGAGACCCGCCAGATGATCGAGATGCGAGTGGGTGATGAAGATGTCCCGCACAGCGGCCATCTCCTCCAGTTGCAGATCGCCTAGCCCGGTACCAGCATCGATCAAAATATCGTCGTCGAGTAACAGTGAGGTTGTTCGCAAGCCAACCCCGATTCCGCCACTGCAACCCAGAACCCTTAATCTCATAGGCGCTCCGCCGCCCTCCGCAATGCATGCAAAGGCATTCTTGCACAGCGAGAAAAATCTATAAAGAGATTAAGGTGGCAAAATCAAAGCAATGAATCGAACTATTCGGCTCGAGAGAATCATATCCATCCGGATAGCTTCTAAGGCGGTGTCGAATATGCCATTATGCCGCCATTCATCGTTACGATTTATATACGAGGAAAATGACTACCACATTGACGGGCGGAGTTGCCGTAATTCTGTATCTCGTATCCAGCGTGTTACTGGGGATGCGTCTAGCGCGGGGAAGCGAAGGTAGACAACAATCGAAGACCGGTCCCTTGGGTGTGGGCATGGGCGCGCTGGTCTTGCATGGGCTGGTACTCTATCAAATCGTACTGACGACCTCCGGGATTAACCTCGGCATCTTCAACTCGTTCTCGCTGGTTGCGTGGCTGATCGTTTTTTTGTTGTTGGTCTCTTCGTTCAGTCAACCCACGGAGAATCTCGGCATCCTCATTCTCCCTCTTGCCAGCGTGACGGTATGTCTCGCACTCGCCTTTCCGACGCAGCGGCTTATCGATCAGAACACACCGCTAAGTATCGAAGCACACATTTTCACGTCGATCCTGGCCTATAGCGTGCTTAGCATCGCTGCGGTACAGGCCCTATTGTTGGCGATTCAGGACCGACACCTGCGTAATCGCCACCCCGGCGGTTTTATCCGTGCACTCCCGCCGCTGCAAACCATGGAATCGTTGTTGTTCCAAATGATCCGGCTCGGCTTTGTCTTGTTGAGCGTCGCGTTACTCACCGGCCTACTCTTTCTGGAAGACCTGTTTGCTCAACATCTGGTCCACAAAACGGTTCTCTCCATCGCTTCATGGGGGGTCTTTGGAACCCTGCTCTGGGGCCGTCACCGTTTCGGCTGGAGAGGCCGAATCGCCATTCGCTGGACGCTCAGTGGTCTAGCCGTATTGGCGATCGCCTATTTTGGCAGCAAATTGGTTCTTGAGCTTCTTCTCAACTTGGCGAGCTAGGACCGTTGCCGCCTTGACACACCCGGCGCAGTACGTAGAACATAGAGTCACTATCGCCATATCGGGGTAATTCCGCACTTTGGACGACCTACCTATAGGCGCTTTAGTCGGTGCGCTGGTTTTCCTGATCATACTCTCTGCTTTCTTCTCCGGATCTGAGACCGGCTTGATGACGCTCAACCGCTATCGGTTGCGGCATTTGGCGAGGATCGGTCACGGTGGTGCGCGACGTGCCAATCATTTGCTGAAGAGACCCGATCGCCTAATCGGGCTTATCCTCCTGGGCAATAATTTCGTCAATATTCTGGCTTCGGCGTTAGCAACGGTTCTGTTTATTCGCCTATTGGGCGAGGCGGGACCATGGGTGGCAACACTGGTTCTAACCGTCGTCATCCTGTTGTTCGCCGAAGTGACGCCGAAAACACTGGCTGCACTTCACCCGGAGCGTATCGCGTTTCCTGCGGCCTGGATTTACGGCCCTCTTCTTAAGGTGTTATATCCTTTGGTCTGGGTGCTCAATGTGATGGCGAACGGCCTGCTGAAACTGTTTGGCGTTCGGACCGACGATGCGGAAAACGACAACTTGAGCCGCGAAGAGTTGCGCACTGTCGTCACGGAGGCGGGTGCCTTGATTCCCAAGCGACACCAAAAAATGCTGTTGGGGATCCTGGATCTGGAAAATGCAACCGTTGAAGATATCATGATCCCCAGAAGTGAAATCGCGGGGATCGATTTGGACGATTCTACGGCCACTATTCTCGATCAGCTTACCACCAGCCAGTACACGCGATTACCGGTGTTCAGAGAGCACATTGATCGAGTCGTCGGTATTCTTCACCTGCGAGATGCGTTGCACCTGATGCAAGAGGACCGATTCAACAAGGAACGGATGGAAGCGGCTTGTGTGGAACCACTCTTTATCCCGGAAAACACTCCCCTCAATAAACAGCTGCTCAATTTTCAACGCAGCAAGGATCGTCTCGGGCTGGTGGTCGACGAGTATGGCGACATCCTAGGTCTGGTGGCGCTGGATGATGTATTGGAAGAGATCGTGGGCGAGTTCACCACTGATCCAACCATCCACATCGCCAGCGTCTATCCTCAAGAGGACGGCAGCACCATCATGGATGGCAGTATGACGATCCGTGAGTTCAATTGCACCATGAAACAGGATCTGCCCACTGATGGACCGAAAACGCTCAATGGACTGATCCTGGAGTATCTGGAATCGATCCCCGAACCCGGAACCGGCTTGCGTCTGGCGGGTTACCCAATGGAGGTGGTACAGGTCAAAGGCAACGCCGTCAAAAAGGTTAAGGTCTTTCCGCAACTGTGGCGCGACGATTCCGCCGGTGCGGCATAGCGAACATGCGCTGAAATAGAGTATCCGGTGGTTGAGCCGGAGGCTCAGAAAGGCTTACGCTAAGAATCTATCTCAAGATACCGAGCGTGCAGCGCCGGTCGTTCGTGGTATCTTGATGGAAGTTCCGGTACTACGGAAGCTAAAGGACAGCCCACACCATGAGCGATCACTCTACATCCGACGAACGCCGACACTTCAAACGCATCCATTTCGATTGCGATGCCTTCATCGAAGGTGGTTCGGAAGAGCCATGGGAGGTCCATCTCGTGGATATCTCCCTCAATGGTGCGCTGGTCAGCAAACCTGCTGAGTGGAAGGCGGCTGATGGTGATAAATACCTTCTGCGTATCGAACTAAGCGGTGAAGAGGTCGAGATACGCATGGAGTGCACCGTCGCCCACGAAAGCGAAGACCATATTGGCGTTCACTGCGAACACATCGATATCGATAGTGCAGCGCATTTACGACGTATCGTGGAATTGAATTTAGGGGATCCCGAGCTACTGAATCGGGAACTGTCCGCGTTAGTCCAGTAGCGACCAGTCTGCTAAAGCGCTTCCGTCAACCGCTGCACCCCTCTGATCTCCATACCCTGAACCCCTTCCGGGGGAACATTGACCAACGGCACAATCGCTCGTTTAAAGCCGTGCTTGGCAGCAGCAGAAAGCCTCTCCGGCCCATTTTGAACGGGTCGAATCTCTCCCGCGAGCCCCACTTCGCCAAACACCACGAGATCCTGCGCCACCGGTCGATTACGAAGACTGGAAAGTACCGCCGTCAGCACCGGCAAATCGGCCCCCGTTTCTGAGACCCGCACACCACCGACAACATTGACGTAGACATCCTGATCGTAGGTGACGACACCCCCGTGGCGATGGAGCACGGCAAGAAGCATGCTTAAACGATTCTGCTCCATACCCAACGTAACGCACCGCGGATTGCCAATGTGGCTCTCCTCGACCAGCACCTGCACCTCCACCAGCAACGGTCGTGTTCCCTCGCGGGTGACCATAATGATGCTCCCCGGAACCGGTTTTTCGTGGCGCGACAGAAAAATGGCGGAGGGATTGGAGATCTCGCGCAGACCGCGATCGGTCATGGCAAAAACACCCAACTCGTTCACGGCGCCAAATCGATTCTTGATCGCCCGTACCACCCTAAAACGACTCCCGGAATCGCCTTCGAAGTAGAGCACCGTATCGACCATGTGCTCGAGCACCCGCGGTCCGGCCAGTTGCCCCTCCTTGGTAACGTGGCCCACCAAGAAGAGCGCTGTACCACTCTGTTTGGCAAAACGAACCAACTGGGCCGTGGATTCGCGTAACTGTCCGACGGCGCCGGGTGCCGACTGCAGTTGATCGGTGTAGACCGTCTGAATCGAGTCGGTCACCATTACCTTGGGTTTGAACTTCTGAGCGGTGGTCAGCACAGATTCCACATGCGTTTCCGCGAGTAGCTGCAATCGATTCGTGTTCAAACCCAGGCGATGGGCGCGGAGACTCACCTGCTGCGGCGACTCCTCACCGGTCACATAGAGTGCCGACTCGCTCTGCGAGAGATGGGCTAAGGCCTGAAGAAGCAGTGTCGACTTACCAATACCCGGATCGCCACCTATCAACACAACCGATCCCGCTACCAGTCCACCACCCAGCACTCGATCCAGTTCATCAAGGCTGGTCGACACGCGATCACCCTCTTCCGCCGGTTCGATGGCGGCAAGCGCCCGCACCTAGGCGCTCTCCCCAGCGTAACCGCCCGTACGCGATCCGGCACGCCTCAGCGATGAAACGGGTAGCTCCTCAACCAAGGAGTTCCAGGCACCACAGTCGGGACACTGACCGGACCACTTGGGACTCTGCCCACCACATTGGGAGCAGGCGTAAACGACCTTGGTTTTGACCACTCACGACTCCCTGGATTGAGGGAAATTGGGAAGGGGGAATACTAGCACGCGGAGAAGGGAGTCCGGATCAGCGAGGAGAAATCGGGACGCAGAAATGACAAAGGCGGCATCCTGCCGCCTTTGTTCTCTTCCTTGACAGGCTTTCCGTGCCCGATCAAGTCCCGTGATCTCCATTCGGTTCCGGTCAGGGATGTCCTCATCCCGATGACTGTAGTTTCGGCATATTCGGATTTTTCACAATAGCCCCGACCGCCGCCGGGAGACGACAGTTCGCCCACAACGATATTACAGAGCCACCGATATATCTACGAAATCAATGACTAAGCCACTCCAGACAGCAAAAAACCACCGTTTGGGATGACATGAATTTAGGCGTATCCCTACACGTTTGTAGGAAAATTCTTACAACTGTTTGAGCGCAGAATTATGGGCTGGAGCCACTGTGCTCTCGGAACTTCACCCGGCGGGTCACCTGACAGAAGAGCTCGTAAGGAATGGTCCCAGCTTGACGGGCGACCTCTTCCGCTGGCAGGCCCGCGCCCCACAACACCACACGATCCCCAATTTTCGCCTCGGGCAGTTCGGTCAGATCTATGGTAATCATGTCCATGGATACCCGCCCTACCAACGGAGCGCGTTGCCCTTCCACGAGCACCGACGTACCACTCGGCGCATGGCGCGGATAACCATCGCCATACCCTATCGCTGCGACCCCGATACGGCTGGGTTTATCGCTACACCAGGTGCCGCCGTAACCAAGCCGTTCACCGGCGGCGAGGTCCCGAATAGCGATCAAACCGGTCTGTAACGTCATTACCGGGCGCAATCGTTCCTCTGCAGCGGTGCTATCGCAGAACGGTGAAGCTCCATACAACATGATTCCCGAGCGTATCCAATCACCCGAGGCCGCTGGCCAACCCAGAATACCGGCAGAATTGGCAATGCTACGCTCTCCGTGGAGGTGACCAATGGCGCCGGTGAACGCGAGCAGTTGGCGTTCCGTTGTTGGATCGTTCCGGTTATCGGCGTTAGCCAGGTGGGTCATCAAGCCTATTCCGCCCACCGCACTACAGGCATTAAGGCGCTCCCAAAGCGCTCTAGCTTGCTCCGGAGCGACGCCCAGTCGATGCATCCCGGTATCGATCTTCAGCCAGACCTTCAATGGCCTGTCAATCCGCGTTCTCTCCAGCGCCTCGATCTGCTCGGGCTGATGGATGGTAGCGTCGACATGATGTCGACTGAAACGACGCAGCTCCTCCACATCGTAAAAACCTTCGAGAACGTTTATGGGATGCGCAAACCCCGACTCCCTCAGCTGTTCGGCCTCGTCGAGGCAGGCCACGGCAAATGCATCGGCGGAACGCAGCGCACCAGCCACTCGCTCGACGCCGTGCCCATAGCCGTTGGCCTTCACCACAGCCATTACCCGGCTACCGGGCATCGCCTCACGAGCACGACGAAGATTGTGCGCGAGGGCCGGAAGATCAATGAGCGCTTCGGCTGCACGCGCCATCACAGACCGCCTACGAGGCGCTGGCGCAGAGCCTGGTGGGAACAGGTGAGATCACTCAGGATCGAAATCATGAATGTGGTTTTCGAAGCGCGTGTATTGCCCCAAAAAGGTCAAACGTACCGTACCGATCGGACCGTTACGTTGTTTACCAATAATGATCTCCGCGCTTCCCTTATCGGGACTCTCCGGATTGTAGACTTCGTCCCGGTAGATGAAGGCGATGAGGTCGGCATCCTGCTCGATACTGCCTGATTCACGGAGATCGGACATCACGGGCCGTTTGTTGGGGCGCTGCTCCAAATTGCGGTTGAGCTGGGAGAGCGCCACGACAGGCACATGGAGCTCCTTGGCCAGCGCCTTCAGCGAGCGAGATACTTCGGAAATCTCCGCGGTACGATTGTCTCCCGCTCCCGGTGCCTGCATGAGTTGAAGATAGTCGATGACCACCATCCCTAAGTCGCCGTGTTCGCGTTTCAAGCGACGGGCCCTGGCACGCAATTCAGTGGGATTGAGCGCTGGGGTATCATCGATGAACATTTGAGCTTCCGCCAGCATGGTCACCGCAGAGGTGATTCGCGGCCAGTCGTCATCGCTCAACTTACCGGTTCGCACCTTTTGCTGATCAATACGCCCCAGGGAGGACATCATGCGCAACGCCAGCTGCTCTCCCGGCATCTCCATACTAAATACCGCCACGGGGCGTTTCGATTTGATGGCGATATGCTCCGCCACATTGAGCGCAAAGGTCGTCTTCCCCATGGAGGGGCGCCCTGCGACGATGACCAGGTCGGAAGGCTGCAAACCGGAGGTCATTTCATCGAAATCGTTGTAGCCCGTGGCCATTCCAGTGATCGGCTCATCCCGTTGGAACAACTCGTCGATCCGATCAACCGCTTGGGTTAACAACGATTTGATGGGCAGAAAACCCTGTTTGCCACGATCACCACGCTCGGCGATCTCGAACACCTTCTGTTCCGCGTGATCCAGCAGATCCTTGGCACTTCGCCCCTCTGGATTGAATCCAGCATTGGAGACCTCAGTCCCTACATGGATGAGCTGCCGCATGACCGAGCGCTCATGCACAATGTCGGCATAGGCGTGTATATTGGCCGCGCTGGGCGTGTTGCGAGCCAATGCGGTGATGAACGAGAGTCCGCCGGCATCTTCCAGATCCCCCGAGGATTCCAGACGCTCGGAGATGGTGACGACGTCGAAGGGGTCGCCACGTTCTGCCAGTTCGCTAATTGCTTCAAAGATGAGCCGATGGTCACGGCGGTAGAAGTCCACCGAATCGATGCGGTCAGCGATCTGATCCCATGTCTGGTTGTCCAGCATCAAACCACCCAGTACGGACTGCTCCGCCTCTATCGACTGCGGTGCGATTTTCAACGCTTCCGTGGCGGTATCCGGTAGGGTCAGTTCTGGGACGATTTCTGGCATTGTCTCTCCGGGGAAGAGCCGAACGGGTCTCGCGCCCGTTATCGCGATTCTACAGAATACCGAGTCGGTCGACAGCGCATTTCCATCAAAAAAGCCCGCTATCCAACGACAGCGGGCCTTTATGATTACATGGTCTTACCCGGCACTTTGAAGTAAGTACCTGATTGTAGAGGTATTTACTCCTCGCCTTCGACGATCACCTGGAGTTTCGCGCTGACATCGGTATGCAGGTGAATCTCGATCTCGTACTCGCCCACCAACCTGATCGTACCCACGGGGAGTCGCACTTCGCTCTTCTCCACGTGTACTCCGGCAGCCGCAGCAGCTGCTTCGGCAATCTCCACGGTACCCACGGAACCGAACAGTTTTCCCTCTGCGCCACTCTTCGCTTTGATGGTGACCGACTTTCCGTCCAGCGCTTCACGACGCTTCTCGGCGGCCAACAATTTCTCTTGGGCGATGCGCTCCAGCTCGGCGCGCTGCTCTTCGAACTTCGCCACGTTCTCCGGCGTAGCCGGTGCAGCCTTGCCACTAGGAATTAAGTAATTGCGCCCATAGCCGGGCTTTACCTTTACCTGATCACCTAATCCACCCAGATTCTCAACCTTCTCTAGCAGTATCACTTCCATCGTTCAGATCCCCGTTTCGGTCTGATAAGTCATTAATCTTCCGCACCAGAAGCGCCACGTCGTTCGAGGCGCGCGCGGATGTCGGTCCACGTATCGCCAATTCCCAGCACCGCCAGCATCATGGCAAGCTGAGGTAAAGCGACAATCGTCACTAAATAGAGCCCCACCAACCAAGCGATGTGCCCGTTTAGCAGCTTGACCACACCGTGCACAATCGCCAACCCCTGGAACAGGTAGATCACCAGCGCTACCGTGCCAAGATCTCTTGCCAAAGCACCCATGCCTTCCGGCAACAACCAAGAGACGACGAATACACTCAAAGCAGCGATCGCCATCCCCGGGCCCAAGCGCAACTGGTGAAACTCCTGCTGGAATCCACCCGGATGGTAGAGTATCGCCTGCCACCATCGACCCAACAGCACGCTTAACAGATAGCTCACCACCATCGTCGCTGCCGCCACGCCATTCATTAGCGCTGCATAGGGACGCAAGCTGGATTCGATATCCACCACTCCCGCCTGTTCCAGCATCGGCCCGAGGACCGAGACAAGCACCTTCAGCCAAGAGGCTGTGGGATCGTCCATCATCAGGTGCATCCCGAAGACCAACAGCGCTCCCGCGAGGGCAGCCGCGCGAAACATCATGGCCAACGAGACGGTGAACCGCAGTACCAGGCTCAACAACCACACTGGCAGCCATAGCATCAGTGCCACGCTGGCGCCGAACCAAGGTTGTCCTGTCTTTACGTAGACGACGACTCCAACCGCCAGAGTTGTCGCCATCAATATCAGTGCGCCATCACGACCACCGCTACGCAGAGTAACTAGTGCTACCGTTGCCGCACTTAAATAGCTGAGCGGTGGCATCGCCAACGACAACACGGCGAATCCAGCCGCAACCAGTACGGCCTGTGCCGGACCACGCATCGCGAAAGCAGCGAGGGCACGCACGACTCGCTATTACTCAGCCCGCAGAATTTTTGCGGGTAAAACCCACTTAGTGACTATCGCAGTAAGGGAGCAATGCCAGGAATCGCGCCCGCTTGATGGCGGTAGCCAGCTGGCGTTGATAACGCGCTTTCGTACCGGTAATACGACCCGGCACGATCTTGCCCGTCTCGGTGACATAGTTCTTGAGGGTGGCAATATCTTTGTAATCGATCTCCTCTACACCCTCAGCGGAGAAACGGCAAAACTTCCTGCGACGAAAATAGCGTGACATATCAATTCTCTCTTTAGTCGGAGGCCCAGTCGTGGGCCCGACAGTTATATTGGGACTCAGCGCGTGTTACGCCGCGCTCTCCGCACCAGCGTCGGACTCAGCCTCAGCTTCGGTGTCGGTAGCTTGAGTGTCGGTCGCTTCGGTGTCCGCGTCTTCGTAATCCGAAGAACGGCGCTCATCGTCACGAGAATCACGGCTCTTCGCCAGCGGCGATGCGTCCGTGACAGCTGCTTTGCGGGCGATCACCAGATTACGCAGTACAGCGTCGTTAAACCGAAATGCACTGGTGAGCTCGTCGAGTGCCGCTTGATCGCACTCGACGTTCATCAAAACATAGTGGGCTTTGTGGACCTTCTGGATGGGATAGGCGAGCTGCCGGCGGCCCCAATCTTCCAGACGATGAATTTTGCCGTTATTGCCTTCGATGGTGCTGCGATAGCGCTCCACCATGCCAGGGACTTGCTCGCTCTGGTCCGGATGGACCAGAAACACGATTTCATAATGCCGCATTTTGGGCTCCTTACGGGTTATCAGCCTTCCGCTTCGTGGCGGTAAGGCAAGGAGTCGGGTCGGCTTAGACCAACCCACGTGCAAATAAGCCGGAGGATTATAGGCAAAGCCTCCTGTTATCGCAAATTTGCATGGCCAATCAATCCCTTCTCTGGCGCGCTGCTTCGAACAGGCAGACCCCTGCCGCTACCGAAACATTGAGACTCTCGACGCGATCGGTCATGGGGATAGCGACCAATAGATCGCAGTGCTCGCGTGTCAGTCGACGCAGACCTTTCCCCTCGCTGCCCAGAATCAGCGCCAGGGGACCGCGCAGATCGGCATCGTAAATCGAGTTGTCGGTGTCACCGCTGGCACCCACCGTCCACACTCCCCGGGATTGCAACTCATGCAGCACTCTCGCGAGATTGGTTACCTGTACGAAGGGAACGACATCGGCTCCGCCGCTGGCCACTTTCCGCACAACAGGCGTCATGCCAACAGCGCGATCGCGTGGTGCGATCACCGCATCAACTCCAGCTGCGGCAGCCGAACGGAGGCATGCCCCCAGATTGTGAGGATCTTGAACACCATCCAAGACCAGTAGGAAAGGCGGGCTCTGAAGACGGTCCAACAACTGCCAAAGCGATTTATCGGAGAGCGGCATTACCGAATTGCACTGCGCCACCACTCCTTGATGACGTACACCTGGGCATCGTTGATCCAGATCCGCGCGCGAGACCCGCTCCATCACCACCCCATGGGCATTAATCGACGCTACCAACCGACGCATACGCTCATCGCGCCGACTTCGGTCCACCCAGATGCGTTCGAGGGATTCAGCGTCTCGCTCCACCGCGCTCCGGACGGCGTTGAACCCGTAGATCAGCGTATCACTCACCGGTTTTTCGATTTCCTGGATTTTCGGCGCCGCTCGGTCCGCTTTGCCAACGCGGCGTCGACCAATTCAAAATCGATCTTGCGATCATCCAAATCGACCCGGACTACGCGGATCCGTACCGGATCTGCCAATCGGAAGGTCTGCCCGGAGCGCTCGCCCACCAGGCGATGTTTGGGGGCATCGAAGTGATAGTAGTCGTTAGCGAGGGAACTAACGTGCACCAAACCCTGGGCATAGATCGATTCGAGTTCGACAAAAAAGCCAAAACTGGCCACGCCTGTTATCAAACCATCAAACTCCTCGCCCACCTTGTCCAGCATATACTCGCACTTCAACCAATCCTCGGCATCGCGTACCGCTTCGTCCGCGCGTCGTTCGGTCATGAAGCAATGATCGCCCAGGGCCACCATGCGGCCGTGGTCGTACGCGAATTCACTCACACGCTTTTTTTCGAGTACGTGGCGAATCGCACGATGCACCAGTAAATCGGGATAGCGACGTATGGGCGAGGTAAAGTGGGCATAGTGCTCGTGGGCAAGACCGAAGTGACCCACGTTGTCGGGGCTGTATTGTGCCTGTTTCAATGATCGCAACAGAACCGTTTCGATTAAATGTCGATCGGGACGGTCACGAATCTTACGCATCAACGTTGCGAAATTCTTTGCCGAGAGTGTCTCACCGCCCGCCAGCTTCAATCCCAATTCGGCGAGGAACGCGCGTACATCGGTTATCTTCTCGTTGTCCGGTTGCTCATGGATCCGATAGAGAAATGGCATCTTGTGGCGGCGCAGGAACCGGGCGGTGGCGATATTGGCCGCGATCATGCATTCCTCGATGATTCGGTGTGCATCGTTGCGGACCAGGGGAACAATACAGTCGATTTTGCCCGCCTCGTCGAACTGGATTTTGGTTTCGGTCGTTTCAAAATCGATCGCACCGCGCCGCCGCCGCGCCGCCGCCAGCACTTGATAGAGGGCATACAGCTCCTGCAAGTGCCCGAGCAGATCCCGGTGCTTTTCGATGAGCCCGGGGTCGGCGTCGATCAGCATTCCAGCCACTTCATCGTAGGTGAGGCGGGCCGCCGATCGCATCAATCCCGAATAGAATCTAGAGCGAGTGATTTTGCCCTCGGCATCGATCGACATCTCGCACACCATGCACAATCGATCCACTTTCGGGTTGAGTGAACAGAGGCCATTGGAGAGCGCCTCGGGCAACATCGGTACCACGCGTCCTGGAAAGTAGACGGAAGTCCCCCTCTCCTGAGCGCTTTGATCGAGTGCCGAGTCGGTACTGACATAGGCTGAAACGTCTGCGATAGCGACCACCAGGCGCCAGCCACTCTTGCGTCGTTCGCAGTAGACCGCATCATCGAAATCCCTGGCATCGGCTCCATCGATGGTCACTAATGGCAGGTCACGCAAATCCTTGCGTCCCCGCTTGTCCCGTTTGGCAACCGTTGTACCGAACCGATCCGTTTCGGCCACCACTTCCGCCGACCATTCAGTGGGCAACTGATAGGAGCGGGCAGCGACATCGATCTCCATACCGGGGGCCATGTGATCACCCAACACCTCCACGACCCTGACCAGGGGTTGCCGCCACTCCTGGGGGTACTCGGTAATTTGTGCGACGACTATTTGGCCCGATTTGGCGCCTCCTACATCTTCGGGAGGGACCAGGAATTCATGAACGAGCCGACGATTGTCTGGAACCAGGAACACCACCTTGCTTTCCACACGCAATCGCCCCACCACTTTCTGATTGGCGCGCTCGAGTATCTCCACCAATGCGCCTTCAGGCCTTCCTTGTCGATCGAATCCCGCGGCCCGTACGATAGCGCGATCGCCGTGCATCAGCGTTTTCATCTGGCGCGGCGCGAGGAACAAGTCTTCACCACCCTCTTCCGGAGCCAGGAAGCCGAAACCATCGGGGTGAGCCGTAACCCGACCACGAATCAACCCCATCTTGCTCGCGACCCCATAGGCATCGCGTCGATTACGTACGAGTTGCCCGGCACGCTCCATCGCATTGAGACGCCTGCGCAGCGCCTCTCGATCCACTTCGTCGCGCATTCCCAGGGCCCGCGCGATCGCCGAGACACTCATCGGCTCACCGGTAAACTCCAGGTATTCCAGAAGGGCTTCGCGACTGGGGATGGGACGCTCATGGCGTGACGCTTCACGCTCGGCAACGGGATCATCGATGGGAAATCGCCGTGATTTTCTTCTTCTGGCCATGGGCTCCTTTCGCCCCGTAAACGTAATGAGAGAGGGCCTTTGTGTAGCGTTGACAAACCATACATCTGCCGGTAAAGTGCCGGCCTCTCGCAGCCGCGGCCGCTTTCACTTGTGCCGCGCGTTCAAGAGGCCGAGGTGGCGGAATTGGTAGACGCGCTAGCTTCAGGTGCTAGTGAGCATTAGCTCGTGGAGGTTCAAGTCCTCTCCTCGGCACCAACAGTTTAATAGAGAAACGGCCGGTGTCTTCACCGACCGTTTTTTATTTTCTCTCAGACCGACGACTAGTCGAAGGGATGGCGGAGGACGATGGTCTCCTCGCGATCCGGGCCGGTGGAGATGATGTCCACGGGGGTTTCGACCAGCTCCTCGATTCGCTTCAGGTAGTCGCGAGCCGCCTGGGGAAGATCCTCATAGCGCGTCACCTGGGAGGTCGTCCCTTCCCAGCCCGGCAGTTCTTCGTAGACCGGTTCGCAAACTTCAAACCCCTCTGCGCCCACTGGTGGCACATCGGTCACGGAGTCATTCACCCGGTAACCCGTACAGATCCGTAACGTCTCCAACCCATCCAAAACATCCAGTTTGGTGATACACAAGCCGGAGATACTGTTGAGCTGAGTGGCGCGCGCGAGGGCAACGGCATCGAGCCATCCACAGCGCCGTGGCCTTCCGGTTGTCGCACCAAACTCATGCCCGCGCTCGGCAAGATGCTTACCCACGTCGTCGAACAGCTCGGTTGGGAACGGTCCACCCCCGACGCGGGTCGTATACGCCTTGGTAATACCCAATACGTAGTTCAACATCCGCGGCCCGACACCACTGCCTGCAGCCGCGCCACCGGCAGTGGTATTGGAAGAGGTGACAAAAGGGTAGGTTCCCATATCGATATCCAATAGCGTGCCCTGAGCACCCTCGAAGAGCACGCTGTCACCCGCTTTGTTCAATCGGTGCAGTTCGCCAGGGATATCGACAATCATGGGAACCAACTCTTCGCCTATTTTCAGGGTTGCTTCCAGAACCGGAGCGATCTCCAAAGGCTTGGTTTTGTAATAGTGCTCCAGTGAAAAATTGTGATAATCCATCACCTGCGTAAGCTTGTCGGCAAATTCATCGGGCTTCATCAGATCGCCGAGCCTCAGCCCACGACGCGCCACTTTATCTTCGTAGGCCGGACCGATACCACGCCCGGTGGTGCCGATTGCCGCCTTGCCACGTGCTGCTTCCCGTGCCTGGTCGAGGGCCATATGGTAGGGAAGAATCAGTGGACACGCAGCGCTAATCTTCAGTCGTTCGCGCGCGGGAACGCCACTCTCTTCAAGTTCATCTATCTCTTCCAGCAACGCAGCCGGTGACAACACCACGCCGTTACCGATCATGCACTGTACGCCGTGGCGAAGTATCCCCGAAGGAATCAGATGAAGCACCGTTTTCTGGCCCTCGATGACCAGTGTATGTCCGGCGTTATGCCCCCCCTGAAAGCGCACCACAGCGCTCACGCGATCGGTCAGCAGATCAACGACTTTACCTTTACCTTCGTCTCCCCATTGGGTACCGACCACCACAACGTTCTTACCCATGCCCTTGCTCTCTCAACGACTTACCCCAGTATGTTTGTTCATCACCCATCAACTCGGGCGATGCCCCTAATCTCCATCAGCGAACCGTCTCGACTCGCCATTCGCCATCCACTTGATTCAGTTGACGATCGCATCCCATCGCCACAGCACCGCCTCGCTGGCCTGGAAGCGCCTGGACAACCCTCTCGCCCTGGCGGCGCAACGCGGCGATTAGCTGTAACAGCATTTGGTCATCCTCCGCTGGCGCGAAAACCCCCGATGGGAGGTCTTCGTGCTCCTTCCCACTCAGCCTCATCAATAACTTCAGATCCGCGCCAAAACCGGTGGCAGGTCGCGCTCGGCCAAATACTGCCCCGATATCGTCATAGCGCCCTCCCCTGGCCACCTCTTGGCCACAACCCGGAACGAAGGCGGCGAAAACCACCCCGGTTTTATAGTGGTAACCGCGTAACTCCGCCAAATCGTAATAAAGAGGGGTGTCCGGTAGACGCTGGGCCGCGGCATCAGCGATTTGCCGCAAATTCGCAAGCGCATCTAACACCTCTTGCCCGGCGCTCCGCAATACCTCTGCGGCGATATCCAATACCTCCGACCCACCATTCAGAGTAGCGATTGCGGCCAGCATGCCACGGAGTTCGGCGTCGATATCCAGTGCGCCGAGATAGGTCTCGATTTCAGGACGAGCCTTACGTTGCAGCAGATCGAAGAACTCGCTCTCCTGAGCCGCTGTCAACCGAGCAGAACGGGCCAATCCGCGGTAAATTCCCACATGACCGATGTCGAGATGTACATCGCTCAGCCCTACGCTATCCAGCATCTCGAGCATCAGGCAGAGTACTTCCACATCCGCTTCGACACCCGCGTGCCCGTAGAGCTCAGCACCCAACTGCATCGGACTGCGGGAACTGGCGAAACCATCCGAATCCGTACGCAGGACGGTCCCCATATAACAGAGCCGGACCGGTTCTTGGCGCTGCAGATGATTCGCTTCGATACGCGCGACTTGCGGTGTCATATCCGCCCGCACACCCATCATGCGACCACTGAGCTGATCGATCAATTTGAATGTCTGAAGTCCGAGATCATTACCGGAACCGGTCAATAGCGACTCCAGATACTCGATTAAAGGCGGCACCACCAATTCGTAGCCCCAGCATTGGAAGAGATCCAACAGGCGCCGACGCAGACTCTCAAGGCGTTCTGCCTGCCCAGGAAGAACTTCCTCAATTCCCTCGGGCAGTAGCCATCTATCGCTGTCACTCATAAGGAAATCAACACTGGATTAACTAACACACACTCAAAAGAGATACAGCAACGCCAGCCCCAACAGCATACTGGTCAGCCCTGCAATACGTAACGACCGATCATTCATCTGCGCCATCTGGAGCATGGTTCGGCGTAGTAGTTCTGGATTGATGAACGGCAGAATACCCTCAATTACAAGCAACAGCGCAACTGCATCGAACAAATTCTGCCACATTGCTCCCCCCATAAAAATCCGGGCCGCGGACAATTCAGGCGCGAGCTTCCACTGCCTGATCTCCGGCCCGGATTAGAACTACGCTCGATTTTGGTTTGACGCTTTTGTTTACTTCGAGCGGGGCTTGCCCATTATATCTCCGAAGTAACGGAAAAAGTCAGAATCGGGTTCCAACACCAGCATATCCCTTTGCTGGTTGAACACGTAGCGATAAGAATCCAAACTGCGGTAGAAAGCGTAGAATTCTTCATTCTTACCATAGGCTTTCGCATAAATCTCCGCTGATTTGGCATCTCCTTCACCACGCGTCGCCTCAGCATCACGATACGCCTCTGCCAACAACACGGTCCGCTGCCGATCGGCATCCGCCCGGATTCGCTCAGCCGCCTCCGCGCCGCGAGAGCGAAAATCCCGGGCTACACGCGAACGTTCCGCCTCCATCCGCAGATATACGGAATTACTCACCTCTGCCGGCAAGTCGATGCGCTTAACCCGCAGATCGATCACCGAGATTCCGATGCGCTGCGCCTCCTGGTTGGCGTTGCTGGTCAAGATGTCCATGATCTGCGCACGTTCGCCGGAGACTACTTCGTTGATGGTGCGTTTACTAAACTCGCTGCGAAGGCCATCTTTGATGATCTGCTCTAACCGTAACCCGGCCTGCAACGCATCACCCGAAACCGCCGTATAGAAACGACCCACGTCTTCGATCCGCCACTTCACGAAACTGTCGACGATGACGTTCTTCTTCTCAACCGTAAGAAACCGCTCGGGCTGCACATCCAAGGTCTGAATGCGACCGTCAAACTTTTTGATCTGATTGAGAATAGGCACTTTGAAATGGAGCCCTGGCTTGAAATCGGTACGTACGATCTCACCCAATCGAAACATTATCGCCCGTTCACGCTCATCGATGATGAAAGTTGCGAACCAACCGACGCCCACTAGCAGCAGCAGTAGAACAATCGCTGCAGATCTACCCTTACCCATTAGCGGATCCTCCGGGCGCGTTGCGTGTCTCGGCGACGAATATCATCTGCGACGGGTGGTTGCGGCACACTATCAAGCACCTCGGGTGCGGACGTACCGCTATCCCTTGGAACGCCACGCTCGATGATTCGGTCAAGTGGTAAATAGGTCAAATTGTTAGTGCCTTCAGTATCGAGTATCACCTTACTCGAACGCGCCAATACCGATTCGATAGTCTCTAGATAAAGCCTCTCACGAGTCACATCCGGTGCTTTCTCGTATTCCACCAAAAGCTGCTCGAAACGCGATGCATCACCTTGGGCTTCGGCGATAACCTGCTCCTTATAAGCGTTCGCCTCTTCCAGTTGTCGCGCCGCCGCACCGCGTGCCTTCGGGATCACTTCATTTGCGTAGGCTTCCGCTTCGTTCTTCAACCGTTGTTCGTCCTCGCGCGCCTTAATGGCATCAGCGAACGCCGCCTGCACCTCTTCCGGCGGCTGAGCATCCTGTAGGTTCACGTTTGTGACCTGCAGACCGGTTGTGTATTGATCAAGAATCGCCTGGAGTAACTCCTGGATTCGAGCAACGACCTCACTACGCCCCTCGGTCAACACAAAATCCATCTTGCTCTTACCAATCACCTCTCGAATGGAACTTTCAGCACCCTGTTTCAGAGTCTCGTCTGGATCGCGCACATTGAAAAGATAGGCTTTGGGATCCGCAATCTGATACTGGACCGCGATGCGGATGTCGACAATGTTCTCGTCCTCGGTCAACATCAACGCCTCACGCGGCACAGGCGCTGCGGCACGACCACCTCCGCCGGATCGATAACCGATCTCGACGAACCGACGCCGCTCGACATCGACGATTTCAACATTCTCCACGGGAAAGGGGATGTGCCAATGTGGTCCTGGGTTGGTGGTTTCTGAGTATTGCCCGAATCGCAGCACGACACCACGACGACCCTCGTCGACGATGTAGATACCGGATAGTCCCCAAGCGATGAGGGCAATCACGATCAAAACGCCGAAACCGCCCTTGGTGATGGCGCTCATCGGTCCGCCGCCGCCTCCACCGCCAAACTGGGAGCCACCGCCGTTGCCACCACCTTGACCAGAACCGCCTTTACGTCCGCCAAACAAACCACCGAGTTTGTTCTGCAGATTGCGTACGACCTCTTCCAGATCTGGCGGACCCTTTTCACCCCCACCACCCCAGGGGTCTTTGCCACCGTTACCGGGTTCGTTCCACGCCATTTAGAGCTCCAGTCTTGATCAGTACTTGAATAGTTTTTCGGAGGAATGGCCGATTGTATTGGGCAGAATTGGGTGCGGCAAGGGTCGACTCACCATTTATGCCAATACGAATAGCCTCTCAGGGTAGATGGGGCGTGCCAAGCTGGATTTTAAGCTGCGCTGTCAACCCATTGGCTGAGTAGCCCTTCGCGACGACAAAGGTACTCAAAATTCCCACGACCGATTTTAACCTCGATGCGCCACGCTCCCTGTTCATCGACGACCTCATCGACCACCGTGGCCAGATCGAAGAGTCGCGCACGCAGCCGCGATGCTGAGGGAGGTAGTCGTAAAACCCGCCGCACCTGATCCTCACCAAGGCGTTCCGCTACGACCTGCAACAATAGGTCGATGCCGTCCCCGGTACGTGCGGACAACCATACTCGAACCGCTCGACCCGCTTCGTCGCGATCAACGCGCGGCTCGCTATCCGGCAACAGGTCGATCTTGTTGTAGACCTGGATCTGCGGCACCGAACCCGCACCAAGCGCACTCAGCACGTTATTGACCTCGGCGATGTGTTCACGCCGCTCCTCGTCCTGCGCATCGATTACCTGAAGCAAAATGGCGGCTTGCGCCGTCTCCTCCAATGTGGAACGAAACGCTGCTACCAAATCGTGTGGCAGATCACGGATGAAACCAACGGTATCGGCAAATAGGACTGCACTGCGACTGGGAAGTTCGACCCGTCGCAGCGTGGGATCCAGTGTGGCGAACAACTGGTTCGCCGCGTATGCGTCCGCACCGGTCAGCGTATTAAACAACGTCGATTTCCCAGCATTGGTATACCCGACCAATGAGATCGTCGGTAATTCCGCTTTAACTCGCGCCCGACGTCCCTGGTCGCGCTGGCGCCGCACTTTTTCCAGCCGGTTGTTGAGGTGCTTGATTCGCTGCCCTATTAAACGGCGATCGGACTCGAGCTGTGTTTCACCCGGTCCGCGTAGACCGATACCGCCCTTCTGCCGCTCCAAGTGGGTCCACCCACGAATCAGGCGCGTCGAAAGGTGGCGAAGCTGCGCAAGCTCGACCTGCAATTTACCCTCAAACGAGCGCGCTCGCTGGGCAAAGATGTCGAGTATCAGTCCCGTGCGATCCAGCACTCGGCACTTCAATGGGCGTTCCAGATTACGTTCCTGGGCGGGCGACAAGGGATGATTGAACAACACCACTTCACCGCCAAGGAGCTCCACAGTGGTTGCTATCTCTTCCGCCTTGCCGCTTCCCACAAAATACTTTGCATCGGGAGCCTGCGAAGATCCGGTGACCAAAGCCACCTCTTCCGCACCCGCAGATCGGACAAGTTCGCGAAACTCTTCAAGTTGCTCGGGCTGCGCGATGCCACCCATCGAAACATAAACTAATACGGCGCGCTCGCCGCTACGGGGGCGCTCGAACAATTAGCCACCCCCCAAACCGGTTGGCCGTTTAGACATTACCGTGTTCTTGATCTCCTGTACTTTGCACGCGAATGCTGCGCGCCGGTACAACCGTAGAAATAGCATGCTTGTACACCATCTGGCTCACGCTGTTTTTCAATAGGACCACAAACTGATCAAAGGATTCAATCTGCCCCTGGAGCTTGATCCCATTTACCAGATAAATCGAAACCGGAATGCGCTCCTTGCGTAGGGTATTTAAGAAAGGGTCTTGTAGCGACTGCCCTTTGGACATTGTCAATCTCCTTGTTTTGTTGTTGTTGCCTGATGCGGTATCGATCCCAAATTCACGGGGGTAATTCAGGTACACGCTTTCAAAAATCAGGCAAGCACGGCTGCATTACTGTATCACAGCCACCGGGTACGCCCTTTCGATGGTGCTTCCCCAGAATCCATCGCAGTGGGCAAACTTGTCCTTCCTTGGACTCGGCGCCCCATCAGACCCCACGGTTGAGAATCGATGGATCGTGCGAGTTGGGAAGCGGTTGACCGCTCAGCGCTCCTACCAATCAAGTGTGAGCCGAGTTTCCAGAGTTTTCAACACTTTATCCAGCGGATTTTCTTCCAGACACTCGAAAAACACCAGATCGGACGTCCCTCTCAACCAGGTGAACTGCCGTTTTACCAATTGCCGTGTGGCGACAACGCCCCGGTAGCGCATCTCGTCATAATCGCTATTTCCCGCGATGTGTTCCCAGACCTGCCGGTATCCCACCGCACGTAATGCGGGTTTATCCAGCGTAAGATCCCCGCGGTCGCGCAGACGTTGCACCTCTTCGATAAACCCGCGTTCCAGCATCCGGTCAAACCGCTCTTCGATACGACGATGCAATACCCCACGGTGCACAGTTGTCAGTGCCATCTGGCATAAGGGGTAATCAAAGGTTTGGGGCTGGGATGCATTCCTGAGCTGGCTCAGCGGTACGCCAGTCAACTCGAAGACTTCCAGCGCACGCTGGATTCGTTGAGGATCATTGGGGTGGATGCGAGCGGCTGATTCGGAATCGACACTCTCCAGCCGCGCGTGCAGCGCCGGCCACCCGAGACGAACTCCTTCAGCGTTGAGCTGTTCGCGCAACACTGGATCAGCCGCGGGCAACCGTGAAAGGCCTTCACGGAGGGCTTTGAAGTAGAGCATGGTTCCACCGACTAAGAGAGGGATATTGCCGTTGCGGTGGATAGCCTCGATATGCCCCAACGCCTCTCTACGAAACTCTGCCGCCGAATAAGATTCGGCGGGATCGCGAATATCGATAAGCCGGTGCGGTGCTTCCTCCAACTCTTCTGGCTCCGGCTTAGCGGTACCGATATCCATTTGGCGATAGACCATCGCGGAATCGACGCTGATGATTTCGCAAGGCAAGCGACGTGTCAGTTGAATCGCCAGACCGGTTTTTCCTGAAGCGGTAGGCCCCATGAGGAAAACGACAGGTCTTCCGGAATCGAAAGGAGTCTTGCTCTTATTCACCGGCCACGCAAAAAAAGACGGTCCAGTTCATTCAAATCGAGCTGGACCCAGGTAGGACGTCCATGGTTGCACTGGCCGCTGAGTTCAGTGCGCTCCATATCCCTCAGCAGCGCGTTCATCTCGTCAAGGGAAAGACGCCGATTCGCACGCACCGAGCCGTGACAGGCCATCGTGGCCAACAGGTGTCGGATGCGCTCTTCCACTCTAGTACTGGCACCTTGCTCGACGAGATCGGACAGCACGTCGCGTACCAGTCGCTCCACGTCCGCCCCCCTCAACAGGGCGGGGATCTGCCGAATAACCAATGACGTTTCACCAACCCGGTCCACTTCCAGACCGACCTGCCGGAACAACTCGCTGCTCTCTTCCGCCAAATCCGCCTCACCGAGTGAAACGCGAAGATTCTGTGGTACAAGCAGTGGCTGGGTTTTGAATGTCTCCTCCTGCCACGCCTCCTTCATACGCTCATAGGTAATGCGTTCATGGGCGGCGTGCATGTCCATCAATATCAAACCTTCGCCGTTTTGCGCGAGGATATAGACGCCGTGGAGTTGGCCCAGTGCGTACCCCAACGGGTGGGATGTTTGCGCGGCGGACACCCCTGCTGATGCCGCCTCCTCCGGCCGTTCGGCGACTTCACTCAGTGCGGCATAGGCTGCGATCTGTTCGCGTACCTGAAGCGGCATCCCACGCTGCTGAGGTGGAGGGCTGTGAGTCCGGCCCCCCACGGGCAGGGAGATGGGGGTGGAAACGGGGATTCCCGCGGCCTCCTCCTGTCCCGGCCTCACCTGGCGAATGGCACCGTGAACACTCGAGAAGAGAAAATCGTGCACGAGATTCGATTGCCTGAATCGCACCTCTTGTTTCGTCGGGTGGACATTGACATCTACATTGGCCGGATCCATCTCCAAATAGAGTAAGTAAGCGGGGTGCCGGCCATGGTAGAGCACATCCTGGTAGGCCTGCCGAACCGCGTGGGTCAGCACCCGATCGCGCACCATTCGACCATTGACGAAAAAGTACTGAAGATCCGCTTGGGAGCGCGAAAAAGTGGGCAGTCCGATCCTGCCCTGGAGGCAGAAGCCGGCGGCGTCGACATCGACGGCTATCGATTGGTCGAAAAACTCTTTACCCAATAGATCCGAAACGCGACGATCACGCTGCTGAGAGTTGTCACTCGGCTTGCATTGAAACAACGTACGCCCATTGTGCCGCAGCGTGAAACCAACCGGACTGCGACTCATAGAGAGTCGCCGCACTACGTTGTCGATATGACCGAATTCGGTCTTCTCGGTGCGAAGAAACTTTCTACGCGCGGGCGTGTTGAAAAAGAGGTCTCTCACTTCAACCGTCGTGCCGGTAGGACCGGGAGCCGGCCGCGGATCACCGCTGGCATCGACGCCCCCGCTGTCGATCTCCCACGCACTCGCACTCGCAGCCTCCCGCGAAACGATACGCAGCCTCGAAACGGAGGCGATGCTGGCCAGCGCCTCGCCACGAAATCCCAGGGTGGCCACACGTTCCAATCCCTCGAGCGAATCGATCTTGCTGGTGGCATGGGAAGCCAATGCCAGCGCCAAATCGTTTTCATGGATTCCACAACCATTGTCGCGGACACGAATCAACTTGGTACCGCCCGCCTCGATTTCAACCTCGATGCGATAGGCACCTGCATCCAGGCTGTTTTCCAGCAGTTCCTTCACGACAGAGGATGGGCGCTCGATCACCTCGCCTGCGGCGATCTGGTTGACCAATTGGGGAGGAAGTTGTCGGATTCGCATGCTATCGGAATTCGGCTCTTTAAAGAGCCATTGTACCGAAGCACGACTTAGTTGGTCATGGTGACCGGACCTCGAGGAATACGTAGCACCGATCCCACGGTGAGCAGATCGCCCCGCAGGTTATTTGCCTGACGCAAGCTCTTCATGCTCACGCGGTAACGACGCGCGATACCCGAGAGCGTTTCGCCACGGCGAATCACATGCTTGCTGTTGGCTAACACGGTTCCCGCAGGCGGGTTGCGACCGAAGTAGGCACGTATACCCTTCATGATGGCGTTCGCCACCTTCTGCTGGTGCTTGGCACCGCGCAAATTACGCTCTTCGGTGGGATTGGTGATAAACGCCGTTTCCACCAGTATCGAGGGGATATCGGGCGATTTGAGCACCACGAAACCGGCCTGTTGAACTCGGCGAGAGTGCATGCGATTGATCTTGGAGAGATTACGATGCACATGACCGGCGACTTCGAGACTGTCTTCGGTTGTAGCGGCCTGGGAAAGATCCAGCAACACCGTCTTCAGCAGATCGTCCTTATCCTCCAGGCTGACACCCCCGATGCGATCCGAAGCATTCTCCTGTTCGGCCAGAAACGCCGCTGCAGCAGTGGTTGCACCACGTTTGGAAAGGACATAGACCGATGAACCGCGCGCGCGAGGATCGTGAAAGCCATCGGCGTGAATGGAGATCAATAGATCCGCCTGCGCTTCCCGCGCTTTGCGATACCGATCTTTGAGACCGATAAAGTAGTCACCACGCCGAATCATGACGGGGCGCATTCCATACTCTCGTCTGACCAGCCGCTCCAGACGCTTGGCAATCTGCAGCACCACATCCTTCTCGCGCGTACCGCGCCGACCCACTGCGCCCGGATCCTCGCCCCCGTGACCGGCATCGATGGCAACAACCACCTCACGCCGCCTCTGGCTATCCTTCTTTTGGCTAGCAACCACTTTGGGTTTGGCCTTCTTGGCCTGGGCGTCACAGAGGTCGATCACCAAACGATAACCATACTTCTCATTGGGTTTGAGCAAAAAACTCTTGGGCCTCACCGGACCACTGAGATCGAAGACCACCCGCAAATCCTTACCGTTGCGCGCAGCGTGGCGCACACCCTTAAGGAGCGGTGAATCTTTACCGGGTGTGGGGATCTCTGTCGCCAGTTGGGCATTGGAAAGATCGACGACGATACGATCAGGCCCACGCAGCGGAAACAGCGCGTGATCGACCGAACCGTTGATATCGAACACGATGCGGGTGTTGTCGGGCGCTGCCCAGAGACGAATTCCCTCCACCTTTACGGCCTGCGCCCATCCGGTGAGCGGGACGATGAATAGCAGCAGTAAGGAGAGGATTCGGGTCATAACGGCTTCTTGATGGCGCCTTATGGAACATTTTATGGCACATAAAGCACTAATTGGCAAGTTTTTCTAATGAATACCTGAAGATACGCTGATTTTCTAGAATTTTTCGAGCTTAGTAGAAGACACCCCTAAAGATACTCGATCAACGCTGAACGAGAGGTGAACAGACACCGGAATCGACGGGAAAACTGGCTACTCTGCGAGTCGCGAGAGGCTTTCGCGACCCTTATCGCTCTGCGCCATCGCAGTCGCTTCACGAGCATGATCTCGATAGCTCAGCTCCAACACAATGTCCGCAGGCGGCAGAAAACCTTTACCTTGCTCCGGCCATTCGACGAGCAAGGTGCTGCCGGGGGCGGCCAGATCCCGCATTCCCAGGTACTCCAGCTCTTCGGGATCGGCGAGGCGATACAGATCCAGGTGAGACACCTTGAGGCCAGCCACCTCATAAGGCTCGATCAATGTATAAGTGGGGCTCTTTACCGCTCCCGAATAGCCGAGTTCGGCTAAAAACCCCCTGACGAAGGTACTTTTACCGGCTCCCAATTCGCCTTTGAGATAGATCACTGTGCCATCGCGACAGACCGCCGCAAATTCAGCGCCCAGCCGCCGAGTGGCGGGCTCATCGGGAAGAAAGCGTTTCATGAGTGAGGATTGACCAATTGCCACAGATGGGACATGAGATCGGTCGCAAGCAGACCGCGCTCGCCTTCAGCAGCGGCCAGGTCGGCGGCACGGGCGTGAATAGACACACCCGCCTCAGCGGTCCGGTCAGCGCTCAATCCCTGTGCCCACAGGCCGGCAATCACGCCGGTGAGCACATCGCCCATACCACCGCTGGCCATCCCAGGATTCCCCTGGGTGCAAACAGACACAGAGCCATCCCTTAGGCCAACCAATGTGCCGGCGCCCTTCAGTATCACCGTGCCACCATACTTCTGTCGCAACGCGTCCACAGCCTTGAAACGATCGCTCTGAATCTCCGCTACCGAACCGTCGAGCAGCCGCGCCGCCTCACCAGGGTGGGGTGTGAGAATCCAGCGGTCGCATCGCCTCGGTTTGGAGGCGAGCAAATTGAGCCCGTCGGCATCCACCACCAGGGGTTTACCACTCTCGATTACCGCGTCCAACAGCGCGTTAGCCCATTCACTGCGTCCAAGTCCAGGTCCTATAGCAACAACGGTGGCTCGGTCCAGCAGAGGGGTCAGTGCCGCCGCCTCTTCGACGCTGTGAGACATCACCTCGGGCGTATTGAGATTGATCCAAGCGGCATGTGAAGCACGAGTCGCCACGCTGACCCAACCCGCGCCTACCCGCGCCGCCGCCTCGGCGGCCATACGAACCGCACCGCTCATCCCCGCATCGCCACCCACGACCAGCACATGCCCATTGTCGCCCTTATGCGAACTGCGCGGACGCGGCTCTAGCAGCGCATTCACCGCCGATTCGCCGATTCGCACCGCAGCTGGCGCCAACTGGTGATAAGCCTCGGCGGAAATAGCGAGATCGCTAAACCTGAGTTCTCCCACAAGATCCACAGCACGTCCCGTACACAATCCCTGTTTCAAACCGACAAAGGTCACCGTGGCAGCGGCCTGGATGGAGACTCCGAGCGGCATTCCCGTGTCCGCACTGAGTCCGGAGGGGATGTCCAACGCCAGCACCGAGTATCCCGAACGATTCACCGCATCGATGATTTCCGCGTAACCACCCCTTACCTCACGCTCGAGCCCCGTTCCCAGCAATCCGTCAACCACAACGGCAGGCGCGTCCAACACCTCGCTGTTAAAGGTCGCCACCCTGCCCCCTTCCGCTTCCCAGGCATCGCGAGCTATTCGTGCATCTCCCGAGGGATCGGCCAAGCCCGGTGGCGTATAGACCTCGACCGCGAGATTGGCTGAGTGCGCCAACTGCGCAACAACGTAACCGTCGCCACCGTTGTTGCCACCTCCACACAAGACGACAACGCGACGGGCCGCAGGCCAGTGATGCTGCAACACGTCGAACGCTGCAGCACCGGCCCGATTCATAAGCTCTATACCTGGAATTCCCAACGCTTCGATCGCATATCGATCCAACTGGCGCACTTGCTCGGCTCGATACAGCGCATCGGGCAAGGCGGAGTAAGGAGCGGATGGGGAATGTGTACGCATGTTGTTCACAGTGGTTAGTGTAATCGAAGTCCTGCCCGATCAGACGGTGGGGAGAAATTATCTAAGTCGTGTGAACATTATTGATTAAACTAGAGACGCGCAAGTTCACATCGGAAAACCACGTTTCCTAACCGCAATGACATCTCTCGCAAACCACCAAGTGGAGGAACTCACTCACGATATCGTTCAGTGGGGACACGAGCTCGGGTTTCAACAGACCGCCATCACCAATACCGATTTACACCGGGCTGAACAGCATCTCAACCAGTGGCTGGCGGCCGATCGGCACGGTGAAATGTCTTACATGGCTAGCCACGGGATTAAGCGGAGTCGACCTGAAGCGTTGATACCGGGTACTGCCAGCATAGTCTCCGTGCGCATGGACTATCTGCCGGAACCGCTTCAGGCAACGCTCGATATCCTCGAATCTCCGGAACTGGGTTTCATCTCCCGCTATGCTTTGGGCCGCGACTACCACAAGCTGATGCGCCGCCGGTTGCAGCAGCTGGCGACGCGCATAGAAAATGCCATCGGCAGTTTCGGCTACCGCGTCTTTGTCGACAGCGCACCCGTGATGGAAAAGCCCCTCGCGGCCAACGCCGGATTGGGATGGATCGGCAAGCACACCAATCTAATTCATCCCAAAAGTGGTTCATACTTTTTTCTCGGTGAGGTCTACACTGATCTACCCCTCGTCGGTGTAGCGCATGCCCAGCGCGATCATTGTGGTAGCTGCGATCGCTGCATCACGGTCTGTCCAACCAATGCGATTGTCGCGCCCTACCAGCTGGACGCCCGGCTCTGCATCTCGTACTTGACCATCGAACTCAAAGGCGCGATCCCCGCGTCGCTACGCCCCATGATCGGCAATCGCATCTACGGCTGCGACGACTGTCAGATCGTGTGTCCATGGAACCGTTTTGCCAAACAATCAGCAGAGATCGATTTTATTCCCAGAGACGAACTGAATGCGCCCACGCTGGTCGAGCTATTCTCCTGGGACGAGACGACTTTCCTCAAGCGATTCGAAGGAAGCCCTATTCGGCGGATCGGCTATAGTGCCTGGCTGCGAAACCTGGCGGTCGCACTAGGAAACGCTCCGCGTTCCGCCGCGGTCACCGCTAGCCTAATCGCCAGAAAAGCCCACCCCAGCCAGCTTGTACGCGAGCATGTGGTTTGGGCACTTGAACGGCATTCGAACCGCTAGCGCCCAACCCGCTACCACCTGATTCGATTCTCTGAACCGCTGCAAAACCTCTGAAGCACCTTGCTAACGAAGTCTCAATTTTTTTCACCGTTACCGTCACACTGATTAGGGGATTCAATGCGTTGGGGCTTCATCCATCCTATTCGCCAGATAATTTCAATTGAATTAATAGCTTATTCAGCTACTACAAGGTGGTATCAAGTTTGAGTTTCGCTGTTGTTCTCTGTAACGACGTAACGAAAACGCTTTTATCCAAAGGATGGAGACCCTGCGTAAAAATGGATTTTCGCGTTACTTCTCGTAGTTGCACGGCGCCGAGTTGCGTACCCGCCGATGGTCGCTTTGGTCTCAGTTTCCGCCTATTCCCATCACAACAACGGTCTGATTCGCACCGCGCGCTCGCCCGTCTAGTCCTGCTTGCGGCCAACACTCTTCGGGTGGGGCGGCCATGACCGGGAGACTGGATAAACGGTGGCTGGACCGAATCCAGGGCCGCACCGACACCGAGTTGGAACAAGCGCTAACCCGTGTCGGCATGGGATTCGTGGCGTTTACATACGTTCTGGGCTATGCCTTCGTGTCAGAAGGTGGCATCGAGAGTGTCAAGCTCGGCCTGATCATGTTCGCCACTTTTTTCGTCTGCGCCTTCCTTATCGTTGCACATATCTTCTGGAAACCCTCCCAACAACCGGTACGACGCGTTGTCGGGGCGTTCAACGACATGGCCTGGATATCGTCGATCCTCTACGTCTACGGCGCCATGACATCACCCATCTACATTATGTACCTCTGGGTTATCGTCGGTAATGGACTACGATTCGGAAATCTCTACCTTACGATCTCCGCCTCTTTCGCCATGTTGGGGTTTGGCGTGGTGGCGCTCTATTCGACTTTCTGGAGTAGCATCCCCGCGCTTTCAATAGGACTCTGGGCTGGACTGCTTATCCTGCCCCCCTACTTCGGAACGCTGGTGGCCCGCCTGACCAAAACCCGCGCGGACGCCGAGGAGGCACGCAAGGCGGCCGAACACGCTAATCTCGCCAAAAGCCAATTTCTGGCGCACATGAGCCATGAGATCCGTACGCCGATGAACGGCGTCATAGGCGTCACATCGCTGCTGAACGACACTAACCTCGATCAACAACAACGCGGTTTCGTCGATACGATTCAACGATCGGCCAAACATCTCCCCTCCATCATCGACCAGATCCTCGATATCGAGAAGATCGGGGCGGGAAAGACTGTCGTTGAAGAGGTTAACTTTGGGATTTATATACTTGACTCCCCGCTGATCCAGTCGTGAAAACTCTCCACAAGTCTGCCGATTTGATCGTCCCTGATTCTGTTGCCGTTGTTGTCGATCATCTCCTGGCCGTCTGGTTGCCGGAGGTAGATCGGCTTCGCCCGTTGGTCTATTCCTGCGGTGCGGGGCGTGCGCATGAAGACGCTGTAGGTGGTCTCTAAAATGCCGGCATCGGCTTGTTTGGCCTCTGCTGGAGACAACTTCTGGACGATCAGGACCGTGGGGTTCTTGATGCCCTTGCTGGCTGCGAAAGTCGTCTTTGGGAGATCGAC
>Ga0209679_1000047_pt1 | contig 58542 bp, 56 predicted proteins | sample WorMetHEROISLAND_4_FD_187408 | JGI IMG/M metagenome (GOLD analysis project Ga0209679, IMG submission 187408) | Marine gutless worms symbiont microbial communities from Max Planck institute for Marine Microbiology, Germany - Olavius sp. 2 HERON... ...
GACAACCGGGGCCCGCTCAGACACGACGCTACGGCATCCAGCAGCGTCGCCACACGCCGACGACAGTGGAGATGTTGCAACAACGGCTCCAGGCAGTGATGTAAAATGAGGCTGACATGCATGGGGGGCTCCTGGTCGGTGTGGTGACTTTCCAGGGACCACAATACCCCATGCATGTCCAAATTTATAGTAAATGAGCGTCACAACTTGTTGTTTTAGATTGAAATAATCTGGGGATACATCAGGGTCTGTCCCCGTTTTCCTTTTATGCCAACTATCATTCTTTTACAAATCCATAGACCGCAATGATTGAAGCAATAAGTCCGAGGATGACATTAAATGCTGAAAAGACATTATACTTAACATCAACAAGACCCATATTATCCCTAATTGAATTCAACTGTTCAACATTACTTCCGGAAACATCTTTTAGTTTTTGCAACCAAGCGGTTACATCTCGTGGCGGAATGACTATTGATACTGTTGAGTAATCATTTGAAAGTGACATGGAGCTTGCAGCCTCGAATTCTGATACATCAATCCCTATATAATGCTTTTCTTCTTCATACCGTTTTTGTTCTTTCTCCCTATCTGTTTCCTCAAGCATGACCTTTAGTTGGAGTGTGTTTGTTTTTAAGTAGCTATAATATTTCACAGCCTTATATTGATAATAGTTTTCATATACAATGAGGCAAATAGTTATAATAAATAGTAACCTTCAGTACATAACTCAAACCCAAGGGAAAATGCCATAGCATTCTCCCCTAGGCCCCGGTCCTATTCCCTAGGATCTCACTTGGTGGCTACATGCTTCGCAAAGCGCAGCATGTTGCAGGTGTAGCCGTACTCGTTGTCATACCAGGCGATGACCTTGACAAAGGTGGGATCCAGGGCGATGCCGGCCTCGGCATCGAAGATGGAGGGCGTGCTCTTACCCCGGAAGTCGGTGGCCACGACCTTCTCGTCCGTGTAGGCCAGCACTCCGGCCAGGTCGCCTTTCTCGGAGGCACCCTTCATGGCAGCGCAGACATCACCGTAATCCGCGTCATTGGTCAACTCGACGGTGAGGTCGACCACGGAGACGTCGGAGGTCGGCACCCGGAAGGCCATGCCGGTGAGCTTGCCGTTGAGTTCGGGCAGGACCTTACCGACCGCCTTGGCGGCGCCGGTGGAGGACGGAATGATGTTCTCCAAGATGCCGCGGCCACCACGCCAGTCCTTCATGGAGGGGCCGTCGACGGTCTTCTGGGTGGCGGTGGCGGCGTGGACGGTGGTCATCAGGCCCCGCTTGACGCCCCAGTTGTCGTGCAGCACCTTGGTCACGGGGGCCAGGCAGTTGGTGGTGCAGGAGGCGGCGGATACGATAGGCTCGCCCTTGTAGGTCTTGTGGTTGACGCCATAGACGAACATGGGGGTGTCGTCCTTGGAAGGCGCGGACTGAACGACCTTCTTGGCGCCGGCATCGATATGCTTCTGACAGGTGTCCTTGGTCAGGAAGAAGCCGGTGCTCTCGATGATCAGGTCGGCCCCGACGTCGCTCCATTTCAGGTTGGTGGGATCCTTTTCCGCGGTCAGACGGATGGATTTGCCATCGACGATCATCTTGTCGCCTTGGGTGGCGATATCGCCTTGGAAGTTGCCGTGGACCGAGTCGTACTTGAGCATGTAGGCCAGGTAGTTGGAATCGAGCAGGTCATTGATGCCGACGACCTCGATGTCCGGAAACTCCTTGGTGATGGCGCGAAAGGCCATCCGGCCGACGCGGCCGAACCCATTGATGCCAACTTTGATTGTCATGGAATGAACCTCCAGTCTTTTTCAGGTTTGTAGAACTTTCAGGAATAGCGGTTAAATCCAAAGTGGCATGGTACGCGACCTAGTGATTCAGCCCCCACTGTTTTTGCCATCCCTGGCACTGGATCCCGGCACTCCCTGCCGGAATGACGAGGTAGAGACTGGTAGACTTCACCACTTAGAATTTAGCCACCATCCTTTCAAAAATCAAGAGCGCTCGTCAGAGCTGTGCTTCCACCGCCTCGATCATCTTTTCCGTGGTGATGCCGAAGGCCTTGTAGACATCTCCTGCGGGGGCGGATTCGCCGAAGGTATCGAGTCCGATGATCTTGCCCTGGGTACCCACGTACTTGGGCCACAGCTGGGTGACGCCGGCCTCCACCGCGACCCGGGCCTTGACCGCCACCGGCAGCACGGATTCCCGGTAGGCGGTATCCTGGGCCTCGAAGGTATCCATCGAGGGCATGGAAACGACCCGTATCTTGCGTCCCTTGGTAGTCAACTCATCGTAGGCGGTGACCGCCAGGGCGACCTCCGAACCGGTCCCGATGATAATGGCCTCGGGCTGGCCGTCGCAGTCCCGCAACACGTAGGCACCCTTGGTAATGGCGCGTAACTGTTCCTCGGTGCGCTCCAGATGCGGCAGCCCCTGACGGGAGAAGACGAGGCTGGTGGGTCCGGTCTTGCGCTCGATGGCCAGTTTCCAGGCCACCGCGCTCTCCACCGCGTCCGCCGGTCGCCAGGTGGACATCCGTGGCGTCAAACGCAGGATGGAGATCTGCTCCACCGGCTGATGGGTCGGGCCATCCTCGCCGAGACCGATGGAGTCGTGAGTATAGACGAAGATGGGGTTGATCTTCATGAGCGCGGCCAGGCGCAGGGCGTTCTTGGCATATTCCATGAATACCAGGAAGGTGGCGCCGTAGGGCTTGAAGCCGCCGTGCAGGGCAAGCCCATTCATGATGGCCGACATGCCGAATTCGCGCACCCCATAGTAGATATAGTTGCCGGAGGCGTCGTCCTTGGATATGCCCTTGCTGCCGGACCAGAGGGTCAGGTTCGAGCCGGCCAGATCCGCGGAACCGCCGATGAGCTCGGGGAGCAGCGGGCCATAGCCGTTCAGCGCGTTCTGAGACGCCTTACGGGAGGCGATTTTCTCCACCTTGGCATCCACGGACTTGATGAATTCCCAGGCCTTCTCTTCCCAATCGGGTGGCAGCTCGCCGGCCATGCGACGCTTGAACTCGGCCGCCAGCTCGGGGTACGCGGCCTCATAGGCGGCGAACCGCTTATTCCACTCGGCCTCGGCGTCAGCTCCTCGCTGCTTGGCATCCCAGGCCTCATAGATATGGCCGGGGATCTTGAACGGGGGATGTTCCCAACCGATGTGCTTGCGGGTCAGGGCGACCTCGTCTTCACCCAGCGCGGCGCCGTGGCACTCTTCCGTACCCTGTTTATTGGGGGAACCCCACCCGATGATGGTCTGGCAACAGATGAGCGTGGGCTTGTCGGCAACCGCACGGGCCGTTTCGATCGCGGCCTTGACGGCCTCGGGATCATGGCCGTCCACCTTGGGTATCACGTGCCACCCATAAGCCTCGAACCGCTTCGGCGTGTCGTCGAGGAACCAGGCGGGGATATCACCGTGGCCGCGGACCTCGCCATCGATGGAGATATTGTTGTCGTCGTAGAAGGCGATGAGCTTGCCTAGTCCCAGGACGCCGGCCAGGGAGCAGGCCTCGTGGGAGATGCCCTCCATCATGCAGCCGTCGCCGAGGAAGGCGTATGTCAGGTGGTCGACGATCTCATAGCCGGGTTGGTTGAACTGGGCCGCCAAGACCTTCTCGGCCAGGGCCATCCCCACCGCATTGGTAAGGCCCTGGCCGAGGGGACCGGTGGTTGTCTCGACACCGGGGGTATAGCCGTACTCGGGATGGCCGGGGGTCTTGGAGTGCAGTTGGCGGAACTGTTTCAGATCCTCCATGCTCAGCGCATAGCCGGTCAGGTGCAGCAGCGAGAAAAGCAGCGTGGAGGCGTGACCGTTGGACAGCACGAAGCGGTCGCGATCCACCCACTTCGGGTTGGCCGGATTGTGCTTTAGAAAATCGTTCCACAGCACTTCGGCAATATCGGCCATCCCCATGGGGGCGCCGGGGTGACCGGAGTTTGCTTTTTGGGTCGCATCCATGCTCAGGGCACGGACGGCATTGGCGAGTTCTCTACGTGAGGACATCTAGTCTCTACCTCTTCACTATTTGAAACTTAAGAGCCTGTCTGGCTTACGACTGTTCTACTGCGGAATCGAGGAGACCGGTCAGATTTCCCGCTCGATCTCGTTAAATAGGTCCACTATTCGCCTCAATCGAGCGCAAAGTCTGCCTCGGTTCCTCGATCCCTCGCTACGAACGCGTAGGCCAGACAGGCCCTAAGCAGCTGTCTGGCTAAAAGTGGTATCGGCTGCAAATGTCCCAAAATGGTCCCTGTTTCCGCTCTTTCTCGTTAAATAGGCCGGCTATTCGCCTCGAAAGCGCGAAAAAACGCCCTCATTTTGGACCATTTTCGCTACGATCCATTTTAACCAGACAGCCTCTAAGGCTTCCGCCAGCTGCGCCCGCACGCCATAGCGCCCGGCAAAACCCGCGACTCGGGCGATCTGTCGTCGAAATCCTATCCGCTTACGTGCCTTTTCTGCCCTATCTTCCGCGTTGCGTCGGCAGTTGGATCGCCTTGCTATACACCCTTGGATATGACGAACCCCCTTGGGTTCGGTCACGCCCTTTAGTTACCAATCGCCTGGGGGTATCGCGGTAGATCCGGGAAACGGGTGGCCCGCGCTCAGTACAACCGGCATCCGGTTGTCGCCCCGGCATTTTTCCCTTAAGAGGAGCCGAAAACCGGATGATGCAGAAGGCCGTTTATTCTGGCGCAAACAGGTAGGACGGAACAAAGAAGCACATCTTATGTAGGCATAAAAAATTATAATTTACATATATTGCGATTTGATGACATGGCCCACCTCGAACGGAAACGCTGGCGGACCTTGCGCGGACCTCGCCTGTCGGTTGGGCAAAATCGTAGGATGCTGGTGAGCGCGGTGGTTCTGAGCTTACTGGCCGGTGCACCTTCTCCCGCGCGAACCGCATCAATGGACGGCCGATAGGGTACTCGCTAACCCCGACTCGTTCCATCATTTGGAGTGCGGGAATGGATAAACCACGCATCTGCGAAAATCCGCAGACAGAGGAGATCGTTTTATGACATTTACCGACAACTCATATCAGCAAAACCAATATGCACTCAGGCCCCCCGGCGTGACAACCGGATCTCGAGCCGCTTTGTTCGGTTGCCGTGGCCATAACTGATCGATAAGGGCCTTGGCTTCGTGTGCCGCCAAATCGGGCAGGAAGGCGCTGCCGGTCATCTTTCCTGCCGGTGCCAGCTCGACGGATTTGAGCTTGTGCCGGTCGAATACCCGTTTGGCGTTTTCCCTGGATTCAGCGGTGGAAGCGGAGGTGGCTTCGGAGATGACGCCGGCGATAACCCCTCCGAACGGGACGACCTGTCCGACCGCTGCACCGGCGGTCCAAGTGGCTACTCGGCTGCCCGCATCGGGAGGGGCGACGATTTGTTCGTAGGAGGCCGCCGAGGCCAGATAGCGCCCGTCCGCGTTCGGGAGATTGGCGTCATGGATCCTGAGGGGGCTGCTACCGGTATTGGCGATGGCGAAGACGTATTCGACCCAGCCCGGACTTGCGAGCAGCGTACCCCGGTCCCCTGACCGGAGGGCCTTGATGAGCCGAACTCGGATGCCGGTCGCCCGATACTCCTGGGCGTCGGCAACCGTTGCCGGGGATGGTTCTCGGGTCGCAGTCGGTGCCGTACAACCGGCGACGGCTATGAGGACCGGAAGGACCAGTGCAAGGCAGCGAGAGAGACCCGCTGCCAAGCGGTCGTTGGGTTTGTCGGCATACGCAGTTCGGTTCATGGCGCTGACCGTTTTTTCAGTCATAGTAGGAGGCATACACCTTGCGCGAGAATGCGTCCTTCTCCGCGAGCTCGGAAATCACCTCCTTGGCAAGCCGGTGCAGCTTGACCAGCACATCGTCCGGGTAGGGACGCATATCCACGCCGTGCTTGTCGACCAGGACCTTTAGCGCGACCGGGTTACGGGCGGTATAGTCGGCCAGTATATCCTGATTTACCACCCTGCAAGCGTTGAGTACGATGGATTGCAGATCCGCGGGCAGGGCCTCGAAGACGGCCCGGTTGATAATGGCCTCCAGGGTCGAGCCGGGCTCGTGGAAATCGGGATAGTAGTAGTATTTTGCGGCCTTATGCAGGCCGAAGGCCAGGTCGTTGTAGGGTCCTGCCCACTCGGTGGCATCGATGGCACCGGACTGCAGGGAAACGAAGAGCTCGTCCCCCGGCAGAGTGACCGGTGTACCCCCGGCACGTTTGAGTACCTCGCCGCCGAGGCCTGGAATCCGCATCTTGAGGCCCGCAAGGTCCGCAAGGCTCCTGATCTCCTTGTTGAACCAGCCGCCCATCTGCACCCCGGTGTTTCCGGCCGGCGCGGGAATCAGGCCGAAACCGGCGTAGAGCTCGGTCCAGAGTTCCAGGCCGCCCCCATGGTAGAGCCAGCCGTTCTGCTCCTGGGCCGTCATGCCGAAGGGGACGGCCGAGAAAAACTGGACCGTCTCACTCTTACCCTTCCAGAAGACGGCCGAGCCATGGCCCATCTCGGCCGTGCCCTGGACGACGGCATCGAAGACCTCGAATGCGGGGACCAGCTCCCCGGCCTCGTACACCTTCACCCGGATGCGGTCTCCGCTCAGCTCGCCGATGAGTGCGGCGAGTCGATTGGCGCCGGTGCCCATACCGGGAAAATTCTTCGGCCAGGTGGTGACCATCTTCCACTTGTAAAGGGGATCGGCCTGGGCAGTCTCGATACCGAGGGTAGAGGCACCGAGCGTCAGGGAGGCGCCTCCGGCCTGCTTGAAGAAATCGCGACGTTGCATCTCCCGTCCTCGTTTCATGTCACTCGATATGTTCTCGATGCTAACCGAGGGGATTGCCAACCGGGGGGATTAGGCGTGTTGACATTTGGCCCATAGGATGGGCAAAGCAGAGCCCGTCCCCCGATATGGGGAGGGAAAAGGAGTGAACGCTGACCTTCGAGCTTGTTTCCTAATGGCACAGGATTCACGGGATTTCCAGGATTAACAGGATACTATAATTGTTATTTAATAAAAATAATCCTGTTAATCCTGATCATCCTGTTAATCTTGTCCTATTAGCGGTTGGCACGACGATTATATCAACAGCCCCTAAGCTAGTGGTTAAATTTAAAGTGGCATGGTTACGTGACCTAAGAGACTGTCTAAGAACTAACTTATTGATTTTGCTTGTTCCCACGCTCCAGCGTGGGAACACCACCTTGGCCGCTCCAGCGGCCAGGCTTGGTGACGCTGGAGCGTCAAGATCCCTCCTGTGTCGGGACAAGGCTCGTTCCCACGCCGGAGCCTGGGAGCCAGATGAAATCTGTAGTTTTTCTAACTAAAAAATGATAGGTTAGTTTTTAGATAGCCTCTCAGATTGTGCCGTGTGGCAGTATGAAGCGGCATAGTTGTGTGACCCAATGACTCAAACCCCCACTGTTTTTGCCATCCCTGGCACCTAATCCATGGTACTTGGGATTCCGGCACTCCCTGCCGGAATGACGCGGTCGGGGTGGACAGATTTCACCACTTGAAATTTGTCCGCTAGCCCCAATACTTGTCCTGACTCTAGGGAAGGATCCTTGTGTTGGGCACGGGCCACCCATTGATGCGGTTCGCGCCCCTCGTGGTGTCATCCTGTAAAGACCTACCGTGCTCACCGCACCCTTGATGCGGTTCGCCGCCGGATGCGTCCCACGCCTGGCGGCTCACCACATCCTACGTCCATCCTACGGCTTGGCCCGACCGACGGAGCCGGCACAGCGACAGAGTACAGAGAACAAAGGGTTATTGATCCCTGGCGAGACGAATACCGACGTCGCCGTTGGCACCACCCGCGGTGCCCCAGTAGCGGTAGGCGGAGCGCAGCCCCCCCCGGGCCGCTGAGCCAGCTGCCCCCGCGTATCACACGCCGGGCGCAATTGCCGTTGTTTTCCTGACCCCAGGCACTGCCGTCGGAGGGGGCGTGCTGGTAGCTGTCGTGCCAGCAATCCTGGGTCCATTCCCAGACATTGCCGTGGCAATCGAACAGGCCCCAGGGATTGGGACGCTTTTCTCCCACCGGCTGGGATCGGTGCTCCGAGTTCTGGCCGAACCAGGTATAGGTATCGAGGTCCTGTTCCCGGTCCCCGAACGACAGGGGGTCTGGCTGCCGGCACGGGCGGCGTATTCCCATTCGGCCTCGGTGGGCAATCGATAGTTCTGGCCGGTCTGCTCGGAGAGCCAAGCACAGTAATCAACTGCGTCATGCCAACTGACGTTGGTTACGGTAGAGCCGGTAAACATTCCAATCCGCTTCGCCATTCCCAGGCCCGCTGTCAGCAGCGGCAGCGGCCAGCAGATCTTCTTTCTCCTCGACGATGTTCTCGACATAGGCCAACAGCAGGGGCTGGAAGCGTAGCGAACGCATGGGACTTACCAACTCGGCGGCACGAATACGGATTGGGTTGCCGCGACGCAACAGACGGTCACCGAGCCGATCCGGAAACTGCTTGGCGAGGTATTGCTTTACCTGATCGTCGTCGAACAGGGAGAGATAGAACATGGGACAGGTGAAGCCGCCGATCTCCACCCGACCCGGACGGCCGAAGGGATCGGTGCTGCCCTCGGGAAAGAATTGGGTGCGACAGGAGAGGATGACGCGCCGGAAATATTTACTGGCCCGCAGCAGCTCCACCAGCCGCTCCTCAATCCGCCCCCAGGCCTAGGGGTCCTCGTCCAGGGCATCGAGCAAGAGCACCGTGTCGCCCTTGTTGGGATGGGCCCGGAGCCGTTCCAGGGTGTCCGGGCCCAGCTTGAGCAGCAGGCAGTTGTAGCGTTTCGGCCAGAAACTGAACAGATGGGCGAGCTTGAGCATGAGCAACAGGGAGGTCTTCCCCATGCCCGCATCGGAGAGGATGAACAGCTGGGTGTGCCCACCCCGCAAGGGGGGTGTCCTTGTTCAGAAAATGATTGATCGTCTCGAAAGCCAGGGCCCGGACATAGGAGATGGCCTCTTCGTCCTTGTGATGATCCGCCGGATTGTGGTGCTGGACGCGGGGCTCGATGTAGCAGGACGCCAGGGGGCGGGGATCACCGAAGGTGTCGTAGATTGCATTCAGCTCCGCGCCGCGTCGTTCCCAGATACGCTGGAGGCTCTTGGCAAGGGGCTTGATTATCTCGGCGGAGATGAATGAGAGCAGCTCTGGCATGACACCCCTCCAGTGAAATTGCGCAGCCTTCTACTTTGTCATATTTCAACCCGACGCGTCGATTTTCCAGATTTGGTTGGTTTTTCGGCAATCCTGAATGATTTGGCGCAGTTGGGGGGATTTGACTCACCAAGATCCACGGAAAACGCGAACGAACACGAAAAAGATGTAACCGTTCGGTCCCCCGCTGTTTTTACCATCCATAGCACTGGATTCCGGCAATCCCTGCCGGAATAACGGGGTGGGGGCTGAACGGTCAGGAAAAGATCCTTTCCGCGTCGGAATAAGCGCGTTGCGTTGCGACGCACCAAGGCTCGTCGATCCACGGTCAGACCGGTGCCAGCGTCTTGACGCAACCTACACCCACATGACTTCCCGCGCTGCCGGTCCGCGCGGACCTCGCGTTGGGTGTAGGATGCGGTGAGCGTGGTAGGTTTTAACAGGACGGCTCTGCGAGGGGGCGCGAACCGCATCGGTGATGCTAGCCCACGCTGGATCTGGCCAGACAATCAGTAATCCATACCACCGGCCGGCATGGGCGGTGCCTTCTCCTCCTTGATCTCCTCGGCCACCATGGCCTCGGTAGTGATCATGAGGCCGGCAATCGAGGCGGCGTTCTGCAACGCCGAGCGGACCACCTTGGCGGGGTCCAGGATGCCCATGGTGACCAGATCGCCATACTCGCCGGTGGCGGCGTTGTAGCCGAAGTTGCCCGTACCCTCGGCGACCTTCTGCATCACCACGGAGGCCTCGGCACCGGCGTTGGCGACGATCTGGCGCAGGGGCTTTTCCAGGGCGCGGCGGGCGATGCCGATGCTCACGTCCTGATCGTGATTGGCGCCTTTCAGGCTATCGAGCTTGGCCAGGGCCCGTACCAGGGCGACGCCGCCGCCGGCGACGATGCCTTCCTCGACGGCGGCCCGGGTGGCATGCAGGGCGTCTTCCACCCGTGCCTTCTTCTCCTTCATCTCGACCTCGGTGGCCGCGCCGACCTTGATTACGGCCACCCCGCCGGCCAGCTTGGCGAGCCGTTCCTGGAGCTTCTCGCGGTCATAGTCGGAGGTGGTCTCTTCGATCTCACCGCGGATCTGTTCGACCCGACCCTTAATGTCGGTATCGGAGCCGGCACCGTCGATAATGGTGGTCTCTTCCTTGGTGATTTGGACCTTCTTGGCGGTACCCAAGTCGTTGAGGGTGGCCTTCTCGAGCTTCAGACCGACTTCCTCGGCGATGACGGTGGCACCGGTGAGGATGGCGATGTCCTGGAGCATGGCCTTGCGTCGGTCGCCGAAGCCCGGTGCCTTGACCGCGCAGACCTTGACGATGCCGCGGAGGGCGTTGACCACCAGGGTAGCCAGCGCCTCGCTCTCCACGTCCTCGGCGATGATCAGCAGCGGTTTACCGGCCTTGGCTACGCTCTCCAGCACCGGCAACAGGTCGCGGATATTGGAGATCTTCTTGTCGTGCAGCAGGATGTAGGGGTCCTCCAGCTCCGCCTTCTGGCTATCCTGGGTGTTGATGAAGTAGGGGGACAGGTAACCGCGGTCGAACTGCATACCTTCGACCACATCCAGCTCGTTGTCCAGGGATTTGCCCTCTTCGACGGTGATGACCCCCTCCTTGCCGACCTTCTCCATGGCCTCGGCGATGATCTCACCGATGGACTCGTCGGAGTTGGCCGAGATGGTGCCCACCTGGGCGATCTCCTTGTTGTCCGAGCAAGGTTTGGACAGGGCCTTGAGCTGCTCCACGGTGGCCCCTACGGCCTTGTCGATGCCGCGCTTCAGGTCCATGGGATTCATGCCGGCGGCCTCCGCTTTCAGCCCTTCGTGCACCATGGCCTGGGCCAGCACGGTGGCGGTGGTGGTGCCGTCGCCGGCCACGTCGGAGGTCTTGGAGGCGACCTCCTTGACCATCTGGGCGCCCATGTTCTCGAGCTTGTCTTTGAGCTCGATCTCTTTGGCCACGGACACCCCGTCCTTGGTCATGGTGGGGGCGCCGAAGCTCTTTTCGAGCACTACGTTGCGGCCCTTGGGGCCGAGGGTGACCTTGACGGCGTCGGCCAAGAGATTGACCCCCTTCAACATGCGGGCACGCGAGTCGTCACCGAAATGGATTCCTTTCGCGGTCATTGGTAGTTACCTCAAGCTGAATTTATGTGAATTGGATGGATTCCGGACGGCCGGGCCTGCCTACTCGATGACACCCATGATGTCGTCTTCGCGCATCACCACGACCTCTTCACCGTCCAGCTTCACCTCGGTGCCCGAGTACTTGCCGAACAGCACCCGATCGCCGACCTTGACATCGAGCGGACGGACGTCACCACTATCGAGGAGCTTACCCTTGCCGATGGCGATGACTTCGCCCTGAATCGGCTTCTCGGTCGCGGAATCCGGGATCACGATGCCCCCGCTGGAGGTGCATTCCTCCTCCATGCGGCGGATGACGACGCGGACGTGTAAGGGACGGATATTCATGCGTTTCTGCCTCCCGAAGCTGGGTCCAAACGGACCGCTATGCCGAAATCTGTTAGCACTCGCTCTTGTCGAGTGCCAACAAATTTAGGCGTTTTTTTCCGCATGTCAAGTCCTTGTCGCAGGGATAGACCGCAGGCAAATAGGTAGACAGGCGGTTGGGGATCGAGCCCTATGCCGAGTTATTCCAGGATGTGCCGGTGCAATGAAGACACATAAGACACAGTCTTCCTCAAACGGTAATAGGGCTCTTTACTCGACTGGCAGCAATCCAGGGCTACTGAATAATCATCACGGTCGGAACGTAGCCAGGTAATGGTTCAAAGCCCCCCTCTTGTTGCCATCCCTGGCCCTGGATTCCGGCAACACCTACCGGAATGACGAGGTAGGCGCTGCATGATGACGGAAAGACGATGCCCGCCGGTAATTAAGAAGCTGTCTGGCTAAAAGTGGTATCGGCTGCAAATGTCCCAAAATGGTCCCTTTTCCCGCTCTTTCTCGTTAAATAGGCCGGCTATTCGCCTCGAAAGCGCGAAAAAACGCCCTCATTTTGGACCATTTTCGCTACGATCCATTTTAACCAGACAGTTTCTAATAGGCAGACCAGGAACCACCGAGATTCGGGTTGAGTATGGAAAAAAACGATCCGGTCGCCTCGATCTATCCGCGAATTACACGGATTTTCACAGATTAAAGACGAAACAAGCTGTGAGCATCTGCATTATCCTACGTCCATCCTACGGGGTTCGAACCGTCCTGTGGTTATTGCAGCCGAGGGGCCTGTCGGTGGACACAGCCCACCCTACCGGCGGCGTCAGCGCACCCCGGTCACCGGCCGCATCTGGGTATCGCAGGTACCGCCTACGGTGACGGTCTTCAGGCTTCCTTTGCCGCGGCAATTTGTCCCACGATCACGGATCTTGCACTAGAGCCCCAGGGGTTTGCCGGCTTTGAGCCAGGGTGGGGTGCGGCGGCAGCGGCCAACGCTGCTATGGTTACAGCCGCGGGGAATCCCGTAGGGGGCCAGGCGGACGGGGATTTCAAAGAGACCTTGCGGGCATCCACCTCGAAGCCCGGATAATTATGACAATACGGATCAGGTCTTTCCTGGGCGTCTCTTCGAATGGGAACTCCCGAAATCCATAACCGTTTCCGCCTTTGTTACCGACCTGGATCCGGGTGTTGGCAATCAGAGCAAAATCCGTCCCCTTTCTCGCCACCGCGCCCGACATGCACTCGACCCGCTTGTAGTTTGGGAAAGCACTTGCCCATGGCCGGGGCATGATAGTAGTGGCGGAGCCCTTTGATATCACTCAAGGATGCCTTGCGAAAGATGGCCTGCAGGTCCCGATCATTGCCGAAGAGGATGCGCCGGACGTCGTCCAGGTTCTGCTCGTACATGGCGCGAATCTTGACGTAATAGTCGGCGCTTTTGCCGTTGGTCAGGTCCGAGCGCAGGAAACAGGAGGTCAGGCCGGAGATCTGGGTCAGATATTCGTCCCAGATGTTGTACTGCGACACCTTGGAGGAGCCCCCCTGGTAATCCCCCGGAAATCGGCAACCCTGACGTTTCAGGCAGGACCCGGCCCGGCCCCGGTTGCGGATGGACAAGACGATGATGTTGCGTTCGCAGGCACCGTAGGCGTTGCAGCCCCGATCCAGATGCCCCTCGTAGATGGCCGTACGCATGGTGTAATCCAGGTGCTTGGGCCCGGGCCATGGTCTACTCCGGCCATGTGTGCCGATTGTCGGCGATGAATCGGCCCCAGGCACTGTTCAGGGCCTGACGACGGCCGACGAGTTTTCGGTTTGCAGCGGCGCAGTGGGACGAGTTGTGAAAGGTGCGAATGATCTGGTCCAGCTCATTCCGGGTCCCCTGTACGCGACCGGTCCGTCCCGAGCCTGGAGGATCGAAGAAAGGCGCCTTGTTCAGGGCGTACAGCTGCCGCACGTTGATCACATGTCTGACCCGACCGTCGCAGTGATGGTTTGCAACGCGCATCGACTTGCGTTGCGCAAAGGTACGCTTGAACTTGTCCGTCGCGGTCGGCGTGGCCCGGCGGGGGTCCACGAGGATCCGGAATCCTACATAGGGGGTACCCTTCTTGTCGGTCAAGGCCTGACCGTCGCGGATGACCAAACAGGGGATGAGCGAGGTCCCCTGGGCCAATGTCCCCGCCGGTGAGGACGGCCCTTGCTCGCGAAACGACTCGACCTTGTAATAGGGCAGGTCCCGCTTACCGTTGAACTCGTAGAGTGTCATCACCGGCGTGGCTAGTATGCCCGCTTGGGACAGACAAGTTCACACCAGGCCGCCGGCAAACAGGAGAGACAGGAAAACAGGATTCTTCATTCTGACCTTCGGACTTGTCTCCTAATGGTACAGGATTCACAGGATTTCAAGAATTAACAGGATATTATAACTTTTATTTAAGAAAAATAATCCTGTTAATCCTGACCATCCTGTTAATCTTGTCCGATTAGTGGTTGGGACGGCGATTATGTCAACAGTCCCTAGTACCCCATTTTACCTTAATCTTCATGTTTATGAAACTCCCGTAGGGAACGGCCCCTCTGTGCCGTTCTGAAGAATCTGCACCAAATCCCGGAACGCCACGGAGGGCGTTCCCTACGGAAAATCGAGATGAAATGGGGTACTAGTACATAGTTTCGATTGCTTTTGCGGGCTTTGACGCTGAAGTATGAGAGCCAATCAGAGGCCATGAATTTGCAATATCAGTCGAAACTATGTACTAGGGGGTGTTCTCAATTAGGGCTAACACGATGATTTTACTTGATAGACTAAGTTGCCCGTATCATCCGGTAGATATCGTGGCCAACTTCTAATAGCAGCAAAACCATCGAGTTAAGTTCAACCCTGGCGTTTACCTCACGGATTGCGGCTCCAACCACCGTCGATCACTCCGACCCCGTCTCGATAACCTGCAGTTTGGTACCTTTCCGCAGGGTGCGTACCCAGGGCTCGAGTGCTGCCAGATCCGCCGGCAGTCGAGACAGCTCCTCCCGAGCCGCAGCATGGTCCGGGTGGAGGCTATGGATGATGGTGTGCCAGGGCCGCCTCCGATAGGTCTCGCGGATAACATAGATCCGCGCGGGCAATCCTTTTCGGTATGCAAATTTATCCAGTGTCCAGCGGCTGAAGAAGCCGATGAGCTGGAGGCCGTAGCTATTCTCCAAGACAACATGGGTCTTCTCGCGGTTCGACGCATCGGCGTCGGCCCCTGCGGTCACGGAAACATCATTTTCTGTGGCCCCCGGACTCTTCACCTTTGGGGTTTCTGTCACTGGCAGATTTCCCTCAGGCCTCTCCTGGGCGTCACCGGTATTCCCCGTCCCAGCGGATACATTCGTAGTGGACACCGGGGCGGCAACCTTGGGCGTGGCCGAACCGACATCCGTGGACATCGGGGCCGATTGCTGGGCAGCCGGATCTCGGGCGTGGTCCTTTTTCTGCTCTGTATCGGGGCGCTGCGCCTTCCCGGGGAGGTGGCCGCTTCCGGCCTCTTCACCAGCGGTCTGCTTGGTGGCAAAGGACGCCTGTGCGACCGGTGCTTTATCCTTATCCGGTTCCTCCGACGCGGCCGTAACCTCTGCGACTTGGGTAGTCACCTGATCGGGTCTTTCCCGAACCTGGATCCGGATTCTCTGCTCTTCGGAGAGGTTCATAGGCCCCCGCTGGATTTGAGAATCCTCTGTGGCAACCCGAGATGACTCTAATCCTGTCTCGATAACCCGCAGTTCGGCACCCCTCCGCAGGGAGCGTACCCAGGGCTTGAGTGCCGCCAGATCTGCCGGCAATCGGGACAATTCCTTCCTAGCCGCAGCATAGTCCGGGTGGAGGCTATGGATGATCGTATGCCAGGGACGCCTGCGGTAGGTCTCGCGAATAACGTAGACCCGCGCGGGTAATCCCTTACGGGCCGTAAACTTATCCACTGTCTTGTGGTTGAAGAAGCCGATGAGCTGGAGGCCGTAGCTATTCTCCGAAAGAACATGAGTCTTGTCGCGGTTCGACGCATCGGCCCCTGCCCCTGCGGCCACGGGAACATCACTGTCCATGGCCCCCGGACTCTTCACCCTCGCGGTTTCCGCCGCCGGCGGGCTTCCCTCACGCTTCGCCGGCGCGCTACCGGCAGTCCCCGTACCGTCAGACACCTCCGTGGTGGACATCGGGGCAGCAACCCTGGGCGTGGCCGAACCGGCATCCGTGAGTAGGGCCGATTGCGGGCCACCAGGGGCCCGAGCGTGGTCCCCCTGCTCCGCATCGGGGCGTCGTGCCTTCCCGGAGAGGCGGCCTTCGGCCCCTTCACCAGGGCCCTGCCTAGTAGCAAAAGGTGCCTGTGCGACCGGTGCTTTATCCTTATCCGGTCCCTCCGACGTGGCCTTGATCTCTGCAACTTGCGTGGTCGCCTGATCGGGGCTTCCCTGAACCTGGGCCTGGAGCCTTTGCTCCGCGGAGGGGCCCGCGCGCCCTCGGTGAATTTCAGAACGCTCTGCGGCAACCCGAGGTGACTCCAATATGGACTGGCGATAGAGCAGGAAGAGAGCGATGGCGAAGAGGACCGCGAACAGCATCAGCCCCCCCAAAAGCCAAGCGTGACGCTGCAAACGCTTGTCGATCGCATCGTGCTGGCTCTGCTGGACCCGTTGGAGTCGGGACGTCGTTGCCCGCAAATCGTCATCCACGTCCGCGATGCGCTCTACGAGCACCTGTTCATAAGCGCGCAGCTGGGTGCAGCAACCATCGATCTCATCGGTCAGGTCGGCTCGATCCACAGGTCGGTCTTTCGATGCTGCCGTCTCGAAATGTTTGGACTGCTGGGCCTCCTGCCGTTCGAGTATGCTCGACCGCACTTCGGTGGCAAAAGGGTTTTCGTTCGGTGCTTGCCGTGCGCGGGGTTGGTTCGCATTTTCCACCGTTTGATGTTCCTCAGATTCGGTTGGCGCCAAGGTTACGGCAAGTTTAAGAGACTGTCTAAAAACCAACCCATTGGTTTTACTTGATGTAGAGTCATCTTCTATCCAGCCGGATGGGTTGAAAGCCAACCCCACGGATAAAGAGATGAAGAGCGGATTATTTCGGGGCGGCGAGCCCACGCGAATTGGTCACCCTGAACCGCTGACAACCAAGCCGCAGAACGGATGACCGACTACCTTCAACCGCCGAGGCGTTTGATGATGCGCTTGACATAGGCCTGAGTCTCCGCGTATGGGGGGATACCCTGGTAGTGCTCCACGACCCTCTCACCGGCATTGTAACCGGCCAACGCCAGCTCCACATCTCCCTCGAAATGGTTGAGCAGCCAACGCAGATAGGCCATGCCGCCCTTCAGGTTCTGCTCCGGGTTCCAGACATTTTCGACCCCGAAACGCTCCGCCGTTGCCGGGATCAGCTGCATCAGGCCCGGGGCGTTCCCGGAGGAGAGGGCCTTGGGATTGAAGCTGGACTCGGCCTTGATCACTGCGAACCCCAGGTTCGGATCCAGTCGATACTTAGGCGCCATAGAACGCACCATGCAGTCGATTTCTTTGGAAACAGAGAAGGAAGGGATATGGTCCGCAACCTGCGTATCGGCGGCCTGCACGTCGGCTACCTCCACGTCGGTGGGCGGCAGGGGGCAGGATACCTCACGCGCGGGCTTGTCCTGCGTCTTGAGGATCTCGAGCATCGCCTAGGCCTTGCGGCTCTTGTCCTTGACCGCCTCCTGGTACCAAGCGGTGGCGATCTCCCAGTCGCGTTCTATGCCTTGTCCGAAGGCATAGAGCCGGCCGAGCTCGAACTTGGCGTCCGTGTCTCCTTTACGAGCAGACTTGCAGAAGAGCTTGACAGCCTTCTGGGTATCTTTGGCCACACCGACACCCCGCGCATAACGCTGACCCCAGGCCGTAAGCTCGTTTTTGTCGTTGGAGGCATAGATCTGTTCGAACGACGGCACCTGATCAGTAGCAACGCAGGGAGATGCGAGGACCGCCAACAATAGGGTCAGAAAAACGGCTTTGGTTGTATGTTGTGTTTGCATGTTTTCGATGCCCCGACAACTTTAATCACTCGCCTTCGGCGGCCAAGGGAAACGCGCGGTACTTTGTTATGGTCTGTTCCGTTTACCAATGTATTGGTCGTTGCAGGCGAGCTCGACGAGATACACCGCGCGCGCTTGCTCGAACTCGGCTACCTCCGGCAGTGCCGGCCAATTCGTGAACGGTCCCCACCCGTCGTGCATGACGTTGGACTCCTGAGGCGGCGAAATCACCGTCGGTTCAAAGGGCAGGAGGGCGGCAGACCAGAAACGATCAATGGCCTGTTCGACCCGTTTACGCCCATTCTGGGGCCAGTGTTCCCCTTCCGTTTCCAACTTGGCTTCCAACTCCTCAATCTCTGAGAACAATTCCCAGTCCATTTCACATTCCATCTCGTACAACGGAGTCTCTAATTCCGATAGTCCTTCCCATCCGACAGGCAATGAGCGCAGGTTCCGCAGATCGGCAAACGAGAGCTCCGTCCTCCGTAACTTGATTCCGTAGACCAGCGCATACCGGAGATTCGATCCCTATAGTTTCGTCTCCTAGAGATCGGCGCCCTGCACCTGCGCTTCCTGAAGGTTCGCGCCTTGTAACTGTGCCCACTGGACGTCCCTATTCTGCAATTCCAGTCCTCCGAGATCCGTGCCCTGCAGCCGTGCCAAAGAAAGTTTCCGCAGGAATTTGCTAGCTCAATGTTACGGGACGACTGCAAAGGCCTCCGTCGCCGCCCGCAGGGTAGCGGCGATATCCTCCTCGCTATGGGCCGCGGAGAGGAAGCCCGCCTCGAAGGCGGAGGGGGCGAGATAGATCCCCCGCTCCAACATGGCGTGGAAGAAAGCGCGGAACTGGTCCTGGTCACAGGCGGTGGTCCCCGCGAAGTCGGTCACCCGTTCCGCGGCGGTGAAGAAGATGCCGAACATGGCCCCGACCCGGTTGGTGGTCAGGGGTACGCCGGCGGCCGCGGCCTGCGCCTCGAGGCCGGTTACCAGCTGCTCGGTCTTGGCCTCCAGGCCCTGGTAAAAGCCGGGCTTGCTGATGAACTCCAGGGTGGTGAGTCCGGCAGCCATGGCTACCGGGTTGCCGGAGAGGGTACCGGCCTGGTAGATGGGACCTAAGGGGGAGATCTTCTCCATAACCTCCCGGCGGCCGCCGAAGGCCCCCACCGGCATGCCGCCGCCGATGATTTTGCCCAGGGTGGTGAGATCAGGGATTACCCCGTAGCGTTCTTGGGCCCCGCCGAGCGCGACCCGGAACCCGGTCATGACCTCGTCGAAGATGAGCAACCCGCCGTACCGGTCGCACAGCGCGCGCAGTCCTTCCAAAAAACCCGGTTCGGGGAGGATGCAGCCCATGTTGCCGGCCACGGGCTCGACGATGACGCAGGCGATCTCTTTTCCACTGCGGGCAAAGATATCCCGGACCTGATCCAGGTCGTTGTAATCGAGGGTTACTGTGAGCTCGGCCAGAGCCGCCGGTACGCCGGGCGAGCTGGGCTCGCCCAGGGTCAGGGCGCCGGAGCCTGCCTTGACCAGCAGAGAGTCGGAGTGACCGTGGTAGCAGCCCTCGAACTTCACCAGCTTGTTCCGGCCGGTATGGCCGCGGGCCAGCCGGATGGCGCTCATGGTGGCCTCGGTGCCGGAGCTGACCATGCGCACCAGGTCCATGGAGGGCACCAGCTCGCAGAGCCGGTTCGCCATCCGGGTCTCCAGCTCCGTGGGAGCACCGAAGGAGAGGCCCTGGCGCATGCGCTCGGTAACCGCCTCTAGGACCTGGGGGTGGGCATGGCCCAGGATCATGGGGCCCCAGGAGCCGACATAGTCCAGATAGCGGTTGCCGGCTGCGTCGAACAGGTAGGGGCCGGCGGCGCGCTCGAAGAAGATCGGGTCGCCACCGACGCTGCGGAAGGCCCGGACCGGTGAGTTGACGCCGCCGGGGATGTGACGTTGGGCCGCGGCGAAGAGGTCATGGGATCGGGTCATGGGTCGCGGTTTCGCCTGAACGCTCATCGCAATATTCAACAGGATTAACAGGATTAACAGGATTATTTTTTGTGTGTTCTGAACTTTCGCCGCACGGTTACACTTTTTCCAAAATTGATCAGTAGCCTGAAAATCTTGTCAATCCTGTACGATTGGACGTAAGCGCGAACTACGAAGAATTGCTCGACCTGTCAAAAGAGGGCATCGAAAGCCGCCGCCGCGGCGCGGATGTCGGATCGGTCGAAGACGGCATCGACGGCGGCCAACATGTCCGCGCCGGCCGCGATCGGTACGGCGCCATTCTCGGGAGTAATGCCGCCGATGGCAACCAGTGGAACAGTGAGGTGCCGGCGGGCCCGCCGCAGCAGCTCCGGCGTGGCCTGAACGGCCAGGGGCTTGGTGGCGGAGGGGAAGAAGCGCCCGAAGGCGACATAATCGGCACCGATTGCCTGGGCCTGCAGCGCCCGTTGAAGCCGGTCGTAACAGGAAACGCCGATGATAGCCGCCGGTCCCAGGCGTCTTCTCGCCTCCCGCGGGTCGGGGTCGTCTTGGCCCAGGTGCACGCCGTCGGCACCGATCCATGCCGCCAAGTCCAGGTCATCATTGATGATGAGCGGGACGGCAGCGGCGCGGCAGACCGTAAGCAGGGAGCGGGCCGTGCGCAGGCGTTCGGCCGGATCGCCACCCTTGTTCCGGTATTGGATCAGCCGGGCACCGCCGGCGATGGCCTGTTCAACCTGGGTTGCCAGGGGTGGAGTTGTCCTTGGAGTCTGGTTTGGAACCTGGGGGGTGATGGCGTAGAGCCCATACAGTCGCCTCATTGCTCTGGTCCCGGATCGTCGAGATCGAAGAGCCGGTTGGGCGTGAGCTGGCAGCGGCCGGTGCGCAGGGCGCGGTTCAGGCCCTCCCAGGTATAGGCCTGCGCCTCGGCGACGGCGTCCTCGAGATCCAGGCCCCGGACGATGCGGGCCGCGACGGCGCTTGCCAGCGTGCAGCCGGAACCGTGGTAGGTGCCTTGAAGGCGCGGCCATACCCACTCCCGGCGGCTACCGTCGCGACCATAGAGCCGGTTGACCACCTCATCGCCCGGGGCGTGGGTGCCAGTGATCAGCACCCAGGGGCAACCGGTCTGGAGCAACCGTCGGGCGCAGTCGTCCGGCTCCTTGAAGTTGCTCAGGGTCCGGGCCTCCGGGAGGTTCGGTGTCAGCAGGGTGCAGCGTCCGAGTAGATGGTTGCGCAGCTGGTTGACTAGGGCGGCGTCCGCGACCCAATGCCCACTGCCGGAGGCAAGCACCGGGTCTAGGATCAGAGGTAGCCGCGGATGCTCGGTGGTGAGGTCATAGAGGACTCGGACCGCCCGCGCGCTGCCGAGCAGACCGATTTTGAGGGCGCCGACCCGGCTGTCGGCCAGCACCCGCCGGTATTGGTCCTCGATCATTTGGGGCCGCTGGGGCCACAGCCGGACGCCGCCGCAGGTGTCTTGATCGGTCAGACAGCTAATGACACTACAGGTGTGGACCCCAGCCGCGCGCGCGGCCTCCGCGTCGGCTTGAATGCCCGCCCCACCGCTGGGGTCGTGCCCGCCTATACAGAGTAGGACCGATTGGAGATCAGCGGGTGTCATCACCGTAGGTACCAATCTTGCGGCGCTTGGTTATCGCCATCACTATGCATATAATCAAACGTCCGCCCGCGCCGATGTAGCTCAGCCGGTAGAGCAACGCATTCGTAATGCGTAGGTCCGCGGTTCGAATCCGCGCATCGGCTCCAAAAACATGGGGTCGCGGACGGTTCCTAACGGCCCCGTGCATCCGTATCCAGCCTAGTGCAGATGCTCTCAATTGCCGATTAACATTGGGCGAACAGGATCTCCCCGGAAAATTTAGCCGCAAATAAACGTTAACGGACCGAGAAGCATTGATAATGGTGAGCCGGTAGTGGTGATTTTTCAGGTGGTAGGAAGCCCCTCTCCCTCCGGGAGAGAGCCTGCCCCGAGCGCAGCGAGGGGGCTTGGGGAGAGGGGATCGAATTAGGTTCCCACTTGAAACTTACCCGCCACCGGCGAGTCGATCTCGACCGATTTGCGTTGATTTGCGTTGATTTGCGTTCATTGCTTCAATAACTTTAGTGCGCGAAGCGCATCAGAGTTGAAACTATGGACGTTAAGTCCCTTCACTTTCAGTCCGTGGCTTGTCCACGGATGAGGACGTTAGTCCTCCAGACTATGGACTTTCAGTCCATAGTGGTTGATTGGCGGCAAAACAGAATTCCCGATGGAAGAACCAAACTAATGTTGTCGGTATTTCGGTACTGTTGTACAAGGATCTTTTCGCTGACGGCCCCGCGACACGGAGCAGTTGGCGCAGAGATTATAGTGGGTTTTCGGGGGGAGGTTGTGAACGGGCGTTGCTTCTATCCGCTATCGGTGCTCGTCGCGGTCGTCATGCTCATCAGCGGCTGCGGTACCACCAAGCTACCTGACCTCGCGGACCTCAAGGGGAACAAGCCGTGGATCTTTCTCGCCGGTGCCGAGGTACGGCAGGCGAAATCCCTCGCTATGGGAGCGGCGGTAACCAAGGGCTGGAAGATTGTAGACGCCGCGGGCGACAAACTCCTGGTCAGACGTCCGTTGAGTACCACCACGGCAGAGGCAATCGCAGGCGAGCCGGTCGCGACGGCCGCAATAGAGGTGAAGACGGATTTCGACCAACGCCGAGCGGGCGTCGACGTCATTGTCGCCGCCGCCATGGTCGCCGACAAGCTGACGGACAAGGGAGAAAAGTCGGCGCTCAGGGTCGATGTTACGGAGAGCTATAAAGAGGCATTGAATCGTTCGCTTAACGCGTTACGGCAATCTTGGGGGCGGAACCGCTGGCGCATTGCCGCGGCCATGCGGCCCTTGCCGACTAAGGGTACGGTCTCTGAAGACGAGGACAGAGGAGATACCTTCGGCACGGGGGCGGACAGGAAGACCGATACCCCGGCACCGTCCCCACCGAAAAAAACCGCCGCTGCACCGATTGCGGCCTCGAGCACCGGCGACAGAGCCGTGACTGCCGTTGCGCCAAGTACCCATAGCGGACCTGCGCCGGTCGAAGATCGCGCCCTATCGACGCCGCGCTCCGTTACCCTAAGCACCCCTGACAGAGCTGTGACTGCCGTTGCGCCAAGTACCCGTAGCGGACCTGCGCCGGTCGAAGATCGCGCCCTATCGACGCCGCGCTCCGTTACCCTAAGCACCCCTGACAGAGCCGTGGCCGCCACGGCACCAAGTACCCGCGACGAGGTCGCGCCGGTCGGAGCTCAAACCCTATCGACGCCCTACCCCATGACACCAAGCACCACCGACAGTACCCTGCCCACCGCTGCACCAATCGGGGTGTGGGGTAGCGACGAAAGGGCCATGACCGCCGTTCCGCCAGTCGGGATGTCGAGCAGGGCTGCGCTGATCGAAGATCGCGTCCTGGCGAGGCCGCGTCCTATGACACCAAACGCCCTCGACAGAGCCATGGCCGCCATTGCACCACCCCCCCGCGACAGGGTCGCGCTGGTCGAAGACCGCGCTCTATCGACGCCGCGTCCCATCACACCGACCACCACGCCCAGCACCGCATCAGCAGCAGGCCCGACCGACATACCCGCCTTGGATCATGCGAGGAAAGCGGGTGCTTGGGCCTATTATGCCGAGTAGTATGCAAGGACCCACGGGTGTGAACGCGCGGACGGCAGGACTACCCTGGAATTTAGGCATCCCAGGTTCGAGCTACGCCGATCCATTGCCAAAACGGGGGTAGCTTCCTCCTCCGGTGCGGCGTGGGGACCTGCGTCAGGTTGACGGAAAATTAAGAAGCTGTCTGGTTCCTGTCCGATTGGCGTTTTGCGACGAGGCTCGAGTCAGGCACTCGGCGGCCTGAGGCCAAGCCTCGCTAGGTTCTAAGGGGCAACTTGGTTGCTCGTGCCTTCCTCTATCGTAAGTAGCAGCCCGGAACCTAGCACCCATTGCATCTGTTGCGGCGACAAGGGCGGACCGAATCGGCAGTGGGCGCAGGGTGCGAAACAGCGCAGATATCTGACCTGGGGCGAAGTCCCACGCTCCATCCAGAGGGTGGTCTCCTGGAACAGGAGATCGTCACAACCAAAGCCCCCGATTCCCACCGGCATCCGCGTGTTGTAATCCCTGATGAATGCCTGCCCGATCCGACCCACCCGGAAGCGTCCGGGCGCGATGCGTTGGGGTTGCTCCGAGACCGCGTTGGTCTCGAGCTCGCACCAGGGATCATAGCGATTTACGCCTTGCACCTTACGGCCACGTTGGAATTTCACATGCGCCCGATGCGGCGGAATCATGAGCGGTTCTTCCAGCACGAGGAAAAGGAGTGTCCGCACCTCATTGCGTTGCAGACCTGCACAACCGACCACGAAGAAAAGGGTGCATGCGAGCGCAAGGACGTGGCTAGGAGGCAATCGGCTCGGTGAGAAAGACACTGACAGGAACCAATTTGGAAACATATTATTATGCTCCGCTCTTGTAGGGCGGGAAAGCGCAGCGCATCCCGCCGCCAGGGCCGAAGATTCTTGTTAATCAGGTTGTTATTTACCGCGCACAGCTCACCGCGGCGCAAAAAACCCGAGTAAGGAGCCCATGAGTCGTAGAGAACGCATCTAAGAACAGCTGCAATCCGTGCTCTCCCTGACCCACCTGGAGGTAACGGACGAGAGCCACATGCACAATATATCCGCGGGGGCCGAGTCCCATTTCAAGGTCGTGGTCGTCAGTGAATCCTTCGCCGAACACAGCTTGGTGGCACGCCATCGACTGGTGAACAAGGCATTGCAAGGGGAATTCGAAAGCGGTTTGCACGCCCTCGCCCTGCACACCTGGACGCCGCAGGAATGGTTCGAGAAGGGAGGGATCGCACCCGATTCCCCCCAATGCATGAGTGGCTCCAAGTCGAATTGACCGGTTCATTGGCACGGTCCTGAACGGTTTGTCGCAAGCCCTGAATAGGACAGGATTTACAGGATGTTTGTATTTGACGTGCCGCCTGTCTGCGCAGGAAACGGACCGCGTATTTCCCTCACGACGGTCCGATAGCTAGTAGCCGGATCAGGCTTCAGGTCCTGTCCACTGCTTGGAAATAATCCCGCGTTACCTTGAACACCACTGGGCTCAGCAGGAGCAGCGCAATCAGATTCGGCACCGCCATCAAGGCATTCAGGGTATCCGCGACGAGCCACATGGAATCCAGGCTGACGGTTGCCCCGAGGGGGACTGCGAGCACCCAAAGCACCCGGAACGGCACAACGGCATGGATGCCGAACAGATATTCCACGCAGCGCTCGCCATAGACGCTCCATCCCAGGATGGTGGTAAAGGCAAACAGGGCCAATCCCAGGGTCACGATATAACCCCCGAGGCCGGGTAGTTCGCTGGAAAAGGCCGCAGCCGACAAGCTGGCACCGGTCTGGACCTTATCAAATACCGCCGCTTCCCCTTCCGATACGAGCGCACAGGTGTTCTTTGTCTGCCCGATCCCCCAGGACGTGTTGACCTCCTGCGCCATTTCCCCTCCCTTGCCGACACATTCGAGATACTCGGGATTCTCGATCTTCCATTGCCCCGAGGTCACGATCACGAGCCCGGTTATGGTGCATATGATCAGGGTATCGATAAAGGTCCCCAGCATCGCTACGGCGCCCTGGCGCACCGGATTGTCCGTCTTAGCCGCGGCGTGCGCGATGGGGGCACTACCCAGGCCGGCCTCGTTGGAGAAGATGCCCCGCGCGACCCCGAAGCGAATAGCGAGCATTACGGTCGCCCCCGCAAAGCCGCCGAGCTCGGCACTGGGGGTAAAGGCATAGGAAAAGATCAGTCCCAAGGCCGCGGGGATCTCGGCGATATTGATCACCAACACCGTCAGACCACCGAGGACATAGGTGAAGGCCATGAAAGGGACCAGCTTACCGGCCACCCGGGCGATCCAACGGATACCCCCGATCAGCACCAGACCCACCAGCACGGCCATGACGATACCGGTGATCCAGTAGTCGATGTGGAACTTGGTCTCCAGGACATCGGCGACCGAATTCGCCTGCACCCCGTTGCCGATGCCGAATCCCGCCAGGGCACCGAAGACGGCAAAGACACTGCCCAGCCAGACCCAACGTTTCCCCAGGCCGTTCTTGATGTAGTACATGGGCCCGCCGACGTGATTCCCTTTCGTGTCGATCTCGCGGTACTTCACGGCCAGCACCGCCTCGGCGTATTTAGTGGCCATGCCCACCAATGCCATACACCACATCCAGAACAGCGCCCCCGGACCGCCGATGGCGATCGCCGTGCCGACGCCGGCGATGTTGCCGGTGCCGATGGTCGCCGACAGCGAGGTCATCAGGGCATTGAAGGGCGTGATATCGCCTCTGCCCTGCTCCCTGCGCCCCGTCCACAGCATCTGAAACCCGTACCCCAGCCGCATCAAAGGCATGGCCCGCAGGCCTACCATCAGAAAGAACCCGGTACCCAGGATCAGGATCAGCATGGGCGCTCCCCACACGACACCGTTCAGGTCCCCGATCAGCGTTTTAATCAGCTCCAAAACAAATTCCTCCCAGGTTGTGAGATTGAATGCTAAGCATATCCGAATATCGCCAGGGGGTGTTCTCAATTAGGGGTAACACGATGAGTTTACTCAGTAGACTAAGATTGCCCGGATCATCCGGCGGATGTCGTGGCCAATTTCTAATCTCAGCAAAACCATCGCGTTAAGCTCAACCCTGGAGTTGACCTCACGGATTCAGGTTGTTGATTGAGAACACCCCCTAGGTTCAGGGTGTTTCAATGTATGTTAGCATTCATCCTGTGAGACTGACCGAAGGCCAGAGCCGAACTGTCGTGAGGGCCATCCGAAACCGCGACCCGCAAGCCGAGATCTATCTTTTCGGATCGAGGATCGATGACGAGGGTCGGGGAGGTGATATCGACTTGTTGGTGATCTCGAAGCGGATCGACCTCATGACCAAGTTGGACATACTCGGCGAGATCCATCGTCGGCTCGGAGACAGGCGCATCGATCTGGTAGTGACGCCTGACCCGACCTCACTATTCATGCGTATCGCTCAAGCGGAAGGGATCCGTTTGTGAAACCTGAAAGACTGGCTCTACTGGAAGACGAGCTGCGTGTCCTGGAGAAGGCAACAGAGCACCTCGGCTACTCCATAGATCGAGTCCAAGCTCTAAAGGACGAGCCCCAGTGGACGCCCAAAGAGCTAGAGCGCTTCGAATCCCTCGCCCGCCGCTTTTCCCGACTCGCCGATCTGCATATTCAGCGCGTTATGCGACTAATAGACGATCTGGAGCTGGTCCCCCAGGGCAGCTTGCTGGACCGTATAGAGCGGGCGGAGAAAAGAGGCTGGATCGCGGCCCCCGATCTCGTGCGCATTCGCGAGCTGCGTAACCTGATCGCACACGAATATGTCGAGGACAAGCTGCATGAGCTGCACCTGGCCGTACTCGAGCTCGCTCCCCTGCTTATCGAGCTGACGCCAAAGGTTGCCGCTTTTGGACGACTGCTGATCGCAAGGCACGGAGGCTTGAGGGTTGCCTCATAGCGCTCCCTAGGGGGTGTTCTCAATTAGGGATAACACGATCTGTAAATCCTGTCCTGTTCGGGGCTCGCGACAAATCATCAGGATTACACTAATCGAGCCAGCGTATCAGGTAATAGATGCGCTGCCCCTCGGAAGATTTCGATGGACCATAGACTAGGGCCGGATGGAGATTACGTGCCGGCTCGGCCCCGGCGCAGGCCTCCTGCTCGCTGGCCACCAGGATCACGCAGGCCTCGGGATACCGGGGCCGGTTCCTGCGCGGCGTCTTGACCAAGGCAAAACGCTCTTGGAGGGACTTGGACTCCGGGTCCATGAGGATCTGGGGCATAGCTGTGACTCGGGGCTATGACCACTACCCCGAATGGTGCCGGTGTCGTGGATTCGGATCAAGCTCGAAACTTCCAACCGCACCATGCCGGGCGAGCGCGTATAAATTTGTTGGCGATTAAAGCGTGGGCAAGCCCCGCACCTATCGCCGTCGACCGACCGGGCGGCAGCGATAGGTGCGGGGCTTGCCCGCGCCTATAGTCTGAGGCGCTCAGTCGGCTTTAGCCGAAACAACGACTTTCAGTCGCACCCAGCCTATGGACTTTCAGTCCATAGTGGTTGATGGGGCGAGGACTGGGTCCACCGTTCCGATGCGGACATGGCCGCCTCTTGGGAGGCTCTGAACCACGCCCGTGCCCGCCTGGGATAGTCCTGGACGACTATTACCAGAACCAATCGTCGGAGATAGATCATGTATCAGGTCCCGGATGATTACGAGGAATGAAGCGACAACGGACCCTTGCCTTGCTGGTCCGAAGCAAACCGGAATGGCAAGTCCGTTTCGGCGTCACCCGCCTGGCTCTGTTCGGCTCGACAATCCGCGATACGGTGGGCAACGATAGCGATGTGAATATTCTAGTTGCCTTCGATGGACCGGCCACCTCACAGCGCTACTTCGGGATGCAGTTTTATCTGGAAGATCTACTGGGTTGTCCGGTGGATCTGGTCACCGAGAAGGCATTGCGCCCTGAGTTGCACCCCGCTATCGAACGGGAGTGGGTCAACGTGGGAACGAGAAAAAAATTTGCCACTAGCCAACAGGTATAATTCCTCCGTCGCCGAATCATAGACAGTCCCTCAACAACGAAAACCAAATAACGAGACCACTACCGTGAATCAGTTATCCGAATGCGTGGAAGGTGTGCCCAATGTGTCCGGCAACGAGGCCGCGGTCGAACAGGCGCTGGCCATCGGTGCCGGTAAGGGCCTGTTCAAGGATCGCGGGGGCGTGGACTTCGGCGCCATCCGCGCCGCTACCGCCATCGCTTTGCACCAGCATCAACCCCTGATCCCTGCTGGCGGCGACGACCTACCCACGGCGGCCATCATCAGCAATCTGCAATACATGATGGAGCACCAGGACATCGGCGATAACCACAATGCCGAGACCTTTGCATGGTGCTACAAGCGCATGGGCGAGTTCATCCCGCAGCTGGTGGGGGAGGGCAAATCGCCGCGAGTCATGCTGGAGTACTCGGGTACCCTATTGCACGGGTTGCGTCACATGGGGCGTGACGACGTCATCGACGCCCTCAAGACCATCACCTGCAATGCGGACTACGCCTGGACCACCGAATGGCTCGGTATGCCGTGGGGCCATGCGGTGGCCCCCTCGACCCCAGTACAGGACTATCGCCTGCACGTGCGGGCCTGGCAGAACCACTTCGCCGCCATCTTCGGCTGGCAAGCCCTCGAACGGGTGCGTGGCTTCTCGCCTTCGGAGATGGCCCTACCCAACCATCCTGATGTGGCCTACGAGTTCGTCAAGACCCTCAAGGCGTGCGGCTACCAGTGGGTCCTGGTCCAGGAGCACACGGTCGAACAACCGGAGAACGGCTGGCATCCGCAACGTCCCCATCTGCCCCACCGCCTGGTCTGCACCAACGCGCGGGGCGAGACGGCGAGCATCATCGCCATCGTCAAGACCCAGGGCTCGGACACCAAGCTGGTGGCCCAGATGCAGCCCTGGTACGAAGCCCAAGGGCTGGACCGTACCAAGCTGGCGGGCAGATCCGTGCCGCCCCTGGTCACCCAGATCGCCGACGGGGAGAACGGAGGGGTCATGATGAATGAGTTCCCCGATAAGTTCATGGAGGCCGTGCGTCAGTCCAGCGGGTCCGAAACGCCGCTCATGAACGCCAGCGAGTACCTGGAGCACCTGTTTGCTACCGGGATCAAGGAATCCGATCTGCTCGAGCTCCAACCTCTGTTCCACTACCAGATCTGGGAGCGGATGGCCCCTGGCGACGGACCCGAACGCCTGGGGAAGGTGATCGAGGAACTCAAGCAGTCGAACCACGCCTTCCATATGGAAGGCGGCAGCTGGACCAACGACCTGTCCTGGGTGCGGGGCTACGACAATGTGCTGGGGCCCATGGAAGAAGTCAGCGCCCTGTTCAACGAGAAGGTATTGGTACCCCGTGTGCCCACTAGCGAGCACCGCTACCGCAATGCCCTGTTCCATCTGATGAGCTCCCAGACCAGCTGCTACCGCTATTGGGGCCAGGGCCTGTGGACCGACTACGGACGGGAGCTCTGCCGGCGCGCAACCGAGATCCTGACCAACGACTTCAAGTAGCCGCAGGATGTGATAAACCAGCGTAGGATGCGGTGAGCGCGGTAGGTCTTACAGGATGGCATCTTTGCTCGTTCCCATGCTCCAGCGTGGGAACACCACCTTGGCCGCTCCAGCGGCCAGGCTTGGTGACGCTGGAGCGTCAAGACTTACTCCCACGCCGGAGCGTGGGAGCCAGAGGAAAACGCGAACCGCATTAATGGACGCCTGGCCAGTGGCGAACCACATCTTTGGATGGTCCGTGCCCAGCACCTCAGCCTCATTGCAGTCGGATGAATCGGCGATGGGCACAGCCCATCCTACGGATGGGATGCGACTCTGCGAGCCCATTGAAAGGACCGGACTATTTGGTTTTCCCGACGCTGGAAGGCTCGTAGGTGCGGGGCTTGCCCGCGCTTTGGCTTGCTTGGTTGCCTTCCAGCCCAGCGCCGGCAAGCCGGCGCCTACCGGATTCCGCAAAGGCTTGTAGTTAGGTATAGTGACCCACTCGGGACGCATTCACGACGCCACGCCCAGGTTTTCGCATCGATCACAGACAACCGATGGCCTTCCTCAAGCTCAAGCTCCACTGGCAGATCCTGATCGCACTCGCGCTGGCCGTGATTGCCGGTCTGCTGACGGGCACCGAAGCAGGGCTATTCGGCGTCACCTTTTATTCGCTGTTCGACTTCGTGGGCAAGCTCTTCCTCAATGCCCTCAAGATGTTGATCGTCCCCCTGATCGTCTCCTCCATCATCGTCGGCATCGCCGGCATCGGCGGGTCTCAGAACCTCGGTCGGCTCGGCGGCAAGACCCTCCTCTATTATATAAGCACCAGCCTGTTGGCGATCCTGGTGGGGCTCATGGTCGTCAACGCCGTCGCCCCAGGCATCGTCGACGGCCAGCCGGCCAAGGGCCTCATCGGCTTCACTACCGACGTCAGTACCTTCGAGGATCAGGTCGCCGGTCGGGGAGCCGGTGACATCGTCGAGGTCTTCCTGCGCATGGTGCCGACCAACATCGTGGCCGCCGCTGCCGCCGGTCAAATGCTGGGCCTGATCTTCTTCAGTCTGCTCTACGGTTTCTTCATGACCCGCATCGCCGCGGGCTATGCCCAGGTCCAGCTCGATTTCTGGCAGGGCGTGTTCGAGACCATGCTCAAGATCACCGATCTGATCATGCGTTTCGCCCCCCTGGGGGTGTTCGCCCTGGTCGCCAAGGTGGTGGCCAGCACCGGCTTCGACGCCTTCGTGCCACTCGCGGCATTCTTCTTCAGCGTCGTGACCGCCCTGGCGATTCACGTTCTGGTCACCTTACCCCTCTTGCTCTATTTCGTGGCCGGGGTCAATCCCATCCGGCACTTCAAGGCCATGGGCTCGGCCCTGCTCACCGCCTTCTCTACTGCTTCCTCCTCGGCCACCCTCCCCATCACCATGGAGTGCGTGGAGAAGAACGCCGGGGTATCCAACCGCACCACCAGCTTCGTCCTCCCCCTGGGGGCCACGGTCAATATGGACGGCACCGCCCTCTACGAATGCGTGGCCGCCCTGTTCATTGCCCAGGCCTACGGGCTGGATCTCACCTTCGCCAGCCAGTTCACGATCGTACTCATCGCCTTGTTGACCTCCATCGGCGTGGCCGGAATCCCGGCCGCCAGCCTGGTCGCCATCTCCATCATCCTCGCCGCCATGGGCCTGCCGGTGGAAGGCATCGGCCTGATCCTGGCCGTGGACCGGGTCCTGGATATGCTGCGTACGGCCACCAATGTCTGGAGCGATTCCGCCGGGGCAGTCGTCATCGGCAAGCTGGAAGGAGAGCAGGGCATCCTGGCGGAGCAATCTCAGGGCGGTAGTGGTTAAGATTTAAGGGCACTTTGAAAAATGCGATTTTCGTCTACGGCATACCTCAACAATCAGTGGTTTAAAGTCGTTTGATTGGTGAAAATACCTATTTTTCAGGGTGCCCTTAAATGGAAACATCGTCGCCAGAGCGTGTTGACATAATCGTGGTGCCAACCGCCAGTAGGACAGGATTGACAGGATGATCAGATTATTTTTCTGATTAATCAACGCAAATGGCCGCAAATAAACGTTAACGGACCGAGAAGCATTGATGATGGTGAGCCGGTAGTGGTAATTTTTCAAGTGGTAGAAAGCCCCTCTCATCCGGCTCCCACGCTCCGGCGTGGGAGCAAGCCTTGACGCTCCAGCGTCACTAAGCCTGGCCGCTGGAGCAGCCAAGATGGTGTTCCCACGCTAGAGCGTGGGAACGAGCAAAAGAGCCGAATTTTAAGTGGCATGGTTGTGCGACCTAATTATTTAACCCCCCACTATTTGCCATCCCTGGCGCCTGGATTCCGGCCATCCCTGCCGGAATGACGTGGTAGGACTGGCAGACTTCACCACTAGGTCGTGTTGACATTTAGACCGAAAACGCTTCTGAATCATCAAGTTAGCCTTTCCAGGCATGCGTCGAATTGTCTGCAAAATCAACGCAGTAGTCGTAAATGTCAACAGGACCTAGTGCTTCGTTTTACCTTAATCTTCATATTTATGAAACCTCCCGTAGGGAACGGCCTCTGTGCCGTTCCGAAGAATCTGCACCAAATCCCGGAACGCTACAGAGGGCGTTCCCTACGGAAAATCAAGGTGAAACGGGGTATTAGCTACTACCGTCGTTCCGGCTGGGACGCCGGAACCCAGTTGCCAGGGATGGTAAATCCGCAGGAAGCAAATCGCGGATTTTCCTTGCCACTGGTCTAGTCGCTGGTAAGTTCAGGATCTCGATTCGCCAAAGCAATGTTACCGGGAAGATTTATACCTGTTTGCTCGGGGAGCAACCTCAGAGGATATTAAAGGTGATCTTTCGATTCCTGCTCTTAATGGCCACCGTGGGCCCCGGATTGGTGTGGGCCGCCACAGGCCCGCAGACACTGGCCATGGGCTTCCTCGGCGAGGATCCGGAAAAGTCCTCCCCACCACTCCCATCTCGAAGTCCTCATTGAAGGCCAGGCCTCCTATCGGCCCGGCGAACCGGTCCTGATCCGCTTCGAGCTGAGAAACCATTCCTCCGAGCACCTGGAGGTACTCAAGTAGGGCACGCCTTTGGAAGGGAAATTCTCGCGCGACATGTTCGCAGTCGAGCGCGGCCCTCACGCAACACCGGTGCCCTATCGAGGACCTTCCGTCAAACAGGGTACGCCTACGGCAAGCGACTTCGTCACCCTGGAACCGAAATCTGTTCTGAGCACCCGGATCGACCTGGCCCAGGGAGATGAAAAGGAGGCGAGATCGCCATGCCAACGGATGAGCCAGGGGAGGCGCAGGTCGCGGGAAAAACGTTTGGGTATGGATGGGTGGCCGCGGATCAAACCGCGCACGCGCAAACACAAGCGCTGCAAGCGGCCGGCTGCGAGGAAATTTTGCTGGAAACCGGCGGGGCGGAAGGAAAGCTACAAACGCTGATGAGTCAGCTCACAAACGGCGACACGGTGATCGTATGGAAACTGGACCGCCTGGGCCGGTCGTTGCAAGATTTGCTACAGATCCTGGAACAGTTCGAAACGCTCGGGGTTACGCTCCGCTCGCTCACCGAGCGTTTCGACACACAGGCCCCGAGCGGGCGGCTGGTGTGCAATCTGATTGCGATCATCGCCGGTTATGAGCGTTCTCTGATTAGAGGACAGGCGCGTTCTGTCAGGCGGACGGGCCGGCCGCGGGCACTGACCCAGGACGAGCTGCGCGAGATCAGAGCGTTATTCCTGCAGAGCAATCTGACGCTGGATGCGATTGCGGATCAATACGCGGTCGCGCGGAGCACCGTCGCAAAATACTTTCCAGGTGGCCGGCGCCAGGTCATGGCGGACGCCGCGCGGTCGGCGCGAACAAACCGCAACCAGGCGCCGTAAACACCGATGATCCGCGCCAAAACCTGCAAGGAAATCATGCCGCGCGCCGTTGATGTTGACGGCCCCGCGTTCGCCCTGCCGCGCGCCGCGATCTCTCCATTCGTCAGGCGTCAACTGGAGGATTTTTGCCGTGAGGCCATCGCTCATTGGATCATGATCTATGCAGGGACTAGCGCCCGGTTGATCATGGAGAAAGTGAAACCGGAAACCATCGAAGATATTACCTGCCTCCTGTTAAAGGAAGCCGGGTATGATCGTTGGCTGGTCGATCCCAGCGGACCCACTACAGAGGAGATCGAAACCATGCACCAAACGTTAGCGCGCGTCGGGGACCGGCACCGCGAAGCGCTGGGAGAGCCCTTTTCTTACCGGCTGCGGCCCGCGCTGATCACGGAGAGTGTAGCGGATGATTTTGTCGAATCCCTCCACCTGCTGTTGAGTCAAGGCTAATGGACGGCGAACGGGATTTTTCCGCCGATCTCGGCTTTTGCCGTTGCATTGCCTACGGGGGCAACGAGCACCTGGATGGGAAATGTGGCTGGTGCAAACCTGGAACACCTATGGCTTCAGCGCGCATACCGTAACGGGTGAATTCGCGGAAATACCCAAACCATGGGAAAAGGGAGCCGTCGAGTACGGCGATTACCGAGGGAATTTCAGGCGGCTCGCCGTCATTGGAAACAACGATACGGATTTCTATTCGAGCCGCTTCGAGTTGATCGGGACATTCAACCGGATCTATCTCGATAGCAGCTCATGGTTCGTCGAGCTACCGCTAAACAAGCGGACCTACCCGCTGGACGCCAGTGCCGCGACGCCCCAGAACCGCATTTTGGATTTCTTCTACTATGTGGATATTGATACGGCTGGGGGTTGGTGGCGCATCGAATGCCCCTATATCCGCGAGGTGCGGTTTTGGGGTCTCCCGACCGTGCCAGCGGATACGTATCGCGATTGGCACCTGCACGACAACAACTTCCTGGATTGGCCGCTGTGGCGCGTGGAATATGGCCATGTCTATGACATCATCGATGAGTACCGCACTACGGAGGCGTATAAGGAAGCCCTCTTCAAAAAAGGCGTCGGAATAATACCGTCGCTACCGGCCGGCGCCGGCCCGATGCACGACACGCCATCGCCGCCCAGCCAATCGCCGCCGCCGCCTCGACGCGATCCCGCGCTCGATTCGGACGATCCGCCCTCACTGCATCTCCGCCAGGGAACGCCGGCCCAGATCCGGCAGCACCCCAGTTACCACAGCAATTCCGGCGGGGCGCCGCTGCCAGGCTGGATCGATCCCATGCAGCTGTTCGGCGCGCCAACCGGCCCGGTCAATCTCGTGGCCGGGCGCAATTACCCGCCCTATGAAAAGACGGGGTGGGGGCAGCTATACTATCAGGGCCTATTCAATAGACTTTGTCTGATCGACCATACCCTCGGGGGGAGACTCATGGTCGAGGGGCCGATCCGCGGGATTCGACTGTGCCAAACCTACACGTTCCCGTCCTATGTGTAGGCGAATGACCGCTCAATTCGGGTTATCGATGATGCGGCCAACGCGCTCCCGCGCGGCACTGAGCGCGTTGATCACCGCCTGGTCAGCAGACAGGTTGACGTCTATGGCGACCTTATCGCCATAGTGCGCCGCATGGCGCCGTGCCAGGAGCCATTTGATGTTGTCTGAGATGACTTTTTGGGTGCGGGGATCCGGTGTCCCATAGACGGGGTGTTCAACGGGATTGAGCAGCGCATCCGCCAAGGCGTCCGCACCCCGTTGCCGCGCCTCCTCATAGCGCGCGGCGAGCGCCTCTGTCCGCTTGATCAGGTGCCGGAACGACGACAAGGGGATGCACGCCTCCGCGCAAGCCCACGTAACCGTGTATCCGTCCGCAATCAGGTCGAGCGCCTCCAAGAGATTTTTATACTTACGGACGAGAGATTTATTGTTTTCTAGATCAGTATTATGCATCGGGTCACTCATGAAAAAGAACTCGCTCAGTTTATTGCCGGGTTTCATGACGATCCACTTGGATTCGTGGAAGCGGTATTCCCCTGGGGCATGGAGCGCTTGCCGGATGGCCGGTCGAACCCGTTGCGGTATAGGCGGCCGGAACGCTGGCAGATCGAGTTTCTCGACGCCTTGGGCGCCCACATTCGAGACAATAACGAGCGGATTGCGCGCGGCGCCGACATCCTGCCGTGGCGGAGCGCGGTCTCATCGGGCCATGGGGTAGGCAAGTCCGCCTTGGTGGCCTGGATCATCCTGTTCATCATGAGCACCCGACTGGATTGCCGCGGGAGCGTGACCGCGGGGACGCAGGAGCAATTGGAGAAAAGGACCTGGCCCGAGCTCGCTAAATGGCATCAGCCCGCCATTCATGCGCACTGGTTTGCGCGGGACACAACGACAATATCCTTTGCGCTGTATCCGGAGTCCCAGAGGGAAAACTACGCCTTCACGGCGGCCACGGTCGCCGAGCATAAAACGGAGGCGTTTGCCGGCTTGCATAACGAGGGCCGGGCGGTGGGGATTATTTTCGATGAGGCTGCGAGAGTCCATCCCGAGGTATGGGAAGTCGCTGATGGCGCGACGACGGACGGCGAGGTGTTTTTTCTGGCGTTCGGAAATCGGACCCGTGCGACGGGTAAATTTGTTGATTGTTTTGAAAAAGATCGGGACTTCTATACGTACATCCGGGTCGTCGATAGCCGCGAAGTTTCGTTTACGAATAAGACAGCGATTCAACAAATTATCGCAAAGTACGGCGCAGACAGTAATGAAGCGAAAGTGCGGATCTATGGGCTGCCACCGGATCAGGAGTACGATGGCTTTATTGCGCACGCGGAGATTCTGTCCGCCGTAGAGCGCGAGCTGACGCCGGACGCCGGCGCCCCATTGATCCTAGGGGTTGATGTGGGGCGGCGTGAAGATAGCTCGGTGCTCTATTTCCGCCAAGGGCGCGATGCGCGGTCCCGGCCGCCCAAGCGGTTCCGCAGGCTGGACAATGTGCAGCTGAGCGACATCATTGCGCGCGAAGCGGACCGGGAGCAACCGGACGCGATCGTGATCGAAGGCACCGGAGGGACGGGCGTCATCGACATTCTGCGCACGCGCAACTATACCGTGACCGAAGTCTATCCCGGCGCCCCGCTGAGCGCGGTCGAAAATCGGGTGTATACCAATCGGCGCGCCGCGTGGTGGGGGGCGTTGCGGGATTGGTTGGGCAATGAAGGGGCAATTCCCGATGACGCGGCGTTGCGCAGTGAGCTCGCATCCGTGCGCTATGGATACAACACGCGGGACCAACGGGTACGGCTGGAGGCCAAACACGCGCTGCGGAATCGAGGCCTGCCGTCGCCGGATAGCGCAGATGCACTGGCGCTGACCTTCGCCGTGCGTCTGGCGCGCCGCGATGCGCACCTGTTTCGCGGCAGCCAAGACCGGCGGCGCGCGCACGTGCTGAACGATCCGTTAGACCTCAAGATCACGTGGGCATAAGATCCGATGGGAGGACTGTTCAAAGCGCCGAAACCGCCGCGCCTGCCACCGACGCCGCAAGCGAGCGCGGCGGAACTGGCGGCACAAGAGGAAGCGGAAGCGGAAAGCTATTTGCCGGCGCCTCCACGGCAACGGAAACCATTGCGGGTCACCTTACTCGGCGATACGGTCGATGACGACAAGATACGGAGCGAGCGGTATCGACGCCGTTGAGCAAACGCTCGCGCTCTACGCCGCCGCCCAGGAACAGCAGCGCTACCGTCACAGCGAGTGGAAACGGATCGCCGATTACTGCCTGCCGTGGCAGTCCAAGTTTTGGGCTGGCAGTCAACCGCCGCCGGCCGATACCAGCGCGAGCGAGGATTGGGATCCGGTGGGGACACAGGCACTGGACACCCACGTTGGGCGGCTGATTCAGGCGACGATTCCCGCAGGACAAGTGTGGCACACACTCACCCCGCCGACGAAAAGGATCGCGGAGCACCGTGATGTACAAATCTATGCATCGGAGGTGAATGACGCGATTTTTCGCACGCGCGAAGACCCGGAGGCCGGGTTTGAAGAAAATATTTCAGCGGTCTATCAATCCCTGGTGGCGTATGGCGCGGGCGTGCTATTTGTCGGGAAACGCCCACCGACGGTCCTGGCGCCGGGGGTGCGCTACCAGTTTTGTCCTCTCTATAACTCCTTCCTACTCCTGGGCTGGGACGGGAAAACCTCCATATTCTTCTTTCGTTTCTTCCTGAACGCGCGTCAATTTTCCGAGCGTTTCCCCAGCGAGCCGCTGCCGGAGCCGTTCAAGCGGTCCACCAGGCCAACCGAGGGCGACACGCGGGAATTCGTGCACTGCGTCTGGCGCAAGCCGGCGGGAGACTGGAGCCCGGCCGCGGACGGGTTGCGGCGGTGGCCAGTCGGCGGCCGTTACTTCGACCGGGAAGCCAAGCAGTTTGTTGGCCGGGAGCATGGCTATATCAGTATGCCGTATCTGACGCCGCGGCTGAACCTGGCGGAAAGCGCGCCCTATGGGCGCGGCCGGGCCAGCTTGGCGCTGCCCCCAATGGCCCTTGCCAGCGTCCTGCGCCGGGACATTGCGTCCACCGCGCGCTCGCATATGGAGCCGCCGCTGCTCGCCCCCGGCCGGGACGTTCTCAACGATCGCGTCGATTTGCGCCCGAACGCGGTTAATTACGGCGGGATGGATGAGCGCGGGAATATCTTGATCAAGCCCTTCCTGGTCGGCGACATCAATACCCCACAGCACGTGTTGGATCGGATCGACCACCAAACCCGCGACGCATTCCAGGTCAATGAGCCATCGGATACGACACGGAGGAGCGCGGCGGAGGTTCTGGAAATGAAGGAGACGCGGGCCACCGATCGAATGCGGTCCTTATTCCCGATCCAAACCCGGCTATTAGGCCCATTAATCGAGCGCGAGATCGCATTGGCCCAGGATTTAGGACATCTGCCCAAGATGCCGGCTACCCTGCATGAAAATGGCGGCCGCTTGCGGCCGGTGTTTACCGCGCCCGCGCTGCGCATGAAAGATCTAGCGGAGCTCTCCGCGTTTATGCGAACCCTCGAAGTATTGTCTCAGGTGGTGCAGATCACCGGCAGCCAGGCCCCCTTCGATACGATTAATTTCGACGTCGCCCTGCCCGAGTTTGCGCGCCGGCTGGGCGTACACCCTGATTGGCTAAACTCCGAAAAGCAAATACGCGCGTTGCGGGAAGCGCGTGCGCAACAGCAGGAGCAGCAAGCGGCGGTGGCGGCCGCCCCCGCCGCCGCGGGGATATTGAAAACAGTGAACGCCATGGGAGGCGTGCAATGACGGACGAAAGCCTCTATAACGCCTATGGCGACGATGCGAGGCTGTTCAGTCAGGAGTCCTGGGAGGGGCCGCCCACATCCAGCGCGGAGGAAGCGACGCTCGCATGGGAGGGACCGCCCACGCCCAGCGCGGAGAAATCGGCGCGCCAAGCGGCGGACGCGGCGCTCGAAGAGGTATTAACGCGGCTCATGACGCACTACCAACAGGTGTTCGTTCCCGGCGCCGCGGTGGATGCGGTGATGGCGGATCTGAGCGATTTTTGTCGTTACCATTACACGAATTACGCCGCCGACGCGCGGGAGCACGCGCGCCGGGAAGGACGGCGCGAAGTGTTTTTGCGCATTCGCGACTTTTCTCGCCTCCCCCTTCCTCAGCTCATAACATTGTATGGACCGGCACGGCGGGCGCGGGAGCAGGATTTCGCCGACCCAACCCTTTCTCAGCTTATAAATCAGCTCATAAAATTGTCTGGACGGTAATCGCCGTTACCCCATCACAGAAGAACCGCGAGCGATTGCGATGAGCGAAAATACACCCACAGATCCAGCGACCCCCGATTGGCGGGAAGGGATGAACGCGCAGCTCAGGGAGTTCGTTGATACGCGCGGGCTGACGAGCGCGAAGGGCGTGGCGCAAGCGTTCTACGATGACGTGCAAGCGCGCTCCGGCGACGACATGATCCGCTTGCCAGGCAAGGACGCCTCCCCGGAGGAGCTCGATGCGCACTGGCGACGGCTGGGCGCGCCGGCGCGCGCGGAGGAGTATGCGTTTGCGTATCCAGAGGGCTCTGCGCGCGATGAGCCGTTGGAACAGGCGGTGCGCGAGGGGATGCATAAATATCGGGTCCCGCGTGAGATGGGAGAGGGGCTGTGGCGGGAATTGATCGCACGCAATCAAGCGTATCACAAGGACGCAATGGATCGGCTCAAGGCAGACGACGAAGAGCAGATCAAGCAGCTCAAGATCAAATACGGCGACGGTTACGATGCGGTTGTCCGGCGTGGCCTTAGCGTGGTCAAGGCATTGGAAATCAGCCCGGAAATGCACAACACGCTCAACGATCTGCTGGGCGTCGGCGTGGTCGCCGATCTGCTGGGCCGCCTGGGGACACGATTCGGCGAAGAACAAACCGTCCACGGGTTCTACCCCGGCGAGCGGGAGCACAACATCCCGATCGATGAAATGTCGGCGCAACAAGCGCATCAGGAGCTGCGGAATAAAAGCCACGACAAAAAGTACACCGACGCCCTCTATGACCAGATGCACCCTGACCATGCCGCAATCAAACAGCACTGGCTGTCGTTGCATGCGCGATTGGCTGATCTGGAGCCTGGAAGGTACTAACGAGGCGAACTGAAAATGGCGAGCATCGAGGAAGTCTGGAGCCGTTCGTACACCACGGTTCTGCGCCGGGCATACGAAGAGGAGGAAACTGGCCTCTTCGATCCGTATATCCGGGAAGAAGACCATATCGGTGAAGGAGCGCAGGCGCTCCTGGAAATCAAGCGCAGCCGTTTTCGCAGAGCTACGTCGCGGATAGCGAAAACGCAACTCGAAGACCCCCAGTTCGGTCAATACTGGGTATTCCCTTACCGCCGGACGTTGGCGCTCGGGTCGGATGCGTTCGACAAAGTGAGAATGAACGATATAAACCCCTCATCGTCATTTTCGCTGAGTATCCTCGATGCGTATGGGTCGATGCGCGACGCGGATGTGATTGCGGCGGCGCAGGGTAATGCGAGAAAGGGAGAGCAGGGCTCCGAGATCGAGCCGTTCGATGATTCCAAAAACATCGGCTCCGCCAGCAATGCAAAAACAATGAACGAAGATCTGGTCGCTGAATGTCTGGCGCAGGCATTGAATCTGAAGATGGCCACGAAGACGGGCCAGCTATTGTTCGTGATGAGCCCGCATGCATACGCTCGCTATTCGGTCATCGAATCGGTCAAAAACACCCTGATCAATCAGGGCCAGCCGACGGCTCCAATGGCTAAGCCCGGTATGCTTTTGCGCTTTACGCCCATTGTCTATCCGGTAGAGGGAGATGACCTGGAAGGCGATGAAATGCTGAACTCCGGCGCGAATTATCATGAGTGTCTGGTGATTTCCGCCAGGCATATGGTACGGGCGATGTTTATGAGGTTAACCATGAAATTCAGTGAGCGGGACGACTTAAATGCAGCGTCTCAATGGCTGGGCCTGGAGTCGTCGGCGGTAACGCGCCTGAGAAAAAACTGCGTATTCAAAGTGTACGTCTCTTCGACCGGCTAGGAACCAATGGTATGGCTGACCGTTATGCGCAATGGCCCCTCTGCGTAAAGGGGCTCGTGGAAGCTGACAATAGGATCGCCGCGTTTTGGTATAAAGAAACTGCTGAGGTGACGGCAGCGGGCAATGCTCACGACATCGTGCAGCTGCCAGCCGGTCAGCTGATCCTGTTGTTGCCGCAATGCCGGATTGCTGTCAGCGCCGCCCCCAGTGGAGGAACAGCCTCGACCGCGAGGATTGCGATCGGCTGGAAACAATTCGAACCGATCGCCGGATTGCCTACCAAAGATCTGTTTAGCGATCTGCCGTTGAACGCGGGCGCTTACACGATCAATGGCGCAGCGGATGACGATGGTTTGATGGCCGCGTTCTTGCCATCGACGGCTGGGCACTCGTTTTTAACGGTTGGAAAGCCACCCATACGGTATTTTCATTCCAAGAAGGGGATTACCCTGACGTATAAGGTGACGGCGGCGCCTGCAAGTAACACCATTTCCGCGAACACGGAAATTTTCGGACACGTCTCCTTTCTCCGGTTTTAAATCGGTCTGCCTACCATGACAAAGCGCAGCACAATCGATGTCGTCTGCGACACGGCGCGCCTGTCGTATCAGGAGCTCGGCCGGCGTCTTAGGTATCCACCGGAAGCGCTCGCCGAGTTGCGTGATGCTCCCTACCATCTCCGCCACCGGCCGCTCTGGCAGGCGATCGCGGACCTGCTGCGGCAACGGACCGCTGAATTGCTGGCGGCGCAGTCGATTGTCGACGGCGTGCTCAATGGTGCGCGCGCCAGACGCGCCGCGGCGCATGCGGCGGCGCGGAGCAATGTCCGGCAGCTGAACGATGCCGGAGAATAAACTCTTAGGCGCCAGCGAACGGTCAGGTTACTGCGGATTCGTGCTGGTCGGGCGGCGGACGGAGCATCCGCGCATCCAGCGCGTAATCGATGCGTATCGGACAACGCGGGCGCCGCAACAGAGCGACCCGCTCAATCGGTGGCTGGCCCGGTTGTGGGCTTTTTTGACGGCGGCGCCAATGCGCGGTGTGGAAACGTTAGCTATGGAGAGTACCGATGCGGATCTGTCGAGCATCCGCGCGATGGTGTACGCCATGGCGGTAGCGGCCGGCATCTCGGTGCAAACGGTTCCGCAACAGGTGATTAACCGCACGCTCGGTCTGCCCCGCCTGACGATCGGACTGGCGCGCTACCGCGCCCGCAGGCTCGCGGCGGACATGCATGGTGGGCAGCGGCTATGCGGTCCAGATGGCGAAATTCCACCGGCATTGGCGCATGCGCTGCTGGCCGCCGTCGTCGGCGCCGACTGTCTTTACGAGCAAACGAAACACAATGAAGAGAACGGAGTGATCTATGGCTACTGAGTCGAACCAAATACAGGGCATCCAATTCGACGCGGAGAATCCGGCGCACCAGCAGCTGGTAAATAGCCTCCTGCATGAGCCGGTTTCCGTAGAAACCTCGATTATCCGGTCGTTGGCGAGATCGCTCGGGGCCGCGCTGGGCGAGGCGGCGGCGGACGAGCTGATGAAGCTGACGAAAATGTCGAACACGGGGTCCTTTCTCCTAGATACGATCGTGCATGGCTTTCAGGCTGGCGCCGAGATCGTTCGTGAGGCCACCGAAGATGCCGCGCGGGAGGAGAAAGCCGCCAACAGGTGAGACGCGGTTCCCCCACACCCGCGGGGATAAACCCGCCGCCGGGGACGGCTTCGTGGATCGAGACAGCGATGCGAGACAGTATCGTCTCCGAAGATTGGATCAAGGCGGTGTATCGCCAGAATCCGTCGTGCACCCTAGCTAAGGGCGGCAGCAAAGGAAAAGACGGAACGAGTAATCAACTCATCCGGCTGCCGCCAGGCCGCATCGCGTTTCCGATGGTGGGGAAAGATAGCAGCGGGTACAAACAATATAGTGTGTCCGTCTTATTCGATCGGCGCGCGAATCTGGACCTTCTACATGAACGCATCCTATCGTTCTATGAACGCTGGCCGGAGTATTACAACCGAAATACGAAGCAGTGGGATGGGTTGATTTATCCCATCAGGGATCAGAAGGATCGGGAGAATTACCCCGGATTCACGCCGGGAAATTTATATGTGAACGCCGCATCGATCTATCCTCCGAGTGTGCGGAATATCGACGGTAAATGGGTAAATCGAGACATCTCTCGGAAGCAAACGGTCTATCCCGGAGTTTGGGCGGTGGTGGTCGTGAAACCGGCGTCATTTTCGTATGATAATAATCCCACGCCCGCACGTGGCGTGACGCTGTATCTGAGTGGGATCGCGGTTGTCGGCGATGATGAGCAGCTGGTAATGTCTGGAGCGTCTACATTGCTGTCCGATATTGTCTTGCCGGAAGAAAAGTAGCCGATTCGCCGCGCCATGTCCGAGGGTGCAGTAGACTTCAAATTTCCACTCAGCGATGAGATCGTGCAAGCGGTCCGGCATAAAAACATCATCGCCGTGGAGACCGGCGACACGGTTGAAATCGGGGGCTATGTCGCAACGACGGCGTTCGTTAGCCAAACGGTATATGTCGCCCCAACGGCGGTTGTCAGTGGCAACGCCAGAATTCATGGCAACGTATCGCTATTCGGCGGCGCGATTGTACACGGCGATGTCACGCTTAGCGGCAATGTGGTCATCAAGGACCGCGCGGTCATCAATGTCGATAAAGAATCATCGCCGATTGGCGCGGTCATCCACGGTTCCGTATTGATTGAAGGTTTCTCGGAGATCACCGGCTGCGTGACGCTGACGGATCAAGTCGTCGTCACTGGCCATGCGAAACTGATCGGCCCAATGCGCGCAGCGGACACCGTGCGGATTGGCGGTCAGGCGCTTGTCGGCGGAACGTCCAGTCTGCGAGGCGAAGCGATTGTAGACGGCAACGCGCACATTCTCGGCAACCCCACGATTCAGGATGACGCGGTGATCGAAGGCGACGCCAGGATCCGCGGGCAGCCGACGATCGGAGACGGCGCCAGGGTCTTCGGAAACGCCCGCATCGAGGGCACGGCCAGCATTTGGCGCGCCGCTGGGCTTTCTGCACAGCTGGAAAGCGGCTTACGCCGCGCAGCAGCGGGCGAGCTCTTGGCGCGGTCTGGAATGGGCATTCGAGCAGGAGGACGCGGCGCAGGCGCGCCGGGGCAGTCTGAACCGCGACGCCACTGGCTTTCCACGGCTCGGAGATTCTTTTGACTATCGTGACCTGGCCACGTACTTCGTGGATGGCGATAGCCGCGCGCTGGGGCCAGGCGGCATCGCCGCGCTCGAACGTTACGATCAGGCCGTCAAGCGCGCGGCCGATCTCGGCCAGGATGTGGCGCCGGCACAGGCGCTTTGGGAGCGTGTGCGCGCGCAGGCGGAACAGGCGGAACGCGCCTGGCAGCGGACCCCAACCACGCCGGCGGGCATGATCGGCGGGTTCTTGGGCGGCGCCATCAGCGCCCTGGACCCACGGACAGATCCGCTGAATTTCGTAGTCCTGCCGGTTAGCGCCGTTGGCAAAACGCCGTTGGGGCGTATTGCCTGGGAGGCGGGTGGACAAGCGCTCGTGGAAGCGATTAACCAATTCACCGGGGCGCAAGAGGCGCGGCGGCTCCTGGGGCTCGAACACGGCATTGGGCCAGCGCTGACGGCAATTGGCGCCACGGCGGTCGGGGCCGGGGTCATGCAGGGACTCGGCGAGGGAGTGGCCCATCTGCTGACCAAGCGGGCGCGCGGAGCGCTCGCCACCGGAGCCGGAAGGGAATCACCTCCCTCCCCAGCCGGAGAGGAACGGCTTTTCACCCCACAGGAACGAACAACGCCAACCCAGCGGGTGCGCGCGGTTCCCGATGAACCAGGAGCCGTAACGCTCGCTGGAATGGACGCCGAGGACGCGGCGTCGCCATGGATGGGCTCCGGGATGGGGCGCGCGCGGACCGCGGCCGATGTGCGTGAGGTGGCGCGTCAGCTCGATGATTGGGACGGGCCGCGGCCCGACCGGATTGCGCCGGAACCGAAGCCAGGCGCGCAGCAGGTAATCGATCAGGACCCCGCGGCGTTCCGCAGCTATGCCAGGCAAGTCGTCGCGGGGGCAGCGCGTCAATCGGAAATGCCGGCGGAGCAGGCCGACCTGATGGCGCGTATCGACCAGCTCGACGCGCGGCGCGTGGATCTCGAACTGGCGCGTGGCGACACAGCCGAGGAGGTGTTGAAAACCCGGCTCGGCTTGCTGCGCGAAGAGCGGCAGGATCTGGTGGCGCGCCTGGGCCAGGACCGGGCGGATCAGAGGTTCGGGGAACTGGCGGCGACGCGGCGGTTGCTGCTGCGCGCGTATGCGCGCAGCCAAGGTCGATTTGCGCCGACGCTGGAGGACATCAAGCACGCAACGCGCGTGATCGATCGACAAGGTGTGGTGGGGCTTGGCCAATCCGAGGCGCCACCGCGGCCGAAACCGTCAGCCACGCCGGAACACGCCACCGTCGAACCCTTCGCGCCGGGGGACGAGGACGCCGCCACGCGCTTGTTGTCGGCGCTGAGGGAGCCGGCGACGCAGGCCGGAAACCGGGTGTCGGTCGCAATATCCGGGCGCCAGATTGCGCTCGATTTGGACCAACGGCTGCCCATTGTCGAAACGGAAGGGCAGCTCCCAACCGAGATCCGGCTCCGCGACCTGCTGGCGCAGGACCAGGCGGATGACGCGACGCTGGATGCGATGCGCGGATGCCTACTTTCAACGATTGCCTGAAAGACGCGTTGCGGAAAGCCGGGGCGGACCCCGCACTGGCCAAGCGGTTGGCCGCGCGCGCGCGGACGCTGGCGCAAACCGCTATCGATGGCGGCGCCCCGCCGCTAGCCGCGGAACGGCGCGCGTGGGAGCAGGTTGTCGCCGAAGCGGAAATCACCGCGCGGGAGCGCAAAAAACGCCGCGCCAAAACTGTCGAGCTCCTGGCTGAATATCAACACCGGCTAGACCAAGCGGACGATCTGCCGCCGACCAGCGTGCTGGTCGGCGATAAGCGCGACCGCACCGGCGGCGTCGCCTATGCGCGGGCGGCGATCTCACTCATCGATGCCGACCCGCGGTTTCCCGGCATCAGCTTCACATCGATCCGGGAATCGGCGCGGGGCCTGCTCCTGTCGAAGTTCAGCGCGAGCCTGCAACAATATGGCAAGGGTGCATTTGGCCGCCAGCGCGGCCGCGCGCACTTGCCGAATGTCGTGTACGAATTATTCGGCAACCGGACGGGCGACGCCGGCGCGCACCTGCTGGCCAAGGCTTACACGGAGGCTTCCGATCTCGGAGTCGAGCTGTTCAACGCAGCGGGCGGGAGTTTACTGAAACGCACGGATTTTCGCCTCGCGCAACGGCAGTCGCCGGTACGCCTGATCAAGGCCGGCCAGGCGCGCTGGATCGAAGTGCACCGTGACGCGCTCGACTGGCAGGCGATGCGCTGGCCGGACGGCGCACGGATCGCGCCCGAAGACCGCGAGCGCGTGCTGGAAACAGTCTACCGGACGCTGAGCACCGATGGAGCCTCAACGCTCGATGTGCAGCGCCAAGGCGGTAGACCCGTGGCGGGGTCGGCGGTCGGGAATGCGCTCGAACGGCACCGGTTCCTAGTGTACAAGGACGCGGATAGCTGGTTGCGGATGCACGAGGAGTTCGGGGAAGGCACCGTCTTCGATGCGCTCGTGGCCCACCTGGAAGGAATGGCCAATCAAATCGCGCAGATCAGCGTATTTGGACCCGCACCGGATACAGGCAAGACGCTGCTCGCCGGATTGGTCCGCCAACGCGCCGCGCAACGCGGCGGTCAGGCGGTGCTGGCGGCCGAAGCGGAGCTGAAAAACACCTTCGATCCGATGTGGGAGGTCGCATTGGGGCGCAATGCGGTATCACCGGATAGTCTGACGGCGAAAAGCGTGCTCACCGCAACCAACCTCCTGGTTTCGGCCCAGCTCGGGTCGGCTGCGCTGCTTGCGATCCCCGGCGATTTCGTGACCACGGCGTTCGTCAGAAAACTGAACGGAATGAACCTCTTCGGCGGCGTTCGTCACTACCTCAGAAGTTTTCTCCCGGGGCGCATCGGCGCGACAGAACAAGCACTGGCGGCACAATCCGGGTTCGTCATGGACAATGTGGTCTCATCGGTGGTGGCCGCGCAACGCTTTATGGGCCACGAGGCGCTGGGACCTGTCCTGGCCCGGCGTCTATCCGATGTCAACATGCGCATGAGCTTGCTGGCGGGCCATACTCACGCCGCACGGTGGGCGGTGCAATCCGAATTCATGGGGTTGCTCGCGCGGTCGGCCCAGACAGACTTCGAGGCGTTGCCATTTCTCGACGTGCTGCGCCGCTACGGCATCTCACGCGAGGATTGGAACACCATTCGGAATCTCCAGCCGTTCGAACCCGCGCTGGGTGTCCAGTTGCTCCGTCCGATCGATTTGTTGCGGACGGATAGGCCAAACGCCATACCGCTGTTCTATCGGTTCCAGGGCATGATTTCCGAGGAGGCAAAAAAAATGGTGCCGGAATCGACCCTGGAGGGCTCAATTCGACTCAAGGACACGACCCGGCCGGACACGCTGGCGGGCGCGGTATTGTACTCCTTTGCGATGTACAAAAATTTCCCCATCTCGTTCGCGCTCATTTACGGGCGCCTGGTGCTCAGCCTGAAGCCCCGATTGGGGCGGGCGTCTACGCTGGCGGCGTTGGCAGCCAGCATGATGCTGGTCGGCGCGGTGGGCACGCAATTGCGGGAAGTGAGCAAAGGGCGCGACCCGTTGCCGATGGACGCACTGAGCTTTTACGCCAAGGCCCTGCTCGCGGGGGGCGGACTCACGTTGTTGGGCGATTTCCTGTTCGGAAATATCAATCAGCGCGGATTCTCGCCGCAACAAATGGTCTCCGGTCCGCTGGGCGGGCTCGCGGCGGACGTCAGCCAGCTCGCGTTCGGCGATGTCTTCAAGTGGGCGGAATCCGTGGGATCGCTCTCAGACCCCGAATTCGAATCGAGCGCGGCCGCCAAGGCCGTCGCCTTCGCCAGGAAATACACGCCGGGATCGACGCTTTGGTGAGCCAGGACCGCGTTGCAGCGGCTGCTCTTCGACGAGGGGGTGACTGCGATTAAGAAGGTCTCCCCCCACTTCTTCGCGGCGCTCGGCCTCGGGACTATGCTGTCGCACGAACGGCAGAAGGCCAAACGGCGCCAGGAGAAGCGACGCCGGGAAGCCGAACGCGGCCCCCACCTCGAAGGCCGCCAAGGGCCGCCTCTCCTTGACCCTCAGCGGACTATTCCAGAAGCGCGCTTCGCGGAAGCCGCCAACCGCCAGCTCCTTCCCAGCAGACCTGCCGCACACATTCGAGCTCCGTAGGCAGCTACAGGTCAAGGTGATCGAGGTTCTACAAGCGCACCCGAACTGGCGCAAAGACCGGATCTACGAAGAGGCAAAGCGGCTGCTGAGACTACGGCTATGAGCGCAAACCAGTCCGCCAACGACTAACCGTGCCGCCTCCTGCAAACCACTTCCAGCTTGCTGGCAGTCACCGGCCGTCCCGCAGTTCCCCGCGGTGCGTTTTTGGCCCCGAAAGCACCCTGTTTCCTCACCTGCTACGTTGAAACTATAGACGTTAAGTCCCTTCACTTTCAGTCCGTGGCTTGTCCACGGATGAGGACTTTAGTCCTCCAGACTATGGACTTTCAGTCCATAGTGGTTGATATCAGGCGCTAATTCGGAGTCGTGTGAATTGGATGATATGTTGTTTATTGACGATACCTCTGAAACGCTTACTCCTACCTTCGAGCTGAAATAGTATCAGCTGACGGTACAGGGCAGCGGAGGCAGCAATGGTACGGTTACATGGAACGGGAACACCTGTACGATCACGGGAGGTAACACGTCGGGTAGCTGCCCGGGGATGGTCGACCATGGTACCGTAACCCTGACTGCCGCGGCGGCGTCGGGCCATACATTCAGTTGGTCGGGTGATTGTAGCGGTACTACAACGACGTGCACGGTCACCATGGATAGTGCCAAGATCGTCACTGCCGAGTTTCAGGAGTAGACCCCCCCCAGACGACAACCCGCCGGGCACAGAGTATGAGTTGACGAAGGTACTAAGTGTCAGCGGAAACGGTAAGGTCTTGATCTCAGGGGATGGGATCGCCTGTACGATCACGGCAACTTCCAAATCCGGTACCTGCCCGGAGACACTCGCCGGGGGACTTCCGTGACACTGACGGCTACGGCAGACGCGGGTTATAAATTCGTTGGTTGGACGGGTGGTACTTGTAACGGTACGGGTTCGTGCACACTCACCGTAAGTGCGGAGATCGTCACTGCACAGTTCCAGAAGGAGAACGGCGATGATGGGAACAACGGCGATGGGAACAACGGCAAGCCCGGTAGTCTCCGCATCAGTGATTGTAGTGAGGAAGCAAAGTTCCGGACCCATGGCCTCTATAGAGCCTATTATAACCGCTGTGCCGACTTTCTAGGATTCGACTTCTGGTGTAAACAGTTGGGTGAAAAGGGAGGTGGAACGGATCTCAAGCTGGTCATTGTGCCCTTTGGATACTCCAACGAGTATAGAAATCGGTTCGTCGACCTGAGTCCGACAGAGAGAATCAAGGGTCTCTATCTCAGTATGTATGATCGAGAGCCGGAGAAGACGACGGGGTTGGACTATTACGTTAAATGCATGGATGAGCTCACCCAGGAATGGTACGACCTCCATGATGACAGTGAGAGAAATGCGGAGGATGCACCTGGAAGGGCAAGAGCCTATGCAGAGTCTCAGATTGCCCTGAAGATCTATGTCGGTACGCGAGGACTCTTTGACGGTAATCCACCAGGAAAGGATTCAAGGACACTGAGGGCTAAGATAAACAAGTGTCCGCAGTATTGAAGCCGGCACCTGGTACGATTCCTCTCCTTTAGGGAGGGTATCGCAAAAGCCTGTCGCCGGGAGCGCCGCCTTCCAGGCGGCAGGTGTCGGTAGGGAGCTGATCCGGAGGTACCTCCTTCCCCTCCAGGTAGGCCCGTACCCACGGATGCCGGCAAGCTGCCGGCGCTTCCAGGGGGACTGCCGGTTTAGGAAGCTGTCTGGTTAAAATGGATCGTAGCGAAAATGATCCAAACTGAGGGCATTTTTTCGCGCTTTCGAGGCGAATAGCCGGCCTATTTAACGAGAAAGCGTGGAAACAGGGACCAGTTTGGGACAGTTGCCGCCGATACACGTTTAGCCAGGCAGCTTCTAGATCACCCGCTTCCCAAGAAGCCCCTCGCCGGCTCGGGGCAGGCTCTCTTCCGGTGGGAGGATGGCTTTTGCGACCCCCTCTTAGGGGAGGAGGGGCAAGGATGCCCCGGATGTCGGTTCTCCGACGGTCCCGCCCTTCCCTTCAGGCGGGGAAAAAGGCGCTTAGGGGGCGCCTTTTTATTTCCGAGGGAGATTCGGGTTCGCGTCCTGGGCGTTGTGGTGCACAAGCCAGTCTGAATGCGCTCTGGCTCGACTAGGATCCCTTGACGGACCCGTGTTTTTACAAATGAGTCAGGTTCCACGGGTACGGGGAGGAGGAACCACGAACAACACGAAAGGACACGAAAAACACGAATTGAGGATTCGTGTCCTTTCGTGTTGTTCGTGGTTTTCCGGTTTCCGTACAAAAATTCACGCCTCGTCGGTCTGAGGAGAAACCTCGTTAGGACATAGTTTCGACTGATACTACTGGCCCCCACGTTGGAGTGTATGAGCCAACAGAGGCTATAAATTTGCAATATCAGTCGAAACTGCGTACTAGTATCACATTTCACCTTATTTTGCATCATCAGGGCCCTCCCAAACGCGCCAAGGCGGCGTTACAGCGCTTGGCAAGAGAGTGTTCCCGGTGCGCTATGCCTTGCCTTGGCGCGTTTGGGGGGCTTCCTTCAGGCGCGACGAGAAGCGGCCACCTGCGGTGTTGCGCGAGCTTGAAAGAGGGTTGCTATCCCTGCGCTCGCGCGCCTTGCATCTGGCCGCTTCTCGCCTCGCTGAGAACGTAAAATAAGACGAAATGGAGTACTAGGGCGTGTTGACATTTAATAGGATGGGCAAAGCAAGCGTCCGGCAAGCTGGGCTCAAAGCTTTGGTCATTCCACGCAGGTTCCGAAACCGCGACGGCTCGGGAGGATGCACAGAGCGCAGCGTGCCCATCACATGGCGATGGGCACGCTGCGCCTGATTTGTCTCCTGCCAAGCGGCCGCGGTTCGGGAAGCCCTGCGCAATAATCAACCTGCGTAGGGCGGGAAAGCGTAGCGCATCCCGCCTTTAGAGACTGTATAAGAACTAACTAACCTGTAGGGTAGGCTGTGCCCACCATATACGATGCCTGACCGGTGGGCACAGCCCACCCTACGGGTACGGTTCTATGAAAATCAATGGCTTAGTTTTTAGACAGCTTCTTAGTGCTGCGAGCCAGAAGAATATTACCTTCGATTGCGGCTGCAAGGATCCGTCGGCCTACGCCTACGTTTTTCTGGGCCGCCCTTACGAGATCAACCTTTGTAACCTGTTTTGGTCGGCTCCACAGTCTCCGGAGTTGGGCACCGACTCGCAAGCGGGAACCATCGTCCACGAGATCTCGCATCTCACGGACGTTGCCGGTACGGATGATCAAGCCTATGGTCAAAACGGAGCGATGAACCTTGCCTCGCATCTCCCAGACAGGGCGATTGATAATGCAGATAACTATTTATATTTTGTCGAGAATAGGCCGGCACTATCGATGGGTACGGGCAGTGGCAACAGGAGTCGTTGTAGTAACTCGGCAAAGCTTTGGATCCATAAGGCCTATATCGGCTATTATGCTCGCTGTGGGGAGGTTGGAGGTTCGAGTACTGGTGCACCCGCCTGGACGCGGAGGGGGGCAATCTCAGGTCGATCATTGCGGCCTTCGGGACCTCTCAGGAGTACACCAACCGGTTCAGCGGGCTGAGTGACAGCGAGCTGATCAACAATCTCTATCGCAATATGTTTGATCGGGATGCGGAGCCGGGTGCGAGTGGCATGGGGTTTTATCTCGAGCTCTTGGGAGTCCCGCCGTCAGGAATGGCGCGACACCCATAACGGAAGTAACTAGGGAGCGACCGAATATGCCTTGTCGCGGATTGCCCTCGACGTCCTGACCGGTGCGGAAGGAAGGGATGCAATCACATTATTGAAGCTGTACACGAGCACCTCATTTCACCTTATTTTCGCTCTCAGAGCCTCCCAAACGCGTCACGGCAAGGCACAGCGCGCAGGGAATACACTCTCTTGCCAAGCGCTGTAACACCGCCTTGGCGCGTTTGGGGGGCTCCCTTCGGGTGCGACGAGAGGCGGTCATCTGCGGTGTTGCGCGAGCTTGAAAGAGGACTCGCTATTCCTGCGCTCGCGCGCCTCGCATCTGGCCGCCTCTCGCCGCGCTGAGAACCAAAAATAAGGTGAAATGGGGTACTAGTGCCGATGTGGACAGACATGGGTTATAAGGATCGGTCAAGGCTCTTGCTGACAGAGAGTGCATGAGGTCATGCCCGCGGTTGCAATCCGGAACGATTGGCGCGAGGAACAGGGGGGCTCGGCGGCGAGCCGGAAGCGGTGGCAGTGCTCCAGGTACTTGTGCGTGCTCTTGGGTATCGGGACCCGCGCGCGGGCGATGTGCTGGATCAGGGAGACACCGTCTCGGATGAGGGCGCGGGCCCGCCGTATCTGTTTCTCCGCGGCGTGTTTCGGTAGCTGTGGTTCGAGTCGGCGGAGCCGTTCACCGGCGACGACGAAGGTTGGCCAGACCTCGAAGATCACCGGATCGGTGCGTAGGGTCTCGCATTTCTCCTTGGCCGCCTCGGCAAGCTCCCGGATAGGCTGTTCGACCCGGTGGAAGAGTCCCGTACCTGCGAGGGTATCCGCTATGGCATCGGCGACACGGTCGATGTGGCGCATGGTTTGCATGATCTTCAGATAGCGGCTTTCATAGAAGGCCTCTATCGGGATGGAAAAGGCCTTGAAGGGCTCGCCCCAGAGCTCGTCTAGACCCTCATCGCCGCTCTGGTGGTGGACCATGCGCCCGAGCTCCAGGGCCTCCTGCAGGCATTGGCCGCATTGATGGATCAGGGCGTCGTTCGGGATGATTTCCACCCCGGCCTCCTGCAACTCCACGACATTGGTGAAGATATCCGCGGCCCGATTGAAAAGTGCCCCTGCCAGCATGGCACCCACCACCCGTTTGCGTTCCGGGTCCGTCTCACGCTCATAGGCCTGTCGGGCCTCGCCGAGACGGATGCCGGGGATATTGATCCCATGCTCCACATGGTTGAAGAGCCGTCGCGTCAGGGCCCGAATCAGCTGTTTCTTGGCCTCCAGATTATCGGCCGGCGGCTCGTAATATTTGATCCAGTAACCGTCATAGTAGACACGGGGTTTGCCGTCTATATCCCGGTGGGTGCCGTTGGGGATCTGCTGCGACATGGGGCTGTTCGATCGTGTTGGCTCGCCTCATCGATTCGGCGCCGACTCGGGCGCCCTGCCTCCTGTGCGTGTCATCCGGGATGAGGGAAGGGTGATAGAAAATTCAGAGGAACAAGCAAAATTAATGAGTTAGTTCTTAGACACTCGCTTAGTCTTCCGAGCGTTCAAAGGCATCCTGAAGCTGCTTTTGGATGCTTGCCGGGACCGCCTCATAGTGGCTCAGCTCGATCGTATAGGTGCCTTCGCCGCCAGTCATGGATTTGAGCCGCGATTCGTAGCCCTCCAGTTCCGCGAGTGGAACCTCGCCGTCGATGGCGATCCGGCCCAGACTCTTGGCCTCGCTGCCGCTGATACGTCCGCGGCGGCCCGAGAGGTCCCCCGCCAGGTCGCCCATGGCGCTGTCCTGGGCCAGGATGCGGATCTTGACGATAGGCTCGAGGATCACCGGCCTGGCCTTGTCCACAGCGTCCTGAAAGGCCTTCTTGCCGGCGGTGGCGAAGGCGATGTCCTTGGAATCCACCGGGTGGTACTTGCCATCATAGACGGTGACCCGGATATCTTGCATCGGGTAGCCCGCCACGGCGCCCTCCTGCAGGACCTGGCGCACGCCCTTTTCCACGGAGGGGATGAACTGGCCGGGTATGACGCCGCCCACCACGGCATCCACGAACTCGAAGCCCTGACCCCGCTCCAGGGGTTCGATACGCAGATAGACCTCGCCGAACTGACCGGCGCCGCCGGTTTGCTTCTTGTGCCGATGGTGCCCTTCGGCCAGGGTGGTGATGGTTTCCCGATAGGCGATGCTCGGCGACTTGGTGTCCACCTCCACATGGAATTGCTCTGCGAGGCGTCGCAGCAGCACCCGCAGGTGTAGCTCGCCGAGTCCGCGCATGACGGTCTCGTTGGCCGCGGCATTGTGCTCCACGCGGAAACAGGGGTCCTCCGACTCCAGCTTGTGCAGGGCGTCGGTGAGCTTCTGTTCGTCGCCGTGCTTGGTGGGCGTGATGGCCAGGCCGAACAGGGGGACCGGACACTCGATCGGGCGCAGGTGGTAGTGGTCCTCGTCGTGGGAGTCGTGGAGCACTGCATCGCGGTGGATATCCTCCACCCGGGCTACCGCCAGGATGTCGCCGGGTCCGCCCGCTTTCACCTCGATCTGCTGGTTGCCGTGCAGGCGGGACAGGTGATTGACCTTGAACGCCTTGCGGGCGTCACCGATGAAGAGCTGGGTGTCTCCAGTAACCCGGCCCTGGTGGATGCGAAAGATCCCGAGTTTGCCACGGAAGGGGTCGTTGATGACCTTGAAGACATGGGCCAGGGTATGCCCCTCGGGGTCCGGGCTGACGCCGACGGGCTCTGCGTCGGCCCCCTCGCCCTTCACATAGGGGGGCGGGTTGCCTTCGGAGGGATTCGGCATCAACCGGGCCAGGATGTCCAGCAGCTCGGGGATGCCGGTGCCGGTCTGGGCCGAGACGAAGCAGATCGGGATCAGATGGGCCTCGCGTAGGGCCTTCTCGAAGGGGGCGTGCAGCTGCTCCGGTGCCAGCTCCTCGTCCTGTTCCAGGTAGAGCTCCATGAGTTCCTCTTCGACCTCGACCACTTGGTCGATGATCCGCCTGTGGGCCTCCGCGACGGAAGAGAAATCGGTTGCATCGCCGCCGGGCTGGAAGAAACAGTCGATCACCCGTTTGCCGCCGTCCGCCGGCAGGTTGATGGGCAGGCACTCGGTACCGAAGGTGTCTTGGATCTGAGCGGTCAGCTCGCCCAGGTTCACCCCTTTGGCGTCGATCTTGTTGACGATGATCATCCGGCACAGGTTGCGAGCTTCGGCCGTCTTCCACATGCGCTGAGTGACGGGCTCGATCCCGGTGCGGGCGCTGATCACGATGGCGGCGGACTCCACCGCGGGCAACACCGAGATGCCGCGGCCCAGGAAGTCGGGGAGGCCCGGGGTATCGATCAGATTGACGTGCTTGCCTTGGGTCTCGCAGCCGGTGATGCCCACGTCGAGGGAGTGCAGGTGCTTCTTCTCCAGGGCATCGAAGTCGCAGACAGTGGTGCCTTTCTCGATGCTTCCCGGCTCCACGATGACCCCGGTGGCGGCGAGCAGGGCCTCTACCAGGGTGGTTTTGCCGGCATCGGAATGACCGACCAGGGCGATATTGCGGACGTCCTCGGCATTGTAATCAGGCATCGAACGGACCTTCTTCGGGGTAGAGGGCGCGGCCCATGGGCTACGCATCCGGGGTTATGTCGAATCGATTAAGTATATCGTAACCGATCCGTCACGGTAGGCTCCATGACGGTCGACATAATCATCGTGCCGACCGCTAATAGGACAGGATTAACAGGATTAACGGGATTATTTTTCTTAAATAACAATTATAAGATCCTGTTAATCCTGTACCATTAGGAGATAAGCTCGGAGATTGATGTTTACTCCTTAAATCAAATGTCAACACGCCCTAGAAGCCGGTAACACACGTCCACCATCTGATTAGCTGGTGCGGTTTACTGGGTTCCTCCGTACCGGGTTCCGTCATACCGATAGCAGCTTTGCCGCCACTAGCAGCACCAGCACGGCGAAGATCCGCTTGAGCACCGGCAGCGGAAGGGTATGGGCAAGGCGCGCCCCGATGGGGGCGGACGGCATGCTGGCAAGCAGGATGCCGGCCACTGCCGGCCAGTACACGAAGCCGGTGCTGCCGGGGGGTAGCCCTGCGTGTCCCCAACCTACCATCACGAACCCCAAGACCCCGGCTAAGGCGATGGATGGCCCGCATGCAGCCGCAGTCGCGACTGCCCGGCGGATATCTAGGCCCGAGCGGGTCAGAAAAGGCACCGTCAAGGTCCCGCCGGCGATGCCTAGCAGCGCCGAGAGGGAACCGATTCCGGTCGCGACCAGACCCACCGCCGACCTGCTCGGCAGGTTACAGACCTCACCCTGGGTGCGCTTGAACAGCATACTCAGGCCCACATAGAGCTGAAAGAGCCCGAAGAGGCGCCGCAGCCAGGTCGCGTCCAGCAACCCGGCGCCGGCCGCGCCGATCCAGGCACCGATGACCAACCAGGGCGCCAGGATGCGGACCAGATCCCAGCGCACGGCACCGCGCTTGTGGTGCGCATAGGCCGATGCGCTGCCGGTCCCGATGAGGGTCGCAAGCGAGGTCCCCACGGCGAGGTGAAAGCTCCACTCCGCGGCAAAGCCCATCCCGGAGAAGATCCAGACCAGCGCGGGTACCACGACGACGCCACCTCCGACCCCTAGCAGGCCGGCTATCAAGCCGGCACAGACCCCGGTGCCCAGATAGGCCGCCAGCTCGATCCAGCTCATGGTCGGAGGTCTTCACGAACGGCAGAATCGCAAGGACGCCAAGAGCGTATAGGTCTTCTGTTTAGTTGAACCACAGAGACGCAGAGGTCACAGAGAATTGACTTTGAAAAATCTGTCATTGAATAGCAGGCCTATTTAACGAGAAAGAACGGAAGAAGGGACCAGTTTAGGACAGTTGCAGCCGATACGTTTTTAACCAGACAGCTTCTGACAGTGAGGGCAGAGCGAGTGCGTAACTCTGCCTGAAAACATGATGTTGCCGGATTGGTTTTGCCGGATTGGTTTTCCTGGCGCTGGAACGCGTAGGCGCGGGCTTGCCAGCGCTTCCATGAGGTTCGACCTGCCGACTTGGTTACCTTCCGGCCCAGCACCAGCAAGCCGGCGCCTACCGTTCATGGCGAACCACCGCAGGTACGGCTGACGACCGGAAGTTGGCGGTAACCTGTTAATCGGCAATAAATTTATACGCGCTCACCCTGACAGTAAGGGTCTGAAAGGTGATAGAAGTCTTGACCGATGGTAAGTTATCCGGGACCTGATAGATAGGAGGTTCGTCATGCAAAGAAATACTCGTGTAAAACTAGGCGAACATTATGGAATGTTCGTGGGTAGGCAAATACAAAAAAGGCTTTATGCTACAGCGGATGAGGCCGTAGAGGATGGGTTGCGCCTTCTTGAAGAACAAGAGATGAGGACACAAGTGCTTCGTCAAGCGTTAGAGGTCGAAGAGTGAACCGTGAGGGCCGGTTGCATCGTCGCTATGGAGGATCCCGACGATGCCGACCCCGCTGGAAAGCCTAGGGCTGACACAGGAATGGACCCGATCGTAATTGGGGATATAGATACAGGGCGCGTGTGCCTCCAAATAGCGCATCATCGCCGACCGGCGGGACGGCCAATTGGCGTAGCGACCAACTGGAAGTATCCTCGTCGGGACATCCGGGGGAAACGGCAGAGGATCGGGCGGCAGCCAGTCGGGTGTGGTCAGGACAATGTGGGCCGGAATACCGAGACGTTTCAGTCTTGTAGGTCGGGTTAGGCGCACCTTGCGATGCGAAAGTGGGCAACCGAGGTTGAACGCGCCTTAACCCGGCATTCAAGGCTGGACTGCGGCATCGTGTGTTGGGTTACGGCGCGCCCGAATCCTGCTGCCTAACCGAACACACCGAAGCACGCGCCTAACCCGACCTACCACGATAGGCGACCGGCAGCTAACTTAGGCGATTTCTGTCAAATGACAGACCAGCCTGCTTGTCTTTGCGTCCGTCTTCTGGGTCGCGACAACAGTTACATCGC
>Ga0209679_1000048_pt1 | contig 58114 bp, 51 predicted proteins | sample WorMetHEROISLAND_4_FD_187408 | JGI IMG/M metagenome (GOLD analysis project Ga0209679, IMG submission 187408) | Marine gutless worms symbiont microbial communities from Max Planck institute for Marine Microbiology, Germany - Olavius sp. 2 HERON... ...
AATAACTTTAGTGCGCGAAGCGCATCATAGTTGAAACTATGGACGTTAAGTCCCTTCACTTTCAGTCCGTGGCTTGTCCACGGATGAGGACGTTAGTCCTCCAGACTATGGACTTTCAGTCCATAGCGGTTGATTGGCACCACATATAGTGTCATATTTCGCCATTGTCAAGGTTTTTACCCTCCTCATTTTATCCGCAGATTTTTGCAAACTCCACAGTGATACTGGCAGCCATGCCTCGTTTCCTGCTTGTTCTTGACGTAACCTCCGGCGGGAAATAGGGTGTGTGCAATGCAAATCCTGCCGGTATGCCTTTCATGTCGACCGCTGTCCTGGTCAGCCGTCTGACGCCGAACGAGTATCTCAAGCTCGAACGGGATGTGGATCAGCGCCATGAGTATCTCGACGGTGAGCTCAGGGCGATGGCCGGTGGCTCACGGGCGCACAATCTACTCGCGATGCGGGTAGCCCGTTTGCTAGGTAACCATCTCGAAGGTTCTCCGTGCCGGATCTTCCAGTCCGACATGAAGGTCCGCGTCGAGCGCGCAAACCGTTTCTACTACCCTGATATCCTGGTTTGCTGCAATCCGTTGGGGGCGGACGCCGACGACTATTTCGAGACGGCCCCTAAGCTGATCGTCGAGGTCTTGTCACCCAAGACGGCGGCCACCGACGATGGCGAAAAGCGGATCAACTACCAGACCCTGGATTCCCTCGTAGAATACCTGTTGCTGGACCCGAAGACGCACGGGGCCATCCTGTACCGGCGCAATGGCGCTTTCTGGACCCGTCGTCGTCTGCATCCGGAGGATGAACTGGAACTCTCGTCGATTGGATTTCGGCGCGGTCTGGCCGCATTCCTGGGACGCCCGTAGGATACGGTGAGGCCAGGGATGGCCAAACCGCATCGATGGACGGGGCAGGCGGGCCGCGAACCGCATCTTTGGACGGTAGGCGTGCCCAACATTCAGGTATTGTTTAACTACGAATTTCCCACACTCAATTTGACTTGGGCCGTATCCTTGAAACTGGACCAATCCACGCGACTCTTGCATCATTTTGACCCTTCATCCAGGCACAATGAGGATACCGCTGTAAGCGAGATCACCCATGCGAACGGACAAACTCACGGCAAAATTCCAGATGGCCCTGGCGGACGCCCAGAGCCTGGCAGTCGGGCGTGACCACCAGTTCATCGAGCCCATCCACCTGATGCTGGCGCTGCTGGATCAGAAGGGTGGCACGGCCCGTCATCTGCTGTCGCTGGCGGATGTCAATGTGAATCGGCTGCGCTCCGGTCTCGGCGAGGCCCTGGAGCGACTGCCCCAGGTCCAGGGCGTGGCCGGCGATCTGCATGTCTCCAACGACCTGGGGCGCCTGCTCAACCAGACCGACAAGCTGTCCCAGCAGCACAACGATCAGTACATCTCCTCCGATCTCTTCGTGCTGGCGGCGGTGGACGACAAGGGGACACTCAGCGACCTGTTGCGCGCCGCCGGGGCCAGCAAGGACGCCCTCGAACAGGCCAGCGACCGGATCCGCGGCGGCCAGACCGTAGACGACGCCAACGCGGAGGAGCAACGCCAGGCCCTGGAGCGCTACACCATCGACCTGACCGAGAAGGCGGAGCAGGGCAAGCTCGATCCGGTCATCGGCCGTGACGACGAGATCCGCCGCACCATCCAGGTCCTGGCCCGACGCACCAAGAACAACCCGGTCCTCATCGGCGAGCCCGGCGTGGGCAAGACGGCCATCGTCGAGGGCCTGGCCCAGCGCATCGTCAACGCCGAGGTGCCCGAAGGGCTCAAATCCAAGCGCCTGCTGGCGCTGGACATGGCGGCCCTGATCGCCGGCGCCAAGTTCCGCGGCGAGTTCGAGGAACGGCTCAAGGCCGTGCTCAACGACATCGCCAAGCAGGAAGGCAACCTCATCCTGTTCATCGACGAGCTGCACACCATGGTCGGGGCGGGCAAGGCCGAGGGCGCCATGGACGCGGGCAATATGCTCAAGCCGGCCCTAGCCCGCGGCGAGCTGCACTGCATCGGCGCCACCACCCTGGACGAGTACCGCAAGTATGTGGAAAAGGATGCCGCCCTGGAGCGGCGGTTCCAGAAGATACTGGTAGACGAGCCCAACGTGGAGGACACCATCGCCATCCTGCGCGGTCTCAAGGAACGCTACGAGGTCCACCATGCGGTCGAGATCACCGACCCCGCCATCGTGGCCGCCGCCACCCTGTCCCACCGCTACATCACCGATCGCCAGCTCCCGGACAAGGCCATCGACCTGGTCGACGAGGCCGCCTCCCACATCCGCATGGAGATCGACTCCATGCCTGAGGAGATGGACAAGCTGGACCGCCGACTCATCCAGCTCAAGATCGAGCGCGAGGCCCTGAAGAAGGAATCCGATGAGGCCTCCCGGAAGCGGCTCGCCGATCTGGAGGACCAGATCGGACGCCTGGAGCGCGAGTTCTCGGATCTGGACGAGATCTGGAAAGCGGAGAAGGCCTCGGTCCAGGGGACCGCCCATATCAAAGAAGAACTCGACCGGGCACGGCTGGAGCTGGAGGCCGCGCGCCGGGCCGGGGATCTGGCCCGCATGTCGGAGATCCAGTATGGGCGGGTTCCGGAGCTGCAGAAGCGGCTCGAGACCGCCGCCGCGGCCGAACACGCGGAAAAAAAGCTCCTGCGCAACAAGGCGACCGCCGAGGAGGTCGCCGAGATCGTCTCCAAGTGGACCGGCATCCCCGTCTCCCGGATGCTGGAAGGGGAGCGCGACAAGCTGCTGCGCATGGAGCAGGCGATCGGCCAGCGGGTAGTCGGCCAGGACGAGGCGGTGCGTGCGGTGAGCGATGCCATCCGCCGCTCCCGAGCCGGCCTCTCGGACCCGGCCCGGCCCCTGGGCTCCTTCCTGTTCCTGGGGCCCACCGGGGTGGGCAAGACCGAGCTCTGCAAGGCCCTGGCCGAGTTCATGTTCGACACCGAGGCAGCTATGGTGCGCATCGACATGTCCGAGTTCATGGAGAAGCATTCAGTAGCCCGGCTCATCGGCGCGCCACCGGGCTATGTGGGCTACGAGGAAGGCGGCTATCTCACCGAGGCCGTCCGCCGCCGGCCCTACAGCGTTATCCTGCTGGACGAGGTGGAAAAGGCCCACCCGGACGTCTTCAATGTCCTGCTCCAGGTGCTGGACGACGGGCGCCTGACCGACGGCCAGGGCCGCACCGTGGACTTTCGGAACACGGTGATCGTCATCACCTCCAACCTGGGCTCAGACATCATCCAGCAGAAGGCGGGCGAAGACCACTACGCCGAGATGAAAGACGCGGTGCTGGGCGTGGTCCGGGTGGCCTTTCGGCCCGAGTTCGTCAACCGCCTCGACGAGATCGTGGTCTTTCACCCCCTGCGGCGGGAGCAGATCCGGGCCATCGCCGGCATCCAGATCCGCTATCTGCGGGAGCGTCTGGAGGAACGCGAGCTGCGGCTCCGGGTCGGTGACGCCGCCCTGGACCATCTGGGCGAGGCGGGGTTCGATCCCGTCTACGGCACGCGGCCCCTCAAGCGCGCCATCCGCGCTCAACTGGAGAACCCGCTGGCCCAGGCCATCCTGGCGGGCAAATTCGGACCCGGTGATGCAATCGAGGTGGTGCTGAGCGACGGACGGCTCGATTTCGAGCGGGTCGCTGAGGATAAGCAGGAATGAGTCAAGTTTTTGCACTGCACAAAAAGTTCACACCGCGTGGGCTTAAGGCGATTGCCGGAAAATGATAGACCAGGATGGGTCGGCTATTCGTTCGTCTTCAAGGAGCGACAACAGGCGCATCATTGTACGATGTAACTGTTGTCGCGACCCAGAAGATGGACGCAAAGACAAGCAGGCTGGTCTGTCATTTGACAGAAATCGCCTAAGGCGGCGTCTCGTCTCGCCAGCTAATCGTACAGGATTAACAGGATGTTCAGGATTAACAGGATTCTTTGTTGTGAAGGGGGCTTGCTGGTTTGGTCAGAGCGTGATCGGGCGTCGAAAACTCAGGAACGACAAGAATCCTGTCAATCCTGTCCTATTAGGGTTTTACTTGTTCCCACGCTCCAGCGTGGGAACACCACCTTGGCCGCTCCAGCGGCCAGGCTTGGTGACGCTGGAGCGTCAAGATCCCTCCTGCGTCGGGACCAGCTTGCTCCCACGCCGGAGCCTGGGAGCCAGAGGAAATCTGTAGTTTCTCTAACTAAAAATCAATAGATTAGCTTCTAGTCAGCCTCTAAGAGGCTATCTAAAAACTAATCCATTGATTTTGATAGAATCGCGCCCGTAGTGGGCTGTGCCCACCTCTCAGGCGTCGTATGTGGTGGGCACAGCCCACCCTATAGTTTGGTTAGTTTTTATACAGCCTCTTAGCGTTGTCTGCGGGATCGGACCGGACGCACAACGCCCGCAACCGGCACCCGCCGACCTCACCACCCGGAGGAAACCGGCTATCGACAGCAGGGAAGGATTATCCCGCCTTGGATCAGCGTCAAAGACGCCTATCGTATTCTCTACACTTCGAGACCGCGCCCCTACAGTGGAGACAGGTGGAAATACGGAGCTTATTTACTGCTTCAATAACTTTAGTGCGCGAAGTACATCATAGTTGAAACTATAAGACCTTGCTGTCCGCCGTCATTCTGGGCCTCGAAGACCAGATCCGGGGCCTCCTCGCCGAGCCCGACAAGCTCTACGAGGCCCTGCGCGTCTATCTGATGCTCTATGAACGAACACTATGATGCGGAAACGGTACGGGCCTGGGCCGATGGCTATTGGGAACACAACTGGCCACGGGAGATACCCGTGGAACAGCGTGCGGATCTGCAACGCCATCTGGAGGCCTTGTTCACGGACGAGCCCCTGGCCTATCGACCCCATGAGATGGACCAGGGACTCATCGCACGGGCGCGCCAGGTCCTGAACCGCCCGCTCCCTGCCGAGCGCGTCTTCTCCCGTCTGCAGCAGACCGGCGTTGGCGACAAGTTTCCTGATTTCATCGTCAGCCGCGCCGCGGGGCCCTATGCCGATCAGGTATTGGAACGCAAGAGCGGCAAGTCGCTCGCGACGGGAATCGACGCCCTCTACACCTATGACGCCTATCACCAGGGGTTCCGGCCACGGGTATTGAAGTTGATCGCCACCCTGGAAAATGAGCGCTGGGTCCTGGGTACCGGCGTCTCGCTGGCGGACAAGATGGCCCTGTTGGGCGAGGTGCGCGGGCTCTATCTGCGGGAGTACATCGGACAGTGGCAGGCCCTGTTGGACGATCTGGCGCTCGCCGGCGGGCGCGACCTCAGAGAGACCGCGGCCATCCTAGGCCTGCTGTCCGATAAACGCGACTCTCCGCTGCTCCTGCTGTTCCGGGCCATCGCGCGGGAGACCGACCTGGTGCACCGGGAGGTAGAACAGGAGGAACAGGCCGGCCGGATCGAGGAAGCGGTAGACTATGTGCAGCGCAGGATGGGCCGGATCGGCAGGTTGTGGGACCGGGCCGAATCGGCGGTGCCTCGGTCCCAGCAGCCCCCGGAACATATCGTAAGTGACGTCTTCTCGGAGCTTCACGCGCTGGTCGATACCGAAGGGGGCAAGGTCTCGGAGCTGGAATCCGTCCTGGATCAGCTCCACCCCTTGTATGTCTATATGAACAATTATGCGGACCGGGTGGGCAAGGGACCCAAGCTGCTCGAAGTTTTCAAGCAGCAGGAGAGCAAAGAAGCCGAAGCGGTCGAACGGGCCGCCCAGGCCCTTCCAGGACCCCTCGGTAATTGGCTTTCCACCTTGGCCCGAGACAGCAAGAACATGGTATCGGGGGAGGTGCAGGCCGAGCTCAATCGGCTCTGGAAGATAGAGGTATTGCCGTTCTGTCGTCGGGCTACCCAAAGCCGCTACCCGTTCCACCCCGCGAGCACCGCGGAGCCCCCCCTCAAGGATTTCGGACAACTGTTCGGCCCCAGTGGGGTGCTGGATCGCTTCTTCAAGGAAAATTTCTCCGGAGCGGTGGATACGACCGTCGATCCCTGGCGCTGGGTCGGAGACGACCAAGGAAGGATCTCCGCGGACGCATTGGCCCAGTTCCAACTCGCCGCGACCATCCGCGAGGCCTTCTTTCCAGCCGGCGGCTCCGACCTGACGGTCGAGTTCAAATTAGAGGCGGTGAGCATGGACGACCGGGCCAAACAGTTCATACTCGATCTGGAAGGGCAGGTGGTTACCTTCCGGCACGAGGCGGGGCGCTCCTGGCGGCTCAAGTGGCCGGTGCCCGAGGGTACGGGGCGGGTGCGCCTCTCCTTCCTGGACCTCGTCGACCAGGAGTATAGTGTCACCGAGCACGGTCCCTGGGCCTGGTTCCGCATCCTCGATCGCTCCGCGCTGCAAAGGATCAATGACGAGCGCTACCGTGTCACCTTCCGAACCAATAGCCTGCGCATGACCTTCGACCTGGACGCGCTCAGCGTGCGCAACCCGTTCGGAATCACGGAGCTACGCAGCTTTCACTGTCCGGTACGCCTATGAATCCATCCCCCGAGCAACTACCCGGCCTCTACGGTAAGCTGCCGAGTAACGGTGATTTCGTGTCCCGGCGGTTACCCACCACCTTCGTGGGACCCTGGGACCGCTGGCTCCAGGAATCCATCGCCGACAGCCGGGATCAGCTGGGCGAACGCTGGCTCGATACCTACCTCACCAGCCCGGTCTGGCGCTTTGTCCTCGCGTCGGGTACGGCCGGTCAATCGCCCTGGGCCGGTCTGCTCATGCCGAGTGTGGATCAGGTCGGACGCTACTTTCCGCTGACCCTCGCCTGCCCCCTGTCCGCCGCGGCTAATCCACTCGGCGTTGTGACCGGCGCCGCGGCCTGGTATGAGTCGGCCGAGCCCCTGCTCCTCGCCTGCCTGGAGCAGGACCTCGCGCTCGCGGACTTCGATCGGCAAGTCATGGCGCTCGGGCCGCCGCCGGACCCACCCCAGTCGCCTGCTCCCGGTCCGGGTCAGTCGGCCGCCCGGCGCCTCCCGTTGCCGAGCGATCTCGCCGCCCTGTGTCCCAGCCTGTTGCACCAGACCTTGGGGGAGCTCTTCTTCGCCTACAGCCTGTGGTGGTCGAACGGCTCGCAGGTCGTCAAGCCCTCGGTCCTGTTATGCCAGGGCTTGCCGCCGAGTGCCGGATTCGCGGGCATGCTCACGGGTGAATGGGACCGATGGGGTTGGGAATAGACCCCGGCAGGGCCGATCGGGGATGTTTCCCAAAACCCGTAGTTGTCAGTTTTCAGGGGGCAGTTATCAGTTGTACCTTGCCAACTGATAACTGATAACTGACTCCCGATGTTATGGTAGGTGGGAGCATCCGTATGAGGGATATTTCCTGGGGGTCCCAGGGATCATGAATCACACGAACGTCCAACTGCGCGGCATCTCGGCCGGTGCCACTCACCGCGGAAACGTGCGGGATGTCAACCAGGACGCCTATCTAGACCGACCGGAGAGGGGCTTATGGGCCGTCGCGGATGGGATGGGCGGTCATGCCGCCGGCGATCTGGCGAGCCGTCTGGTCGTGCAGGCCCTGGAGACGGCGCCGCAACACCGGTTTTTAGGGCGGGCAGTGGCGAGTCTGCGCGACTGCCTCAGCGATGCCAATCGGTGTCTGGGTGTCGAAGCGCGCCGTCGCAGGGAGAGGGTCATCGGCAGCACCCTCGCCGCCTTGGTGGCGATGGGGGGGCATTGCGTCTCGCTGTGGGCGGGAGACAGTCGGATCTACCGCCTGCGTAACGGGACCTTGCACCAGCTCTCGCATGACCACAGCCGGGTACAGGCACTTGTCGACCGGGGCGAGCTCTCCCCGGATGTGATGGAAGAACACTCGATGGCCCATATCATCACCCGGGCCCTGGGTGCCGGCGAGCAGCTGGAAGTCGATGCCCAGATCTGCGAGCTCAAGCATGGCGACCGCCTCCTGTTATGCACGGACGGGCTCACCAGGGAGGTTCCCGAGGACGATATCGCCCAGCTGGCGGCACGGATTGCACTGAACGCGGTTCCCCAGACCCTGATCGACGAGGCCTGTAAACGGGGCGCACGCGACAACGTGACCGCGGTCGTGGTCGATTTTCTGTCGCCGGAGGCTGCTGCCCCGGGTGAGTCGCGTGTAACTCCTCGTTGAGGCCACGATGCTTTCTCTCTCCGGAAAAGGAGCCCTGCTCGTCGGGACCAGGCGGATAGGGCATGGCATCCTAGTCAACGCGTTAGCCCCCGACCCCATCATGCATCCCGCAGACAGCAGCGAAGACCTGTGGCAGCGGGGAGTCGTCGAGCAGGCTCCGCTCCGCCGGGAGTCCTCCGCCGCTGAGATAGCCGAGGTCATCGTTACCTTGCTCAAGGGCGAGACGATAACGGGAGAGCCCATCCGCGTGGACTCGGGCCGCCATCTGACAGGTCCCGGAGTGGAGGGATAGGCGTGCCGCACCGGGTCACGAAATCCATCGACTTCTGCTACGGCCATCGCCTGCTGGGCCACCACGACGGCCAGTGCCGCTACCTGCATGGACACAATGGCAGGCTGGAGATCGACGTGGAGGCCGCAGCGCTCGACCAGATGGGAATGGTGGTGGACTTCGTGAAGGTGAGGGACCTGGTCAAGGGCTGGATCGACGCCAACCTGGATCACCGGATGATCCTGTGTAGACAGGATCCCGCGATACCTGCCCTCCGGGACCTGGGAGAGCCACTCTACCTCATCGACGAGAACCCCACGGCGGAGAACCTGGCACGGCTGATCTTTGAGCAGGCGCGACGCCTCGGGCTCAACGTGGCGGAGGTCCGCCTGTGGGAGACCCCGACCAGCTACGCCACTTACCGGGAGGACTAGGGGGTGTTCTCAATCAATAAATTATCCAAGGATAACAACCCGTGATGAGCGACTCGCTGACAATCATATGGCCCCGATGCCGCGCCGGTGCCTACAGCTGACTTGATTTTTACGATGATTTGGCTAATTGAGAACACCCCCTAGTACATAGTTTCAGTCTATTTTTCACTTCCAAAGGTTAGTAAGATACGGAAATCCAGTGTGCCCATCAGCCCTATACAGGAAAAATAGAGAGAAACTGGGTACTAGTGGACCGGGTTGCCGTTTTGGCAAGTGGTGGGCTGGACAGCGCAGTACTCCTCGCCGACCTGGCGCGCCGCAACGAGGTCTTTCCCATCCATGTCCGTATGGGGTTGGTCTGGGAAGAAGAGGAGGCTCGAGCGCTGGCAGCCTTCGTGGCGACCTTGAACTCCGGCAAGGTGCAGCCGGTAACGACACTCACCCTACCCATCGAGCCTTTCTATGGTAATCACTGGGGCGTGACCGGTCAGGAAATGCCGGAGGCGGGCACCGAGGACAGCGCCGTGTTTCTGCCGGGCCGAAACATCATCCTGATCGGACTGGCTGCCTGTGGTGCTCGACCCACCAGGTGTCCCGTATCGCCATCGGTTCGTTGGGGGATGACCCCTTCCCCGACGCTTCCCCCGACTTCTTTCGCGCGTTCGGCTCGGTCCTCAGCCAGGGCCTGGCCCATCAGCTCGCTGTGGAAGCACCCTACCGGGGCCTCCACAAGCACGACCTTATTCGGGACAACCGCCATCTGCCGCTGGAGCTCACTATGACCTGCCTGGCACCGAAAGACGGTGTCCACTGCGGGGCCTGCAACAAGTGCGACGAGCGTCAGCGAGCATTTGCAGAGGCAGGAATCCCGGACAGGACCCGCTACGCCGGGCGGGTCGGGGGGAGAGCGGCACGGCAAAGAAACAACTGCGGAATAACCTTCAAAAAAATCTCCGCGTAAGTTAAGCTAACTTAAGTCAAGTTTACCCCCCGGTCCGGCAGAATTCTTTGCAGGGCCTTACTATCCCTATGGATTTGCGAACGATTCCCAACCTCCACGGCTACCTGGAACTGGCTTCCCGGTCCGACGATTACGAGGAGCGGGCCTGCGCCTGGAACTTCTTGCTCGACTGTCACCATCGAGATCCAGGTCGCAGACATCCTGGCAGACGGGGTGGACAACTGGGCCGTGCGTCTGCGCAACTGCCTCGGGTTGGGCCACCTGGCCCCCGGCCCCGCCGGGCGGCCTCGGTCGAGATCCTGGTCATGCGCTATCCGGTCGCGGAGGCGATCGCCGCGCTCGACGGACAAGGCCATCTCTTGCCATATGAGTATCGACCAGTGGGGTCGGCGTTTTCGTGAGCTGGTGCAGGCACGGGACGTCTCCAGTCCGGTGCGCAAGTGGCTGGATCAACGCTACCCCGCCGCGCTAGGGCCATCCGACCCGCGGCAGGCGAAGGGTAATTTCCTGCAACCGCCACATGTCGACGAGCTGCGGCCGCTGTTGCGGCAATTGCCAGAGAACCTGGCGGCCATCAAGCCACAGCTGCAGGCGCTGCTCGACCGGCATCGCCGTTACTACCGCGAGAGCGGGGACAGCTTCTACCTGGTGCGTACCTTTTGCAACCTAGGGGATCGACTCCTGGATCTGAACCCGACCTGGGCGCGGGGGCTGGCCCATGCCCTGGTCCTGCACGGCGATGTGGAGCTCGGCGAAGCGGTCTATCGTGCGGCCATAAAGTTGTTCCCGGACAACCCCGTTTGCCGCAATGACCTCGCCCATATCCTGCGCATCACCGACCGCCGAGACCAGGCGGTAGCGGTCTACCGGGAGGCCCAACAGGATTTCCCCCGCAATCCCGCGACCATCAACGGGTTGGCGGATGCCCTGATCGATCTGGAGCGGTTGGACGAGGCAAAGGAGATCCTGAACCGGGCCCACCAGCTCGACTTCGATGAGAAAAGCGCCGCCAAGCGCGACCAGATCCGCCGCCGTTTGCAGGGGGCGCTGGCCGGCGAGCCGGTTCGACCTGCGCAACCGCGGTTACCCCACGAGGGTCCCGCCGGCGATCTGGCCAATCTGGCCGACATCACCGGCGAAGACCTCTCCCACGACCCCGCCTTCGGCCGCACCGTCTTGCTGCGGCGGAGCGACAAAGGAGCACTCGACTGCGCGAAATCGGAACTCGAGAGGCTGCCCCCCGGCAGTGTCCGCATCATCGAGACCGGCCTCTGGTATGCCTGTGCCGAGGATTGGCGCGCAGCCTCGGATTGGTTCGAGCAGACCTGGGAGCAGTACCCCGGCGACGGTGTGCTGCGCGTACACCACAACCGCGCCCAGGCTCGGGCCGGGAAGCAGGTGGACTGGACCCCGGAACGGGAACGCTACCCCTATCTTGCGACCGTGATCGAGACGGAAATCGACGGCGCGCCCCCTGCCCGCATCAGGCATCTGGATCCGAACGCCGCGGATCTCACCGAGGAGCAGCGTCAGGATGTCTAGTTCCTGGGCTTGATGCAACGGCGTGACGCCGAGCTACGCGACAACGCCGAGGTAAGACCTACTCTCCGCCCGGCACCTGGTGGGTTGATGGGTCGATCATCTGGCAATATCCGGTGCTGGGCCAGATTGCATGCGCGAGACGGCAAAGCGCGGGCAAACCCGCGCCTACCTGTTTGTCGTAAAGACTACATTTCCCCGCCCTTTCTTGTCTTGAGAAATCAATAGGCTAACCCTTGGCACGGGCCCTGCGTGAACGTCTTCGGAGCATCTAGCCGAGGGGGCGTCCATGAAGCGGAAAGACATCGCCGTGCTGCTCGACGAGCCGCTCGCTGCCCACCCCAAGCGGCTTGGGTCCGGCTGCGCCAGACCCAAGCCGGGTGCCACCGCCGGCGGTTGCACCTTCGATGGTGCTCAAATCGCTCTGCTGCCCATCGCCGACGTGGCCCATATCGTCCACGGTTCCATCGCCTGCGCCGGTAACTCCTGGGACAACCGGGGCACCCGATCCTCCGGGCCCACCTTGTACAAGATCGGCATGACCACGGATCTGACCGAGCAGGGCGTGGTGATGGGACGGGGCGAGCAGCGGCTCCTACATGCCATCAAACAGGCCATCGACACCTACCAGCCGGCGGCGGTCTTCGTCTACAACACTTGCATCCCGGCCCTGATCGGTGACGACCTGGAGGCAGTGTGCAAGGCGGCGCAAAGCCGCTGGAATACCCCGGTGATACCCGTAGACAGCGCCGGCTTCTATGGCACCAAGAACCTGGGCAACCGCCTCGCCGGGGAGGCCATGGTCAAATATGTCTGCGGCGGCCGAGAGCCGGACCCGCTGCCGGCGGACAGCGAACGGCCAAGCTTCAAGATCCACGACGTGACTCTGGTGGGTAAGTATAGCATCGCCGGCGAGCTCTGGCACCTGTTGCCCCTGCTCGATGAGCTGGGCCTGCGGGTGCTGTGCGCCTTGTCAGGCGACGCCCGCTTTCGGGAGGTGCAGACCATGCACCGCTCGGAGGTCAACATGATGGTCTGCTCCAAGGCCATGATCAATGTGGCACGCAAGTTAGAAGCGGCCTTCGGTACCCCCTGGTTCGAGGGCAGCTTCTATGGCGTGCAGGATGTCTCCCAGGCTCTGCGTGATTTCGCCCGTTTGATCGACGATCCGGACCTGGCCGAACGCACCGAGCGGCTGATCGCACGTGAGGAGGCCCGTATCGACGCCGCGCTCGCCCTCTGGCGGGAGCGCCTGGCCGGGCGCCGGGTGTTGCTCTACACCGGGGGTGTGAAGTCCTGGTCCATCGTGGCCGCGCTGCAGGATCTGGGGATGACGGTGGTCGCCACCGGGACCCGGAAGTCCACGGAGGACGACAAGGCCCGCATCCGGGCACTCATGGGTCGGGACGCGCTGATGATCGAAGACGGCAACCCCCGCGCCTTGCTCGAGCTCGTGCGCGCACACCGGGTCGACGTCCTGATTGCCGGCGGGCGCAATATGTACACAGCGCTCAAGGCGCGCATCCCCTTCCTGGACATCAACCAGGAGCGCGACTTCGGCTACGCAGGATACACCGGCATGTTGGAGTTGGCCCGCCAGCTATGCCTGACCATCGAGAGCCCGGTGTGGGAGGCGGCACGACGGCCGGCGCCCTGGACCCGCGGGCCCGCGACGGAGGGCACACGCCTGGGGCCGGAAGGACGATGCCTCCCCTGCAGGTTGTCTCCTATGGCTGAAATCATCAAGCGCGGCAAGGCCCTGTCCGTCAATCCGCTCAAGGCGAGCGCCACCATCGGGGCCGCCCTGGCCTTTCTCGGCTTTCATCGCTGCATCCCCATGCTGCATGGCTCCCAGGGCTGCACGGCCTTCGGCAAGGTGTTCTTCGTGCGCCATTTCCGGGAGCCTATCCCCCTCCAGACCACCGCCATGGACCAGGGCAGTGCCGTGATGGGTGCGAACGAGAACCTGGTCGAGGGACTCAGGACCCTCTGTAGCAAGCATGCCCCGGAACTCATCGGCGTACCCACCACGGGACTCGCGGAGACCCAGGGTACGGACATCCATATGGCTGTGCGCATGTTTCGGGACCGCTACCCCCAATTCGACGCCATTCCGCTGGTGCCGGTAGCGACGCCGGATTTCACCGGCGCCATGAAGTCCAGTTACGCCCTGGCGGTTGCGGCCGTCATCGAGCAGCTGGTGCCTCGATCCAGCGATGCCGGGACCCGGCCGGGTCGGCGTCCGCGCCAGGTCAATGTACTGGCGGGCGCCCACTTGACCCCCGGTGACCTGGAGCACCTCAAGGACCTGATCGGGCTGTTCGGCCTGCACCCAATTGTGTTGCCGGACCTATCCGATTCCCTGGACGGCCATCTCACCGAGCAGGACTTCAGCCCCCTGACAGTAGGCGGTACCCAGGTAGCGGTCCTCGGCGATTCAGCGGCGACGCTCGTGATCGGCACCTCCCTGGACACCGCCGCGGACCGGTTGGCCGAGCGCACCGGCGTGCTGGATACCCGCTTCCCCCACTGATGGGGCTCACCGCCGTGGATGCCTTGGTGGCCGAGTTGGCACGGATCTCCGGCGCGCCCATGCCGGCGCGGGTCGAGCGCCAACGCAGCCAGCTCCAGGACGCCATGCTGGACACCCACTTCATGCTCGGCATGTCCCGTTTCGCCCTGGCCGCCGACGCGGACCTGCTGCTCGGCTTCAGCGACCTGCTGGCATCCATGGGGGCGGCGACGGTCGCCGCGGTGGCGCCTTCCAATGCGGCCGCCTTACGGCAGGTCCGCACCGACCAGGTCAAGATCGGGGACCTGGAAGACCTGGAGCGCATCGCCCGCGAACGTAATGCCGAGGTTCTGATCGGCAACTCCCACGCCGCTCACACGGCCGAGCGCCTGGATATTCCCCTGGTACGCGTGGGCTTTCCCCTCTACGACCAGGTGGGTGGCTATCAGCGTCTCTGGATCGGCTACCAGGGTGCCCGCCAAACCCTGTTCGAGCTCGCCAATATCCTGCTGTCCCTGGAAAGGGGCGAGATCCCCCCCTATCGGTCGCGCTTGTCCCGGAAACCAGAGATGGTGAGTAAATCGGGTGGTGGGTAAATTTCATCATCTGGCTCCCACACTCCAGCGTGGGAGCAAGTCTTGACGCTCCGGCGTCACCAAGCCTGGCCGCTGGAGCGGCCAAGGTAGCGTTCCCACGCTGGAGCGTGGGAACGAGCAAAAGGTTTGACGTGTTGCATTTCGACGCACAACGGTTCGTTGATCGACGCCCAGGTCCATGCCAGCGTCTCAACACAACCTACACCTACATTACCGCCCGCACTGCTGGCCCGCACGGACCTCGCTTGGGGTGTAGGTTGGGTTAGGCGCGTTGCCCGACCTACAGAATACAAACAGCGTTGAACGCGCCGTAACCCAACATGACGTTTTCTCTGCGTCCTCAACGTCTCTGTGGTTTAGAGGCTGTCTAAAAACTAATCCATTGATTTTAATAGAATCGTGCCCGTAGGGTGGGCTGTGCCCACCACATACGACGCCTGAGAGGTGGGCATAGCCCACCCTACAGTTTGGTTAGTTTTTATACAGCCTCTTAGGAAAAGCATCCTCCAACATGCAGCATCGATCCACAAAAATTACCATCAACGACACCACGCTACGTGATGGCGAGCAGGCGGCCGGTGTGGCCTTTTCCTTGGCCGAAAAGCTCGCGATCGCGCGGGGGCTGGCCGAGCTCGGCGTTCCCGAGCTGGAGGTGGGCATCCCCGCCATGGGTGCGGACGAGCGCGCGAGTATCCGCGCGGTCGCGGAGCTGGGACTCCCGGCCCGATTGATGGTCTGGGCGCGGATGCCTGCCAGGGACATCGACCAGTGTCGTGACCTCGGGGTCGTCATGGTCGGCGTTTCACTGCCGGTGTCGGACCAGTACCCCGCCCGCAAGCTCGGCAAGGACCGGCCCTGTGGGCCCTGGAGCAGATCCGGCGCCTGGTACCGACGGCCCGGGAGCTGGGGCTGGCCGTCTGCGTCGGGGCCGAGGATGCCTCCCGAGCGGATCCCGCGTTTCTCCGGCAAATCGCCACAACGGCCCAGGCAGCGGGGGCCCAACGGTTGCGGTTCGCGGATACCATCAGCCTGTTGGATCCCTTCTCGGCCCGCGTACGCATCCGTGACCTGACCCAAGCCTGTGACCTCGAGCTCGAAATGCATGCCCACGACGACCTGGGGCTGGCGACGGCCAATACCCTGGCGGCGGTGCGCGGCAGCGCGACTCATGTGAACACCACGGTCCATGGCCTCGGAGAGCGGGCCGGAAACGCCGCCCTCGAAGAGGTCGTGATGGGGCTGAAACACCTGCACGGATTGACCACCGGCGTGGAGCTCTCGAATTTCGATGCACTGTCGCGGTTGGTCGCCACCGCATCGAGCCGGCCGGTCGTCTGGCACAAGAGCCTGGTCGGGGACGGGGCCTTTACCCACGAGGCGGGGATCCACGTGGACGGCCTGCTCAAGGACCCCCGCAACTACCAGGGCATCGACCCGGCCGAGCTGGGTCGGAAGCATCACCTGGTACTCGGCAAACATTCGGGCAAGGGAGCGGTGCGCCGCGCCTACGCGGAACTGCTGGACCTGGAGCTGGAACCGGCGCAGGCCGAACAGCTGCTGTCCCTGGTCCGCCGCTTCGTGACCGGGACCAAGCGCACGCCCCACATCCTCGATTTGCGGCACTTTCTCGCCGAGATCGATCACCCTCAGGCCAGCCTGGTACAGCAGTGCTGAAGTGCCGATAACATCGTTTTAGTTCTTCCATCGGAAATTCTTTTTGCCGCAATCAACCACTATGGACTTTCAGTCCATAGTGGTTGATTATTGGTAAACGTGCTTGCCGGGATCGGGCTCGAGTCCTTCTGAACACACGCCATTCAGGATTGCTTCTAACCAGACAACTGCTCATCTTGAGGTAACCACAAGGCCTCCAGATCGAGACTGACAGCTTCGAACGGTGGTACGGCAACTCGATCGGCAGCGGCAAAACGGCCAGTCTTGATCCAGGCATCGGCAGCGAGTTGCTGGGTCTCCAGTGTCCGCTTAACCGGACCGATCAGCCACGCATAGTGCACGCCGTAATGGGCGTACAGCGGCATCTTGACCTCCCAGTCCCGGCTTGCCGTGGATGGGGAGAGGATCTCATATATCCAATCAGGAACCACCTCGAAACGCTGAATCCTCTGGAAAGTAAGTAAGGCATCCGTTCACACCGCCATCCGGCCAGATCCGGCACGGCCACCTCGATATTTCGTACGAAGTGTACCTCCGGCTCATCCAGGATCCACCAGCCATCGAGTCCTCCATTACCCGGCAATTTTCTGCCAAGAAGGGAACTGGCCTTCACATGTGCCCCGGGAGGCCGTGACTGGGCGTGGATCTGTCCATTCAGGATCTCCCCGGTCAGACCCTCAGGCAGGGCCTCGAGGGACCTGTAGAGGGCCGATCAAGTTACCGCCGGCATCTCCCTTACCTCACCCGCTGATTGTCCGAGATTCATCGTTCTCTCCTGCCCGTAGCATTTGAAGCCCGTAGATCCTATCAAGGCCCGCAGCGGGTTGACCTTAACGGGTCACTCAAACCTAAAGAGGAGAACCCAACCATGACTGCGGACCTTCAAGCCCAAGGGTACGTCAATCAACCACTATGGACTGAAAGTCCATAGTCTGGAGGACTAACGTCCTCATCCGTGGACAAGCCACGGACTGAAAGCGAAGGGACTTAACGTCCATAGTTTCAACTATGATGCGCTTCGCGCACTAAAGTTATTGAAGCAATGAAGTGGTGCTGTACATGGCACTGGAGCTGAGAGGCTGTCTAAGGCGATTTCTGTCAAATGATAGACCAGCCTGCTTGTCTTTGCGTCCGTCTTCTGGGTCGCGACAACAGTTACATCGCACAACGATGCGCCTGTTGTCGCTCCTTGAAGACGAACGAATAGCCGACCCATCCTGGTCTATCATTTTCTGGCAATCGCCTAAAGCGCGGGCAAGCCCGCGCCTACGCCTTCCGGCGCGGGGAAAACCAATCCGGCAACATCATGGTTTCAGGAAGCGTTATACGCGCTCACCCTGTGTATAACCCGCCGACTATCGCGCCTGGGTCGCCGTCGGGTTATCCTTTGCGGTTTGATCCATGTCCGTCGGGCAAGGGTCTTGTAGGTCGGGTTAGGCGCGTTCTTCCGATAGTGAGGGATACAAATATCCTCGAACGCGCCGTAACCCGACATTCGGACTTACCAAACTCGAGCGGCGGGTATCTGGGAAAAGATCTTAGGATATTGTCCTCGCCATCTGTCCTTGCAGCATGCCAGGCTCACGCCTACACTGAGGGTGTCATCAGTTGGCCCGATAACCGGTATCGATCCGGGGCAGGCAACTTGGTTTCATAGGGGGTTACGGATGATCGCGCTCGAGTCTCTGTCGCGCATATCGGTCGATGATTATCTGGCTTTCGAGCAGACAAGTAAGATCCGTCATGAGCTGGTCGGCGGGTATCTGTATGCCATGACCGGCGCCGGCGATCAGCACGAGGAGATCGCGGCCAATCTGCTGACAATCCTGCATGGCCACCTGAAAGGCAGTGGTTGCCGGGTCTATGGGAGCAACCTGAAGATCCGCGCCGGAGACGACTTTTTGTACCCGGATCTGTTCGTACGCTGCGCAACCGAGCGGGGAGCCCCCTTTTTCAAGACCGATCCGACCCTGCTTATCGAGGTCTTGTCTCCCAGTACCCAAGAGTATGATCGAAGCGACAAGCGACTCGCCTATTAAAGCCTCTTGGCTTTGAAGGAGTATGTGCTGGTTGCTCAGGATACCCCTTCCGTCGAGATTCATCGTCGCACAGCCGACGGATGGGAGCGTGGGACTTACCAAGAGCTAGGCGAGTCGCTCTGGTTCCGATCCGTCGCATTGGATATCGAGCTGTCAGAGATCTACACTTAAAGTTTTAGTGAGATGACAGCCTCTTAACTCATGGCAACCATTACCTTCGATACCCTGAAGTTCGTGCGACGGCTCAAAGTGGCCGGGGTCTCGGAACAGCACGCCGAAGCGGAAGCAGAGGCTTTAGCCGAGGTGTTTTCGGAAGCCCTCGATATCCAGCTGGCTACCAAAGCGGATAGCGCTCGGCTGGAAGGCGAGCTGAAGCTGATAAATGGCGAGCTAAAGCTGATGAAATGGATGCTGGGTCTGGTCATCGGCGGCATTTCGGTATTGATTCTGAAGACCTTTTTTTGACCTTTACTCCGAATCCCGGCGTTCCACGGTTTCCGGGTCGGCCGTGATCGGGCGATAGATCTCGATGCGGTCACCTTCCGCCACCTTGGCGAGCTTACTGAAGATACCGACGCGCTGGGTGTCCAGGTCGATCTGGGGAAACCGGGTCAATAAGCCGGAGTACTCGATGACCTGTTGCACGGTGCTGCCGTCAGGGACCTCCAGCTTTCCTCTGGCTCCCACGCTCCGAAGACTGTTTTCCTGATAGGGTAGTGGTTAAATTATAAGTGGCAATAGTTGTGCGAAATCATGATTTGAACCCTACTGTTTTTGCCATCCCTGGCACTGGATTCCGGCACTCCCTGCCGGAATGATGAAGGAGGGGCTGGCAGACTTCACCACTTAGAATTTATCCACTACCAAAAAACCGCCACAAGATCCTTAAATCAAGGACTTATGGCGATTCAGGAAGTCAAGGTATCGGAAGATAGGTTACTAAGGGAACCAAATCTCCGGTGGCGGCAAATGGGGTCGGAAAGCCGGTGCTACCCCCCTTGCTTGTTGACCTCGAGTATGTCCTTGACTTCGTCCAGGCTGTCCGGCACCCGATTCACAATCGCCTTGGTAGCGTCTCGGTTGGCCGTGTTGAGGATATCCGCCAGCTCACGCATGTTGGTCACTGCGGTCTCGAAGGCACGCTTGGCTATATCGGTTTGCTCCCCGACAACCTCCTTCGGAGAGCCGACCTTGGTCATCGAACCGCCGGTCTTCGCGATCTCCTCCAGCGTCTGCTTCAGGATCTTCATCTGCCATTTTCCGACCTCGACGCCCCCGTCCTTAACGGCTTGGTTGGCTATGGTCATGGCCTCCAGGTTGTCCCGCTGGCTGGCGACCAATGCGTCCATGTCGACGCCGGGCACCTTCAGCTTAGCGAGCGTATCGAGAAACCGATCGGCCCCCTTGGTCAGGTCCATGCTCATGATGGACTTGCCGAGATCCTGCAATGATTCAGGCATGGTTGCCATAAGTTATCTCTCCGTTCCGGTTAAAATGTTGGTCATTCTCTTGAGAAACAGCTGCCCGTTCTATGGGGTACCTGGCCGGTATTCCGTTCACATCCCTGTAGCGCCTTATCCCTGAGGGAGCTTGGAAAATCCCTTCCCTGGGATCTTGCAGCCCGCGAAGCCAAACCTGCATCCTCGACTTCGCTTCCCGTTCAATCGGTTATCCGATCGGAGTTATCCGATCAGACAGGGTGGGGCCTCCTTGCCTTGCCGGGCATCTCGGATGTTGCAAGTGCCCTTACTTCTTCTCTACCGGCGTCTCGAGCAGTCCCTCGCCTACGAGCACATTGATCATCTGGGCCACCGCCCGGACCTGAGAACCCGCTTTGGTGTGGTACTTCGCGTGCGTATAGTCCTATCCCCACCAATCCCAGCAGCCCTAGGGGTTGAGCGGCGGCGGAATTTGCCGCCTTTCCACTTGCGGATACAGGACTACGATGCCGTTTGTCTCCGCCCACTCGTTGTATCCGCCGAACTTGGCAACCAGGTTTCCGGAATACCCGGGGCGGTCGTCGGTTTCCCCGCCCTGCAAGCAACCATGGATGGCGACGTGCAGCCTGCATCGCTTCCCTTCCTTGCAGGTCTTGGGGATAAAGACGTAAGCTCGCTTCGCCATAGAGGCATTTTCCGCGTCGGTATGCCACGTATCCGGGAAGAATTTCTCGAAGATGCGTCGTTGGTCGAATGCCAATACCTGGTCCTCTTCCGTCTCGACGCGCTCCGAGGCGAGGACCTCTTTCCCGTAGATATGTTTGAGTATCTCCCCTGCCAGATCGGCATCCTGGAGGTCTTTGCAAGGTCCGGGCTTATCGTTCTGACAAACCTTCTCCCGCATCTCTTTGTGAGCGACCTTTTGGCAATCGTCGATGAACGGGTACTCATCCATCGGTGGTACCGGCTCGGGCGGAATGGCGCACCTACCGACAGCCGTTTTTCCGTCCGGCCGATTGAAGCTGTCCCTCACGACGGTGTGGCGGGCAGGGAATTCCTTGTTGTACCTGACATTCTTTTCCTTTATCCCGAGCTTGTCGGCGTCGGTGTACAGGTGGTATACGGCATCCATCACGCCGGTCGGTACCAGCGCGTCATATTTGCCGGTGAAGAGATAGCCCTTGTCGTTTTCGACATGCTTCTTGATCGATGGGTACTGTTTCTTCGCCTCAGCGAATGATTCCTTCGCCAGGTCCTGTGCCTGCTCCTTATCTTGCGGCGTTCCGCCATCCTGATTGCACTTGCTTTGGTCCTTCTTCTCGAAGTCTTGGCAGATGGACTTGAATACCCCGAACGAGGCGCACTTATTGGTGGCGCGCATAACGTCGCCCTGAGCACAGTAATAGGGGCCCCCGCCATGATCCCGGCGCCCATGATGTTTTCGGAATGGGCGATATGGAACTGGTGCGCCATAAAGGCACCCGAGGAGATTCCGGACACGGAAATCGCCTCCTTGTCGATGTTCAACCCCTTGGCCAAATCGGTCAATGGGGGCGGCGTAGCCTGCGCCCGCCGGTGTCAACGCAAACACGAACACCAAGAATGCGGTCACGGACAGGATCCGTTGCACTAGCCTCAAGTTCTTTAGGAACCATTGATCTTTCCTATTTCGGTTGGCAAAATGGGAGCCTCTAGAGACGGTTTTTCGGAAGCGGCGGGATGCCCTCTCCCCTGCGGGAAGGGGCAAAGCCCGAGCTTCGAGATACGGGATCTCGCTTGGTTTGGTACGCTCATGACTGCTTGAGGAAGAGCCGGTCCGGGGAACCAACCCCAAACATGATGTTAGGATTTCCCGGTCCTTGTCAATCTGGCAACACCAGATCATTCAGGATTGGCTTTCTCGTTCGATCCTGGTGCTGTTCGGCGTTAGTTGGCGTTGTCTGAGCGGGCGTCGTGTTGGGTTACGGCGCGTTCGGCGGTGTTTGTGTTCTTCGGAACCGGGCAGGTGTTGGGCACGGGCCATCCATATGATGCGGTTCGCGGTCGGGATTGGCGTAGGGCGGGAAGGCGTAGCGCATCCCGCCTCACCGTATCCTATGCGCTAGGCACGAGAAAAGACCGTCATTCCGGCAGGGATAGCCGGAATCCAGGAGCCAGGGAAGGTTAGTTGCGGGAAATCTCGCAGTATCAGTTGAAACCTAGGTACTAGGCCCCCCTCATGGATCAAACCGTCGTTTTCGACCTGGCGCTCATCCGCCGCTACGACCAAAGCGGTCCGCGCTATACCTCCTATCCCACCGCTGTAGAGTTTCACGACGGCTTCGGTGAACCGGAATATCGTCGGGCCTGCGCCCGCAGCAACGGGAGTGGACGGCCCCTTTCGCTCTACGTCCATATTCCGTTTTGCGATACGGTCTGCTTCTATTGCGCCTGTAACAAGGTAGTGACCAAGGACCGCAGCCGCGCCCAACCCTACCTGGAGCGGGTCTATCGGGAACTCGCGCTGCAGAGCGCCTTATTCGGGGCCGACCGGACGGTGGAGCAGCTCCACTGGGGCGGGGGAACACCAACCTTTATCAGCCAGGATCAGATGCGCGCGCTTATGGACAACACCCGGTGCTGCTTCCAGCTGGCGGCGGACGAGGTCGGCGAATACGCCATTGAGATCGATCCGCGGGAGGCGGATACGCAAACGGTCGTCCTGTTGCGGCGCCTGGGCTTCAACCGCATGAGCCTGGGGGTGCAGGATTTGGATCCGGTGGTCCAGAAGGCAGTCAACCGCATCCAGACCGAAGGGGAGACCCTGGCGGTACTGGAGGCGGCGCGCGCGGCAGGTTTCCGCTCCATCAGTATCGATCTCATCTACGGGCTGCCGTTCCAGACAGTAGATGGCTTCGTGCGCACCTTGGAGCAGATCGTCGCCTTCGCCCCGGACCGATTGTTCGTCTCCAACTATGCCCATCTGCCCCAGCGCTTCATGCCCCAGCGGCGCATCAATGAAGCAGACTTGCCGTCTCCCCGCACCAAGCTCGACATCCTCAAGACCACCGGCGAGTTGCTAACGGGTGCCGGCTATGTCTATATCGGCATGGACCACTTCGCGCGGCCGGATGACGAGCTGGCGGTGGCGCAGCGTAGCGGCAGTCTTTATCGCAATTTCCAGGGCTACTCCACCCACGCGGACTGTGATCTCATCGGCATCGGTGTAACCTCGATCGGTAAGCTGGACAATACCTACTCCCAGAACCGGCGGACTCTCGACGAATACTGTCGGGACATGGACGCCGGCCGTCTGCCGGTTTTCCAGGGCATCGAGCTGAGCGGTGACGACAAGATCCGCCGCGATGTCATTACCCGGCTGATGTGCAACTTCGTGCTGGATATTTCCAACCTGGAACAGACCTGGGGCATCGAGTTCGCCGACTATTTCAGTGACGACCTGCCTAAGTTGGCGCCCATGCAGGAAGATGGACTGCTGACACTTGACGAGCGGCACATCCGCGTCCTACCCAAGGGCCGATTGCTGATCCGAAACATCTGTATGGCCTTCGATGCCTACCTGGCCGTCAAAAAAGACGGGGCGGTGGGTTTCTCCAAGGTTATCTGACACCTACCTCGATTTCCGCTATCTGAGTTGCGCCCTGGGCGAGTTGGCCTACGAGCACTATCGCCACAGCGATAATTTGGTAGTCCGGCTGAACCCGCCCAACATGCAATATCCCGCAGGGCGCAAAGTCGAGGTCTATGCCCAAGCAGTCCGGGGGCTGACCGCTCTGGAACCTGATCCCGAGAAGCAGCTCAAATACCTGGACTTCATGGACTGAAAGTCCATAACCTGGAGGACTAAAGTCCTCATCCGTGGACAAGCCACGGACTGAAAATGAAGAGACTTAACGTCCATAGTTTCAACTATGATGTGCTTCGCGCACTAAAGTTATTGAAGCAATGAACGGGCCGAATACCAACGCGACTATCCCGACGAGGCGCAGACTATGAGCCGATTTGCCGAACGCTTCCACGAGAAAGATATGCAGCAAGGCGAAGCCCTGCTTTTGGAACGACTGCTACGCCTGAAATTCGGCACCTTACCCGACACGGTACAGCAACGGCTCAAGCAGGCCAACGAACAGACATTGCTCCAGTGGTCCGAGCGGGTCCTTACTGCCAACCGCTCGATGAAGTTCTGCACTGAGCACGTGAGCCAATGAGCATAAGCACAGGGTCTCGGGACACGATTCCCGATTGTTTTCGGGCCATCGCCCGTGACTGCGGCAATCAGTCGGTGCTGCTGGGTGCCGGACCGACCTGGACTTTCGCGACGTTGGATCGGGCCTCGGATAGGATCGCAGCGGGTCTGGCAGGGCAAGGCATCGAGCCCGGTGACCGGATCGGCTTGTACTGCCCCAACACCCCCGAGTTCGTGGTCGCCTATCTGGGGATACTCAAGGCCGGCGCGACCGTGGTGCCCATCAACCTGATGCTCAATCCCAAGGAGATCGCCTTTATTCTGAATGATGCCGGCGCCAAGGGGTTCTGCTATCACCAGGCCCTGGCGGAGGCGGCGGGGCAGGCGCGTGGATTGGTCCCTGAATTGAGGCTCTCGATCAGGATCGGCGACGGCACCGGCACGCATCTATCTCTGGACGCGCTCATGGCGGCGCCGGAAAGGCCGCCCACCCTGGCGCTCGACGCCGACCGGCACCTGGCGGTTATCCTCTATACGTCCGGTACCACCGGGCAGCCCAAGGGTGCCATGCTCAGCCATACCAATCTGCGGGTGAACACGGCAAGCATCAGGCAGGCGTTGAATCTGGAGCCCGGCCGTGACCGCGTGCTGGTGGTGCTGCCCCTGTTCCATGCATTTGCGGCCACAGTGGGCATGCTGACCCCCCTCCTCCATGGTCTCGGGTCGGTAATCGTCAGCCAGTTCGATCCTAAGCTGGTGAGTGCAGCCATCGCCGAGTATGGCGCTACGGTCTTCCTGGGCGTGCCGAGCATGTACAACCTGCTGTTGCGACTAGACGATCAGACCCGGAACCAGTGGGCGTCGGTGCGCTTTTGCGTATCGGGCGGTGCGGCCATGCCGCAAGCCCTAATGGCCTCCTTCGAAGAGCGCTTCGGCATCCCAATCCTGGAGGGCGACGGACCGACCGAATGTGCCCCTGTGACCTGCGTGAACCCGCTCGCAGGTCCGCGCAAACCGGGCTCCGTGGGCCTCCCGATCTCCGGTGTCGAGATGCGCATCGCCGGTCCGGATGGGGTTTGGCTCGCAGATGGCGAGCACGGCGAGGTCCTCGTCCGGGGCGCCAATGTCATGCAGGGCTACTGGGGATTGGAGGCGCAGACGCGGGAGAGCTTCTTTGGCGATTGGTTCCGCACCGGCGACCTGGGCTATCGGGATGCAGACGGCTACTTCTTCCTGGTCGACCGTATCAAGGACCTGATTATCAGCAACGGCATGAATATCTACCCGCGCATGATCGAGGAGGTGCTCTACCGGCACCCGGACATCGCCGATGCGGCGGTGGTGGGCGACCCCCACCGGCTGCATGGCGAAATCCCCATCGCCTTCGTCGTGCCCAAGCCGGGGGTGCAGGTAGACCCGGCACGCCTGCGGGACTGGTGTAAAGAACACCTGGGCCGCCATGAGATCCCCCGCCGCATCGAGCTGCGCGAAGACCTGCCCAGGAATGCGGCGGGCAAGGTCCTCAAACGCGAGCTGCGCCGACAGGGGGAGCTGGAGCGGGGTGTCGACAGCCAACTCTAGTACAGCAGTGCCGAAGTACCGACAACATGGGAGTCATTTTTTTTGCCGCGTAGATCAGTCGAAATCGATCCGCCATCATCGACGCTGCTTGGTCCATTAACCTTGATTTGCGGCTAAATTTTCCGTGAAGATCCTGCTCGCTCACTGTTACCGGTAATCAAGAGCATCCGTACCAGTGGCAGTGGGCGCTAACAGGGGGTTGGGGAGGTGACGTTAAAACCCGACCGGAGCGGCCTCCCTGAGCGCGGCGCCGATGTCCTGGGAGGCGGGTTGGGGAGAGGCTGGTTAGGCCGGCTCGATCTGGGGTTCGAGGTGAGGGCCGGGCGAACGGTCCTGGCCTATAAACGCCAGGTCGGACCATTCGCGGTCCAGCGCCCCTTTTACCCGGAAGGGAATAGTTGCCAGCTCTATCTGCTGCACCCGCCGGGAGGCCTGGTCGGCGGTGACCGGATCGAGATCAGGCTGGATGTCGCTATGGGTGCTTCGGTGTTGGTCACCACGCCCGGAGCGGCCAAGTTCTACCGCAGTGTGGGTACCGCCGTGACCGTGCAACAAGGTCTCAGGATCGCTGTCGGCGGATTGCTCGAATCTCCCAGGGTTCGCCAGCAGGAGGTAAGTCGTGAGACCGACGGGGTTGGACTGAGCCTGGGAGCACCTGGGCTGGCCTGATCCCAGGGTGTTGCTGGACCCACCGGGGGCAGGCGTCAGGGAGGTTGACGGCTGTACCCGATATGACTGACGTAGAGGCAAACATGGAGGATTTCGTGTTGTTTATTACTTGATGAGCGAAGATCACCGAGTTTATCTACTTGTCAAGTCCCGCAGCGTTATCGGTTTGCTCGGATCAGCTTTGCTCGGGAATAGCCGATCGGTATCAATCCGCCGCACCTTGGCATGTTCGCACAGCAGGGGCCAGGGCCAGGCCTGCCAAGGGGACCGCGCGCCGCTCATTGTTCTTGGTTTCGTGCAGAGTGATCCGTCCAGCCTGTAAATCAACATCTTTCCAGGTCAAACACATCAACTAGTCCATCCTATATTGTTCTGTCGTAACAGACTGTAATCACTGATTAAATGTGTTGGACATGAGGGAATGGTGCACTGATGGCGCAGACAGGGTAAAAAAAACCGCCCCTTCGGAGGCTATCGAGTGCCCTCTCGAACACCTTCACGAAGGCTGTGCGCCCCATAGTGGTTGATTCCCTTCCTTCATGGTGCATTTACAGCGCCTTGTTGTAAGCGAGTGCGCCACCAGTGCGCCACGGGCAAGTTGAAACTATGGACGTTAAGTCCCTTCACTTTCAGTCCGTGGTTTGTCCACGGATGAGGACTTTAGTCCTCCAGACTATGGACTTTCAGCCCATAGTGGTTGATTGATTTTCTTGGAGCGGGTGATGGGAATCGAACCCACGTCATCAGCTTGGGAAGCTGAGGTTCTACCATTGAACTACACCCGCTTGGGAGACCCGAGTATAGGGAAGACCCACCGTCCTTGACAATCCCCCTGCAAGAAATCGATCCCTTGTGGATTCCGGATGCTCTGAAGTACGCCAGCTCAAGCGGCAGAGCGACCGAAAAGAAAGAGATATAAAGCGATCAGCACCGTCTCGACGCGTGGGGGTGATCCTCGTCCGGAGTCGAACTGACCTACCCTTCGGGTCCTCTGAACGGTTGCGGTTCAACGGCGGCAAGTGCAAAACGCACCTGGCCGGCCCGCTTATCGCGGATCAGCGTCCAATCCGTCGGTAGGTCGGAGAGCGCTCGATTCGCCGGTGCCTCCAGGTAGACCAGCGCCCCGGATGCGAGCCAACCTCCGCCGCTCAACAGGGTACAGCTCGGTGCCAGCAGGTCCTCATGGAAGGGCGGGTCCAGGAAGACGAGATCGAAGGGACCGCCACTCCCGGCAAGCCAGCGCAGGGCGTCCGCCCTGCGAACCCGGACCTGTGCAGCACCCAAGCTGCGGGCGTTGGCCACCAGCACCCGGGTCACGGGCTCGGAGCGGTCGACCATGAGCACCTCGGCCGCACCCCGGGAGGCCGCCTCGAAGCCCAGCGTACCACTGCCGGCAAAGAGATCCAGGCAACGGGAACCGACGATAACCGGCTGCAACCAGTTGAACAGGGTCTCGCGCACCCGGTCCGCCGTAGGACGCAATCCGGGTTGCGCGGGTACCGACAGCCTGCGTCCTCGGTAGCAGCCGCCGATAATGCGCAACCGGCCCTTATTGCCGGTCCGCATAGCTCGGGCAGAAACCTGATGTGTGGGCCCAGACATTCGAGGGGCTAGAGCATGTTGGCATATTTAGACGCCCTCAGGAGGAACCACGAAAGTCACGAACAAACACGAAAAGATCCCTCCTGAGTCGGGACCAGTTTGACGTGTTGCGTTCGACGCTCAAAGGCTTGTTGATCTACGGCCAGGCCCGTGCCAGCGTCTGAACGCAACCTACACCTACATTACCTCCCGCGTGGCTTGCCTGCGCGGACCTCGCTTTGAGCAATCCTGAATTATTTGGTGCTGTCTGAAGGATTTGACATGTTGCGTTCGACGCACCAAGGCTCGCTGATCGTCTGCCAGGTCAGTGCCGGCGTCTTAACGCAACCTACACCCATATCACCGCCCGTGCCGCCTGCCCGCGCGGACCCTGCTCTGAAGTGTAGGTTGGGTTAGGCGCATTGTCCGATTCCGAAGTACCTGCGACAAGGTCGAACGCGCCGTAACCCAACACGCCAGATCCCACAACCAACGCTAAATAATCGAGGACTGCACCTAGACAAGCACGGCGTCGAATACGGCGTAACACAATACGGCGCTAGGATCCGTCTTAACCAAATAGCTTCTCAAATTGCCCTTGCCTGGGCTGAAGCGTTTCCGGTATAGCTCCCCGGACTCAGTGCCTTCAGATGGGTCTTGGCGGCGTCCGGGATGTCCAGGGAATCGATGAACCGCGCCAGGTCCGCCTGGGTGATCCGATGGCCACGAGTCAATGCCTTGAGCTTCTCGTAGGGTTGCTCGATCCCGTAGCGCCGCATCACCGTCTGAACCGGCTCCGCCAGGACCTCCCAGTTGGCATCCAGATCGGCTGCCAGGCGTTCCTCATCCGGCGCCAGCTTACCGACTCCGCGCAAGATGGATTGCAACGCAATGCTGGTGTGGGCGAACCCGACCCCCAGGTTGCGCAACACGGTGGAGTCGGTCAGATCCCGCTGCCAGCGTGAGATCGGGAGTTTCCGGGCCAGATACCCGAGGATGGCGTTTGCCAGCCCCAGATTCCCCTCGGCGTTCTCGAAATCGATGGGATTGACCTTGTGGGGCATAGTGGACGAACCGATCTCGCCCGCCACCGTCTTCTGCCGGAAGTAGCCGAGGGCGATATAGCCCCAAAGATCACGGCAGAAGTCGATGAGGACAGTGTTGCAACGGGCGATCGCGTCGAACAGCTCCGCCATATAGTCGTGGGGCTCGATCTGGATGCTGTAGGGATTCCAGTCGAGACCGAGCGACTCGACGAAGCCGCGGGCAAAACCCGGCCAGTCGAGTTCCGGATAGGCGGCAAGATGGGCATTATAGTTACCCACGGCGCCATTGATCTTACCCAGCAGCCGCACCTCGGTCACCTGCTTCCGCCGGCGGTCGAGTCGGTAGACCACATTGGCCAGCTCCTTGCCCAGGGTGGTGGGGGACGCGGGTTGACCATGGGTGCGCGAGAGCATCGGCAGATCCGCGAATTCGTGAGCGAGGGTACGGACTGCCGCTACGACCTCATCCATGCGAGGGATCAGCACCCGTTCGCGCCCCTCGCGGAGCATCAGGGCGTGGGCCAGGTTATTGATATCCTCGGAAGTACAGGCGAAATGGACAAACTCGTTCACCGCCTCGAGCTCGGCATCACCGGCAATGCGCTCCTTGGTGAAATACTCCACCGCCTTGACATCATGATTGGTCGTGCGTTCGATGTCCTTGATCCGGCTCGCATCCGCTTCCGAGAAATTCTCCAGGATCCCATTCAAAATACCGGTCGCGTGCCCGGATAGGGGTGGAACCTCGGTGATGTCCGGGTGGTCGGCCAAGGCCTGGAACCAACGTATTTCCACCAGGACACGGTGCCGGATCAGACCAAACTCACTGAAGATGGGCCGCAGAGCCGAGGTCTTGGAGCCATAGCGGCCATCTACCGGAGATACGGCAGTCAGGCTGGAAAGCACCATAATGGGAAGTTCCCCCTGGAATGTCCACATCCGCAGATTTTCATAGATTAAATGACTAGCTCTGTATTTCCAAACTATGCTCGAGTTCGCCTTTCACCATGTGCTGGTGTCTCAATCCAAACCATCGTCCCGTTTCCTGCTCGCCGTTCATCGCCCCAGACTTCTGGAAAGAAGGGTTTGAGGCCGTCTAAGAACTAGCTTATTGATTTTACTCGTTCTAACGCTCCAGCGTAGGAACATCACCTTGGCCGCTCCAGCGGCTAGGCTTGGTGACGCTGGAGCGTCAAGACCTGCTCCCACGCCGGAGCGTGGGAGCCAGATGATGATGCTGAAAAGCTACCGCGAGGTGCTCATGGATCTGGTCGGCAGGATCGGGCCGCCCGATCAAGTGGGTCGCAGATGCACATGATGTCCTCCTCGCCAATTGGCATCGAGGGCGGACTTTGTGGGGATACGTCAAAACTTGACCCTTTTTCTATCTAACTGCCCAAAATCTCTCTTACCTGTTTAGGGGTGTCCGTTTCAATCCAGTCTACATTGAGTTCAGCAAGTTCCAGAATACGTTTCTTCTATTCTTCAGGCGTTAATTTATCCGGGTAGCCTGGATCTGTGGAAAAGGAAGTATATGTGCCGACGGCCATCTCTTTAGCATAAAATTTTTCAATGGTGTCCTCATCAATGAGCGTGTGTTCAACGTCTACTAGGGTGGAGCCAATAAGTTTGCCGAGTGAATTCATCTCCGCCATAAAGGTTACAAAGCGTTCGCTAGTCAGCCACTGGGCGATTCCTGTAACAGTTTTTGCAAATCCTCCAGATATGAAACCGATACGAGTGCCAAAGGATATCACGTCATTCAGGACACCGGGATCGTTAATCTTTTCAAACCAAGCATCCAAATTAATTTGCATTCCGTCGTCATAAGCAAAACCGCTGTGCAGACCAGGATATTCGCGTTCTAAAGCCGTGAGCATAGAGGGATCAAAGGAAGTGACTATTACGCGATCCGCGTCATTGCATTTTCTTATTAGTTTCGCCACTTCCGTTCCGGTAGCCCTCCTAGTCCAATTGGGTTTATAGGCTTTCATTGCTTCAATAACTTTAGTGCGCGAAGCGCATCATAGTTGAAACTATGGACGTTAAGTCCCTTCACTTTCAGTCCGTGGCTTGTCCACGGATGAGGACGTTAGTTCTCCAGACTATGGACTTTCAGTCCATAGTGGTTGATGTTTAACAGTTTTTTGAATTCTACACAAACACCGGAAGGCTAAAATGCACGCACTCCAGTGCTACATAGTGAAAATTCGGAATATTCCCGATCAGATAGTCAACGGCTTGCAGTGTAAGTTCAGCTTACAAAATGGCATTAGGATTTTTACTATTTCTACTTTGTCACATTACAGGGTAACCCACTGGTTTATAAGAAATCTGTGAAAACGACGAAATCCAGTAAAGTCAATTGGTTAGCCTGAGCCTGTAATGTGACAAAGTAGAACAAATCACGCAAACCGCCTAATCTCCCCATCCCCCACAACATTAGTCACACAGCGCCCACACAATTTCGGGTGCTCCGAGTTGGCCCCCACGTCTTCACGATGGTGCCAGCAGCGCATGCATTTGGCGTGATCGGAGGGTGTGACCTTTACGGCCAGGCCCGGCAGGTCGGTATCGCAGGCGTCCGCGGGTCGGTCTGCCAGGGGGTGGATCCGGGCGTAGGAGGTGATGAGAACGAACCGCAGCTCGTCTTCCAGCTTGGCTAGGGTGGCGGTCAGATCAGGACTGCAATAGAGATCCAGCTCAGCGTCCAGGGAGGAGCCGATGGCCCCGGCCTTGCGGGCCTCTTCCAGGTGTTTGGATACGGTGACCCGGACTGCCAGGATCTGGTCCCACAGGGCTTGGTCGAAAGGGGGGTCGCAGGGGGCGTCGGGGTCCAGATCGAAGAGTCCCTGGTACCAGGCCTCCAGAAATACAGTATCCGCGCGTTTGCCGGGCAGATGTTGCCAGATCTCTTCGGCGGTGAAGCTGAGGATGGGGGCCAACCAGCGGCTCATGGCCTCGGTGATGTGGTACATGGCGCTCTGGCAGGAGCATCGGGGTAGTCCATCGGCCTGGGTGGTGTATTGGCGATCCTTGATGACGTCCAGGTAGAAGCCGCCCATGTCGACGACGCAGAAGTTGTGGATCTTCTGGTAGATAAGGTGAAACTGGTAGTCCCGATAGGCCTGGATGATCGCTTCCTGGAGCCGATAGGCCCGGTCCACTGCCCAGCGGTCGAGTTGGATCATGTCGCCAGGCGCGACCAGGTGCGCGGCGGGATCGAAGCCGTTCAGGTTGGCCAGCAGGAAGCGGGCGGTGTTGCGGATGCGTCGGTAGGCATCGGCGGTCCGCTTGAGGATCTCGTCCGAGACGCTCATCTCGCCCCGGTAGTCGGTCGCCGCTACCCAGAGGCGGATGATGTCGGTCCCCAGGGTCTTCATCACGTCCTGGGGCCGGACCACATTGCCCTTGGATTTGGACATCTTCTCGCCCTTGGCATCCACCGTGAAGCCGTGGGTGAGTACCTGGGTATAGGGCGCCCGGTCGTGCATGGCCACGCCGGTGAGCAGAGCGGATTGGAACCAGCCACGGTGTTGGTCGGAGCCCTCCAGATAGAGGTCCGCCGGTGAGCGCAGTCCTGCCCGGCGCTCCAGCACGCAGGCATGGGTTACGCCGGAGTCGAACCAGACATCCAGGGTGTCCCGGACTTTCTCGTAGTGCTCGCCCTCCTCGTCGCCGAGCAGGTCTTCGGGTCGCAGCGCGAACCAGGCCTCGATGCCCTGCTGCTCTACCCGCTGTGCCACCTGCTCGATGAGCGCCGGGGTATCCGGGTGCGGCTCGCCGCTCTCTTTGTGGATCAAGAGGGGCATGGGGACGCCCCAGGCCCGCTGGCGGGAGATGCACCAGTCGGGGCGGTTGTGCACCATGCCGTCGATGCGGGATTGGCCCCAGTCCGGCACCCAGCGTACCTTGGCGATCTCGCGCCGGGCGGCGGCACGTAACCCTTGCTGGTTCATGGCGATGAACCACTGGGGGGTGGCGCGGAAGATGACGGGAGATTTGTGGCGCCAGCAGTGGGGGTAGCTATGGCTCAAGCGGACTGCTTGTAGCAGGGCCCCTGCGGCCTTGAGGACCTCGACGACCTGCGCGTCGGCGGTAAAGACGTGCGCGCCGGCAAAGCGTGGTGTATCCGGCAGGAAGCAGCCATCGCCGCCCACCGGATTGTCCACGGCCAGGCCATAGCGCAGGCCGACCACATAGTCTTCCAGGCCATGGCCGGGGGCGGTGTGGACGGCGCCGGTGCCGGCGTCCAGGGTCACGTGTTCGCCCAGGATGATGGGGACCTCCCGGTCGTAGAAGGGATGCCGGAGCCCGATCCCCTCGAAGGCATCGCCGCGACCCTGACCGAGCACGCGGTAGTCCTCGATCCCATAGCGGTCCATAGTCGTGCGCAGCAGCCCCTCGGCTAGGAGCAGACGTTCGCACCCCTGTTCGCCCTGGGTCTGCACCACCAGGTACTCCAGCTCGGGATTGAGGGCGACGGCCCGGTTAGCGGGCAGGGTCCAGGGGGTGGTGGTCCAGATGACGACCGCCAGAGGCCCGTCCCCCCGGTCGGCAGCCAGGTCGTGGCAGCGGGCGAACAGGGAGTCCGCGTCCGGCACCTGGAAGCGCACGTCCACGGCGCTGGAGACCTTATCGGCGTATTCGACCTCCGCCTCCGCCAGGGCGGAGCGGCAATTGGTGCACCAATGGACCGGCTTATAGCCCTGCTGGAGGTGGCCGTTGGCGATGATGCGACCCAGGGCCCGGATGATGTCGGCCTCGCAGCCGAAATCCATGGTGAGATAAGGGTGCTCCCAATCTCCGAGCACGCCGAGGCGTTTGAAATCCTTGCGCTGACCCTCCACCTGCCGTTGCGCATAGTCGCGGCAGGCGTGACGGAACGCGGCCGGGCTGAGCTTGGCACCGGGCCTACCCTGCTTCTTCTCCACCTCCAGCTCGATGGGCAGCCCGTGGCAGTCCCAGCCGGGGACATAGGGTGCGTCCAGGCCGTCCAGGGTGCGGGATTTGACGATGATGTCTTTCAGTACCTTGTTGACGGCGTGGCCGATATGGATCTCCCCGTTGGCGTAGGGCGGGCCGTCGTGGAGGATGAACTGTTTCCGGCCCGCTGCGGCCTTGCGGATGCGACCGTACAGGTCCATGGCTTCCCACCGCGCGAGGATGGTGGGTTCGCGCTGGACGAGGTTGGCCTTCATGGGGAAGGCAGTCCAGGGCAGGTTCAGGGTGTCTTTGTAGTCGGTCACGGGCTGGTTTTCCAATAAAGGGCACCTTGAAAAATAGGTATTTTCACCAATCAAGCGGCTCTAAACCATTGATTGTTGGGGTGTACTCTAGTACCCCATTTCACCTTATTTTTTGCTCTCAGAGCCTTCCAAACGCGTCAAGGTAAGGCACCGTGCGCTCACTCTATTGCCAAGCGCTGTAATGCCGCCTTGGCGCGTTTTGGGAGGCTCCCTTCGGGCGCGCCGAGAGGCGGCCAACTGCATTGTTGCGCGAGCTTGAAAGAGGACTGGCTATTCCGGCGCTCGCGCGCCTCGCATCTGGCCGCCTCTCGCTGCGCTGAGAACCAAAAATAAGGTGAAATGGGGTACTAGACGAAAACGTATTTTTCAAAGTGCCCTAAACTTTGAGCGTTTTCAGGGAGAGAAGCGGACCAGTGGAAGTTTATCGGTTTTGTCCCCTGCGCGCGCGGATTGTGATGATTTTGTCCGGGCTGCCCGATGGTAATCACTGTTAGAACATCACCTTGGATGATGGTCCGGAGCCTCGCCGTTGTTGCCATCCCTGACCCTGGATTCCGGCACTCCCTGCCGGAATGACGAGGGTGAGACCTAAAGGATGTGGGGTCCCGGATGATTTCGTCCGGGAAACCTTCCCGAGAATCGGCCCTTTTGCAAGGTCCCGCCGAGACAACTGATTTTTTATTATGGCAACAGCTATACTAAAGTGATCACTTTAGAGGTGACACTCGAGGAACTGTGATGGAAATCTCTGCGAAAGCCCTACGACAAAAAACCCGTCTACTGCTCGATGCGGTCGAGCGCGGGGAAGAGATGACTATCACCTATCGCGGTCGTGCCAGGGCCCGGGTCGTGCCCATGCATCAGGGGTCGGAGTAGGCGGAATCGGTAAGAAAGAACGCGCTGTTTGGGCTCTGGGCCGATCGGGATGATCTGGTCGATCCACAGACTTGGGTCCGAACCCTACGGCAGGGCCGCTATACCCGTTGCACGTGAATATTTTGGTCAGCGAGGTGGGTCGATCGTGCCCGAGAGCAAGGCACGACGAGGAGGAATAGCCAGCCCGATTGCGACGGTGAAGCCGAGAGGCTTCACGGGCAGATAGGGATGTATGCCCCGCACCGAAAGGCGGAGCAAGGACCGCATAGCCTTTCGGCGCAACGCGGCTATCAGGTGCGAGCGGCGTGCATCGCGGCGAAATATTCACGTGTAACGGGTATTTTATGATCGTCGATACGGATGTATTGATCTGGTATCTGCGGGGAAGGCGAGAGGCCGTGGATGTCCTGGATGCCGACGACCGGGTTCGCTTGTCTGCCGTGACCTATATGGAGCTGGTACAGGGATGCGCAACGCGGACGAGCTGCGGGCCCTGCGCAGCACCTTGGCCGGCGAGCGGTGGCAGGTGTTGCCGATCACGGAGGCCATTTCCACGCGGGCCATGACCTATGTGGAGGAACATTTCTTATCCGGTTCTCTGCAGCTGGCCGACGTCCTGATCGCGGCTACCTGCATCGAGCATGGAGAGCGGTTGGCGACCGAGAATCTCAAGCACTACCGGATGATCACCGAGCTATCCATTCAGCCGTTCCAGATCGGCAATTCCTTACCCTAGGGGGTGTTCTCAATTAGGGATAACACGATGATTTTACTCGATAGACTAAGATTTCCCGGGTCATCCGGCGGGTGTCGTGGCCAATTCTAATAGCAGCAAAACCATCGAGTTAAGTTCAATCCTGGAGTTTACCTTACGGATTCAGGTTATTGATTGAGAACACCCCCTAGTATCTCATTTCGCTTGAAATTGCGGGTACTGTGCAGCGAACTTGCCTTTGCTCCCGCACTCTGGAAACTATAAACGAACAGGGATGGTCATGGAGCAGATGAATCGCCTGCCATCCTTGGACGGCTAGGTTCTGGGGTCCCGTTCGGGACCCCCCACCCGGAACGATGGTGAAGTGCAAGCCCGTCATTCCGGCAGGGAGTGCCGAAATCCAGGAGTCAGGGAAGGTCAGTTGCGAGAACTCTCGCAGTATCAGCCGAAACTAGGTACTAGAGATTCGCTTGCAGATGCGCATCCAACGCCGCGAACTGCTTTGCGGTAAGTAAGCCCGCGTAGCTACCGACGCCTTCACCCACCCGCCCAATCCCTTCGGGTACAACTCTAATGACTCGACTTACTGATGAAAAGAACCGGCACGTCGTGATCGTGGTCCTGGCCTGCACAGTGTTTCTCATTTCCTTGGTCTTCTTGAATCGATGGTTCATCACCGAAAGAGGAATCCATGCCTTCGGCAGGGTGTGGCATTACTACATCAGTTATTCCGACTTCGGATTCAGCAAACGTGCGTTGTTCGGCACCCTGCTGACTGAGTTGGGGCTGAATAGGATCGTTGCAACGAATACGTGTTTGCATACATCATCCATGCATTGGAGCTGGCCTTGCTCACTTCCCTTATTCTCTACTTCTGCCTGAGGGCAGTGCCTTTCGATAACCTTGTCGGGTATGCCGTGGTATTCCTCTCGCCGGCATTCATTGCTTCAATAACTTTAGTGCGCGAAGCGCATCAGAGTTGAAACTATGGACGTTAAGTCCCTTCACTTTCAGTCCGTGGCTTGTCCACGGATGAGGACGTTAGTCCTCCAGACTATGGACTTCCTACTGGAGCGGTTGTATCGTGCAATCGTTGCCGGGGGCTGCCGGTTATATAGCCATCCTCGTAGCCTATGTCTTATCTCTGGCGCTGGTTCTCTCTTTCTATCTGCGGGAATCGAGCCTTTTCCTCAGGTTGTCGGTGTTCCTCGTAAGCATTTTCCCGATATTCGCTGTATTTTTCGGACGCGATTTTTACCGCTGGATCGGGATGTCCGCTAACATTTCGCTTCTGTTAATAGTCTATTTGTCCGCCTTAAAGAGGATTCAGGTACCGGTGAAAGTATTGCTCGTGCTCTTGGCCTTTTCGTGTTTTGCCCCTTTTGGGGCAAACGTATTAGAGAGACCGTTTCCGGCCCATCAGCTGCTTCTCGAGGAATTTTTACCTGATTTTCGATTTTGCCATCCCTGGCACTGGATTCCGGCACTCCCTGCCGGAATGACGCAGTAGGGGCCAGCAGACTTCACTATTTAGAATTTACCCACCACCGATAATGCTTGATCCATTTGCGTGCATTTGCGTTGATTTGCAGAGTAAGTTTTCTATGAGGGACCTACCGGCTCAATAACTCCATCAGCCGCATCCTCGTGCCGTAGAGCAGGTTCGCCATCAAGTAGAGCAGGCTCGCTATCAACCGCTCGAGCCCTTCCATGTGCGCGAGCAACATCCGCACCTCGTTCATGGTCAAAGCCACCGGAAGCTTTTGCGAGCGTTTAGCCCGCTGCATGTTTTCCATCCAGGGAAGCTCGATCCCCAAGACCTCCCGGTAAAGGAACAGCAATACTTGCATCATAATCTGAATTCTTACCAAATACCTTTGACATGGAGTATTGCAAGGCAGCCAATAAATTGGGCATAACTCCAACTTTCAAGGTATTGGAATAAAAAGCATAACAAAAAATGCAGCGGACCCAAAAACGCGGCGCTCGTCTGGTGGTGAATTCGGGCTCGGTGGTATTTAACAGGACACCCACTTTATTTGACATTTCTCCCGCCCCAAGTTAAGCTCCTTTCGACGCCGAAACCAAGAGAACCTAACCATGACCGCTCCCCGTTCCGTTCTCGTTTCCCTTAAGGACACCCCTTGGTATCACTGTGTATGCCGCTGCGTGCGCCGTGCCTTCCTGTGTGGTGAGGATCAGCTTTCAGGTATGAATTTCGACCACCGCCGCGGCTGGATTGTCGAACGCATTCAGCAGCTTGCTGCTTTGTTTGCCATTAATGTGGCCGCCTACGCGGTGATGAGTAATCACTATCACATCGTGGTGCGCATCGACCGGGAACGGGCCTTGGAATGGTCGGTAGAAGAGGTGCTGAGGCGCTGGACGGCTCTCTTCACCGGGCCGCTGTTGGTGACGCGCTATCTCTCTGAGTCACGAGCGGAAATGACCCAAGCGGAGATTGCTAGGGTTGAAGAACTTGCCGAGGTCTACCGAGGGCGATTGCATGATTTGTCCTGGTTCATGCGTACTCTCAACGAGCACATTGCCCGCCGGGCCAATGCGGAGGATGGGGTGAGGGGACATTTTTGGGAGGGCCGTTTCAAGAGCCAGGCGTTGCTTGACGAGAAGGCGTTGCTGGCGGCGATGGCCTATGTGGATCTCAATCCGGTGCGGGCGGGGCTGGCCAAGACGCCGGGAACTTCGGACTACACCTCGATTCAGGAGCGTGTCGGCGGATTGCCGGAGGAGATTGGGCCTGAAACCGGCTCGGAGGAGGCCGTAACCGTCAAAGATTCTGACGCGATACTTGATGGGGAGCGGTTACAACCGGAGACTGAGACGCAGGTCTTACCTGAGGCTCCGTTGATACCCTTTGAGGCTACTGCACAGACCCCCTGGGCGGTGCCTTTTGCCTTTGAGGACTATCTGGAGCTGGTCGATTGGACGGGGCGAGTACTACGCGAGGATAAGCCTGGATACATCGAGGGGCGAGAGCCCAAGATCCTTGCCCGGCTGGGCATCGATGGGGAGCAGTTTATCAGCTATTCCGAACGTCTTCTCAAGGCGTTCGGAACGGCGGTCGGCGCACCGGCATCGCTTACAAATCTCTGTGCCCGACGTCAGGCCAAATACCTGCGTGGCATCCAGGCTGCACGAGCGGTGTTTGTAGCCAAACAGGCGGCGTGATAGGGTTTGAGTGGGTGGAGTCCGCTGTGAGGAACGACTGGGTTGGGGTTGTCCGTTCCTCGTCGCCGTGCTTTTTGGGGAACTGATTTGCAACCTTAGCCCTTCTATAAAAGCCCCCACAATGGAAGTCAAATTAAGCAAGCAACAGAAAGTTACCGTAAAGAGTTCGGAGGACATTTATCTGGTCAGACACCAAAACAGGAAACCGCCTGACAAAAACGAAAAACGTAAGTGCAGCATGAGACGCGCTGCCCATCAAGACGCTGAACGCAGACAAACATCCATTGCCCCCATCCATGGGGACAATGGATGTTGCTAGTTAGCTCGCTGTTAGATTGTCTGGCATCGTGAGGGGAGTCGAAAAAGTGACTGGCAGGCGATACCATAAAGCAAGAATAAAATATGCAAACGGATTTATCATACATGAAGATATATTTTGATGTTTGTTGTTTGAACCGGCCTTTTGATGATCAAACTCAGGATAGGATTCGCCTTGAATCGGAAGCTATCCTTATGATACCAAAACATATCGAGGAAAATGATTGGCAGTGGTATGAAGGCGTTTCGACGTACTTAAACACGGCGATTCGCTGTCTACTACCTGTTAGGGAGCTATGAGTCATAGGAGGCAGACAGCAATGAGAGTAACGAGCGTGGTGATAATCGGAGTGTTCATTGCTTCAATAACTTTAGTGCGCGAAGCGCATCATAGTTGAAACTATGGACGTTAAGTCCCTTCACTTTCAGTCCGTGGCTTGTCCACGGATGAGGACGTTAGTCCTCCAAACTATGGACTTTCAGTCCATAGTGGTTGATTGGGTCAATTGGGGCAACTATAGTCGTCTCACCAAGCAGTTTTTCCCTTCTTCACAATGAGCTAAAAGAACATCTGTTGGATGTATTGGCAAAGGAGACCATACCATGTCATCATTTGGCTAATGGCGTACCATGGCAAGCAGCAATTGAAGTTGTCTATCAGGGTAAACTGGTAGCCCGAGTAACTCATAACCCAACCGACTTTTCTGAAAAGGAGGGTATCGTCACAACGCTGGAACTACAAAAGCCGACGCTCACTGATTTACGAATAATTTATAAAGGTGCGCTTGGTGACAATGATATTACCGAATACATTAAGAACCCCAGTCAAATTCCGGCGCCAAAAGCGGTTACCAGATGGGGACATCAATTCCAAAGAGCAATTGAATCACCCGTCGTTCAAAAGGCATTGCTCGATTACAGGATCTTGGCAGTGAGTATCTTTGATCGCGATAACAAAGACGGGCTTGTTTTCAAGCATTCCGTGGCTGGGGTGCAAGTTCAACCAAGTGGCTACCAGGGCATTACTGATAGTTCCAAGGTAAGTTGGTCTGTTTTTTTGCCTGAAGCTGCTATATACCGAGGCGATGATCGAGGCGAAAGGTAGTGTGTCAGGAGCACTTCCTACTATACCTATATCCGGTGGAAAGCTGATAAGTAACGCCGAAATTGAGTTTAATGAGGACTCATTAATATCTATTGAGTATAACGTAAGCCAGTCATCTCTTTCCAAAGGCTGGGGATATTTTCTCAGTGCGTTAGGGATGTTCGTGGCTTCCTTTCCCGCCTGGCTTCCAATTATTTGTCGCACAACCATCGGTAACACCTGACAACCACATGTACACGGATAGCAAAAAACACCGCTCCTCGTTCCTCATCGCTCTACTTTTCGCTGCCGGTGATGCGAGATGTTAGCCATGCCGAAGGTGAATTCCGACACATTCTTTTGCGGATGCAGGAAGATTCCCATCGCATGATTTTGGGCCGATGTTTTATATGTTAAAAGAATATATAATAAAGGCTGAGTCATTAGAATATCACCCGTCTGCATCAGCCTAACATTTACATCCATCTGCCTATTCGTCGCTGTTGCTCCTCATGGTCGACTGATGTAAGGCGTTAGACAACCAAATACTATTAATAGATCAGCTCCCTTTACACTATCAATTATCCTGCCAGAATGACCTTACTCATCGTTTATGTGGTCATCGCCTTACTCTTTTCGTTTGTATGCTCGATTTCAGAAGCCGTACTGCTGAGCGTTACTACGGCTCATATCAGCGTACTTGAACAGGAGGACAAAAGCTCGGGTGCACTGTTGCGCGAGATCAAGAGGGATATCAACAAGCCGCTGGCTGCGATCCTGACACTTAACACCATAGCCCACACAGTGGGTGCTGTTGGCGCCGGAGCGCAGGCGGCCGTGGTGTTTGGCAGAACATGGGTGGGACTGATATCTGCGATCCTGACGCTGATGATCCTGATATTTTCGGAGATTATCCCTAAGACGCTGGGCGCGATTTACTGGCGTGGGCTGTCAGGCGTGACGGCGCACTGGCTCAAATTCCTGGTCTGGGCGTTGTACCCTTTTGTAATGTTGTCTGAGTTACTGACGCTCGGTCTTTCTCGAGATATGAAAATTGAGGGCTTCAGCCGCAAAGAGTTTGCCGCTATGGCCGACCTCGGCGAGCAGGAAGGTCAACTGGAAGAGCGAGAATCACGCATCCTGAAAAACATGTTCCTTCTGCACGAAACACAGGTCACTGATGTGATGACGCCGCGCCCGGTTGTGTTTTCATTACCCGAATCCTTGACAGTTTATGAGTATTTCGATAAACACTATGACTCTCGCTTCTCTCGCATTCCGGTTTATGCCGAAAACGACGAAGCGTTAACCGGCTTTGTGCTAAAAGATGATCTGTTACTGGCACAGGCACGCGGCAATACGGACAACACGCTGGAAACCTATCGACGTGATCTGTATACATTATCAGACACAACCTTATTATCTGATGCATTTGATGAAGTGCTGCACCAGCGAACGCACATCATGGTAATCGTCGATAAATACGGAGGCATGGAGGGCATTATCACTATGGAAGATATCCTGGAAACCCTGCTCGGGTTGGAGATAGTGGATGAAAGCGACAAGACAGCCGACATGCAACAATACGCTCGACGCATGTGGAAAAAGCGGGCAAAGGCGATGGGGATTTCGCTGCCCAAAGATGAAGAATCGACTTGATTAAATGCCTGACAAGGTGCTCGTTCGGACGCAGACTGCGAAGAAAAAGGGGCCAGGCTCAATTGATGGATCGTTTCTCACAGCTCATTCGCCTGGCATTCGGCTGCAAGCGACCCAATGACGCGATCCGGCTCCTCAGCAACTTTCAAGCTCAGTGCCACGCAACACTGGGTACCTGAGCCAAGCCGTTAGGCTGCTCGTTTTGATATGGTCGGGTCGGACAAACCCTATTGGGAACGTCAGGTGGATACGGTCATAGGGGCTGTGGATAGGGGGTGGATCCCCAGGGCTCAGTATGGTGCCCTACTGATCGACGAGGGCCATGATTTCGAGGCGGAGTGGTTGAAATTGATGATGCCCAGTCCATCTACAAGAAACGTCCGGGCCTGGGCTTTAGTCTCTCCAGCGTGGGGATCAAAGCGCAGGGCAGAACGGCAATTCTGAAGGCCAATTACCGCAACACGCGTGAGATCCTCGCTTTTGCCTATGCCTTCGCCCGTGATTATATCGACCCACAAAGTGCCAATGATGATCATATTCCCCTTATCGAACCCATGGCGGCGGGAAACAGTGGTCTGAAAGCCGGTGGTAAGAGAGTTCAATACTTTGGCAGAAGAGATCAGTTTTACTGTGGCTTGTCTGGAAAAATGGCATGAACAGGGCATTGCCTGGGGTGATATGGCAGTGCTTTATGCGGTGGGTTATCAGGGAGGCGAGCTTGCGGCTGAGCTAAAAAGGACTTCATTACCTCATCTATGGATGGCATCGAAGGATCATAAGGCTGCCGACCAGCCCGGGGACGACAGAGTCTCTCTGCTAACCATTTCAGCCGAAAGTTATCAGCAACTGCAGTTTAATAGCTTTTCTCTTGTCATAGGAAATGAGGAAAAAGGAGCAAGGTCCAATTTCTGCTACACTCATGCTCGGCCGCCCGCATATTGACTTCGACGGTGTGGTAGTGGTTAATTACTAAATGGTAGTTAGTCAATAGCTAGCAGTAACTTTGTATTATAGCGGTGCTGGAAGAGCTTTAAACAGATCTCATGCATAATGATACATTTAGAGAAAGAGAGCGTCTTACGCACGAAGCGAGCTACGTGTTGCCGCAAGGTATTATTCCAACGCTCAACATGGGCTGTTTCTCCTGTTTCTTTGCCAACAGGATGACGCTGCTCATTCGGAATAACAGCTTGATACGCTTTCCAATAATCAGTGAAAACCAGGGCTTTTTTATAAGCGGGCGGTAGGCGATCCCAAAGGATTCGGCACGTGTCTTCACTGCGATCACCACACGCATAAGCGACGACTTCTCGGGTTGCTCTGCTCCAGGCAATCCAGACCCATACTTTGTTGTTTTTTTGAAGACGAAGGAGCAGAGTTCGTCGAGTTCCAACACCGGTGTTTGCTCAGGATCGATCGGTACCAGCGTTGCGTCAAGGGATGGTAGCTGCTCTGCTTTTTCTTTTAACCAGGCGCTTACTGTTTGGCGACAGACGCCATGAGTCCGTTCGATTCCACGCATGCTTGATCGTTCTTGATAAGCCTTTATAATGGCGTCTTTCTCTTCCTCCGTAAAGCGCTCATGGGGTTCAAGGACACCATAGGTCCCACAAGTTTTACAATGATATTGCTGATTTCCACACGTATTCTTACCATTTCTAATCAGCGCTTTGCTGTGACACTTGCGACAGGTATGTACTTTCGTCTCAATAATCATAGCTAGAAACTCTTGGTTGAATTTGCAGATGAATCACTATACTATACCATTTAACAATTACCCACTACCCGATCATGAACTTAGCTGAAGATTCTTGCTAATCAGGACGAGAGAAGACTACGAATCACGCGAATCTGCGCGAATCGAATTGTGTACCCACAGAACATGTTTGCCGATTCGCGTGACCTGTCTGCACCAAGATTAATTGAGCTTGGCCCCTTTTCCCCTTTTCTGTTTCTGCATAGGGTCTCCGCCGTCCACCCGCTCAGTACGTGGCACGACCTCCGGTGGCGTCGAAGGTGAATGCGGTCGTAAAGCCGGCTTCCGGCGAAGCGATGTAGGCGACCAGCGCGGCGATCTCGTCGATCTCACCGGTGCGCTTCATGGGGATCTTATCGGTCATGTATTTCACCTGCTCCGAAGGCAGCTCGGCGACCATTTGCGTGCGCACAACGGCTGGTGCCAGGGCGTTCACGGTGATTCCCGTCTCCGCATACTCCTTGCCCATTACCTTGGTCAATCCGATCACCGCGGCCTTGGAGGTGGAGTAGGCCAGCATCCCCGCGTTGCCCTCCTTGCCGGAGATGGAAGCGAGATTGACAATGCGCCCGTAGTTGGCCTGGAGCATGACCGGCAGGACGGCCCGGCAGCACAGGAATATCCCGGTGACGTTGATTTCCATCACGTGGCGGAAATCTCCCACGTCTACTTTGTGGGTCTTGCAATTAGTCAGGCCTGCGACGCCCGCGGCGGTGACCAGCACGTCGATGCGCCCGGACTTCTCCCGCACCTCCACCACCGCGGCGTTGACGGCGGCCTCGTCGGTCACGTCCACTGTCACGGCATGGGCGGAAATGCCCGCGCCTTCGAGCTCGCCTACGGCCTGCCGCAACTGGTCGGCCTTGACATCGAAGAGCGCCACGCAGGCGCCCTCGCCACCCAGGCGTCGGGCAATACCCAGGCCGATGCCCTGGGCGCCGCCGGTGACGATCGCCACCTGATTCTCGAACCGATTCATGTGCTCCTGGAATACGCTGTGATCACTAGCCGCCCGATCCGGCTGCCGGCCGTAGTTACCTACGCTAGCAAATCCGAGAGGATGCGTTCAAGTCCGAGTCCGTCTGCCGCATCCGGGCAAGTCTGCGGGAGCGACGTTGAGGGGCGGCGATGGCGCGGGTCGTGCTGCGACCATAGACCATAAAAAGGACATCCATCTTACTTTACCATCCGACGTCCTCTGGACAACGCCAAATAATTCAGAATCGCACCCGCAACACGTCCGGTCCCCAAACAGCGCCAAACCATTCAGGATTGGATGGTGTTGTAACTCTGTTGTTTCCGAGACGCAAGGTATTGATTAGCATGTCTATCTGAACCCTGAGAAACAAAGTTAGAACACTACCCACTTTAAGTGAGGGTGCTGCTCGATACCCCCAGCCTGCTGTGGCTGGTTACCGGCGATCCGCGGCTCTCGGCCAACGCGCGCAAAACCTTTTTGGATGCCGACAACGAGCTGCTGTTCAGCGCCATCGTCGGCTTCGAGACCGCGGTCAAGCACAGCCTCGGCAAGCTGAAGCCGACAGAGCCCCCGCGCACCTTCATCGATAACCGCATCCGCAACAATGCACTTACGCCCTTTCCGATCACTCTGGCCCATGCGGTGCGTGTCGCCGAGTTGCCCTTTCATCATCGCGATCCCTTCGATCGTCTGCTTGTGGCCCAGACGTTAGAAGAAGACCTGCTGCTACTGAGCGCTGACGACACCCTGTCCGCTTACGGTATCCGCCGGCTTTGGTAGACCTCCGCCCGTCGGTGGACGAAAACAAAAAAGACGCCCATCGCGAGACCAGGGGTTCAAGAATCGGGGAGTTGGACCGTCTCCCACAGGCGATCTGGATCCAGCTCTCGCCACCGGTTGACGATTCCGCAGAACAGCCTTGCCGTCTGCTCCACGTCATAGATGGCCGTATGTGCCTCACTGCTCTTCCAGCCCAGGCCCGCCATCTGAGCGGCTTGGGCCAGGACCGTCTGCCCGTAAGCGAGCCCCGCCAGGGACACGGTATCGAAGACGCTGAAGGCGTGGAATGGGCTGCGCTTGAAGTTGGTACGCTCTACGGCAGCCTTGATGAATCCCAGATCGAAGGCAGCATTGTGTCCGACCAGGATAGCGCGGTTACACCCGGAAGATTTCACCGCCTTGCGGATGGGAGTGAGGATCCGGGTGAGTGCCTCCTGCTCCGGGACCGCGTCGCGGAACGGATGATCCGGGTCGATACCATTGAAGGCCAGTGCCCGTGGGTCTATCTCGGCATCGATGAACGGCAGTACGTGGCAGGACAGAATCGGGGCGGGTACGAGCAGGCCATCACCGTCCATGCGAATGATACTGGCCGCTATTTCCAGCAGGGCGTGACGCTGGGGGTCGAACCCCCCTGTTTCCACGTCCACCACTACCGGCAGGAATCCACGAAACCGCCGTGCAATTGCGGGTTTGTTACACTCGTCCATCATCTCGACAGCATAAGTGGCGCGTCGGTGAAAACCAACCGGTCCAGGCTGCAATCTTGAATTATTTGGCGTTGTCTGGAGGATTTGACGTGTTGCGTTCGACGTACAAAGTCTCGCTGATCGTCTGCCAGGTCAGTGCCGGCGTCTTAGGCGATTGCCGGAAAATGGTAGACCAGGATGGGTCGGCTATTCGTTCGTCTTCAAGGAGCGACAACAGGCGTATCGTTGTGCGATGTAACTGTTGTTGCGACCCAGAAGACGGACGAAAAGACAAGCAGGCTGGTCTGTCATTTGACAGAAATCGCCTTAACACAACCTACACCCACATGACCCCCCCGTTGCCAGTCCGCGCAGCCTCGCGTTAAGTGTAGGTTGGGTTAGGCGCGCTGTCCGATCCCGAAGCACAGTGACAGGGCCAAACGCGCCGTAACTCAACACGTCAGGTCCCACAACCAATGCCAAATAACCCAGGACCGCACCCGGACAGGCACGGCCCCGAACGCGGCGTAACGCAACACGACGCTAGATCCGCTTTAACCAAACAGCTTCTGAAAGTGCCCGCCCCATCCTCTTCCCCCACCGCTGCCGAAGTCGCGACTGCTACTACCCTGCTCGCTTCAGTACCCAAAAGGCAATCGCAAGGAACGCAAGAGGCGGAATCAGGGCCGCGACCAGGGGGTTCATGCCATACAAGAGCGCGAAATAACCGAAGGTGCGGCTGACCAGATAGAAGGCGATACCCACCAATACGCCGAGGAGCATGCGCACCCCGAAACTGCTGGTACGCGCCGAGCCGACCAAAATGGGAATGGATACGAAGATCATGGCCAGAATCAAAAAGGGATGGATCGCCTTACCCCAGAAGACTACTTCGTAGGGGCGGGCATCCTGGTCGTTTGCTGCCATGTACCGGACATACCGTAGCAGTCCCCAGATCGGGAGCACATGGGGTTCAACGACGATAATCTTCAACAATCCCGGGTCTAGCAGTGAATTCCAGTCGGCCTGGGCAAGGTGACTGGTCTCGATGCGCTTATTGTCGATCATGCTGCGGGAGATCCCCTGTAGTACCCAGCTTCCCTTTACATATCGGGCATGCTCGGCGTGCGTTACCTGGCTCAGACGTTGTTCCTCGTCGAATTCGTAGATGTGGATGTCGCGTAGCTGGGCGCCGGACAGGATCTCCTGAATAAAGATGTATGCACTCCCATCTCGGGCCCAGAATCCATACTCCGACTTGAGCGTAACCTGGCCGGACTGGGCCTCGGAACGCCATTGCAGCGCCTTCTGCTCTAAAATCGGCGCGACTCCCTCGCCTATCGCCACAGCGACCAACGCCAGCAGGATCCCCCCCTTGATTGCGGCATAGACGATGTACCCGATTGACACCCCCGCCGCTCGTATGGCTACCAGCTCCGAGCGACTCGCCAGAGAGCCCAGGCCCACGAGAGCGCCGATCAGGGTCGCGATCGGAAAGATCTGATAGGCATGCCGGGGCATGATCAGGGCCACGAACAGCACGGCATCCGCGATCTCATAGCCGTTCTCTCCCACCTCGTCCATCTCGTCGGCAAGGAGGAAAAACCCCATCAAGGGCAACAGCACCCCCAGGGTCACGAGCGTGCCGATGATGACGGCACCGGCCAGATAGCGATCGAGGATCTTCACAGCTTATTCGTGATCTACCGCGGCGGAATGACCCCAATTACCCCCGGTACGGATGCTTTTCATCTGGCTCTTACGCTCCGGCGTGGGAGCAAGTCTTGACGCTCCAGCGTCACCAAGCCTGGCCGCTGGAACGGCCAAGGTGGTGTTCCCACGCTGGAGCGTGGGAACGAGTAACATGACCCTCCACGCTGTCGGTCCGCGCAGCCTCGCGTTAAGTGTAGGTCGGGTTAGGCGCGTGGTCCGATCCCAAAGCACAGTGATAGGGCCAAACGCACCGTAACCCAACACGTCGGATCCCACAACCAATGCCAAACAATCCAGGACCGCGCCCGGACAGGCACGGCCCCGAACACGGCGTAACGCGACACGATGCTTGGATTCGTTTTAACCAGACAGCTCTTCTGACTGTGAGGTCTGCCGGGTGGACCCTCCAAATGTCGGCACGCCCCAGCGACCCGTGGCTGCCGTTAGCGCTGGAATCTTGTAGACTGCTTACCAGTGTCCATCTTATCACTGCCCCTGCAATTCCGGCTGGCGGGCCTATCTTGATCTGCCCTCAAAGCCGACGGAGTAACCATGGAATTCAAGATCAAACACGGCGACCTGACCGGACAAAAGACCCCCTGTCTGATCCTCGGGGTGTTCGAGAAACCCAAGCTTTCCAAACCCGCCGAGGCCATCGACAAGGCCAGCGGCGGCTATTTGGGCAACATCTTGCACACAGGCGACATGGACGGCGAGACCGGCCGCACCCTGATGCTCTACGGTATACCCGGCGTCAGCTGCGAACGGATGCTCCTGGTCGGCTGCGGCAAACGCAAGGAATTCAACCGCCGCAGCTACCGCAAGGCCCTGGCGGCCGCGGTGACTCTGCTCAACGACACCCGCATCACCACGGCTCTATGCACCCTGCCGGAACTCATCCCCGCAGGCATGACCCGCTATCGCACCGTACGCGACGCCGTAACTACCTGCGCCGACAGTGCCTACCACTATGACCGGACCAAGCAGGAGAAAAAACCCCCGCGCTTCCCACTCAAGCGCCTCGATCTCTGGGTAGCGGAGAAACAGGACACCCAGACCGCCCAACAGGCGGTCCGTCACGGCGGCGCCATTGCCCGGGGGGTCGCCTTGGCGAAGGACCTAGGCAATCTGCCGGGTAACATCTGTACGCCGACCTACCTGGCGGATCAGGCCATCGATCTGGGCAAGGACTACCCCGACCTGCGGGTAGAGGTCCTCGAAGAGAAAGATCTGGAAGCGCTCGGCATGGGCGCCCTGCTCTCGGTCTCCCGCGGCAGCCGCCAGCCCGCCAAGCTCATCCTGATGGAATATCGGGGCGGCGCGAAAGACGCCAAGCCGGTAGTCCTGGTCGGCAAGGGCCTTACCTTCGACGCCGGCGGAATCTCGATCAAGCCCGCCTCCGGCATGGACGAGATGAAGTTCGACATGTGCGGCGGGGCGAGCGTCTTCGGAGCCATGCTCGGTGCCCTAGAGCTGGCGCTCCCCCTCAACCTGGTCGGGGTCGTCCCGGCCTCCGAGAACCTGCCGGACGGTGACGCCAACAAGCCGGGGGATATCGTCACCAGTATGTCGGGCCAGACCATCGAGATCCTGAACACGGACGCGGAAGGCCGACTCATCCTGTGTGACGCCCTGACCTACTGTGAGCGTTTCGATCCCGCTGTCGTGATCGACATGGCGACCCTCACCGGCGCCTGCGCCGTCGCCCTCGGCAAGCATCCAAGCGGTCTGTTCACTCAGAACGAGCAGCTGGCGGCGGAAATCCTCGCCGCCGGTGAAGCCGCCGGCGACCACACCTGGCGCATGCCCCTGTGGGACGACTACCAGGAGGAGATCGACAGCAATTTCGCCGATATGGCCAACATCGGCAACAGCCGCTGGGGCGGTGCCATCACTGCCGCCTGCTTCCTCTCGCGCTACACCAAACAGTACCCCTGGGCACATCTGGACATCGCCGGTATCGCCTGGCGCAGCGGCAAGCAGAAGGGTGCTACCGGGCGGCCGGTATCCCTGCTGACCGAGTTCATTCTCAAGCGCAGCGGCCAACTCAAATGACCCGGATCGATTTCTATTCCCTCAAGGAACCGACTCGCGGCGACCGCTTTCTTCTGGCCTGCCGTCTGGTGGAGCGTATCTATGGGACCGGACAACGTACCTTCATTCAGGTCCCGGACCGCGAACAGGCACGCCACCTCAACCGCTTGCTCTGGACCTTCCGGCAGCAAAGCTTTCTCCCCCATGGATTGGCGAACGACAGCGACCGCGAGCTCACACCGATCCTGATCGGCTATGGTGACGATCCGGGCGAAGAGAACCAGGTACTGATCAACCTCTCCTTGGAGATACCTCCCTTCCTTGAGCGATTCGAGCGCCTATGCGAGCTGATCGACCAGGACCCGAACGTGCGCGAAGCCGGTAGGAAACGCTACGTGCATTACCGGGATCAGGGTTATCCCCTGAACCACTACGAGATTCAGCTTTAGCCCCGGGGACAAGAGAAAGCCGGGTTCGTCCCTGAACCCAGCCTACGGGCTTGTCCCGACGCTAGGTAAAGATTTTTCCCCTCCGGACAACGCCAAATCATTCAGGATCTACTTGCGCTCACGCAGGGCGTCGACCAGGACTTCTTTGTTCTGATAGCGCACGTCCTTGCCTTTGGCGACGAAGATCACGTGCTCGGCGATGTTGCCGGCGTGGTCTCCGATGCTGGCAAGGGCGCGTAGGACGAAGACGACGTCCAACACCTGACCGACCAGTTGGGTGTCTTCGAACACGAAGGTCATGGCATGGCGTATCGCCGCGTCGAAGCCGTCATCCAGCTTGGAACCTCCTCCCAGCATCTCCTGTGAGTCTGCCGTTTCTCCATTGGCTTGGAGTCCAACCAGGCCACCCAGCTGGGAGTCGTCTTCGAACACATCGAGGGCCAATTCCACATCGACCTTGGCGAGGGCATCGAGACTGCGTTCCAGCAAGCGACGGGCGACCTGGTCGAGGCTGTGGATGTGATGGAGTATCTTCTTCGACGCGGGTCGTCGGCTCGTCCGTCCCATGAGCCGGATAGCGCACCAGGCGATCTGCGCGGCCTTGTCCCCCGCCCGTTCCAGATTGCCGGCGACCTTGGACAGGGCGAGGATAAACCGCAGATCGATGGCAGCAGGCTGACGCTTGGCGATGAGGTCGAAGATGGCCTCGTCGATATCGAGCTCGCGAGCGTCGATCTTGCGTTCGTTATCGACGACCTCGCGGGCCAGGCCAATGTCCCCTTCGCCCACCAGGGCGCTGACGGCCTTGCGTACCTGCTCCAGCACCTGCGCGCCCATTTCCAGCACCAGCCTGCGGGCGTTGCCGAGCTCCTTGTCGTATTTGCGGACCGTGTGGCCCTTGGTAACTTCTGTCACACCATCTCCTCCTTCGGAACCGGAAACAATGCCTAACCGCGATTCACGTGCAACAGGCAGGTCGGTTTTCCCTGCACCTGTAGGCGCGGGCTTGCCCGCGCGATTGGGTTTCGCTCTCTCCCAGGGGGAGAGAAGGAACTGCGCCGGCAAGCCGGCGCCTACGCGAGCTATTCCGCGACCTCAATCGAAAAGAAATCCGTAGGTGTTCGCGCAGCTTATCCGAATCTGCCGGTAATATAGTCCTCGGTGAGCCTGTGTTTGGGACTAGTGAAGATTTGGTTGGTCTCGCCCACTTCCACCAGATCGCCGAGGTGGAAGTAGGCGGTACGCTGGGACACCCGGGCCGCCTGCTGCATGGAGTGAGTCACGATGGCGATGCTGAAGTTCTCCCGCAGCTCGTCGATCAACTCTTCGATCTTGGCCGTGGCGATGGGATCCAGGGCCGAGCAGGGCTCGTCCATCAGGATCACCTCGGGAGAAACGGAGATGGTGCGAGCGATGCACAGGCGCTGCTGTTGGCCCCCGGAGAGCCCGGTTCCGGGCTGATCCAGGCGGTCCTTGACCTCATCCCAGAGCCCCGCCTTGTGCAGGCTCGACTCCACTAACTCGTCCAGCTCGGCCTTGTTGTTGGTGATGCCGTGGATGCGCGGTCCGTAGGCGATGTTCTCGTAGATGGATTTGGGGAAGGGGTTGGGTTTTTGAAACACCATCCCGACCTGGGCCCGCAGGGGCACCACATCCAGCTTCTTATCATAGATCTCGACGCCGTCCAACTTGATGGTGCCGGTGACACGACAACCGGGGATCTCATCGTTCATCCGGTTGAGACAGCGCAGAAAGGTGGACTTGCCGCAGCCGGAGGGGCCGATCATGGACACCACCTCGCGCTTGCCGACGTCCAGGCTCACATGCTTGATGGCACGCTTTTCCCCGTAATAGACATCGACGCCCCGGCACTCCATACGGGCATCCTTGACGGTATAGTCGCCGACCGTGCCCTCGAACGCGCTCTCCTGCTCCAGATCAGAAGCGGTCATGGCCCCGGCACCTTCGGTAGCCATCTCAAGAGTCGTACTCATTATTTTATACCTCGGTTCAGTCCGGCGTCGGGCCAGTACAGCTGCTCTCAACGATCGGTAACATTGAACCCGCAAGACTCGGATCAATCCGTGACCGGAAGATTCGGCCGCAAATCAACGCAAATGGATCAAGAACCAGCGATGATAACGAATCGATTGCGGTCAATTTGCGTTGATTCGCGTTCATTGCGGCAAAAAAGATTCCCACCTTATCGATACTCCGGCGCAGCTGTACTAGGGTACGTTGACATTTAGAGTAAACCCTAACCTCTGGGCTTGTCTCCTAATGGTACAGGATTAACAGGATTAACAGGATCTTACAATTGTTATTTAAGAAAAAATAATCCTGTTAATCTTGTCCTATTAGCGGTTGGCACGACGATCACGTCAACAGTACCTAGAGGCCTACCAGCGCCGTTCGAATTTCTTGCGCAACAAGACCGCGGTCAGGTTCATTGCGATCAGAAAAGCCAGCAATACCATGATGGCTGCCGAGGTCCGTTCCACGAAGCCGCGTTCGGGGCTGTCCGCCCACAGGTAGATCTGAACCGGCAGCACCGTCGCCGGGTCCGTCACTCCGCCCGGGACGTCCACGATGAAGGCGATCATGCCGATCATCAGCAAGGGTGCAGTCTCGCCCAGGGCCTGTGCCATACCGATGATGGTCCCGGTCAGCATGCCAGGCATGGCCAAGGGCAGGACGTGATGGAACCGGGTCTGCAGGGGCGAGGCACCGACGCCCAGAGCGGCCTCGCGGATCGACGGCGGTACGGACTTGAGGGCCGCGCGGCTGGCAATGATGATGGTGGGCAGGGTCATCAGGGTCAGCACCAGGGCGCCCACCAGGGGGGTGGAGCGTGGCACGCCGAAGAAGTTGATGAAAATGGCTAGGCCCAGCAGGCCAAACACGATGGAGGGTACGGCGGCCAGGTTGTTGATGTTGACCTCGATGAGGTCGGTCCAGCGGTTCTTGGGCGCGAACTCTTCCAGGTAGAGGGCTGCGCCCACGGCGATGGGAAACGAGAACAGCAGGGTCAGCATCAGGGTGTACAGGGAACCTATCAGGGCCCCGGCGATACCGGCCAGCTCGGGCTCGCGGGAGGCGCCCTTGGTGAAGAAGATGGTACTGAACTTTTTCTCCAGCCGACCGTCCGCGACTAGGGTATCCACCCAGCCTAGGGTCCGGTCCTTCACTCGCCGCTCGAACTCGGGCACGGTGCGGTCGATATGTCCCTTGGCCAGCATGTCGATGTCATCGTTGGCGAGCAACCAGATCTCCGCTTCGGTGCCGATCAGTCCCGGATCGGTCATGACCATGTCCCGCAGCTGCTGCGGGGCGCCGGGGCTCAACAACTGGTAGAGCGCCCGCTTGTCCCGACGGCCCGAGACCTCCGGAAAGCGCGTAGTGAGCGCGGTGCGTACCAGTTTCCGGTAATCGGCGCGAGAAAGGGGCTCGCGTTCGCGCGCGCCGGTGGGGTCGATGAGCGCCGGATCGAACCGGATAGGGAGCCGGATGTAGGTCTGCTGGAAGGCCGTATAGCCCTTAGCGACGATGTCGATGAATAGGATGGCCACGAACAACAGGCCGAGCATCACCGCCCCCATCCCGAGGAGACGGAAACACTTCTCCGCGGCATAGCGCCGTTGGAGGCTGGCGTTGACGATGTCGATGGTGCGCCTGGTCGGTCCCTCCCCGGACGCCTCGAAGGCTTGGTTATTCATATTGTTCTCGATATTTGCGCACGATATGCAGGGCGATCACGTTCAGGACCAGGGTGACGACGAAGAGTGTGAGGCCCAGTGCGAAGGCGGCTAAGGTCTTGGGGTTGTCGAATTCCTGGTCCCCGGTCAACAGAGTGACGATCTGGACCGTCACCGTGGTCACCGCCTCCAGCGGATTCCAGGTCAGGTTGGCCGACATGCCGGCGGCCATGACCACGATCATGGTTTCGCCGATGGCCCGCGATACCGCCAGCAGAATGCCGCCCACGATGCCGGGCAGGGCCGCGGGAAAGATGACCTTTTTGATCGTCTCGGAGCGGGTCGCGCCCAAGGCATAGGAGCCGTCGCGCATGGCCTGGGGAACGGCGTTGATCACGTCATCCGAGAGGGAGGACACGAAGGGAATGATCATGATCCCCATGACCAGGCCCGCGGCCAGGGCGCTCTCGGAGGCGACCTCGAGCCCGAGGGAGACCCCGAGCTCGCGGATGAAGGGGGCCACCGTGAGTGCGGCGAAGAAGCCGTAAACCACGGTCGGGATGCCGGCTAGGACCTCCAATACCGGCTTGGTGACGGTCCGCACCCTGGTCGGCGCATACTCGGACAGATAGATGGCGGCCATAAGCCCGATGGGCACCGCGATCAGCATGGCGATCAGGGAGACCAGCAGGGTACCCGTGAACAGGGGTACCGCCCCGAAGGCCCCGGAGGCGCCCACCTGGTCCGCCCGCAGTGCGATTTGGGGACTCCATTCACTACCGAAGAAGAATTCCGTTACCGAAACCTTCTGGAAGAATAGGACCGACTCGAAGATTACGGACAACAGGATGCCAAGGGTGGTCAGAATGGCAATCGAGGAGAAGACCACTAGGATCACCATCAGCGTCGACTCCACCCGGTTGCGGGCCCGCAGCTCCGGGTGGGTCCGCTTCCAGGCGAGCGTGAGCCCCCCCAGGGCCACGGCCAAGACCAGGGTCCACATGGCGATAGTGGCCAGGCCCCGCAGGTGGGCGTAGTGGTCCGCGGCGGTCTGCAGCGCGGGCGTCACCTCGCCCGAGACGATATTCCCGGTCGCCAGGTTCTTGATGTCATTGAGCAGCAGGCCCTTCTGCCCCGCGGAAAGACCTGCCGGCAGCTCCGCCTCCGTCAGGCCGGTCACGATGACGTCCTGGAACCCGACCCAGAAGCCGAGCAGCAACAGCGCCGGCAGACCCGCCCACAGGGCGGCGTAGAAGCCGTAGTAACCCGGCAAGGAGTGCAGGGTCTTGATCCGATCCACACCACCGGCCACGGCCACGGCCCGCTTGGAACCGAACCGATAGGCCAGCGCCATGACGCCGAGGAGTACGAGAAGTAAGACAGGAGATTGCATAGGACAGATCGGTTCCCGAATAGGGGCTGTTGACCTTTTGGAGTGCGGCGGCGACTTGTCCTCGGCGCTGATAGAAACCCGCGGGACTTGAGGTAATCGAGGCGTTGTTAAATCGCACTTACCCGCCGCCGCTTTGGATTCGGCAAAGCACCGCGCTGCTTATGTGATTTTTGCGCTCAATGGAAAACGTTGCGGATGCTCGATTATTTCCTGAGACAAATCTACGTCGAGGTCGGGCCAATAATAGTGTCCTGGGGCATGTTCTTCTACGTTGATGATTGAGCTCATTGTTTGTTCTCTGAACCACGGGAAATCATCATATGAAATAAAGAATTCTCTATTATGAGCGAGAAGCCATAATCCATGCGCGGATACATTTGTAACCTCAACACTTGAAGTAAATCTTCCATGCGCTATATCGCAAAGCATCAGCGGTGCGCGCCTTTGGCATGTCCGCTGTGTGCGCATGTTAAGCAAGAACCAAAGCCCATCGAGAATAAGACCTCCTTCCCAACCGTGGTCAGAATCAACTCGTCTGATTGTTACGGTTGCAAACCAATGCCCTGTTAGAGTATTTTTCCCGATATTATGAATCCTGATCGTGAAGCTATATCATGAGGCTATCTTTGATAAGACTCGGGACCGTCGAGCCGTGGTTGGAATACTACCGCCTCAACCCTTTTATCTCCAATGTCATCAGGCCCGAGAACTTCGCGGAATATCAAGCTGTCACTACTTCTGCCAATGGTGAAGGAGTGAAGCGTCAAGTTTTCAGCAATTCGGTGACTCATGGGTATCCTCCAATTGTGGATTACGGTCTGTGGCTAACAGCCGCTGGAGCGGCCTAATCACGTTCCCACGCTGGAGCGTGGGAACGAGCCAATCCACTCGGTGGTGGGCACAACCTACCCTACTTTTCCTCGGGTTTGGTCATCGGCTTCATAGCCCGGGCGGACTTGGCCACCTTGTCGCGCTCTTTCTTGGGCAGCGGGATTAGGCCCTTGTCGGCGAGATAGCCCTCATCTCCCCAGGCCTTCTCGCTGGTGAACTCCTTCACGTACTCCCCGATACCCGGAATGGTACCCACGTGGGCCTTCTTGACATAGAAGTACAGGGAGCGAGAGACCGGATAGTCACCGGCGGCGATGGACTCGAAGGTCGGCTCGACGCCCTTGATCTTGGAGCCCTTGATCTTGTCGGTGTTCTGATCCAGGAAGCTGAAGCCGAAGATACCCAGCGCCGTCGGATTGGCCTTGAGCTTCTGGACGATCAGGTTGTCGTTCTCGCCCGCTTCGACGTAACGACCGTCCTCACGCACCCCGTGGCAAATCGCCTTGTATTTCTTTTTGTCCTTCTTCTTCATGGCCTTGATGAAGTCGAACTTCTTACAGCCGGCCTCCATCGCCAGCTCGACAAAGGCATCGCGGGTACCCGAGGTCGGCGGCGGGCCCAGGACCTCGATCTTGGCATCCGGCAGTTTGGAGTTGACCTCCTTCCAGGTCTTGTAAGGGTTGGTTACCAGCTTATCGCCGCCTTTCGGGTCGGGCACATCCTTGGCCAGGGCCAGAAAGATATCCTTGGGTGTCAGATCGAATGTAACAGCCTCCTTGGCATTGGCGACAGCGATACCGTCGTAACCGATCTTGACTTCGACGATGTCCTTGACCCCCTTCTTCTTACAGGTGTCGAACTCGGAGCCCTTGATGCGGCGCGAGGAGTTGGTGATGTCGGGACGCTTGACGCCGACCCCCTCGCAGAACAGCTTGAGGCCGCCGCCGGAACCGGTGGATTCGATCTTCGGGGTCTTGAACTTGGTCGTGCGGCCGAAGTTCTCGGCGACCGTGGTCGCAAAGGGAAACACGGTTGAGGAACCGACGATATTGATGGTATCGCGGGCCATGGCCTGGGTGGCGAAAGAGGCCGCGACGGTCATGACGGCGGCGGCAATCGGCGTCTTCTTCATAAAAACCTCACATCGCATATGGTGTACGGACGTAAGCCCGTACTATTTATAGCCTAGGGTTGGGATTCTAGGGCAACCTGGTTACCGTTTCATGAATCCGCTTCATGAATCCAAGGGCGGCAACGCGTCCCAGTCATGCTGGGCAAGGAGCCCGAACGGAACAAAAAAACCGCTTGCGGCAAGCCGGCGAGCGGATCCCAAATCACCACCGGAGGAGGAGAACGGGTGGATGAAAATACCAACGGACGCGCCGCTGCGCGATACTAGGGCTGTTGACATTTATTGCTTCAATAACTTTAGTGCGCGAAGCGCATCATAGTTGAAACTATGGACGTTAAGTCCCTTCACTTTCAGTCCGTGGCTTGTCCACGGATGAGGGCTTTAGTCCTCCAGACTATGGACTTTCAATCCATAGTGGTTGATCACTCACGATCCGATTGCGGCCCTTTTCCGCGCTGACGGCGTTGCGGTTCGTCAAAATAGGCCGGCCATTCCTCCTCGCCGCGCCTGGTCAGCACGCAAAATTCCTTGCAATCGCCCGCGCTCAGATGAATGTTAACAGCCCTTAGCTGCCGTCTGCAGCTACCCATCGGTAAGACCATTAGAGTGCCCGCCCGGCTCGCCGGCACTGACAAATGTCAATGTGCCGGTCAATTTCGTGCCTTTGCGGCAAAAAAAGAAGGAAATTAGTAGTTATAGGCTTATTGGTAAAGCCAAAGCATGCTGCCGGTCACCATGACCTACCGCCCCTGGCGTATCGAATCGCTTACCCTCAAAGATTTCCGGCACAGACAGGATCTGCATTCTCGGATAAAGCCGCCCCATAACGTCCAAGCCTCCGGCTTCCGCTATCAGCTTCTTAAAGTT